>Ga0214472_10003633_pt1 | contig 16312 bp, 13 predicted proteins | sample RVTome_6_FD_207662 | JGI IMG/M metagenome (GOLD analysis project Ga0214472, IMG submission 207662) | Soil microbial communities from uranium-contaminated site in the Upper Colorado River Basin, Wyoming, United States - RVT140D175 | ecosystem: Environmental > Terrestrial > Soil > Contaminated >... | reverse complement strand
CGATGTGTTATTTTAAGACGAGACAAAGTGATTGATTCGGTAGGTATTCCAACATCTTTTCGACTTGGAACCGACACGTTTCAGCTCCCCGACATTCCTGAGGATGGAGTTTCCCTGGAAGAAGTGGAAAAAGAACTCATCGTTAAGGCACTCGCCATGTGCGGCGGCAATCGCTCGGAAGCGGCGCGATTGCTCAAGATACCGAGACATGTCCTGATCTACCGCCTGGAAAAACATGAGATATGAAATCCGCATTTTATACCGCTGTGGAATATATTGAAAAGATTTTTTGGGCAAAAAGATGCAGGGTGCGGTTGTGATGGTGGGTGCAGGAGCGGAGAATTATTTTTGCTCAACCCTGCAGAAATGATTCCGCAAAGGATATTGTTTTGCTCGCTGAATCCATTGCTGCGCTGATTCCTATGGGGATAATTCGGTTCTCTGGTCCGTGGCTTGCCGGAAAATGTGTCCAGATCGGCACATGGCTTTTTGTTAATTCTATAACCCTTTCAATCACGAGAGGCATGTCCGCAATCTCTTCGCATCTCTTAGTCAGAAATCCACCTAATAGAATGCCGGACACCAAATCCAGACGGCCGCTCAGTTTAAGTTGGGTCAGCATGCGATCAATTTTATAGGCTGGTTCATGAATATCTTCCAGGAAGAGGATTGCGCCGTGCCAGTCCGGCTCGAAGTCCGTGCCCAGTAAATGGACCAGATTGGTCAGGTTTCCCCCCATGATTCTTCCTGAGGCCTGACCGGGACGAGCTATTTGTATCTTTGGCGAGGAGATATTGTCCGGAATTGGATTTGTAAGGATCTGTAAACAATCCCCGAAGGCAGACATTCTAGACCGCAAGGGCATAAGTTTCGTTTGATCAGACGAGCTGCTCAACTCAGCTTTATACCGCAAGGGCATAAGTTTCGTTTGATCAGACGAGCTGCTCAACTCAGCTTTATTATCCCTGACCAAAGTAGAAAGCATAGGACCATGAAAGGTAACCAGGGATGTTTTCGCCTGAATTCCATTGAGGAGCACGGTGAGATCGGAAAACCCCATAAGCACTTTCGGGTGGTTTCTGACCTCTTCCATGTTAAGTCCCGCCAAGAGCCGGATTGATCCGTACCCTCCTCTGACCCCAATGAGGGCTTTAATCTCTTCGTCAAGCCAGAGCCTTCTGAACTCCTCGATTCGTCTCTCATCAGACCCCGCCAGATAATTATTTTTTGCGTAAATATCGTCGGAATACGTAACCTTGAAGCCGGTTTTTTGGATTATTTCAGCTCCTTCGGAAAGTACATCCGGTGTCGCTAGAGGACCTGCCGGCGCGAAGAGACCGATAGTATCACCTTTTCGTAAAACGGAAGGTTTCAAAACCTCAGCCATTTGGATATATCCTTTTGTAGAGAAGTGCCAGTCCCTGTAAGGTTAAGTGCGGGTCGATGGCCTCGATTGAACTGCTGTATCGTGCTATTAAGGGGGCCATGCCGCCGGTGGCGATAACTTTTGGAATTTCGGGAGAAAATTCCAGACATATTTTTTCAATGAGACCGTCAACCATACTGCCGTATCCAAACAGTATGCCGGACTTGATTGCTTCAATGGTGTTGGTGCCGATGGCATTTTTGGGAGGTGAGGAAATGTCGACCCGGGGAAGTTTGGCAGTCTGCTCTCCCAGGGCCTCCAGAGATATGCCGAGTCCCGGCGCGATCGCGCCTCCAAGATACTCTCCTTTCCCCGATACACAATCAAAGGTGATTGCCGTACCAAAATCAACGATCACCAGGGCGGAGACATATTTCGCAAACGCGGCTGCCGCATTGACAATTCTGTCCGCTCCGACCTCGGCCGGATTATCCGTGACTACTGTAATACCCGTGTCGGAAATTTCGTCGACCTGAAGCGGATTGTCGACAATGCCGGCGGCAAATTCGAGCCAGCTTGAAAGGACTTGCGGGACAACACAGGCAACAATAAATCCGTTAATTTCCCGGAAGGTCATCTTTTTCATGGCCAGAAGACCAAAAAGTGACGCCGAAATTTCGTCCGAGGTTATTTTTCGGTCGGTCTTCAGACGCCAATGAGCGATCAGCGTATCCTTCTGGAAAGTTCCTATTACCGTATGGCTATTGCCTATATCAACTGTCAAAAGCATTTTGGCTCTCTCTTTCTCGTCCTTTAGAAATTGTTTTCTTGTTGTCCTTTAACTCAACTTTCTGAGTTGATGTAATAGATTGTAATTATGAAATATTTGACATTATTTAAACCCGTCATTCCGGCATGTTTTTAGCCGGAGGTAAGCGTAAGACTCCGATCCAGTTTTAGGGCCTTTCGCCTTTTCTGGATGCCGGATCAAGTCCGGCATGACGAATCGGCAGATGCTATTCATGTGTAACCATCTGCAATATATGACAAAATTACAACTCAGAAAGTCGAGCCTTTAACAAAACAATGTATTTACAAATGCCGGTGGCGTGGTATGGAACATGAAGGAGCTTGCACCTCACAAGCGGCCACTGAGCAGACTCTTCGTTTGCGAGGTATAATGAGAGTACCGCAGCCATCTTTTTTTTTCTATCAATTTCCCAATAAACTCGATTTTTGGTATAATTTTCCAATGTATCTTTCGGGCGTATAATAATAGCTGAGAAAACATATAAGTAAGGAACGAGATGTAAATGGGAGAAAATAAAAGTTCCGGCCGGAGAAAAAGAGCCGGAAAACGCTTTCAATGCCATTGCTGCAAGAAAGTGATGCCCTTCTGCTGGAATTGCCCCTGTGGTTTTCAGATTTGTGACGCGTGTTTTAGAGAAAATATGTGGGGAATCAGTAATGGCCCTACCTGGGTATGTCCTGATTGCGGCAGGATCCGGATGATGTGAGTCGTCTTTAAGTGCCGGAAGTTTTGGAAGAAAATTTGCCGCGCGGTTGCCATTGGACTCCTGAATGGACAAATTAATGAAAGAGCCGGAGAAATAGATTGAGACCATTGTGGTTTGTTTGTAAGATTGCTTCTGGAATATAAAGAAAAGACATCACCGATAGACTTTCCGACTCATTGCAGTGAACTCAATTGAAGAGAGACAAGCTGTTTGTATGGAAGATGAAATAGAAAAGATCCTCATTGTAGAGGATGACCCCATTAATCAGGTAGTCCTTTCCGCAGGAGCTGCCGCAGCCGGGCTTGAGCCGCATCTTTATCCCGACGGCGAATCAGGGTGGGAATTTTTCGAACGGGAAATGCCCCGTCTGGTAGTGTTGGACTGGAATCTTCCAGGGATAACCGGTGTGGAACTATGCAGGAAGATGCGGAACTCTTCAGTTGGCAAATATATCTCTATTCTCATTGTAAGTGTGCGGGATCAACCCGAAGATTTTGAAGAGGCTTTAAAATCCGGGGCTGATCATTACATGATCAAGCCTGTTCAAGTGAATTTTTTCAAGGCATGGCTTGCGGTTGCGCGAAAAAATATGCAAAGCCTTCTGGACTTGGAAAAAAATGATGCAAAAGTGGAGAGGTATAAACAGGAGATTGAAGACGTAAACTATCAGCTTGAAGATTCTATTAATCGGGCCAATCAAATGACCCGGGAGGCCGAACAGGCTTATGTCGAGATCAATCAGATCTTCAAGGCTGTTTCCGGCGGTATTGTTTTAATTGATCTGAACTATAATATAATGCGGAATAATGAGAATTTTCTGCAGATGATTGACTGTGAATCTGAGGGAGTTTCCCACCGCAGATGTTATGAAATGTTTCACTCCACCCTGTGCGGAACAGAAAATTGCCCGTTGCAGCGCGTAAAAAATGGTGAAGAGCGGGTTGAAAGCCGAGTGACGAAAGTGGACAAAAACGGCGCTAAAGTCCATTACAGAATTGTTACCACTCCCTTTCGGGGTTTGGTCGGCGAGCTTGTCGGCATTGTCGAGCATATCAGTGATATCACAAAGAGGGTGGAGGCGGAGGAGGCCCTGAAAGAAAGCGAGAAACGCTATCGGGAGTTAAGCAGGGTTGACGAGTTGACGGGATTATTCAACAAACGGTACTTCAACAGGGTCTTGGATGATGAGATAAAGAGGGTGGAGCGCAACGGCCAACCCCTGTCCCTTATTATGATGGATATTGACAATTTTAAACACCATAATGATACTTATGGGCATGCTGATGGCGATAAGGTGCTCGCGCAACTTGGGACAATTCTTTCCTCAAGCATACGAACGACCGACCTCGCGTGCCGCTATGGAGGAGAAGAGTTTGTAATAATCTTACCTTCGACGGCTGGGGAGGGCGGAGCATTGCTGGCCGAGCGAATCAGGAAAAAGTTTGCGGAGAAATCTTTCTATCCAACGCCTGAAGAAAAAGTGAACAAAACGCTGAGCCTTGGGATTACGCAATTTGTTCCTGGGGACAACATCGAGAGTTTTGTCAAAAGGGCCGATGCAAACTTGTATAAAGCCAAGAGCAAGGGCAAGAATCAATGCATATTAAAATAACATCTAAGGTTAAGTTCACATCCTTTCACGAGACCATCATCCTTGACGGCCTCGTAAAAAGTCAAAAATAACCGCGAAGTCGCAAAGTTATCAAAGATAACTCTTTAATTTTAAAAGAAAAAAAATTTTGTGCTCTTTGCGAACTTCGAAGTCTTGTGCTTATCTGCGGTGAAACGTAGTTTTTACGATTTCATCATCCTTTGATTATCAATTTTTTTCCGCTTGTTGTAATTCTCTGTTATTAGCATATTTTTGAGCATGAAGGTGTTTCTTGTGATATCCTGTTATGAACCCTGCGCGGTTCAGATCTTCGCGGATAGAAAAGACGGTCCTTCAAAGAGTCAATCTCGCTCGGGTGGACTCGGGTGGTTGTAGATAAAAGTGGATGGGGGCTCCGGAGCACAGCAGTAATTTGAGCTTGATTTATTCGTGAAAATCATATAATGGCAATCCTTTATTTTGCGATGATATGATTTGGGGAGAGGGTAATGACGAGGAATCCGGCAAAAGCGAAAAAATGGACAGTCAAAGATTCTGTGAACTTGTACGGAATCGATAAGTGGGGTGCCGGCTATTTTGCCGTGAATGCATCGGGCGATGTGGTTATTACTCCTCAGGGCGAAGACAATGGGCCGAGGGTAAGCCTGCACGAGGTCGTAAAAGGCATTGAAGACCGGGGTTTGTCAATGCCGGTCCTTTTACGGATAGAAAACATCCTTGGGAGTCAGATCAAGAGGCTTCATGAGACCTTTAAGAAAGTTATTGATGAAATTGGTTACTCTGGTGATTACAAAGGGGTTTTCCCGGTCAAGGTCAACCAGCAGGAGCAGGTTCTAGAGACGATCTCTCAGTTTGGTAGAGGATTCAATCATGGTTTTGAAGCGGGGAGTAAACCGGAACTTATTGCGGCTATCTCCATGCTCGAAAACAGAAATGCCTGCCTGATCTGCAACGGTTATAAGGACGAGGAATTTATTGATCTCGGCCTATACGCCAGGAAAATGGGCTTGCAGTGTTTCTTTGTCCTGGAAATGCCGAGCGAACTCGATCTTATTTTGCAAAGAGCCGAAAAAATAGGGGTTAATCCTCTTCTCGGCCTGCGGGTAAAGCTTTCCGCAAAGGCCGATGGCAAGTGGGCCGAATCCGGCGGTGACACCAGTGTTTTCGGACTGAACATGAGCCAGGTTATAGATGTTGTTGATGTTCTGAAGGACAGAAACAAGCTCGATTGCCTGCAGCTCCTGCACTATCATATCGGCTCACAGGTATCTAATATTCAGGATGTCCGTTCCGGGGTTTTAGAAGCCTGCCGCATCTACGAAGAACTGGTGAGAGAAGGGGCGGCAATGGCTTTTATCGACATGGGTGGAGGCCTTGCCGTTGATTATGATGGTTCAAAAAGCAATTACAACTCAAGCTGCAACTACAGTGTCGAAGAGTACTGTTACGATATTGTCGACACCATAGCAGCGGTGATGGACAAAAGCGGCATCGTTCATCCGACGATAATCACCGAGTCCGGCCGCGCGACAGTGGCATATTATTCGGTCCTGCTGTTCAATATTTTAGATACCATGTCGGTCAAACCGCATCCTATCCCGGAACAGCTTCCAGCGACGACCTATGACCTTCTGGACAACCTGTATGAGACTTACAAAATGGTCTCTCCAAAGCAGATCCAGGAGTGTTACAATGATGCGCTTTTTTACAGAAGTCAAGCGCAGCAGCTTTTTAAGCATGGCCAGATCAGTCTTCGGGAAAGGGCCATCTCCGAGGACCTTTTCCGCCATATCCTGATTGAGATTTCCAAAGCCGCCACGAAGCTGGAACATGTGCCGGAGGCCTTTAGCGAGATTGAAAAACTTCTATCCGATGTCTATTATGGCAATTTCAGCCTCTTTCAATCCCTGCCGGATGTGTGGGCCATTGATCAGATCTTTCCGGTCGTGCCGCTGCATCGTCTTGATGAAGCGCCCACCCGGTCGGCTATAATCGCAGACATAACCTGTGACTGTGATGGTAAAATTGATTCATTTCCATCTTTTCCCCATGCCAAGAAGACGATTTTGCTCCATGAACTCAAGGAGGACGAAGAGTATTATCTCGGGGTTTTTTTGGTGGGGGCGTATCAAGAGACCTTGGGCGATCTGCACAATCTTTTCGGCGACACCAATGTGGTTTCTATTGATGTGCGCGAAGACGGAACCTATGAATTTATCCGGGAGCTCGAAGGAGATTCGGTTGCCGATGTCTTGAGTTATGTTGAGTATGACGTGAAATCCATTAAGAAAAGAATGAAAGATTTCGCTGAAGACTCAATTCGGCAGGGATTTATTACCGTGAAAGAGAGAAAGGTTATATTAAGCAGTTTTGATGAAGGGCTGCGCGGCTATACCTATTTTGAAAAAGAGTAGTTATTTATCCGGGGGAAAAGAGATGTCACGGGTTTTGATTATCGGCGCCGGGGGGGTTGGTTCTGTTGTTGCCCATAAATGCGCCCAGGTTCCAGAGGTTTTCAGTGAGATATGTCTTGCCAGCCGAACGGTTTCAAAATGCGAGGCGATCGCCGAACAGATCAGCAGGCCGATCCGGACGGAAGAGGTTGACGCCGACAACGTGCCGGAACTCGTAAAACTGATTGGTGATTTTCGGGCGGATCTTGTGGTTAATGTCGCTCTTCCTTATCAGGATCTGCACATAATGGATGCCTGTCTTGAGACAGGGACCGATTATCTCGATACGGCAAATTATGAGCCGCCGGATGAAGCGAAATTCTGTTACAAATGGCAGTGGGAGTATCATGACAGGTTCAAGGAAAAAGGACTCATGGCCCTGCTGGGAAGCGGTTTTGACCCCGGTGTGACTAATGTTTTTACCGCCTGGGCCAAAAAGAACCATTTTGATCAGATTCACACCCTGGATATTATTGACTGTAATGCCGGAGAACATGGCCAGCCGTTCGCGACTAATTTTAATCCGGAAATAAATATCAGAGAAGTGACCCAGCGCGGCAAGTTCTTTGAAAACGGCCGATGGGTGGAGACGGAACCACTGAGTGAGGCTAAGCTTTTCGATTTCCCCGAGGGAATTGGCCCGAAAAAAATTTATCTGCTCTACCATGAAGAGCTGGAATCGATCGTACGCCATTTTCCTGAAATACAGCGGGGCCGTTTCTGGATGACCTTTTCCGACAATTATCTCAACCACCTTAAAGTTCTTGAGGGCATCGGCATGACAAGCATTGAGCCGATTATTTACCAGGGGCAAGAGATTGTGCCGCTGCAGTTTTTGAAGGCGATACTGCCTGATCCCGGGTCTCTTGGACCTCTCACCAAGGGGCGGACCTGTATCGGCTGTCTGCTCACGGGTGTTAAGGACGGCAAAAAAAAGAGTTATTATATCTACAATATTTGCGATCATGAACAGTGCTACCGGGAGGTTCGATCCCAGGCCGTTTCGTATACGACCGGGGTTCCGGCCATGATTGGGGCGATGATGATGCTGACCGGCAAATGGCGGGGGGAAGGGGTGTTCAATATGGAGCAGTTTGACCCGGCCCCTTTTATGGAAAAGCTTAATGTACACGGCTTGCCCTGGGTTGAGTACGCTGGGGACTTGTCGGGAATAGACTTGTGAACCAGTCTGGCGGCCTGATTGGCGGGCTCGGAAGCCTTGAAGTTGCCGCTCTTCCATCTCCTTGTTTTGTGGTCGATCAGGAGGCCCTCGAACATAATTTAGGGGTGCTTGATCAGGTTCAGAGACAGACAGGCGCGAAAATTCTCCTCGCTTTGAAAGGCTTTGCCATGTTCAGTGTCTTTCCCCTGCTCAACAAGGTTCTTGTCGGAACGTGCGCCAGTTCAGTCGATGAGGCAAGGCTTGGCAGGGAGGAATTTGGCGGGCAGGTTCATACCTTTTCGCCCGCCTACAGCCGGGAGAATATCGAGACAATCTTGTCGTTCTCTGATCATCTGGTGTTCAACTCTCTTAGCCAGTGGCGGATGTTTCGAGACATATGCGGCCGTTATCGGCACAGGGTTCAGTTTGGCCTCCGCATCAATCCGCAGCATTCAGAGGTCGAAACGGCTCTGTATGACCCATGCGCGCCCTGCTCTCGTCTCGGTATTCGGGCTGATGACCTTGAAGGAGCAGATCTGGACGGCATCACGGGGCTGCATTTTCATAGCCTCTGTGAGCGGGATTCCTATGCCCTTGAACGTACTCTGCAAGTCGTTGAAGAACGATTTTCCAAGTATTTCACAAATATCAAGTGGGTGAATTGGGGCGGCGGCCATCACATAACGCGGCCGGATTATGACGTAGCCCATCTGATTGCCTTGATCCGGTTGTTTAAAAAGAAATACGATGTTGATCTCTATCTGGAACCGGGGGAGGCAGTGGCTCTGAACGCTGGGGTGTTTGTCGCTCAGGTGCTCGATGTTGTGAACAATGAAATTGACATTGCCATCCTTGACGCCTCAGCGTCAACTCATCTGCCGGATGTTCTTGAAATGCCGTATCGGCCGGTCATAGTCGGCGCCGGCAAAGCCGGAGAGAAGGCGCACACCTATCGTCTTGGCGGTATCAGCTGCCTGGCGGGAGACATCATTGGAGACTACTCTTTTGATCGGCCCCTGCAAATCGGCGCCAGGCTCATTTTTACCGATATGGCCCATTATACGATGGTCAAAACAACAACCTTCAATGGCGTTCGTCTGCCCTCCATCGTTTTGCATAATCGGGGAGAGATTCGGGTCGTGCGGAAATTCGGCTATGAAGATTTTAAAGGCAGGCTCTCATGAATGTGACTGAAGAATTTGTTCATTTTCACGGAGATGATGTAGTTGCTGCTGACCCGGAAAAAGCCCTTTTTCATGTGCTTTCAGTCCCCTATGAGGAAACCGTTTCGTATCAAGGGGGCACGGCTGCAGGCCCGCGGGCCATTCTGCAGGCGTCCGCCCAGCTTGAGCTTTTTGACGGGAAAAGTGTGCCGGCCGAATATGGAATTTACACCGCGCCTCCTGTCGATACAACCGGCAAGCCTGAGGCGGTACAAGCCAAGATTGCCGCGGCAGTAGGAAAATGCCTTTCTTTGAACAAAATACCTGTCATTCTCGGCGGGGAGCATTCGATTACCGCGGGATCCGTTACGGCTTTGCAGAACAGTTATGAAAAGTTCGGGGTCATTCAATTTGATGCGCATGCCGATCTGCGGGAAAGCTATCTTGGGTCAAAGTTCAGTCATGCCTGCGTCATGAAGAGGATTTATGACAGGAAAGTCCCTTTTATACAGATAGGGGTCAGAAGCCTTTCTTGGGAGGAATATCTGTTTCGCCAAGAAAAGAATATTCCTTTTAGGGATGCGGAGGAGATTGTTAAAAACGGGGTGGAATCATTTCAACTTCCAGCTGGTTTTCCGGAACAAGTTTTTATCACCTTCGATATTGACGTATTCGATCCGGCCCTGGTCCCGGCAACCGGCACACCTGTTCCAGGCGGTATTACATGGTATCAGGCCATGGGGCTTATTGAAAAAATCATGGAGCAGCGAATCTGTATAGGCATGGATGTTGTTGAACTTGCTCCGGTGGAAGGATTGCACAGCCCTTCTTTTACTGCTGCTCAGCTGGTCTACAATATGATGGGCTATCTCACTCGAAGCGCTGTGAATAGGAGATATTGGTCCCTCGCTTGAAAAGTACAGGCCGTGGTTTATAAAGGGGCGATCATCGGATTTATCCAATAATATCTTTACATTTGGCACTCCGTTTGTCATGTATGGGGGGAGTCGGCAAAGGAGCAATTCAAAAACATAATGATGCGTTTACATTCAGGTAAAAATAAATATGGAGGGTGGCATGCTGGATAAAAACAAATGTGAGCTTTTTAGCAGCGGGTTAAAGGGCACAGAGGCTTTTTTTGGTGAAATGGCTGAAAAGTTAGGGGTGAAAGAGACGGTATTTACTTTTGAGGGTCATCAGATTGCCCGGAGCAATGCCGCAAATGTTGTAGTACTCTCTGAAGATGAACTGAAACGCGGCGATATAAGTATGGAGATTATTTCTAAAATGATGAATCGCACCTATTACGGCGCGCAAAAAATTAGAAAAGTGCTTCAAGCCCTTTTTCATGTTGTCAATAACGGCCATCAGGTTTTTGTTGTCGGAACCATATTGGAAGATGGAACTGTAAAGGGAGGCACAGGATGGGCGGCGGAACTTGCCAAGCTGTTCAACCGTCCTTTAAACGTGTTTGATCAGGCAAAGGGAGAGTGGTTTGTCTGGAAGGAAGGCGGCTGGCATACAAGCGCGCCTAAGATTGAATTTGCCACTTTCGTTGGTTCCGGGACCAGAAATTTAACCGACACAGGGCGGAAAGCCATTGAAGATCTTATGAACGAGGCCTTTGGGGGAAAATAATTTTTGTGGGATTTTCTCAGCCTCAGGCATTCTGTTTTTTCTTGACATAAAGCGATGCAGCATGTATAAATCGCTGTTCTAGAGTTGTAAAACGGTCCTCTTTGTTTGCGGACCGTTTTTTTTATGTGCCTCTTTGCTGCACTTGATTTGGGGCAAGGATGAAGAACGCCTGATTTGGGGCCATTATTGTTGTAAGGAACGGAAAAATGAAACGAGATTTAGCGAAAGTACGAAATATTGGCATCAGCGCTCATATTGATTCGGGAAAAACAACCCTGACCGAGCGTATCCTGTTTTACACCGAGAAAATTCATGCCATTCATGAAGTTCGCGGCAAAGACGGGGTAGGAGCGACCATGGATTCAATGGAGCTCGAAAGGGAGCGTGGCATCACGATTCAATCAGCTGCCACGTACAGCAATTGGAAAGGGTATGACATCAACATCATCGATACTCCCGGACACGTCGACTTTACAATAGAGGTGGAAAGAGCTCTGCGGGTATTGGACGGCGCCGTCCTCATCCTTTGTTCTGTCGGTGGGGTGCAATCCCAGAGCATAACAGTCAACAGGCAGATGACCCGCTATAAAGTACCTCGGATCGTCTTTGTCAACAAATGTGATCGGACCGGGGCAAATCCTTACCGAGTTGCCGCTCAGGTCCGGGATAAATTGAAACTGAACGCCATTTTCATGCAGATTCCCATCGGCCTTGAGGGTGATCTTGAAGGAGTTGTCGATCTTGTTAAGATGAAGGCGATTTATTTTGACGGAGCCAATGGCGAGGTTGTCCGGGAGGGTGAGATACCCGCGCATCTGGTTGATGAAGCAGAAGCAAAAAGAGAAGAGATGCTTGATGCGGCTTCTATGTTTTCAGATGAGCTGATGGAAGCGGTTCTTGAAGGAGAGCCGAGCGAAGAAATGATTATGGAGGCGGTGCGTAAGGGAACATTGGCCCTTGAACTCGTTCCTGTCTTTATAGGTTCAGCCTATAAAAATAAAGGTGTGCAGGCCCTTCTTGATGCTGTTGTCGCCTATCTGCCCGCTCCCGAAGATATCGAAAATAAGGCCCTTGATCTCGACAAAAACGAAGAAGAGGTGGTCATCGGCAATGATCCGGATGCCCCTATGGTCAGTTTGGCCTTTAAATTGGAAGACGGCCGCTATGGGCAGCTGACTTATATTAGAACCTACCAGGGAACAATGAGAAAGGGTGACACCATCGTCAATAGCCGCAATGGCAAAAAGGTCAAAGTCGGCCGCCTTGTCCGTATGCATTCCAACGAGATGGAAGAGATTGATGTAGCCGGTCCCGGAGACATCGTCGCTTTATTTGGTATCGATTGTGCTTCGGGAGATACCTTTACAGCAAGCAACATTTCATATTCAATGAGTTCCATGCATGTGCCGAACCCCGTTATTTCACTGGCGATCATCCCGGTTGATAATAAAGCGCAGGGCAATATGTCAAAGGCCTTGAACCGTTTTACCAAGGAAGACCCGACCTTCCGGACATTTGTTGATGATGAGACCGGTGAAACTATTATCTCCGGGATGGGTGAACTTCACCTCGAAGTTTATATCGAGAGAATGAAGCGTGAGTATAGTGCCGTAGTAGAAGTTGGCGCCCCTCAGGTTGCCTATAGGGAAACAATTACCAAGCAGGCGGAATTCAACTACACCCATAAGAAACAGACCGGTGGTTCCGGCCAGTTCGGCCGGGTTGCAGGCTATATGGAACCTCTGGAAGAGGGAGAATACGAATTTGTTGATAAAGTAGTTGGCGGCGTTATTCCCCGCGAGTTCATCAGTTCCTGCGATAAAGGGTTTCATGCGAGTCTTGCAAAAGGCAGTTTGGCCGGTTTCCCGGTCACTGGCGTACGCTGTTTGATAAATGATGGAGCCGCCCATTCGGTGGACTCTTCCGATGTAGCCTTCCAGCTGGCCGCAAAAGGCGCCTTCAAGGAAGGATATCAGAAAGCTGGACCGGTCCTCATCGAACCAATCATGAAAGTGGCGGTTGAAGGACCTTCAGAGTTCCAGGGCGGGGTTATGGGCAGTTTGAATCAAAGGCGGGGCATGATAATCGGCACCCTTGAAGAGGCGGATTACACCGTGGTCGAAGCGGAAGTTCCTCTTGCCGAGATGTTCGGCTATTCAACGGTTCTCCGGTCGTTGACCCAGGGAAAGGCGGAATTTACCATGGAGTTCGCTGCGTATCGCCAGGTTCCCAAATCCGTATCCGAGGAAGTTATTGCGGAAGCCAAGAAGAAACGGGAAGAGAAAAAATAGAGACTGATGTTGTTGAGCGCATCAATATAAATTATCGCAACTGGAAAGAAGGTGTTGATATGGTAAAAAATAAAAATGATCTGATTGGGAAAAATCCCTTAGGCGCATTTCGAGTAGACTCAAAAGGAAATGATATTACCAATCGCATGGGATTGGTGATGGCAAGGGCCGGACTTGGCAAGACCGCCATACTTGTCCAGATTGCTCTTGACAGCATGCTTCGAGGGCAGCAGGTTCTCCACGTGAGCATTGCTCACAGCATCCAAAAGACAAAAGCCTGGTATGACGATATCCTCAGAGACGTTTCATCAACCTCGGAACCGGATAGTTATGCGAGCCTTCAATATGAAGTGATGCGCAACCGGATGATCATGACCTTCAATGAGTCGACTTTCAGCCGTCCGAAGCTGGAAGAACGATTGAATGATTTGATTTATCAGGATATCTTCAGGCCGAGTTGCATGGTTATTGACGGCCTTGATTTTACCAACATCGATCGTCAGACCCTTGAAGATATGAAAGAGTTGCAGAAAGAGGCGAACCTCAATATCTGGTTTTCGGCTGTGTCCCATCGATCCGCTGAAATGGTGCTCAGCAAAGATGGCATTCCTTCGCCGTGCGATGCGATCGCCGATCTTTTTGATACGGTGATTTTATTGCAGGCTGAGTCTAATGGGGAGAGCAAGATATTTTTAAATATTGTCAAAGATGAGACTGATTGTGTCGAACCTGGTAAATCGCTCAGACTGGATCCTACAAGCTTGCTGGTATGGGGATCGACATTTTGAGATGAATTTTCGTCCCTGCATTGATATTCACAACGGCCAGGTAAAACAGATAGTCGGTTCTACTTTGTCGGATGATTCACCGGAAGGCCTGTCGACCAATTTTGCGTCTGACAGGCCTTCTTCGTATTATGCCAAGATGTACAAAAATGATGGTTTGACCGGAGGTCATGTTATCAAACTCGGTCAGGGCTGCGACGATGCGGCTGCCGAGGCTCTCCATTCCTATCCCGGCGGATTGCAGATAGGCGGCGGCATTACCGCTGAAAATGCTTCCTTTTGGCTCGATCAAGGAGCCTGTGCTGTTATTGTAACCTCCTATGTCTTCAGGGACGGAAGGGTCTTGGAGGAAAGATTGGCCGATCTTGTCAACCTGGTTGGTAAAGAAAGACTGGTTCTCGATCTCAGCTGCCGAAAAAAAGAGGATCGTTACTATGTGGTCACGGACAGATGGCAGAAGTTTACCGATGTCTCTTTGTCTCAAGACACATTAGACTACTTCAGCCGTTTTTGCGCGGAGTTCCTTATCCATGCTGCTGATGTGGAAGGGAAATGTTCTGGAATTGCCGAAGATCTTGTGACTGACTTGGCTAAATGGGCCGCAATTCCAACGACTTACGCCGGTGGTGTGCGTAATCTGGACGACCTCAGGAAGATAAACGACTATGGCAGGGGGCGTATTGACGTTACAGTCGGAAGCGCCTTGGACATTTTCGGCGGCAGTGGAATGACCTATAAAGAAGCTGTGGAATTCTGCCGCCAATAACATTTTGAGCGTGATCCTGGTCAAAGCCCTATGCTGTTCTTTGCCTCATGTCCCCGCGCTTAAGAAGGTCTCCCGGAGAGCGCGGCCGGCCGAAGCGCCGGCGGTTTTCGAACGGGTTTCAGGCGCAATAAACTTTTGCATCATATTTCTATAAATGATATGTTTGCTCATGGATAAACAGGAGCCCCAGTTTAAACGTATTCAGGATTATATCGATAGAATGCCAAGCCTGTCCACGACCGTCACCAAGGTGATGGAAGTGTGCAACACTCCAAATACTTCAGCAAATGATCTCAATAAAATAATAATGCTCGATCCGGTGCTCACCGGGCAGGTCCTCAAACTTATCAACTCCGCCTATTATTCTCTTCCCAACCAAATAACTTCATTGGCCCGGGCAATTATCATGCTTGGCCTGAATACCGTCAAGAACCTTGCTCTGAGCACTGCCGTTATAGGCACATTGGGAAAAAAGGAGTCATTTAAAAGCCTTTCCATGGATGCTTATTGGGCTCATAGCATCTGTGTGGGAGTGACCGCAAAGGCACTGGCCGCGAAGCTTGGGGTGCCTGTCGCTGAGAGGGAAGAGTACTTTGTCGCAGGAATGCTCCATGATCTGGGAAAGATTCCCATGAACAGCTGCTTCCCCGAGCAGTATACTCAGGCGCTGCATCTGGCCGATCTGGAGCAGGGACCGCTCATACACGCCGAGGGTATCATTCTTGGGTTCGATCATGGAGTTGCCGGCCAGATGATCGCTCAAAAATGGCAGCTGAGCAACTCATTGATCGAAACCCTCTACCACCACCACGCCCCTGAAATGTGTTCGGAGGAGAACAGGAAGCTGGTGACCGCCGTTGCACTGGCAAACATTTTTGCAAATGTTTTTGAAATAGGATCAGCAGGAGATTTGTACCCTGTTAACTCATTTATTTTGAATAATTTAGAGGCAGTCGGCATGTGCTGGGAAGATTTAAGCTCTCTGTATGACACGGTCAACAGTGAAATCAACAAAGCTCAGGTTTTTCTGCATGTTGCCGGGTGAGGAAGATGCATGATGAAGGTTAAATTTTGGGGGGTGCGCGGGTCGATTCCATGCCCAGGACCAAACACGGTAAAATATGGCGGCAATACTGCCTGCATCGAGGTGCGTTTTGAAGAAATTGATCGGTTGATCATAATTGACGCAGGGTCTGGAATTCGTGAACTTGGCAATTTTATGATGGCCCATGATTTCCCTAAGGCGCCGATTGATACGGACATTTTTCTCTCCCACACCCATTGGGATCACATCATGGGGTTTCCTTTTTTCGTTCCCAATTACCTGCCAACGACAAAACTGCGGGTGTATGGACCGGTCACCCATGAGACCGATACCTTGGAAAAAATAGTCGGCGGGCAGATGACCTATCGTTATTTTCCGGTTCGTGGGGCGGAGTTGGCGGCGCAAATTGATTATATACACCTCAAGGAAGGTAGAGTTGATTTGGGTGATGGCATCGTCCTGATAACTAAATATATGAACCACCCTATCTTATGCCTTGGTTATCGTTTCGAAT
>Ga0214472_10003632_pt1 | contig 16313 bp, 19 predicted proteins | sample RVTome_6_FD_207662 | JGI IMG/M metagenome (GOLD analysis project Ga0214472, IMG submission 207662) | Soil microbial communities from uranium-contaminated site in the Upper Colorado River Basin, Wyoming, United States - RVT140D175 | ecosystem: Environmental > Terrestrial > Soil > Contaminated >... | reverse complement strand
CCTTTGATTGCTTTTTCAAGTATTTTGATGTCAGCTTTTATTATTCGTGTTTTTATTTTAGAGCGTTCAATAATTTTTAGAGCTACTATATCCATCAAATCATAACCTCCTGCAATAGAATCTTCATGAACGAGCATGTTTTTTAAATTCTTAAGTTCAATTCGTTTGAATTTTTTTGCATTTTTAAATTTGTTAGGATCCATATCATAAACACCTTCAACATCAGTAGCATTAAGAAATTGTTCTGCATTGATTTTTTCAGCAATAAGGGCTGCAGTACCATTTGTACTTTGACCAGGATGTAAACCACCTGTAACTACGATTAATCCATCATCAACAGCATGTCTTACTTCTTGTAATGTTGTTGGGGGATGAGAATATGCTTTGTTTTTTAAAGCATAAATCAAAAGTTTTGCATTTAATCTAGAGATTTCAATTCCAAGTTCATCCAATGTAGATTCATCAGCTCCGGAAGATCTTGCATGAGTAATGTAATGTCTTGCAATATTTCCACCACCTGCAACAATTATTGGTTGACATATCTTACTAATTTTGACTAGAAACGATGCATAGTCTTTTAGTATTTTTGCATTATCCATACCAAAAATTCGTCCTGAAAGTTTTATGACAATTCTTTTTTTCATTATTTTAAACCACCGAGGATTGATTTTGCGGCAATTTCAACTTTTTTTCTGTTCTTTTGATGGGTGTATATTCTAAGAATATTCATAAAACCAGATATTGCTGAAACTACAGGAATTTGAGATATGGGCATTTCTTGAGCAGTTGATTTTCCATTCTCATTTGTAATCAAAATGATGTATTTTGATTCATTTTTGGATGGAGCTAATGGAATTGATGGAGTAACGGAGCTATCAACAAAAATTTCACTTTCATCAACTTTAGATTTTTTGGATATGGATGTTCTTAATTCGGTGGTTCTAGATTTTCCTAAATTATTTCTACTAGTTAGAATTCGTTCAAACACACATTTTAACAATTTTCTATTTTGATAATCTTCAGCAAATTGTCTGGCACGTTTTAGTTTAGAAGATTTTGATGAGATGAGTGTAGATAGAACATATTCATCTGTAAGTTTGACATATTCGTTAATGTTAAAAGAAGTAAAACCAAATTCATCGTCAGATAATCGTAATGCCTCTAAAAGCATAACTTCTGCAGCTCTTACTGTTTTATGAAAATATACAGCTTTGAACATTTGATAACGAGAATGCATCATAGATTCAAAAGAATAAAGTGCTGATCTTTCTAGAGCAAGTTTTTTCTTATGTACATCTAAGGATTGTGTTATTCTTTTATGATCAATTTGTGCATGTTCTGCACCAGTAAAATATCCATCTCTTAACAAGTAATCCATCATATCAGCACTTAATGCTCCCGAAATAATTTCATTCATGTATTGTAATTTTGAATCTCCAAACGCAATTTTTGTGACAAGTCTTTTGTCATATCCATTTTTAGATAAGGTATCACCGATTTCAGATTTTAAAATAATCTCTTTACCAAAATCTTCATGGGAGAATTTTTTTTGTTGTATAACCTCCTCAAAGAGATGTGAGAAAGGTCCATGACCAATATCATGTAAAAGTCCTGCGAGTCTTAATACATCAATATCAGTAGATTTTAAAATTCCTTTTTCATTTAAAGCCTGCCCAGCTTGACTTGCAATATGCATAACACCCAAAGAATGTTCAAACCTAGTATGTTGTGCTGCAGGATATGTTAAATGAGCGCCAGAAAGTTGACGTATTCGTCTTAATCTTTGAAAGATTGGATTATCAATTATTTTTAATTCATGATCATACACACGAATAAAATCATGTATTGGATCAACTATGTCTGAATAATTTTTTTTCATAAGCCTATTTTCTGTGAAATTGCTTTTAAAATATTTGCATGGACTTCTTGTTTTGATTTTGATGCATCAATAATTTTCCAATGCTCATTTTTTGCAACAGATCTATAAATTTTAGATATGTTTCTTAGAAATTCTTCATTTTTTTCAAATTTATCCCTGTTAGTTTTTTTTCTACTAAATGATTCTTTTTGGGTTACATCCAGTAAAATAACAAGATCAGCCTTTGGAAGTCCTTCATCTAGATTTGTTAACCATTCACGTTTCATACCATTTGCCAAACCATAAATTAGATTAGAGTGATAATATCGATTCATTATCACAACAGAATTTTTTGATTGCGCTGTTATAATTTCATTTAATTTCTCCCATCTATTTGCAGCTAAAAGACAATGAATCACTTGTGGAGGAAATTTTCTCTTACCATTAAGATATTTTGCAATTTCTTTTCCAATTGGTGTTTTATAATCAGGAAAGCTAAAGGTAGCAGTTTTGATTTTTTGTTGTTTTAGTGCTCTTGCCAATAAGGCAGTTTGAGTTTTCTTTCCTGCCTGATCTCCACCTTCAATAACAATTATCATAAGTTACAAAATCAGAGAAATTAATTGATTAAAAATCTATCAAGGTTTATAACTAAAAATTAAGCACATATCTCAAAATGGGACTAGTAAAATCTATGGCAAAAGAAATGATAAAAGAAATAGGGAATAAATCCAGAGAATTTTATGAATTTGTTCTACCTCCAGTGGATATGTATCTAGACAATGACAAATTAACATTATTAATTGACTTGCCAGGATTTACAAAAAAAGACATCAAATTATCAATTGATGGAAATATTCTCTCCATTAAAGCATCCAAAGAAGTTTCTGATGAAAAAAATCATAATATGATCTGTAATCAAAGACCAAATGTCATAGATAAGAAAATTAGATTACCAATTGATCTTAGAGAAGGAGAAGACGGAGTAAGTTCTGCAAAATATGAAAATGGTGTATTGACAATTACAATTTTAGTGAAAAAACATGGGGAAGACATCCCAATAGAATAGTTATCGTTTTCTAAATATTGTAAAAATACTCATTATTATTAAAGAACCAATCATTCCAGTAATTCCTATGGATTCATTTACAGTATACAAAAATGCAGAGCCAACAAATATTGCAGACGAGAGAATGCTTCCAGAAAGTAGGACATTAGATTTAGGTTTAGTATTTAGTTGGATTGATCTATTTTCATCAATAAGTTTTTTGAGTTCTGGAGCGATTGAGATCGTAGCATCAATTGATTTTGCAAATCTTTGAAATGAATATTTTAGTTCTTCAATATATGCATCTTTGATTAAATGTTCTTCCTCTAAAATTTCTCTTAGTACTTTAACAAATTTAAAATCAACTTTGTGTGTTTTGTAAATTCCTTCTATGATAGATGCCATTCTCATGTATAATGCCAAATTTTTTGGAAGAATGAATGGAAATTTACTCATTGTTTTGTTTGCAAGTTCCATTAAACTTTGTACTTCCATTTCATCAGGCTTTTTTCCATGCATTGCACGAACAGCCAATTCTATTCCTTTTTCGATTACCGATCGGTTAAAGTCAGGAGTTAACATTCCGAGATCAGCCATTGCATTTACTGTTCGAGGTGGGTCTTTCTCAACTAACGCAAGATAAAGTCGGATTAGTCTTAATCTTGTATCATTGTCCAATCGCCCAACCATACCATAGTCATAAAGAATGAGTTTTCCATCATCAGTTACTGAAATATTTCCAGGGTGAGGATCTGCATGAAATAATGAATGACGTAAAAGCATGGTGAAAAAGACCTTATGAACATCAATCACTAGTTTATGCCTATCAATTCCCTTCTCATCAAGTGCTTCTATGTTGGTGATTTTGATGCCAGGAAGGTATTCCATAGTAAGTACGTTTTTTGACGAATAGTCATCATAAACTGATGGTATTGCTATGTTGCTTTTCTTCATATCTTGTTTGATTTTTTTGAGGTTTGTTGATTCAATGGTATAATCCATTTCCTCATGAATTGTTTCAATAAATTGAGAGAGCATTGCTCGTGCAGAAAAACGTAAGTTTGAATCTACAAATCTTAATGCCATTGGAAGAATTTTTTTTAATACTTTAAGATCCTCTTCAACAATTTTTTCTATTCCAGGTCTTTTTACTTTAACAACAATTTCTTGGCCAGATATTCTTCCCCGATAAACTTGACCTAAAGATGCACCAGAGAGAGGATTTTGATCTATGTTTTCAAATTTTTCATTGATAGGTCCTATGTCATTTTCAATTATTGGTTTTACCTGATCAAAAGGAGCTGCTGGAACATTGTCTTGTAGCTGAGCAAGTTCTTCCAAGTATGGTTGTGGTAAAATATCAGCTCGTGATGAAAGCCATTGACCTAACTTTATGTAAACAGGTCCTAAAGAAATGAAAGTGTTTAAAACTTTATGTGCATTCTTTCGATATTTTTCTAAATCAATATCTTTACCTTCGGTTTTTACCCACATTCTTCGATCTTTTCGTAATGCCAAAATTGAAGGAAGCAGTTTGATAAGTACTTGAATCGTTCTTACAGCAGACATAATTATTCTAAATAATTTTTAATTTTTTTAGTTGCAACATATCCAATATATCCTGCAATAATTGAAGACGTGATTGTAGCAGCTACGGTTGATTTTTTTGATTTATTATTTAGAAATAATTTTGCAATTTTTGAGCCACCAAAAATTGAACATATAATTCCAATCAAAACTTCTGGAGCGTCATAAACTAAATGACCAAATGGATCTTCTCTAGGATCAATTTTATCAGTATGAATTAGAAATTTGTCATCATATTCTCTAATGTGTAAATTACCATATCGAAATTGTTTTTTTGCACCATTTTTGTGTCCAAGTATAGTTTCGTGTGCATCTTCAAGCATAAATTCTCGTAACTCCTTTGGCACTTCAATTTCATCTATTGGCATAAACGCAAGATCCATTATTCGCTTATAATCTTAGCCATAATAAAAATAAAAAATCAGCATAATTTTTAGGCATAAAAAATAATTTATTTTTTGGATTTTGATTCTTTTATTCTATCCTTACCAAATAACACAAAACTTGCAATGAATACAATCAACATAGAAATTCCAGTAATGTAAGCATAATTGAATCCAATTCCAAAATGATTTGTTTCATGATAAGTGGAAATCAAATAAGTAGCAGCCAGTAAGACCATACCAACTATTGTCAATTTTTGATGATTTTGCAATAATTTTGGTTTTTTTCTATGTATATGAATTTAGAAATAAAGGATTCAAAGAAATGGTGTTGTTATGAATCCAACTATACTACCTACTAGAAATAGAAATATACTATTTGCCATGCCTGATTCATATCATCTCAACTTAATCTTATAACAATAATGTAAATGTCCCAGAATAGGGAATTAGAAATTAATCAGGTTTAGGATTGGAAATTCATGGTAGAGAGTTTTTTTATTACTTGTTCAAGTTCCATTTTGTTATCACTAATTACACGTTTTAGCACCGCAATCTCTTGGTTTAGTTGTTCTAAACTAGAATTGTCAGAATTAGTCATCTTGTCTTCTAACTCAGAAAGCAGTTTCTAATTATATTGATTAATTTTTTCTAGTTCTTCTTTGTAGTTTTGTAATTTTTCGTAGGGATCGGATTGATCAATAATTTGAGTATGATTTTGACTAGTAATATAACCAAGAGAAATTACAATAGCACCTACAGATAATACTGCAATCATTACAATAAGGGTTAATCTCATTTTAAGCAGTCTTAGTTTCTTATTATTTCTAATTTAAAATTTAATTCTTAGCTTGCTTGAATTTTTGATTTTTTACGCCTACGAATCATATAGAATCCTATTGCAGCTGCTACTATTAACGGAATAATGAACATAAAATTATTATCAGATTGAATTTTTGGTGGTTCTTTTACAAATATTGTAGCATCATGTGTGAATAGTGTTTCATCTCTAACGCTATCTTTGTATCTTACAATTAGGTGTATATCATGTTCTCCATATCTTGGTTCACCGTTAAATTCTAAGGGAATGTTAAATGGTACAGGCGAGTCGATTTCAATTTCATCAATAAATTGAGTTTTTGTTTTGATATTTGAATCACCTCTAGGTTCAATAGTAATAAAACCAAATACTGCATCTTCATTTCCTTCGTTAATTATTTCTCCTACAACCATTTGTGTATTAGATAATTCAATTACTTCAATATCATACATATTAAGATCAATCAATCCTCGAATGTAAAAATCAACAATTTTAGAAATGGTCTGTAAATCGCCATGTGCATTATAGTATTGAATAGATAATGGAATTCGTAATGTATCTTGTTGAAGATTTCCAGGTACATACACCGTAGCAGTAAGATATCTAGAAGATTTAGGATTTATGTTTCCAACATCCCAATTAGATTCTAAAATTACTACATTTTCAACATTAGTAGTTGATGATGAAGTTGATGCAATCTCCGTTTGTGTATTAGTAGCTAAAATATCCACACTAGAGAGTGGCGCAGTTCCATCATTCGTAATTTCAATTACAACATTATTTGATTTTAGAGACATAAGGAAGGGATCTAATGCTTTAACATTGATTATGCTATCTCCTGTAACTTTGAAATTAAAATCAGAAAATGCGGTTCTTACTCCAGATTCTCTTAATCTAGAATAATCAACTTTAACAGTTCCCGGATATTGTTGAATTTGAATATTTTTATCAATATTAACATTAAATGTCATATAGAAAGTATCACCTGCTAAAGAATTGGAATCGCTATCACCAATAATTAGTGAGCCAGGGCCATCTGCTGAAGAGAATCCAATAGGGAGTGACAATTGACCTTTAATTCCAGTAATGTCCTGCGAGCCTACATTTGCAAATACAACGGTAAATGGAACATTATCGTCCCCAGGATCAACTTCAATTTTCTTATCAATTGTTCCAAAAAATGCATCTAACAGTTTCACATCTCCGAAATCTCTTTCAAATGGAGATTGACCAAAACCGCCAGATTTGATTTGAGCAAAAGAATCATCAGTAATTAGCGGAATGAGTAATAATACTATCAATGAAAATAAAATTTTATAATTTATCATACTAAAACCTCCATTTCAGATGAATGATTTCCTTCAAATGCTCTACCATCTTTAATTGTAATTACCCTATCAACATCTCCAAATTGATGTTGGTCGTGGGTAACAACAATAAATGTTTGATTTAGTTTTTTTGCCATTGATTTCATCAATTGAACAATTATTTCTGCAGTTACGGAATCAAGATTTCCTGTTGGTTCATCAGCTAAAACAATCGAAGGATTATTTATCAATCCTCTGGCAATTGCTGCTCTTTGTGCTTGTCCACCTGAAATTTTATTTGCTCTTTTGTTAATTTGATCAGCTAATCCAACTGCTGTTAGTAATTCTATAGCATTTTTTTCTGCAGAATCATTGGTTCCTGCAATTTCTCTTGGTAATAATACATTTTCAAGAACAGTCAGATCAGTTAAGAGATTTGAGAATTGAAAGATGAATCCTAATTTTTTGTTTCGAAATGATGAGATTTTATCATCTGTTAGATTTGTTGTATCTGTTCCATCAATGAAGACCTTACCAGTTGTTGGACGATCTAATAGTCCTATCATGTTAAGTAAAGTAGATTTTCCGGAACCAGAGCTGCCTACAATTAATACAAATTCTCCCTTTTCAATTGAAAATGATACATTATCTAATGCTTTTATCTTATTTTCATCTGTTCCGTAAATTTTACTCAAATTACTAATTTCAAGTACTTTAGACAGTTCTCATTGCCTCCACTGGTAATAGTTTAGTTGCTCTATACGATGGGTATAGTGAAGCAATTATTGCTAAAATAAATGATAATACGGCAGTCTGAATAATTTTTTCCCAGTTGTAGCTCACTTCTAGTGGGAGGCTGTTATTAAATGACATTTTTGTTTCCTTTGCGTAAAAGGTATAACCTAACCCTGCTGCGGTTCCAACCCCAGCACCAATTGCACCAATTATCATTCCTTGAAAAATAAAAATAATTAAAATGTCTTTTCTTGTTGCACCTATTGATCTCATTACACCTATTTCTCTAGTTTTTCCATTAACTAACATCATTTGAATTGTAACAATAGCAAATGCTGATGACATCATTCCAAAATATCCAATCATGTTTATCATTGCAATACCGGATCTAAATCCTGCTAATTGTTCTTCAGCAGATTCTTCTATTGTTTCGGCAATAAAATCATCGTTAGGAAAAGCAGCTAAAAAGAAATTTTTAACATCACTTGCTTTAGTTGGATCGTTTAGTTTTACCATGATTGAACCTGATTCACCTTTTCTGTTCATCAAGTCACGTAAAGTGTCAATATGAACAACGACACTGTAATCGAATCCTTGGCCACCAGGTGATTTTGCTATACCAGTAACTACAAATCTTCTGATTTGATCTTGGCCATATCTATCAACAATTTTTAACTTTAGACTATCACCTACTTCAGCACCGCCAAGATCTCGTGCAACATTAGAACCTAATACAATCGAATTTCTAGCAAAAACATATTGTCCTTCTGTTACAGTTTCATGAACAGTTGAGGCTTGAATATCTCTGAATGGATCAACACCTACAATTGGAACTCTTGTTTTTTCATGTAATGTACCAAATTTTGTCATATTGATTGACGTACTTGAGGAAAGCCGGGGAGTAGCCGCTTCTACATATGGAATTCTTTCAAACCAATTAACTAATGCTTGATCAGATTTGTTGATGTAATTTTCTTCATCTGTGATTAGAACATCCCCATTTCTATAATTTGAGATATCTCTAACAATTGCATCAAACAACCCCTGAAAAATTACAAAATTGACATGAATTACCAAAATTCCAATTGTAACAGCTAAAACTGCCCCGATTAGACTTCCTTTTTTATTAAACAACATTCTTTTTGCTAATCGCAATCGATATTCCATAAGAAGATTAAAAATAGTCTGATATTTAATGTATTTTATCTATAATACAGATATTATAGACAATTTTATATTTTATTAGTTAGTTACAAACATTATGAAAACGATTCAGGTGACAAATTGGACAATTTAGATATCAAAATTCTAAGCAGGCTATTAAATAATTGCAGAGAATCAGATAGACAGATTGGAAAAGAGTTAGGAATTTCAGGAGGGGCAATTAGAGCACGTATTAAAAAAATGCAGGAGACAAAGATAATTGAGAAATTTACCATTAAAGTGGAACCACCAATTTTAGGACTAGGAGTTTTGTACATAGTAGTATCAGGACAAAACATCAAAGATGTTTTAGAACAAATCAGATTAGTTGGAGAGCCATTTTTTGTTGTACCGTGTGTTGGTGGAATTACTGTATGTAGCATAGTAATAAAAGAAAATTTGCAACAAAAAATTACACTTGCAAATAAACTAATGAAGGATGTGAGAGTACTATCAATTTTTGAAGCAGAGAATCCAGGATTTAATTCTAATTTAACAAAAACAGATCTAGAAATTTTAGAATATCTAATAAAAGAACCAAGACAAAAAATTGAAAAAATAGCAGAAGAAATGTCACTATCTACAAAAACAGTTACAAGATGTATTGATAAACTACAAGAAAATAATGGTATTCAATTTACATTAATTTATAACCCAACAAAAATTGAAGGTTTTATTCCACATGCCATACTTGCATGGATTGATGGAAATCTTAGAGAAACATTAGAAAAAATGAATGGTAAACTCTCTGAATCATTTATGCAGATACCATTTATTGCAAAAAACCAAATTGTGTTATTCATGTATAGCCACAATATTTTTGAAATGGATGAATTAACCAAAATAGTTAGAAACATGGATGGAGTAAAATCAACAGACTTATTCATACCAAAAGAAATATCTTTGCCAATGAAATGGCTAGAGCAGGCCATTAATAACGCTAAAAAATCTCCAACACTTCATATTTCATATCAAACAAATTAAATAATAATTAAATTATCAATCTAACATGAAGAAGAAAATCTATGAAGGTAAAATTTTAGGGCTTAGTATTTACGATTTGGTAATTGAAGGTAGAAAAGTAAAACGTGAAATAATAGAGCATAGAGGAGCAGCAGCAATATTAGCATTTGATGAAAACAATAAAGTGATACTCGTAAAACAGCACAGATATCCTCATGGGTATGTAATTGAGATTCCTGCAGGCACATTAGAAAAAAAAGAAGACCCAAAGAAATGTGCATTTAGAGAGTTAGAAGAAGAAACAGGATACAGTGCTAAAAAAATGACACCATTAATCACCTATTATCCATCTATAGGTTACAATACCGAGGCTATTCATTGTTTTGTAGCTTCAGGACTAAAAAAAATCACAGATTTGAAACTGGACGAAGATGAAATATTATCTGTGGTAAAGATGGATTTTAAAAAAGTGATTTCAATGATAAAAAAGGGAAAAATTCAAGATTCAAAAACTATTTGTGCAGTTTTAACATATGCATTAAAAAAAAAATAAATTAATTATTTATTATAAATTGGTTTTACAAGATCTACTACATCTGCCCATGATTTAGTAATTCGTTCAAACATATATACAAGATCAAGAAGATCAATAGGAATTTCTTTTTTATTTCCTATTGTATTTCTTAGTTTAGAAAGATTCTCTTGATATTTTTTATGTAACGCAATAGCTTCTATAGCTAAACGTCTATCAGGTTTAGTAAAAGCATCTATAGATTTTTCTGCAAGAACATTAAAATTTTGAACTACATCAAAAATTTTCTTTAAGTGTTCATCAGATAGAGATGAATTATATACAAAATTAGCGAGCTCAACTATTGTATCACCTGCATTTTCTAGAAGATTAGCAGCGACTCTATAATCTAAAATATCAATATTTTCTAAATTGAATACATTAGCTAATCTTTTATCAACAAGTGTACTTCGAATTAAACGTACAAGGAGAAAATATTGTCTATTTACTTCAACATCTCTATTTGATAATGTTTGTAAATTAGATTTATCATTTAAAATTAATCCATTTGATACATCGTCATACATTCCAAGTGCAATAGAACTCATTCTTTTTAGAATTTTTTCGGGATTAAGTGTTGTAGCATCTAATAGAAACTGCATATTAATATGCGATGCATCTTCTTCAATAATTTCCATACCAACTAATCGTCGCATAGAATTTCGAATTTGTTCTCTATCAACACCAGGTATAGTTGATTTTGAATTGATTTGTATAATGTCATATCCTAAAAGATATGCTCCAGTAATGTCAGCTACAATATTTTCGTCTCTAGGTAATGGATATGAAATTACAAGTTCTTTGGCAGGACGCATTTCTTTATTTGCGGAAATAGAAATAGTATCTTGCCCAGTCTCCAGTTCAATTTGGCTGCCTTTATCTAGACTATTAGCAACTATCCACTCTTTCGGTAATGAAACTAGTATACTACTACCTATCCGCTGTAGGCGTCGAATGAATTTAGTCAATTTATACTAATTTAATTAATTTAAGCCATATTCTTATATTTTGTGTAAAATTTAAACTATGATCAATGGAGTCAACTGCATTTTGTCCAGCACATGTAACTGGTTTTTTCAAAGCATACTTAGAAAAAGACAATCAAAAAAGTCCGGAAAAAATAGGATCTATGGGAGCAGGATTTTCAATAAGAGATGGAGTTACTACACATATCAATATTTTACCTAAAATTAATCAGAATTCTAATTTTAAAATTACAACTATAGGTTATGAATCAGATAAAACAGATGTATCAGAATATGTATTAAATGAATTTTTAAAACTTGGAAATTTTGAAGATATGTTTTTTGATATTCAACATGAGATTACCATACCTGTTGGATATGGTTTAGGCTCCAGTAGTGCTGTAGCGTTATCATTGTCATATGCGTTGGATCATGTTCTTAAAACAAGATTAGATCATATTGTTATTGGCCAGATTGCACATAATGCCGAGATAAATTGCAATACAGGATTAGGTGATGTTTTAGCATCATATCACGGTGGTTTTGAAATAAGAATTAAACCAGGAGCACCTGGAATAGGTCAAGTAGAAAAAATTAATCCAGGCGATATTACCATAATCATGATTTGTTTTTCACCAATTTCAACAAATAAATTCATCAAAGAACGACTGCCTCAAATTAATGGTCTTGGTGGAAAAATGGTAAGTAAATTATTAGAATCAAAAAATTATGAACATTTTGAAGATATGTCATTGGAATTTGCAAAATATATTCAGGTAATGACATTAAGAATGGAAAATTTAATTCAAGAATTGGCTTCAAATGGAATAAAATGTGGTGTTGCATTATTTGGTGAAACTGTATTTACTATGATACCAAAAGAAAAAGAAGAACATGTTTTAGAAATTTTAAAAAAATATCCTGAAGCTATAATCATAAAATCAGAATTAGATAATCAGGGAGCAAGAGTGCTTAATAACTAATTGAATATAGATGTCATTAATTCCAGAATCTCATCCCAGAGTAAAGTCTCTTTTAATTAGAGAAAGACTTGTTACTGGATTTGATCAGGGATTAGTAGCTAAAGAAGGCCTCTTAGCACATGGCAGAGGCGAAGCTTTTGATTATTTACTTGGTGAAAAAACAAATAATACTGCAAAACGAGCAATAAAGGCTGCTGCAGCACAAATTCTCTTGGCAAAATTACCTGTAATTTCTATTAATGGTAACATTGCTGCATTGTGTCCAAAGGAAATAATCAATCTTGCCAATATTTCAGGAGCAAAAATTGAAGTAAACTTGTTTTACGCTAGTGAAAAACGAAAGAAGAATATCATAAAGACGCTCAAAAAGAACGGTGCAAAGGATATTTTAGGTACAAATCGTAATTTTTCAACTACATTATCAGGATTAGATTCCGCAAGAAGAATAGTTGATAAAAATGGGATATTTGCAGCAGATGTTGTAATTGTTCCATTAGAAGATGGAGATAGAACAATGGCATTGAGAAGAGCTGGAAAAACTGTCATAGCATTTGATCTTAATCCTCTTTCAAGAACTTCACAAACTGCCAGTATTACAATAGTTGATAATGTAATACGTGCGGTAGATTTGTTATCTATAACCTATAAAAAATTATCAAAAAACAACAAGAACTCACTTGGAAAGATTGTCAAGAATTTTAATAATAAAAAAAATCTTTCAGACAGTATTGTTGAAATTAGAAATAACCTAACAAGGAGATCTCATATTGCATAAATCAGTCTACGATATAATCAAAATGAAAAAAGATGGTAAAAAGATCTCAGTCATTACAAGTTATGATTATACACTTGCATCATTATGCGATAAAGCTGGAATAGACATACTACTTGTTGGAGATAGTGCAGGAATGGTAATGCTTGGTTATGAAAATACTATACCAGTAACAATGGATCAAATGTGTATGTTTACAGAAGCAGTTAGCAGAGCAAGGAAAAATGCTTTGTTAGTTGCAGATTTGCCATTTATGTCATATCAAGTAAGCATTGAAGACGCAATAAAAAATTCTGGTAGATTAATACGAGCAGGAGCTGATGCTGTAAAACTAGAAGGTGGAATTTCTATGTCAGAAACAATTAGTGCAATAACAAATGTTGGCATTCCAGTAATGGGTCACATAGGATTGCAACCACAAACAACAATGTTATCCGAAGGATACAAAGTGCAGGGGAAAACAAGAGATACAGCAGTAAAATTAATTGAAGATGCAAAAGAGCTTGAAGAGGCTGGTGCATTTAGTATTGTATTAGAAATGGTAAGTCATGAGGTTGCACAAATAATTTCTGAGACTGTAAGCATACCAACTATTGGGATTGGTTCGGGTGTAAGTTGTAATGGGCAGGTTTTGGTTGTGCAAGATTTATTGGGCATGTATGAAAAAATTAAACCAAAATTTGCAAAAAGATACTTGAATTTATCTGAGGATATAGTAAAATCTCTTGAAAATTATAAAACAGATGTAGAATCAGGTGCATTTCCTGCCCAAGAAAATTGGTTTTCAATGGAGGAGGAGGAATTTAAAAAACTACGAGAGAAAATTGGCAGCTAAAAAGAAAGTTATCAAGGAAAAAAATCATCCTTCGTTAGACATTGTAAGCTCTTATGGATTCGAACTTTCTGGGAAAAAAATCGTTCTTTGTGTTGCAGGAAGTGTTGCAGCATACAAAGCAATTGAATTAGCAAGATTACTAATGAGACATGGTGCAGATGTCATATGTGTGACAAGTGATGCAGTTACAAAATTAGTACAGCCAGATTATTTTAAATGGGCAACTGGAAATGAAGTAATAACAAAATTAACAGGAGAATTAGAACATATCAGATTAGCAGATTATAATCAATCAGATCTTATCATAGTCTATCCAGCTACAGCAAATACACTTGGAAAATTAGCTAACGGTATTGATGATACACCAGTATCTACTGTTCTTACAGTAGGATTTGGTTCAAAGATTCCAATTTTGATGTGTCTTGCTATGCATGCATCAATGTATGAGAATGCAGCAGTAAAAAAGAATATAGAATTTTTAAGGAATAAAATTGAATTTTTAGCCCCTCAGCAAATTGAAGGTAAGGCAAAAGCTACAGAACCAGAAGATGTTTTAGATTATGTATTAAAAAAATTTGGGTTTTCATCTATTTTAAAAAATAAAAAAGTTTTGATTACTGCAGGACCAACAATTGAATATATTGATCCTATTCGTATAATTACAAATCAAAGTTCCGGAAAAACTGGGATATTATTAGCTTCAGAATTAATTTCATCTGGAGCTAAAGTCACGTTAGTTTATGGTCCTGGGAGTGAGAAACCACCAAAAGGTGCAAAAATAATTAAAATTTCTACAAGTAACGAAATATTCAACGTTGTTAAAAAAGAAATGAGTAAAAAATTTGATATTGTAATAATGGCTGCTGCTATATCAGACTACATCCCTGAAAAACCTAGTAAAAATAAAATAAAAAGTACCAAAAATAAAATAAAAATTAGCCTCAAAAAGACTCCAAAAATAATTAATTTTATTAAAAAATATCAGAAAGATGTATTTCTAGTAGGTTTCAAAGCAGAAGCAAATATTTCAAAAAATGAGATGATCATACTAGGTAAGAAAAAAATGAATGAATCAAATGCAGATATGATCATTGCAAATGACATTGGTTCAGTCAGATATAAAAAAAATCCTGAAAGTAATGAGATATTTATCATAGATTCAGATAAAGTGATTTCCTCAGGATGGATGAAGAAAGAAAAAATTGCTAAATTCATTAAAAAAGAGATTGAATGTAGATTAGAAACTTAAAATGAAAAAATCAGAGATTAGAAAACTTGTTGCAGAGTATAAAGAAATTAAGTTAAAGAAAATACAAAATAAAAAAACATTAGAGAAGTTAAAAGAGATCGAACATAGATATTTTCATGAAACAGGGAGAATGATTCAATCAAATTTCAAAGAGATGACATAAAATATATCATGAATTATTAAAAATATAATGAAATTGGATCATACTGAGTATAAACAAAGAAATATCATGATATGGAATGAAATAGCACCAAGATATCATAAAAGATGGGCAGGTGTTAATCAAGGTCCATTTCAGAGTACTTCAAAATTAGTTGATCTAGTAAATGTAAACAAAGGGGATAACATATTAGATCTTGCATGTGGTACAGGAGCAGTTACAAAAAAAATTATTGATAAAATTGGAAATTCAGGGCGTGTTATTGGAGCAGATGCTTCAGTTGCTGCAATTAAAATCGCAAAGAAGTGGAATGGAAGAAAAACAAATTTAGATTTTGTAAATATTGATGCTGAAAAATTTAATTTTTCTCATAAATTTGATATCATAACATGTCAATATGCATTGTTCTTTTTTCCTAATGCACAAAAAGCATTAAAAAATATCAGAAATAGCCTCAAAAAAACTGGCACTCTTGGAATATCTGTTCATGGACATAAAGATAAAGTTCCATTTTTTAGTAGTATTTTAGATGCCGTAACAAAGTTTATTCCAGATTATGTACCCCCTGGTACACCCAATTTAGATAGATTTGGAACAAAAAAATCGTTATACAATGAAATAAAAAATGCCGGATTTTCAAAAATTTCAATAAAAGATTTTTCTTTTAGTTATAGTCCTGGAAATTTTGATGATTACTGGAAAAATTATCTGAAATACATTGCAAAACCACTAAAAGAAAAATTAGATGCGTTAGACAAATCTCAAAGAATAGAATTGAAACATACAATCAGAGAAAAGACAATTCCATACACAAAAGGAAATGAGATAATTGTATTTCCTTGGCAAGTTTTAATTTTAACTGCAAAATATTAGA
>Ga0214472_10003631_pt1 | contig 16313 bp, 14 predicted proteins | sample RVTome_6_FD_207662 | JGI IMG/M metagenome (GOLD analysis project Ga0214472, IMG submission 207662) | Soil microbial communities from uranium-contaminated site in the Upper Colorado River Basin, Wyoming, United States - RVT140D175 | ecosystem: Environmental > Terrestrial > Soil > Contaminated >... | reverse complement strand
AACCATGTATCAGCCTGGAGTGGGCGATTTCAAGTATTTCGTGGGCATCAGCTCGCTATCCCAGATCGCGACCCGGCACGACCGGGTGTGCGTATTGAACATCCTCGGCGGCGAGTCGAGCGAGGTCACCCCGGTGGGCCACGCGTGGTCCGGCGGCAACGTGGTGTTCGGCACCTCGCCGGGGCGGCGCGGCCAGGTGCTGGAGACGCCGGCCGGCACCATCCCGGTCTACAACAGCGTGCGCGAGGGCCTCGACGACGGGCACCGCTTCAACTGCGGGGTGGTGTACCTGCCGCCGTCGGCCGCGCGCGACGGGGTGGCCGAGCTCATCCGGGTCAATCCGGAGCTGAAGAAGATCTTCATCATCACCGAGAAGATCGCGGTGCATGACGCGCGCGAGATCCGCGCCATGGGCCAGCAGCACGGCATCGACATCTTCGGCGCCAACTGCCTGGGCGTGGCCGACTCGTGGAACCAGGTGCGCATCGGCGGCGCGCTCGGCGGCGACCATCCGAGCGACACCCTGAAGCGCGGCTCGATCGCCATCCTGTCGAACTCGGGCGGCTTCACCACGACGATCGCCCAGTACCTGCGCATGGCGGGGTGGGGCACGACGACGCTGGTCTCGAGCGGCAAGGATGTCTATATCCACTACGCCGCGCCGGAGTTCGCCTTCGCGCTCGCCAACGATGCGCGCAGCAAGGCGGCGGTGCTGTACTGCGAGCCGGGCGGCTACTACGAGCGCGACGCCGAATTCACCAAGCCGGTGGTGGCCTGCGTGGTCGGGCGCTGGAAGGCCAAGCTCACCCGCGCGGTGGGCCACGCCGGCGCGATGGCGGGCGGCCAGGACGACGCGGCGGCCAAGGAACGCTGGTTCATGGAGAAGTTCGGCGTCGACGCGCTGTACACGCCCGAGAATCCGGTGTTCTCGGCCAGGGGCGCGGTGGTCACCAACATCGCCCACATCCCGGCCGCGCTCACCGCCGTGATGCGCGCCAACGCGACGCTGCCCGACTTCGCCCCGGAAGGCACGATGGAGTTGAAGGCGTGGTTCGGCGCCAACATGGGGGTGGCGTTGCCGGCCGCGCTCGACCTGCCGGTGGTGGCGGCGAGCGAGCCGTATCGGGCGCAGATCGTGCAGCTCGCGAAGCAGGCCGGCACCGTTTTCCCGCGCGAGGCGCTGAAGGACGCCTCGGGCGCCTCCCAGCTCGACGCCAGGACCCAGGTCGCGAGCCTGCATGGCGTGTCCGTGCTGGAGGCGGCGCGCCTGCCGCTGGAGGCGAACGTGAGCCTCGCCCTGCTGCGCGAGGCGGGCGGCGAAAACGACCGCAAGCTGGTGAACGTCGCGCTCGGCGCGTGCCTGAACCTCCATGGCGATCCGGCGCTCGCCGCGGCCGAGGCGGCGCGCGAGGCGGGCAACGCGCCCAACAGCGTCGTGGCCGCGGCGCTCGCCATCGTCGGGCCGCGGCGCACCGAGCGCGCGCGCCGCATCGCGAGCCTCTTCATCGAGCGCTTCCATGAGGCGGGGCTGCGCGATGCGCTGGCCGACGACTTCGACGTGGCCGCCTTCGGCGACGACGCCGAGCTGCGCCGCCTCGCCGCCTCGGACGCCCCGGATGCGGCGGCCGAGGCGATGCTCGCCGCGCTCGATGCGCGCGGCGTGCGTTCGGTGTTCGTGCGCTGGCTGCACGGCGCGGGCGCGGTCAATGGCGATGCGGTGCTCGCCGCCATCACCACCACGCTGGCGTGGGGGCCGCTCATGCGCAAGCGCGTCTCGCGCCTGACGGTGGAGGCCCTGCCGGCGTGGATGCGCCTCTTCGGCACCGCCATCGGCGCCTCGGCCGCGGCCGCGCGCCACGAGCCGGACGCCTTCTGCGGCATCCCCACCGCGCAGCTCCTCGGCCACGCCTCGATCACCGACGTCGCCTGCCGCGCGCTGCTCGACCGGACACCCGAGGCGGCCGATCTGTTCGCCTTCCAGACGCTGGTCGGCATCCTGCTCTCCAACGGCCCCGGCACGATCTCGGCGCAGGGCGCCAAGGGCGCGGTGTCCGCCGACGGCCCGGAGTCGCCGCAGCGGGTGCAGCTCAACAAGGCGCTGGTCGGTTTCCTCACCCACACCGGCTACGCCCACGGCGGCAACGGTTTCGAAGGGGTGCAGTTCCTCATCGAGCAGTTCCGCGACACCCCGCTCGCCGACCCGGCCGACCCGGCGCACGGCATCGATCTGGCCGCGCTGGCGCGCCGTTACGCCGACGACTACGCCCACTACAAGGCCGGCGCCAAGTCGGCCGGCAGCCTCGACGTGCGCAAGATCCCGGGGGTGAACCACCCGGTGTTCAAGGACCGGCCGGTGAACGTCGATCCGCGCGAGGTGTTCATCCGCGAGCTGATGGCCGCGCGCGGCGAAGGCAACGTGTTCCACGACTTCTACCGCGAACTGGTGCGGGCGCTGCACGCCGCGGGCGTGTCGCGCACGGTGTACTGCGTGAACATCGACGCGGTGATCGCCGCGCTGCTGCTCAAGCTCACCTGGAAGCCGTGGCGCGCCGGCGAGATCGGCGAGGCGGCGCTCGAGTCGGCCGCGTTCACCGTGTTCCTGTACGCCCGCATGCTGGGTTGCGCCGCCGAGATCGACGACCACCTGAACCGCGGCCGCAACATGGACACCCGCACCCCCGCCTCTAAGTGCCGCTTCGTGAGCTGACACCGCCCTTCGCAGGAGACAGGAGACAACCATGAATCGTCGCAACTTCAATCTCGGGCTGCTCGCTGCGGGGCTCGCTGCCGCCGCGCCGCTGGGCCTTGCCGGCTGCGCCGGCGGGCGCGCCGGGGCGCGCGTGACAGCGGTGGATACCCACGCGCACGTTTTCCACCGTGGGCTGCCCTTCGTCCCCGGGCGGCGCTACACGCCGGACTACGATGCACCGCCCGACGCGTTCGCGGCGGTGCTCGACGCCAACGCGATGTCGCACGGCGTGATCATTCCGATCAGCATCCTGGGCACCAACAACGACTACACGGTGGCGTGCATCCGCGAAAGCGGCGGGCGCCTGCGCGGCCTGGCGGTGGTGGACCCGGAGCAGGATCTCGCCAAGCTCGACGGGCTGGCCGCCGCGGGCATCGTCGGGATCCGCCTCAATCTCATCGGCAAGCCGGTGCCGGACGTGGGCCAGGGGGCGTGGCGCGAGCTGGTGGCGGCCTGCCGGCGGCTCGATTGGCAGATCGAGGTCTATGACGACGCTGGGCGCCTGCCGGCGCTGCTCACGCCGCTGGTCGACGCCGGGGTCAAGGTGGTGGTCGATCACTTCGGCAAGCCGGCGCCGAAGCTCGGCGTCCAGGACCCGGGCTTTCGCTACCTGCTCGGGCTCGGGCGCACGGGCCAGGTGTGGGTCAAGCTCTCCGCGCCCTACCGCTCGAGCAACGAGACCGCCGCTGCGGCCGCGCCGATGCTGCGCCAGGCGTTCGGGCCCGAGCGCCTCTTGTGGGGCAGCGACTGGCCGCACACCGGGTTCGAAGGCAAGGCCAGGTATGCCGCCCTGCGGGCGCAGCTCGACAGCTGGATTCCGGACCCCGACGAGCGGCGCATCGTGCTCGCCGACACCCCGGCGAAACTCTTCCGCTTCTGACCCCGGCCGGGTCGCGGGCCATCGTCCGCGAACCGGGTTGCCGCTTGCTGACCTTCGGAGCTTTTCATGAAAGAACCCGTCGCCTCCCCGCGCGGCGAGCCGGCCATCCGCACCATCGCGATGCCGGCCGACGCGAATCCCGCCGGCGACATCTTCGGCGGCTGGCTGATGGCGCAGATGGACCTCGCCGCCGGCAACGTCGCCGCGCGCCGCGCGCGCAGCCGCTGCGCCACCGTGTCGGTCGACCGCATCACCTTCCTGCAGCCGGTGTTCATCGGCGACGAGGTCAGCCTGCATGCCGAGATCATCCGCGTCGGGCGCAGCTCGATGACGATCCAGGTCGAGGCCTGGCGGCGCTCGCGCGACGGCGAGGTGCAGGTCAAGGTGACCGACGCCACCTTAGTCTTCGTCGCGCTCGACCAGGGCGGCCGGCCGCGCGAGATCGATCCGGGCGCAGGTAACACCCCCTGACCATTTCTCCGGAACCGTGCGGCGCAGTTGCCCTCTACGCGACAGGGCGGGCACCGCATCCGCCCTTCCACGCTGATTGACCCCGCCTCGAGGAGCCGATGATGAGCACGCTGCACAGGCAGTTCCCCCGTTACGTCTTTGCCCGCCGCACCGGCCAGCCGGAAGCGGCGCGCCCCGATCCTGCGCCGCGCCGCCGCGACGCCGCGCCGCGCGCCGCCGAGCGGGCGCCGGACCCGGGCGTGGCACCCGATGTCGAAGTGAGTGCCATCCTCGGCTACAACTGAGGCGTAGATCCCACCAGCCGAGCAGGCGGGGGCTGCGCTGTCAGGACTGGGAGTGTCTCGGGCGCGATGTGGCGAAGAGGATGGTGCGCGGCGGTGTCAGACGGTGGAACGTGCGGCGCTTTTTGCGCCCTACGCACGGTGCGGCGGTCCTGGGGCAAGCTTTTACCGGCTCGCCGGCGCCACCCCGACAAACCGCCGAAACACGGCATAAGCGGGCGCGGCACCCACCGTGATCACCGCCAGCCGCAGCACGTGGCAGGCGGTGACGAGCGGCACGCCCAGCTGCAGCACCTTGGCGGTGATGCACATCTCGGCGACGCCGCCGGGGGCGGTAGCGAGCGACAGGGTGGCCAGCGGAACCTCCGACACCGTCGCCAGCCCCAGCGCCAGGACCACCCCAAGCACGATGGACAGCGCCGCGGACAGCACCGCCACCGTCATGAAGCGCGGTGCGGCGCGAAAGAACTCGCGCGAGAAGCGGCAGCCGAGCGAGCAGCCGATCAGCAGCTGTCCGCCGTTGACCAGCCACCCGGGCAGGGCCGACAACGGCACGTCGAGCGCGGTGAGCAGCCCCACGCCGGTGAGCGGACCGAGCACCCACGCGTTGGCGATGCGCAGCAGCCGGAACAGCGCCACGCCGGCGAGGCTGGCGGCGACCAGCGGCGGAAAGCGCGGCCAGTCCACGGCGCGTGCGAGCGGCGCATAGACGTCGCCGCCCTGCGCGCCGGCGAAGGTCAGTGCGAACGGCACCACCGACACCACCAGCAGGATGCGCAGCGCATGGGCGGCGGCGATGCGGTCGACCGTGCCGCCCCAGCGGTCGGCCAGATGCGCCATCTCCGAGGCCCCGCCGGGCAGCGAGGCGAAGAAGGCGGTGGGGGCGTCGACGCGTCCGAAGCGCAGCATGAGCAGCGCGCAGGCCGCCCCGAACGCCAGCGCGGCGAGCGCGGCGCCGACCAGCAGCGGCGCGTAGGCGGCGAGCTGCGCGACCACGACGGGCGAGAAATACAATCCGAGCGCCGCCCCGATCGCCCACTGTCCGGCATGCCGGCCGCCGGGCAGCGCCTGAAGGCGGGCGCCGGCCATCTGCGCCCCGGCCACCGCGAAGAGCGGTCCGATCATCCACGGCAGGGGCAATCCGAGCGACTGCGCGAGCTGGCCGGCGAGCGCGCCGGCCAGCAGGGTGAGCACGATGCGGCGGTGGCGGGCGGCGGGCGGACGAAGCGTCGAGGTCATGGCAGGGCGGCACGGGACCGGCAGGCGCGCACCGCGTCGGTTCGGCGTGGCCGGGGCGCGGGCGGGCAGGTTGGGACGGGTTCAGGAAATCGCGCGCGCGCGGCGCCGGTTGCGCATTCATGGCAGCGGGAACAGCATCTCGTGCCACTGGCGCAGGAATTCGCGCCGCTTGGCCTGGTCGAGATACGTCATCAGCCCCGCGCCGATCGCGATCGGGCGGAACGCCCCGCCGAGCTCCTCGCGCAGCTGCGCCGCCGCCGCGTCGCCGCGCACGTCGTCGCGCACCGAGAAGAAGCCGGGGTTGCCCGCGAGCAGTTGCTGGCCGTGCGCCGAGAGCAGGTAGTCGAGCCACAGGCGGGCGGCGTTGGGATGGGGCGCGTTGCGCGCGATGAAGGCGACGCGGCTCAGGACCAGGGTGTAGTCGCGCGGCAATACCACGCCGATGTCCGGATCGCGCTCGGCGCGCAGCAGCGCATAGGAGCCGAGCAGGTTGTAGCCGAGCAGCGCCTCGCCCGAGGCGATGCGGTCGAGCATGGCGCCGGTCGAGGGCAAGGTGGTGATGCCGGTGCGGCCGAAGGCCTGCGCCAGCTTCCAGAACACCACCGGGTTGGCCTGTACGTCCTGGCTGTGGAGCATGAACCCGAGCCCGGAGACGAGCGGGTCGTAAGTGGTGAGGCGGCCGCGAAAGCGTTTCGGGTGCTGGGCGAGCAGGCGCAGCAGCTCGGCGTGGGTGCTGGGTACTTCGTCCGGTTGCAGGAGCCGGCGGTTATAGACGATGGCGACCGGCTCGAAGGTGGTGCCGAACGCTTCGTTCTTCCACACCGCCCACGCCGGCAGCGCGGCGGTCTCGGCGGAGCGGTGGCTTTGCGCATGGCCGTCGTTCACCAGCTTGATCTGCAGGTCCACCGCCGAGCTCCACACCACGTCGGCGCGCCCGCCGGTGCGCGCCTCGTCGAGGAAGCGCCGGTAGAGCTCGCGGCTGCCCAGGTCCTCGAGCTCGACCCGCACCCCGGGGAAGCGCTGCTCGAAATCGCGGATCAGCGGGCGCACCACGTTTTCGTCGGTGGCGGCATACACGCGCACCACACCCTCGTTGGCGGCCGCCGCGTGCAGGCTCGCCGACGGTTCGGCGCGCGCCGCCGCGGGCAGCCCGGCGAGGGCCGCCAGCGCGATCAGCCACAGCGATCGATGCGCCAGTCGCTTCAACTTGCTCCTCCGTTTCTCGCCCGGGTCGCCGCGCTTTGCGCGCCCCCCGGATTTACGGCACGATAATCGCCCTGCAAGCTTTCGGTTCACTTTCAGTTTATGCGCCTGCTGCTCGTCGAGGATCACGCCGAACTGGCCGAATGGGTTTCGAAGGCGCTGGCGCAGGCCGGTTACGCGGTCGACGTGATGGGGCGCGGCGACCATGCCGATCATGCCCTGCTGACGCAACCCTACGATCTGGTGGTGCTCGACCTGTCGCTGCCCGGGCTGGACGGGCTGGAGGTGCTGCGCCGCATGCGCAGCCGCAGCGCCACCGCACAGACCCCGGCGCTCATCCTCACCGCGCGCGGCGCCACCGAGGACCGCGTCAAGGGGCTCAACCTCGGGGCCGACGACTACCTGCCCAAGCCGTTCGAGCTGACCGAGCTCGAGGCGCGCATCAAGGCGCTGCTGCGGCGCGCCGGCCATCTGGTGCCGACGGTGCGCATCGGGCAGCTCGAGTTCGATACCAACTCGCGCCTCGCCACCGTCGCCGGTCGGGCGCTCGCGCTCACGCCGCGCGAGCTGGCGGTGCTCGAGGCGCTGATCTCGCGCCAGGGGCGCCCGGTGGCGCGCGAGGCGCTGTTCGAGAAGGTGTTCAGCTTCGACGAGGAGGCGCGTGTCGAGGCGATCGAGATCTACGTGCATCGCCTGCGCAAGAAGCTCGAAGGCTCCGGCGCGGTGGTCACCACCCTGCGCGGGCTCGGTTACCTGATCGGCGAGGCGCCGGGTGCCTGACGTGATCGCCCGGCGCTCATGAAGGCGAACTTCAGCCTGCGCCGCCGCGTCGCGCGCTGGCTGTTGCCGCCGCTGCTGGTGCTGGTGGTGATCAATGCGGTGCTCTCCTATCTCGCCGCGCTCGACGCGGTGAACCACGCCTACGACCGCTCGCTCACCGCCTCGATCCGCTCGATCGCCGAGCAGGTGCACTCGCTCGAGGGCGTGATCTCGGTCGACGTTCCGTATTCGGCCTTCGAGACCTTCGAGGCCGGGGCGCAGGAGAGCATCTTCTACGCGGTGATCGGACCGGACGGGCGCCTCGTCACCGGCTACGACGACCTGTCGCTGCCGGCCGAGGTGCCCGGTGACGGCAGGCTCATGTTCGCCGCCGCAATCTATCGCGGCGTGCCGGTGCGGCTGGCGGCGATGAAGAAGCGGCTCTACGATCCCGCGCTCGAGGGCGGCGACGCGGTCACCATCGTGTTCGCCGAAACCACCGGCTCGCGCATCGCGCTGGCGCGCGAGCTGTTCTACGACAGCCTGCGCCGCCAGCTCCTGCTGATCGCGCTCGGCGCGGTGATGCTGGCGCTGGCGCTGGGCTCGGCGTTCCGTCCGCTGGTCGAGCTGCGCGACGCGGTGCGCGACCGCGCCGACGACGACCTGACGCCGGTGCCGGCCGGCAACGTGCCGAGCGAGGTGCGCCCGCTCATCGCCGCCATCAATCACCACATGGAGCGCCTGACGACGATGCTCGAGGCGCGCCGGCGCTTTCTCGCCGACGCCGCGCACCAGATCCGCACGCCGCTCGCGGTGCTCACCACGCAGGCCGAATTCGGCGCCCGCCAGGCCGATCCGGGCGAGATGCGGCGCACCTTCGAGAGTCTGCTGGCAACCGTGCGCAGCACCCGGCGCATGACCAACCAGATGTTGTCGCTGTCACGCGCCGAGGCGGCCAACGTGCTCATCCTGGAGCAGGCCCCGGTCGACCTCACCGAGCTCGCACGCGACATCGCGCTCGAGCTCGCGCCGGTGGCGCTCGGGAAGGGCATCGAGCTCGCCTTCGAGGCCACCGGCCCGGCTCCCCTCACCGGCAACGCCGGAATGCTGCGCGAGATGATCGCCAACCTCATCGACAACGCCATCCGCTACAGCCCGCCCGACACCCACGTCGTGATCGCCACCGGGGCGCGCGACGCGACGGTGGTGCTCGCCGTGGCCGACGAAGGGCCGGGCATCCCGCCGGCCGAGCGCGACAAGGTGTTCGGCCGCTTCTACCGCATCCTCGGTCACGGCGCGACCGACGGCAGCGGGCTGGGGCTCGCCATCGTGCGCGAGATCTGCCTCGCCCACCGCGGCCGCATCACGCTGAAGGACGGCGAAGGCGGGCGCGGGCTGCAGGTGGAGGTGGAGTTGCCGGGGGGCTGACGCCGCGCGCGCCGGGGGCGCAATCGCCGGCTGCGGATGGCGGTTCCGGCGAGCGTGCGCCGCATTGGCGCGACGGGCGCCGGGGCCGCCAAAAAAAACCGCGACCGGGGGTGGCCGGTCGCGGTAGAGGGGCCCGGAGTGGGTCGGCGGGTCAGGCCGGCGCCGATACCGCGCGGTGGCGACGGTTTTCCAGCGCCTTCATGAGGCGCGGGCCGATCAGCATGGCGGCCGCCGTGATCCACAGGCCGATCGAGATCGGGCTGGCGAACAGCACCGCGATTTCACCGTCGCTGATCGACAGCGCGCGGCGCAGGTTCTGCTCCATCATGTCGCCCAGCACGAAGCCGAGGATGAAGGGCGCGATGGGGAAGTTCATGGTGCGCAGCAGGTAGCCGAAGCCGCCGATGAGGGTGCCGAGGATGAGGTCGAAGGTGGTGCCGTGCACCGCATACACGCCGACCAGCGAGATCGCCGCCACCCCCGGCACCAGCAGCCAGTTGGGGATCGACAGGAACTTCACGAACACGCGGATGAGCGGGATGTTCATCAGCAGCAGCATCACGTTGGCGATGAAGAGCGAGGCGATGAGGCCCCACACGATCACCGGCTGGTCCTGGAACAGCGTCGGCCCCGGGGTGATGTTGTACAGCGTGAGCGCTCCGATCATCACCGCCGTGGTGCCCGAGCCCGGCACGCCCAGCGTCAGCATCGGCACCAGCGAGCCGTTGGCCGAGGCGTTGTTGGCCGCCTCGGGCGCGGCCACGCCGCGGATGTCGCCCTTGCCGAACTGGTGATCCTTGCCCGCCATGCGGCGTTCCATGGCGTAGCACATGGCGGAGGCGATGGTGGCGCCGGCGCCCGGCAGCACGCCGATGAAGAAGCCGGAGAAGGCCGAGCGCAGCATGGTCCACTTCGCCAGCATGAGCTCCTTCATGTTGAACATCAGCCGCCCGGTGATCGAGATCGGCTCGCTCACCGTATGCGCGTTCTGCAGCATGAGCATCAGCTCGCTCACCGCGAAGAGACCGATGACGATGACGATGAAGGGGATGCCGTCCTGCAGGTGCAGCATGTCGAAGGTGTAGCGATAGACGCCGCTGTTGGAGTCGATGCCCACGGTGGACAGCAGCAGGCCGATGAGGCAGGCCGTCATCGCCTTGGGCAGCGAGTCGCCCACCAGCCCGCCCAGGCACGACAGCGCCAGCACCATCAGCACGAAGTACTCGGCCGGGCCGAAGGCGATCGCCCACTCGGCGAGCAGGGGCGCGAAGGCGACGATGCCCACGGTGGCCACCAGCGCGCCGGTGAAGGAAGCCATCGCCGACATCGAAAGCGCCGGGCCGGCCAGGCCCTGCTTGGCCATCGGGTAGCCGTCCATGGTGGTCATCACCGCGCCGGCGTCGCCGGGCACGTTGATGAGGATGGCCGAGATGCGCCCGCCGTACTCGCACCCGGCATACACCGCGCACAGCAGGATCAGCGCCGACTCGGGCGGCAGCTTCATGGCGAAGGCGATCGGCAGCAGGATCGCGACGCCGTTGATGGGGCCGAGCCCCGGCAGCAGCCCGACGATGGTGCCGAGAAAGCAGCCGATGAGCGCGATCATCAGGTTTTCGGGCGTGCCGGCGACGGCGAAGCCCTGCATGAGGAGTGCGAGAGTTTCCATTGCTTACCCCAGTATCTGATTGAGCCACTGACCGGTCGGCAGCGCGACGTCGAGCAGGCGATCGAAAAAGAAGAACATGCCGACCGCCATGCCGATGCCGCCCACGACGCTCTGCCGCCAGCTGCCGCCGAAGAAGCGCGCCACCGGAATGGTCATCAGCGCGGTGGCGATGATGAAGCCGAGCTTGTCGAAAAGCAGGGCGTAGGCCAGCACGATGAGGAACAGCACGCCGATGCGCACCAGCACCGGTCCCGGCGCCCAGGTGGTGTCGCTGTGCTTTTCCATCATCAGCGTGACCGCGCACACGCCCAGCAGGAACAGCACCAGCAGGGGGAAGGCGCGCGGCCCCACCGGCTCGTAGGAGAAGGGCGGCTGCAGGTCCCAGCCGATCCAGATGCCGGCGATGCTGACGAGCAGCAGCACACCGCCGAAGATTCTTTCGCTCATGTCGATCTCCCGCATGCGCGCCCCTCGCCGCGGGGGCGAGGGGCGGGGCAGAATGGGTGGAGGCTTACTGGGTGACCAGCCCGAATTCGCGGGCGAGCTCGGCGTAGCGCTTGACTTCCTTGGTGACGTATTCGTCGAGCTTCGCGCCGGTCAGGTTGAACGGGAACAGCCCGCGCTCGGCGCGCAGCTTGTCGAAGTCGGGGGCGGCGAGCATCTTGTCGAACGACGCGACCCACCACTGGTAGTCGGCGTCCGCGACCTTGGGACCCATGTAGTAGCCGCGCGCGATGGTCCACTCGACGTTGTAACCCTGCTCGATCGCAGTCGGCACCGCGGCGAGCTCGCCGGGCAGGCGCTCGGGCGCCAGCACCGCCAGCACCCGCACGCGCCCGCCCTTGAGGTGGGCCGCCACTTCCGAGGCGTCGCCGGTGTAGGCCTGGACGTGGCCGCCCATCAGGGCCGTCATCGCCTCGCCGCCGCCCTCGAAGGCGACGTAGCGCATCGCCTTGTAGTTCACGCCGGCCTCGCGCGCGATCAGCGCCGACTTCATCCAGTCCTGGCTGCCCACCGAGCCGCCCGCGCCATACACCACCTTGCCCGGATTCGCGCGGGTGGCTTCGATCAGGTCCTTCAGCGTCTTGTACGGGGCGTCGGCGCGCACGATCACCGCGCCATAGTCGGCACCGACCGCCGCCACCCACTTCACGTCCTTTTCGGTGTATTTGCCGAACTTGCCGATCGCCAGGTTGAGGAAGGAGCCGCCCGAAAAGGCGACTACGGTGCCGCCTTCGGCCGGCCGGTTGGCGATCACCGTGTTGTAGGCCACCGCCCCGATGCCGCCCGGCATGTAGGTGACGCGCATCGGGGTATCGAGGTACTTGCCGTCCTGCAGCGCGCTCTGCACCAGCTTGCAGGTGAGGTCGAAGCCGCCGCCGGGCTTGGCCGGGGCGATGCATTCGGGCTTGGCGGGGGCGGCGGCGTGGGCGGCGCCAAAGGCGAGCGTGGCCGCCAGGACGGCCAGGGAGTGCTTGAACATGAGGTGTCTCCTCCGATATTGGATTGATCGCAGCGCGAATGAGGTGTCCGTTCGTGCTTGGAGACAGACGATAGGAGGGTGTGCTTTCGGTTCGCTTTCAGTTGCGTCGCGGCGGAGCCCCCGAACGGCCGCGCGTCGCACCGCACGCGTCCATTCGGCCACACCTGCTCCAATATGCAACACTGCGCGTGCCGCCGAGCTACCCGCAAGCGCCGCGCCGGGCGGGCCTGCGCGGGTTGCGGCGCATGGCATGACAGTTGCAAGGCTGCGAGCTGCATCGCAACGGAAGAAGCGTAGTGTCCGACTCCCTCGAGCTTCAATGTCCCGCCCCTTCCACCGCGCCCGGGTCGCCCGCGCCGCGCGTCGCGCCGCGACCGTCGCCGGGCGCGGAGGACTTGCCCCGCGACACCGGCATGGCCGCACCGCTGCGCCTGGCGGCCCGCTGGCTGATGTGGCTGGCGAGCGTCGTGCTGCTCGCCGGCGCCGCGCAGGCCGGCGTGCTCACCCGCGACGAACTCGCGCGCCGCTTCCCGCCGCCGCTGCAGGTCGGCGAGAAACTGGCCGACATCCCCGCCTGGCCCATCAACAGCGAGCTGACGCCGCACGGCGGGCCGGTCGGCTACGCCTTCGAGTCCATCGACCTGGCGCCCATTCCGGGCTTCGAGGGGACGCCGTTCAACCTGCTGGTGGCGATCGACGCGCAAGGCACCTTCACCCGCGTGGAGGTCCTCGGCCAGCATGAGCCGGTGTTCCTGAGCGGTCTGGGCGAAGCGCCGCTCGTCGCCTTCGTCGGCCAGTACGCGGGGCTGAACCTGCGCCAGTCGGTCACCGTGTCCACCCTCTACGGCAACCGCGGCGCCGGCACCGGCGACAACCAGGTGGTGCTCGACGGCGTGAGCAAGGCCACCGCCTCGATCCGCATCGTCAACCAGACGGTCCTCACCTCCGCGCTGGCGGTGGCCCGCGCACAGCTCAACATGTTCTCGACCGCCGGCCAGGAGCCGCCCGCGCGGGTGCGCGGCGAGCTCTTCGAGCGCAAGGACTTCGCCGCGCTCCTGCGCGACGGCGACATCGTCCATCGGCGCTGGAGCAATCGCGAGGTCGAGGCCCTGTTCGCCGGCACCGAAGCCGCCGGCATCGACGCCGCCGCGCTGGCGGAGCCGGACGACACCTTCCTCGATCTGTACGTCGGCTACGCGAGCATCCCCACCATCGGCCGCGCGCTGCTCGGCGATGATGCCCATGCCGCGCTGATGCGCCAGCTCGAACCCGGCCAGCACGTGTGGTGGGTCGCCACCGCCGGACGCTACCCGCTGGTCGATCCGGAGTTCGTGCGCGGCACCATGCCGCGCCGGCTGCAGTTCGATCAGGACGGTGCGCCGCTGGAACTGCGAGACGCGGATGTCGAGCTGCGGGCGCCCGCCGGCGCGCCGCCGCTCAACGCGATGCTGGTACTGCGCGCCCCGCCGCTGGCCGAAGTCGATCCCGGGCGGGCGGTGCGTCTCGGGCTCGACGTGCTGCGCGCCCGCGGCGAGATGTTCCCCTCCCTCACGCGTACCACCCTGGCGCTGGACTATGCGCCGCCAGCGCGCCACCTGGTGCGGCCGCCGGCGCCGCTGCCCGAGTGGCTCATCGCGTGGCAGGCGCGCGGCGTCGATCTGGCCGTCATCGGCATCGCGCTGGCGGCGCTCGCGGTGGTGCTGGCGCGGCCGCGCTGGCTGGCGGTGAAACCGCGCCGCCTGGCCGCGTTCCGGCTACCGTTCCTCGCCTTCACCCTCGTCTTCATCGGCTGGCACGCGCAGGGCCAGCTTTCCATCGTGCAGATCACCGGCGCGGTCAAGACGCTGGCGGCCGGCCACGGGCTGCAGAGCTTCCTGTACGACCCGGTGTCGCTGTTGCTGATTGCGTTCACCGCCGTCACCTTCGTGGTGTGGGGGCGCGGTACCTTCTGCGGCTGGCTGTGCCCGTTCGGCGCGCTGCAGGAGTTCGTCGCCCTCGCCGCGCGCCGCCTCGGCATCCGCGCGCGGCGTGTGCCGCCCGGCCCGGCGCGGTTGCTGGGGCGGCTGCCCATGGCGCTGCTCGCCGCGCTCGTGGCCAGCGCGGCGCTGATGCCGGCGCTGGCCGAGGGGCTGGTCGAAGTGGAACCGTTCAAGACCGCCATCACGGTCGGCTTCGACCGCAGCTGGCCCTACGTCGCCTGGGCGGCGGCCATGCTGCTCGTCGGCGCGCTGTACTTCAAGTTCTTCTGCCGCTTCCTGTGCCCGCTGGGCGCCGCCATGGCGTTGGGCGGGCGCCTGCGGCGCTGGAAGTGGCTCGCGCGGCGCGGCGAGTGCGGCCAGCCCTGCCAGACCTGCCGCCACCGCTGCGACTACGACGCCATCGCGCGCGACGGACGTATCGAGTACGACAAGTGTTTCCAGTGTCTCGACTGCGTCGGCATCTACCACGACGCGCGCCGCTGTGCGCCGCTGCTTTTCCATGCGCGCAAGGGGCGCGACTTCCGCCACGCGCACCGCCCGCGCCGATGAAGCGCGAATCGGCGCTATTGTCGCGGTTGTCGCCGAGGAAGCGTCTCGGCGATCGTATTCAATAGCTTGAGACCATGCCCTGACATTGCGTCGGCGCCGCAGCCGGGCCGCTATGGTGCTTTGGGCCTGCGGTCGATGAAATGACGCCATGCCGCTCACCGCTGCAATGCACCGGAGCTGCGCGAACAGCCGCGCAGGCCGGCGATTTCAAACGCCGGGCCGCATGAACGATCCTCTCGTTGCCCAACAAGGACAGGATAATGTCGAAGGGATACTGGATCACCTGTTATCGATCGGTGTCGGATGAAGCGGCTCTGGCGCAGTACGCGGGGCTCGCCGGACCGGTCATCGAGTCGCACGGCGGTCGATTTCTGGCTCGCGGCAACGCGGTGAAGGCGTTTGAGGCGGGAGTCGACCAGCGCCTGGTCGTCATCGAATTCGACAGCGTGGAAAGGGCAATCGAAGCTTACGAGAGTCCGGAGTATCAAGCTGCCTTGGCAACGTTGAAGGATTGCGCGGAGCGCGATGTGAGGATCGTCCCGGGAATGGATTAGCATTTCCGTCCCATCACCGATCGTCACGGACCGCGCATGCGCCTCGATCCGGTTTCGCTCGAGCTCTTCGTCAGCATCGTCGAGACCGGCACCATCGCCGCCGCTCAGAACGGCAGGCGGCGTCGCGGCGGCGACGTGTCTCGCGCCTCTTGATCCGGCCGTGCCGCCGGCGCGGCGGCCTTGACCGGTTTTCGCCTCGCGTTCATGTCCTCGTTCGCGAAGCGAACCTTGCCTTCCAGCACGCACCCGCGCATCCCCGGGTCGCAAATCGCACCCTGCACCCGCTGGCAGATGCCATCGAGGTCGTGCGGACAACTCCACGCGCTCATTTCAGTCTCCCTATTGCCTGATTAGCAATGAACGTAAGTCATGCATGGATGAGGAGGTCCCGCCGCCCTGTAGCCCGGATGAAGGCCGCAGGCCGGAATCCGGGGAAGTCCATGGCGCGCTGATGGCGGCCATCCCCGGATTCCGCTGCGCTGCATCCGGGCTACACGGCTGTCCGCCGTTCATGACGGCCTCGTCGCCCGCGATTGTAGCCGCCCGCTCGCGCCTTTTCCGCGTCACGGCGATCCGGCGCGATCGCGCTATCGGGCAGTCGGCAGGCACCGATTGCGGAGCCCATTCCCTCCCCCTAAGCTGAAGCAGGCGTTCCCGCGAACCGGGCGCGCCGCCCGCGACGAACCGCCACTCTCGCTTCCATTCGCGCGATGCCCAACCGCCACGCCGGAATCATCACCGACCTCGCCGCCGAGACCTCGTACGGCGGCTATCTGCGCCTCGGACAACTGCTCGACGCGCAGCGCCCGCGCTCGACGCATCACGACGAGATGCTGTTCATCGTGCAACACCAGGTCGCCGAGCTGTGGATGAAGCTGATGATCCACGAGCTCGCCGCGGCGATCGAACATGTCCGCGCCGACCGCCTCGAGCCGTGCTTCAAAATTCTCGCGCGGGTGAAGCAGGTGCAGCGCCAGCTCTTCGAGCAGTGGTCGGTGCTCGAGACGCTCACGCCGTCGGAGTACGTGAAGTTTCGCGACAGGCTGGGCCCCGCCTCCGGGCTGCAGTCATT
>Ga0214472_10003630_pt1 | contig 16316 bp, 14 predicted proteins | sample RVTome_6_FD_207662 | JGI IMG/M metagenome (GOLD analysis project Ga0214472, IMG submission 207662) | Soil microbial communities from uranium-contaminated site in the Upper Colorado River Basin, Wyoming, United States - RVT140D175 | ecosystem: Environmental > Terrestrial > Soil > Contaminated >... | reverse complement strand
GAGCGACACCGGCGGGTGGTCGGTCTCGAGGCGGCACTGGATTGCTGGGGCGATCCGGACGCCGGGAGCCTGGTGGTGATCACCTTCGACGACGGCTTCGAGGACGTCTACTCGAACGCCTTCCCCGTCTTGAAAGAGCGAGGATGGCCCCTCACCCTCTATCTGACAACCTATCCCGTCGAGAGTGGGGAGCCACTCGACCCTCGGTTCCCTGCTGCCCGCCCACTGACCTGGGACCAAGTGAATGACATGCTGGGCTCGGGCCTGGTGACCTTGGGAGCTCATACCCATACCCATCGTGATCTCCGCCGGCTGTCGTCGGATCAAATCGAAGAGGACTTGGAGACCTGCGACCGGCTGATAGAGCACAACACGGGCATCAGGCCCGAACACTTCACCTACCCGTTCGGGCTTCTGTCAAGGCAAGCCCATCGGCTCGTGGTCGAGCGTTATCGCAGCGCCACCCTGGGCGACAGAGGGCACCGGGGCGCCGGCTGGGAACGTCACACCCTCCCCCGAATTCCGGTGCAGAGAAGCGACGGCATGCTCTTCTTCCGTCGAAAGCTGAGCGGCGGGCTGCGGGCCGAGGACTGGGCTCGACGTCTGCTGCGGCGGTAGGGGAGGCGCAAGAAGGTCGGTACAGCGGTTCGGGTGCCCGCGTCGGTTGTGCCCAAGACCCCCGCCCCGAGAGAATAGGCGACACAATTTGCTGCCGCAGAAGGTCGGCCTATTGCTCTCCGGGCGACCCCTGGCCGAGCTGACGGCGCTTCTTTCGGTGGGTGCTCGAATGCGACTGGCGAGCATTGCGCCGGTACCAGGCGGCCATGTGCTCCGCCACCTGATCGAGCGTGGGGTGCTGGTCGAATCGACGCCGGGCGAGGATACCCAGGGCGCGACGTAAGGCCGGGTCGTCAAAGAGGCGCTCTAGCCTGTTCTCCAACTGATCGGCGTCCCCCGGCGCTGCTACAAGGACCGTGCCATCCGCCACCTCCCGGATCGCCGGTATGTCGGAGGCGACGATCGGCAATCCCGCGGCCATTGCCTCCAGTAAGGACCCGCCGAGGCCCTCGTAGAGGGATGGGAATGCGAACACGTCGGCAGCATGGAGCAGTTCGGGAACGTCGGTACGGTGGCCGAGTACGAGGATTCGATCGGCGCCCGACGCCCTCCCCACCGCCCCTTGGAGGTCCTCCGAGGCATTACCGGCCCGCCCGGCGATGACGAGCCACGCCCGTGGCCGTTTCTCGGCCAGGTTAGAGAAGGCCTCCACCAAATGACGCTGGCCTTTCTGATACTCCTGACGCCCCACCGTGAGGATCACTTCGGCGTCAGGAGGGATTCCCAACTTTGATCGGGTCCGGCGGCACTGGGAAGGATCCGAAACCCTCAGACGCTCCAGCCCACGGCTCCGGGGCACGACCGTGATCTTCGATGCCTTGATACCGAGCCTGCGAACTGAGCTGTCGGCCACCGTCTGAGTGAGTGCGTGAAATCCATGGGTAAAGAGCCGGGCAGTCACAGCATCGATGGCCTGCAGGGAGCGAAGCCGCCACCGACGCACATTCGGATCACCCAGGCGAACATCTTCATAGCTGACGTTCACCAGGCTGGTAACGACTGGCACGCCGGTCCCAATGGCGGCGAGCCTGCCCAGTACATCAGACTCGAAAAGCGTCGTGTGGACCAAATCGGGTCGGGCCGAGCGTAAAATCGTCCGAAGCTCGGATAACCGTGCCGGCCGGCTGGCAGCCTCCAGGACCTGGACGGCGACACCTAACCGCTCCATTTCAGTTTGGGCGCCTTCCTCCCGACGCACCAGGCAGACAACCCTCAGCTCGATCCCCAGTTGCGTAAGCCGCGGCAGCATCTCGACCAGAGAAAACTCCGCCCCGCCGGCGCCGAGGCTGTCGATGACGGCCAGCACTCGCAACCTCGACAGTCCGAAGTGTTCCCGGCCACCCGAGTCGGTCACGGGCTCGTTTTCACTGACGACGCCGCCAGTTTCCGTCGATCGATCTTTCCGGTCGAGGTCTTCGGTAGGGCAGCTCGAAGCTCAAATCTCTCCGGCACCATGTATCGGGGCAGAAGATCTAGGCAGAAGCGGGCTAGATCCTGCTCGTCGACCCCGTCTCGTGCGACAACGTGGGCAACGACCCGGTTGGTCACCAAATCGTCGGGGACGGCGACGACAGCGCACTCCACAACCCCCGGATGCCGATTGATCGCCACCTCAACATCACCGAGCTCGATCCTGTAACCGCGGCTTTTGATCTGCGAATCCTTCCGCCCCAGGTAGCGGAACCCGCCCTGGGCCATGACCTCCACCAAATCGCCGGTCCGATATACGGGATCATCGTGGGTGCCACCCGTCGGATCGGGGATGAGCGACCGAGCAGTCCGTTCCGGGTCCCCCCAGTAGCCGCGCATGACGGTCGCTCCTCTGACATGGAGCTCACCCTGCTCTCCGATGCCTGCCAGCGCCCCATTGTCGGTCACGGCGAACACTTGGTCGTTAGGTATAGCCCGGCCGATGGGTATCGGTTGGTCGTCCTCGGCTAAATGGCCGACTTCGTACCATGTGCAGACGTTGGTCTCAGTTGGTCCATATAGGTTGGCGAACCGTGCTCCGGGTACCAGGTTCATCAGCTGCCTCAAGTACTTGGTGGGGAACACTTCCCCGGCGAAGAGCACCGTCCGCAGGCTGGGTATGTCGCCTTCGGAGAGACCGCCTCGCAGCGTAAGCATGATCAGTATCGAAGGGACCGAGTACCAGACAGTGATTTCGTTGTCCCTGATGAACCGCACGATCTGGGAGGGGAACACGGAGGTCTTCGCCGGGACGAGCACCACCGGCGCTCCTCCCCAGGCGGCAGCGAACAGGTCGAACACCGACAGGTCGAAGTGGAGCGGAGCATGGCTAGAAAGCCGGTCGGCCGGGCCCACGGCGAACTCATCCGCCGCCCACTGCACGAAGGCCACGGCATTGCGGTGGGTCAGCATCACGCCCTTGGGGTCGCCAGTCGACCCGGATGTGTAGAGAATGTAGGCGAGATCCTGGTCGATGCCTTCGAACGATCGACGATCGGTCCCAAATCCCTCCAAGATGGCGCGACCGACTATCAGAGCGCCCGAAACGGCCCCGTCCACGCCGTCCGCGTTGAGGACCACGAACTTCTCTAGCGGTGCACCATGGTCGATCAGGGCCGCCCACCGGTCGCGCTTCTCTTCCCCGGTCACGACCACCGATATCCCGCAATTTGCAGCGATGTAAGCGAGTCGGTGTATCGGGGCGTCAGCGTCGAACGGGACGTAGGCCGCCCCGGTTTTCATGATCCCGTAGACGGCTACCACCGATTCGACCGACTTGTCGAGGTAAAGGCCTACCCGATCCCCCCGGGTCACACCCAGGTCAGCCAAGAGGTTGGCAATCCGGTTGGACTCACCATCTAGCTCGCCGTAGGTCAGCGTCCTCCCGCGATCGACGACGGCAAGTGCGTTAGGGCGCTGGGTTGCTACCTCCTCAAGCGCATGCTGGAGGAGGTAACGCATTATGAGTCGACCTTCCGCATTATGAGGGAGCTGATGGCCCCGATTGTCTCGAAGTTGTCGGGGACGAGATCCTCGTCGTCGATCTCGATGCCGAAGCGTTCCTCGACGAAGGTGACCAGTTCGAATATGCCCATGGAGTCGAGGACGTCGTTCTCGATGAGTGCAAACTCTGAAGTCAGGTTCGTAGCTGACCCCGTCCAGCGGAGGTCGTCGACTATGAAGGATCTGACCGCGGTCTCTATGTCCATCAAACTCTCCTTCCCTGATCAGAGCCCCATGTGTCGGGCTACGAGATTGCGCTGGATCTCGGACGTTCCCGAATAGAGGCGGCTGGCGAGAGCGTCGCGGACGTCGCGTTCGAGTCCGTACTCGACCATGTAGCCGTAGCCCCCGTGCACCTGGAGGGCATCGAGGCTCGAGGCTACGAACGACTCGCTCAGATGCAGCTTGACCAGGGCGGACTCGAGGCCGAACGGCCGGCCATGGTCCATGAGCCACGCCACTCTGTGCAGAAGCAGCGTGGCAGTCTCCAGACGCAGCTTCATCTCGACCAGGCGATGCGAGACGGCTTGGAACTTACCTATAGGTTGCCCATACTGGCGACGTTCCCGGGCGTGGGAGACGGCTCCTTCCAGGCTTCGCTCCATGGCGCCGATGGTGGATGCCAGAATCATGGCCCGCTCGTGCTCCATGGCAGCCGTGAACACGGCCATGCCCCGTCCCGGCCGGCCCAGCAGACTTGCGGCGGGAACCTGGCAATCGTCGAGAAACACCTCGGCCATCGACGCCGTGTGCAGCCCCATCTTTTCCGTAGGCTTTCCAACTTCCAATCCGGGCGTGCTGCGTTCGACAAGGAAGGCGCTCAAGCCAGCGAATCGGGTGGTGCCCGGGGCACGGGCGAAGACTACGAAGAGGTCCGCCACCGGGGCGTTGGTGACGAACGTCTTCGAACCCCGCAGTCGGTACCCCTCGCCGTGTGGTGTCGCCGTGGTGGTGAGGGCGAAAGAGTCGGAGCCGGAATCAGGTTCGGACATGGCATGCGCGCCTATTAGCGAACCGCCACACATCGGAGGGAGGTAGCGATCCTTCTGTTCTTCTGTGCCGAATCGTTCGATGGGGTACTGGCACGCCCACATGTGGGCGTTGAGGGCAAAAATCAACCCGTTATCTGAGCAGTAGTGGCCGAGAGCCTCGAGAGCGGCTACCACTGTGAGGTAACCGACACCAGCGCCACCGTACTTCTCTGCTACCGGCAGGCCTTGAATCCCGAAGGCTCCGCACTGCCTCCAAGCCTCTGCGAAGAATTCACCCGAGTGGTCCCCACCTCCGAGTTCAAGGTTGGCGAAGCGGGTAACGGCGTCGCGGAACTCCAATTGTTCATCTGTCCAGTCGAAGTTCACAGAGTCATCCTTGTCGATACGGCGTCAGTGATCACCCTGCTGATGGCCTCTCGGTCCTCCTTGCTGCTGGAACTGCCCACGTCTCCGTCGATCACTTCAATCCGAACCAGATCCGATGCAGCAATCGACGCGAAGGGCTCAGTCGAGAAAGCGGAAAGGCTGGAGTTCCCGCGCCCGTAGAGGAAACGCACCGATACACCCCGCTGGAGAAGGGCAAGAATCTGGTTCGGTACAAGTTTTCCTGCCGGTGCCCTGGTAGCGCCTCGCTTCAAGAGATTCAGCAGGGTCCGCTTGCGGGCACGGAACCACTTCAAGTACAGCCGTCTTGTATAGGGGTCGAACCATCCCCGCAGAACAGAAGGCCGCAGGGCGACCTTCGCCACCGCTCCCAACGTGGCGCGGTGAGCCACTCGGCTCGGGCCACTGCCTGGAATGGTCACAGAAATCAGAACGAGATCAGAGAGGTTGGTGATTTGATTTGCCGCGCTCAAAAGCGACGAGGCGCCGAAACATATGCCAGCTGCAACGACTCTTTCGCTTTCCGACAGCAACGAGGCCATTTGATTGACGTCCTCGAGAAACGGCTCATCGAGGCGAAAGCTTTCGATGTAGCCGGGGGACTCCCCGCTTCCCTCCCAGTCGAACCGCACCACTGTGTGACCTGCGGTAGCGAGGTCACGGGCCAGGTTCACATACAAACGGTTCAACGACCAGTTCCCTGCGAACCACCCACCGCTGCAGAGAAGCACCCCCACACCGCTTGCTGGGCCCACGGGACGCGTGACGACGGCAAAGCGCGCTCCTTTGGGTGTCTCGTTGAAGTGAAGCGACTCGATCCATCCGTCAGTCATGGTCTCAATGATGCAGCCAAACCGCTGAAGAATGCGACGGTGGCGGGCACGACCTGTAATGCCTTGGAACGCAACTCATACTCTTGCCCACGGCCCCGCGCCCCGAACCACCACGTCTCTTCATCCTGTATCAGGAGACTTTCGGCACTCCATCCCCTACTTCGCAGCGACGACAGGACGTCGGAGTACTCGGACTTCAAGTCGCGCCGTCGACTCATCTGGACGAGGAGGAGATGGCGGGGGTCCCCAGGGACATCATCCAAGGGACGGGCAAACAGGCTTCGCCGGAACTCGAGGCTGACCGGTGATCCCAACACGTCGAGAATCCCGTCCTCCAGTGGATCTGCTCCAGCCGGCTGACTTGTAATACCCTGCTTGAGACCTCCGATCCTGTTGGCTCGTGACAGCTCTCGCATATAGGAACCGGCGTTCAGAACCGGGCTCCACCATGCAATCCCAGCCTGCGGGCGACTGTTCGCAACACGGTGAGCCACCACCGCACCTAGGCGAGTTCCGATCACACCGACAATTGGAGCGTCGAACCGGTCGCACGCGGTCATCGCCACCTCTTCGGCATCGTGTTGCATCGTGTCTAGCGTGAGATTCACGGCCTCCCCGCCACTATGGCCACTTCCTCGTGCGTGAAATCGGACGGCTGCAAGACCCTGGTCGGCAGTCAGAAGCGCGAAGAGGAGCTCGCGTCGTTGGTTGCGAATGGCCTCCGCAAAAGGCGGGCTGATCATGAGCACGATCCCATGAGGCGGACGTGCTGGATGATGGAAGACCGTGAATAGCGGAATTCCCACTGGATCGAGTAACTCAACCTCGATCTCTGCGCCTGTGTGACCGCGCAACCTTCGCTGACCGACGATCCGAGCCTCCGCCCACAGGCCCCCGACCTCCTGCTCCAACCTGGACACAGCTCAATGTTAGCTTAAGGTCCACGTAGGGGTTCCGAACGGGCTCGACCCGGTGCAGTGTGGATTTTGGGCCTCGTAAATCTACCAAGGGGACAAGGCGCACCATGCCTGCGGCGGTGGATTGGGCCTCCTCGGCCCAGGGATCAACGACGGAGATTGCGTCGCTCCTTAATATCACCGCAAACGACTTGCCATAGATCAACCCTTGCGGCCGGAGACCTTGAGCGGAACCATGATTGAACAAGCCAGGCCATGGCTGTGGCGGCTCTTCGCCAAATTCGAAGACCGCGGAATAGTTTACGTTGCCCTCCGCATCAACCAGCAACTTCTCGAAACAGGACGGGAGCTCGACATTCTCGTGCACCCTGATTCGCTAAAGCCACTCCTTGATGTGATCGCGGCCACCTGCCAAGAGGAGGGAGATCTGAGAGTGGCTTATTGGCGGGAGTACCCGCGTTCCGCCGCCACGGTAGTACTCGCTTCGCGTCGTCTTGACGACTCGTGGGAACAGTGCGTCTTGGACATCCGATCCGGTGTACACAAGAAAGGTGTACTGCTTATCGACGGAACGAAGTTAACTCCTGACAACCGAGTGCTGGATGAGCAGCTACATCTCAGGCGCTTGCCCGACGCACTTGAGTCGGCATTGCTTCTTCTTCGAAACGCCCTAGATGAAAGAAAGATGAGTCCCCGTCATCAAGCAATCTTGAACGCCCGCGCTTCGGGCGACACCGGTGAAGCGGCTCGGCGACTGGGCTTTGACTACCACGCACTTCGGGCAGGAAAGCCATCTCGCGTGCGACCTGCCAATCCGATCCGCCTTACCAGGTATCGCATTCGGGCCGCGTACGGTCGCACGCGAGCGAGAACGGCTGGCCTGAACATCGCACTCTACGGTCCCGACGGCGTTGGCAAGACGAGCCAGGCTCAAGAGCTCGCTTCCTTCCTTCATAACCCCCGAGTACGCGCTACTCGCCCCATTGTTTACCATGCGTTTGTCAAGGCTGAGGATCTTGTCCGATATGCCTCGAGCAAGTCAGCCGCTCTACGCCGCCGCACTTATCTTCATGCAGCGACTCACACAATCCGTAAGGTTTTGCTGGTTCTAAGTTATTTGAAGCGCCTGGCTATCTACGCTGTCAGATTGCGACGCTCAATAAGAAAGGGCGCTATCATAATTCATGACCGCTATCTTTTCGATGTCTTCCTGAAGTTCTACAAAGCACACGGGAGGCGGTACCCCAGGTTAGAGTGGAGGCTGAGTCGTTTCGTCCCTGCAACGGACCTTGTACTTGTTTTGCGAGCTGACCCAGAGATCGTCGCGATGCGAGGCGGTGAGTTGTCACCAGACGCTGTACGGTCGGCCTACGAAATCCTTGATCATTGTCTGGAAGCCTCCAGATCCATCGTGGTGAATGTGGATGCAAACCGCGATCTCGAGATGGTGCGGTCAGAGCTAGGCAACCATGTCCTTCTATTTCAGACCAAGCGATTCACTGAACGACTGCCCCACAGTAAAACTTGAGCGATGTTTGCCCCTTCCGCTCATCTCGGGATTCATACCCGCCGCTCTGTTTCGAAGGCTCCGATCCCAGCCTCGACGGCTCTACGAATATCCCTCGTGCCGACTTGCTGCATCCAATCGTGGACCCACAAGTCATGCACCCGCTTGATAGTCACCGGAATGCGGTCCAATCTCAGAATTTTGGCGATTGAGACGCGGTGGACGCCCCCCCCGAACACACAGAGCCGGCCTTCCCTGTCTATGCACACTCTGATCTCGTCGGACCCGTCCCTCCCAAGTTCGAGCTGAGTGCGATAACCCGAGGTCCGAATTGCCTCATATGCTTCTATGAGCTCCTCGAATTGTTCGTCGAGCTCCTCGCGCCTGCGGGCACCCTTAGTCCAGGCGAGATCCCCGGCTTGGATCCTCTGTAAGCGGCTCTTATAGAGATCAGTTTCTTGGACGGCGCGACCTTCACGAAACAGTTGACTCACAACCGGGACTACATCGAGTTGTTCGCTCCGAATATCCCAATCTCCACGGGCCACGAATCTCCCGTGGAGGCTGCGGGTGATGTGGCGACGTGCGGACTTCCAGCCGCCACCGAGCTCCCGCCATCGTCTCAGCTTTTGTGTCATCGATAGCCCGCTAGCTCCGACTCGCCACGTGACGCCCTTGAAAGCCAACTTCACGAGTTCGGGGTCGATGAAGATGGTGCGATAGTCATAAACATGTTTGAGCCATAGATCAAGAGGAACGATATCCGGCCCCAACTTCATCACGACCCAATGGATCAAGGCACAGGTCGGAGGAGAAAGGCGTCCGTGGATCCGCTGACCCACGCCCCAAACGCCCGCCTTCCGGAGCTTGCTGATCAAGCGATCCCCGGGCATCCTCTCGCGATCCGCCTCTGGCTCATGGCTCATATGGATTATGGCTGGACGCGGGGGTATTCGACGGTTTGAAGGAAGGGGCCATCGGGATCTGGGATTGGATCATTGGTCTCGAGTTGTCTGAGGTTGTTAGGCGAATCTGGGTGTAAGCCTGATATCGACCTCGAACGCGCTCGGTTTTCACAACCGAGGGCGGCGTCGTACAGTTTCACCTGTCCCAGATGTGCGGGACTGGAAGCGGTGGGACAGATGTTGACCAATTTGCGGCAGGCGATGAGTTTGATCGGCCGGCGCCAACGGGCGCGGTGGGGGATGCTGATCGTGCTCGCCCTGGTCGTGAGTGGGTTTGAAATGATTGGCGGTGCCCTCGTGTACGTCCTGCTCGGACTGGTGGCGGATCCGAGCGGCGAAATCGGGCTTCCGTTTATCGGTGACCTCCGGAGGCTAACGGGAGATCCGGCCGACCGGACCCTACTTCTGACGATCATCACCGGAATGGCGGTCTTCTTCCCGCTGCGAGCCGTAGTGCGAGTCGCCAACGTTTACATTCAGCGGCGCATTGCCGAGAACGCTGGCGCGATGCTCTCGAAGAAGCTTGTGTACGGCTACCTAGCATGGCCTTACCAATTGCACCTGCACCGTCACTCATCCGAGTTCATCCGCAACGGCCATCAGGCTGTTCAGGAGCTTGTCCGGCAGGTCTTCATACCGGCGATTCAGGTGTCGGCAGAAGCCTTGGTCGCCATCGCGTTGCTTGCGTTGATCGTGGTCATTGCCCCGGCAGCCACCGGACTGGCTGTCCTGGTAGTCGGAGGGGCCGCCGGGCTCCTGCTTCTCTTCGTCCAGGCCTCCTTCAAACGGATAGGGCGAACCGCCCATGCGATGCAGCGGGAGACGCTCGAGACGCTACAGCAATCACTCCATGGTATCCGTGACATCAAGGTCCTCGGGTGCGAGGAGTACTTTGCGAGACGCTATGGACGAAGCCGGCTGAGCTTGGCACGCGCAAATTATCTTCGCGCCACGCTGAAGGAACTCCCTGCAGCCACCATCGAACTGGCTGTGGTGGGGTTCATCCTGACGTTCTTCGCCGTCACCGTTATGGGAGGGCAGGATGCCCTTGCGGCACTGCCAATCCTCGGACTCTTCGCCTACGCTGGAACCAGGCTTCAGCCGCCGCTGCAAAGGATCGTCGGGGGCCTCAACGACCTCAAGTATTCGGCTGCACCGCTCGCGGATCTCCACGCCGATCTACAAACGGTCGACTTGTTGCCGCCGCGCGAGCCTGCGGTCGATCCGCTTTCGTTCCAGGAGGCGATCGCTCTCGAGAAAGTGGCCCTCCGCTATCACGGGACGGATCACGAAACCCTCACTGATATCGACCTCACGATCCGGCCGGGTGAACAGATCGGCATCTGCGGACCGACCGGTGGCGGCAAGACGACCCTCGTCGACCTGATCACAGGCCTCCTCGAGCCGACCGCCGGCCGGATCACCATCGACGGTCATGACCTGGCCAACCACGTTCGAGCCTGGCAGCGGAACCTGGGTGTGGTCCCCCAGATGGTGTTTCTGATCGACGACAGCTTGCGACGGAACGTGGCGTTGGGAGTACCTGACGAGAGCATCGACGAGCAGGCCCTGGCCGAGGCGATCGATCTAGCCCAGCTCACCGAGTTCGTGGCATCGCAGCCGGCGGGACTCGACACCAAGGTCGGCGAACGGGGTGTGCGGATCTCCGGCGGTCAGCGTCAGCGCATCGCTATCGCCCGGGCCCTCTACCGCCGTCCCGCCGTGCTCATCTTCGACGAGGGCACCTCAGCACTCGACAACGCGACTGAGTCCCAACTCATGGCCGCGATCGAGCATCTCCGGGGCAAGCACACGGTCATCCTCATCGCCCATCGCCTTTCTACTGTTCGCAATAGCGACCGAGTGGTGTTCATCGAACAGGGCCGCATTGCCGGCGAGGGGCCCTTTGACTCACTGTACGGCGAGAACGAGCGCTTCCGCGCCCTGGCGAGAACGCCATAAAATCTATGCCGCCAACTGTCTGTATGTCGCTGCAGCCCACCACCTCGCCACGACGACCCTTCGCTCATCCTCGATGATCATCCTAAATGCTGAGCTAGCTCGCGCACCGCAGGGAAGGTCGTCCCCCGTGGAGAAAGGAGCGGGTCGCTTCTAAGGGTCCCCGATCCCCACACGACGTCATGTGGCGCCATTGCCTGCTGGAGAATGCTGCCGGCCGCGAGTGTTTTTCCGCTGAACCTCGTGGTGACCCAGACAGGGGTTGCACCCCTGGCCCATCGAAGAACGTCGGGAAGAGAGTTATCTCCGAAGTTCGGGACTGCGGTGAACGCGCGGTCGGCCGGCTTCGACGAAAGCGAGATTCAGTAGCTTTTCTCGTCCCCCCCCACGCACCGTCAGGAGGCTATCGAGGACCTTCGACATTCGACTTTGTGGGGACCATTGGAGCCACGAAGGTCCGTAAGAGGTGGGCTGCGTCGGCGACAGAAGGCCTGGTCTTCAGGGCCCGAACAAAGGCCCGCCGTGCGAGTCGGGTGTTGCCTGTCTCTTTGGCGAGTAGTCCGATGCGCTTCCACCGAAAGGCGGCCGCCTTCAGATGGGTGTCGAAATAGTCAGCGTGCAGCTGCAGGAGCCTTTGGGAATCGTAAATGCGGCGGGACTTGCTCGTTGCCGTTCGAGGCCCGTGGTGTCGCCGAACGAGGTAACCGAATCGAGGCGCGGTCGTCACCTCGTGAATTTGACTCATTCGAAGCCACCAATCTATGTCCTCGGCGCTGTCGAGGTCCTCGCGGAATGGCAGCATGACTACTCGGTGCACCGACGTGGAGCCGAGGGGAGGCGTGGTCTGCTCTGCGATCACATCGAAGACATCTCCTTCCAGAAACCTGCCCTTGTCCTCCTGCCCCGTGCTGTCGAGATAGCGTGCCCAGCAAATCGAGATCGGTGCACGTTGCAGCCCCTCCAGAGTGATCTCGAGACGATCTGGAGTGAAGAGATCGTCGTCATCGCAGAATGCCAGATAACGGCCGGTTGCGAGTGCGACACCCGAGTTGCGTGCTGCAGCCGGCCCTCCACGATTGTCACGTCGCACCAACCGAATTCGTGGATCGCCGCTCAGGCTCACGTGTTCTGTGGAGCAATCGTCGACCACGATGACTTCGATATCTTCGATGGTCTGGCTCAGGATGGAATCGACAGCCGCCTTGAGCATGGCCGGACGATCATGGGTGGGGACGACGACGCTGAATTCTGGCTGCTTCACCTAGGTCTCCCGAGCCGAGGTCTGCCAGCTGGTGGAACTCTGTGTTGCGGGCGAGCAACTGGTCGTAGTTCGCGACGTCGGAGATTCCCCCCTCGATCACAAGGAGGATGCGGTCCCTCCCTCACTGTGGTGAGGGGGTGGGCCATGGGCGTATGCTGGCTGTTACGTGAAATGAGAAATGCGGGGATGATTCTACATTGCGGTCCGAATGGCTGTAAGAGCCTTCGCTTGCGTGGGTAGTTGGCACGGACTCATCGGAGTCGAAGGGAAGGTGATCGATCCGTCCACCTATCGGCTACATCATCCCGGCTAACAACGAACGTCTCCGGAATTGACCAAGCCGCGCTTCACATGATTGCGTTACTCTCGTCTACTCAACAAAGTGTCAGCAAGCCTAAGTGCATCTGATGCCGAATCGGCCCACCAAACGCCGTCGATTTCGGTGCTCCAACTCTCATAGAAGCGAGAGAGCTTCCCATAGGAGTTATCAAGCAATATGTGGGGGATACCCAACAATAGGCTCAGGATGTGCCCGTGGAGCCTATCGGTGATGACTAGTCGGCTACGAGCGAGAAGGGCAGAGCCCCTCGCTAGCTGTCGCTCCGCGTAATCCAGATAACCCACGGGCTGCGGCCGATCGAGCCGGCGACTGATGGCTGGAATAGATACCAGCCTTCGCTTGGCTGCGCCGAGTGCTCTCCTCGATAGCGAAGTATAACCCTGCGGGGGTTTGGCGCCCCCGACCCAATCGCACTTGTTGACCGTCAAGTTCGAGTCAGGCCTACCAATCTCCCCTCGCGCCTCACGGTCGGTCCTGGAAAGCCAAACTACGTCGAAGTCGGGTGTCCCATGCCTGGTTAGCGCCGGCATCATCAACGCCATATCGGGACACATGTGAGCTTCGACCCCGAGTTCGTCCGAACCCATTTGCTGGCTCTGTCGTTCCCGAACAAGGAGGGTAAAACTCGGATGACTATCGAGGATCCGACGAACTCTCTGTAGGTTCCTCTCTTCCTCAAAATGAATCGACTGCGGGAGTTGAACGATGGGCGAACTGGGAAAGTCGGTGATGACCCGTTCTCTCAGCTCTTGCTCTGGAGGCCATAGGTCCCCAAAATTTCCGCCCCCGTGGATCAAGATCAGACCATCGGTGCCAAGGCAATTCTTGAGAGCGCGAGCCGAATATGTATGTCGATCGCACATGTAACCAATCTCCACAGAGGCTTCGGAGAGATAGCTCAGTTCGCCGAGCCATATCAGACTGTCCCCTACGTTGTCATGGTGTGGAAAGCCAACCAGCGCGCATCGCGCAGACTCCGCCACAAGTGGGTCGAGTACGCGCCGGATACAATTCCGGAACTCATGCAAGGCGGCGACGCGGTTCAATATTCAGGAACCTGACGTTGCCATGGACCGGAAGACATCAGGAACGAGATACGATCGACAGTTGTCATCAATCTCCGGACACCCGGACGATATGCAGGCGGCTGCGCGACTCGAATCGCCATCCAGATCGGCCATCAAAGAACGAGTCGACTGCCGCCCGAGCACCCGACCATGTGAAGTAGTCGTCGATCACCAACGTGCCACCCTCTACAATCCATGGTGAGAGTCTTTCGAGAGCTACCCAAACGGACTCATACCAATCGCAGTCAATGTGCGCCACTGCGATATGTCTTCCAACATGGAGTGTCTCACTGAAGAGTCCGGGAATGAGCCTTATCGCGCTCGCATTGGTTTCATATCCGAATATGGAGAGATTCGCGACGACGGTTTGCGACAGGTCGGGTCGATATCCGTAGTACTGATCTTCACCGATCCCGGCCGATGCTCCACCGACAATGGACTGGTATCGCCTTTGGGCATCAGGTCCGTCCAAGAGCGATGGGGCCGGAATCATGCCGAACATGTCAAAGAGGTGGAGGGTGGCTTCCGGACGTTTCACCGCTGCGATTACGATGGCCGATCCACCCAACCCTACTCCTGCCTCGACAATATCCCCTTCTGGGGCTCTCTTAACGACTTGAGCTAACTCCAGGAGAGCCTGATCAGTCAGATAGGAGAGGCGCCGGGCGCGGACCTTACGAACGAGACGGAAAAGCCGAGGATGAAGTATGACACTTGAGAGTGTCCGCAGGGTAGACCTGCTAAGTCTCATACTCCGCCCTCGCGATTTTCCCTCCGATGTGGCTTCTCCGATGGCACGATGGGAACCCGCCGGCGCGAACGATCCGTGCCAGGAACTAGAGGAGAGAGCGGACTACCCAGCCTCATGCTTACGGTGATCGTACCGGCTCGCAATGCCGAGGAACATCTCGATCAGCAACTCTGGGCCCTAGCAAACCAAGTTAGTCGGGCTCGGTGGGAGTTACTCGTCATCGACCATCGCTCCACGGACCGTACTGGAGATGTGGCGAGGGAAATCGTGGGTCAGTTGTCTCATGCGCAGGTTGTGCGCCTCGATGAGGGAGACAACCTGTCGGCAGCGAGGAATCGAGGAGTAGAACTCGCAGCGGGAACTGCCGTTGCCTTCTGCGATGCCGACGATGTCGTCCATCCCAATTGGGTAGATGCGATATCCGAGGCCCTCGAAAAGCACCCCTTAGTGGTTGGCAAGCTCGATCACACCTCACTCAATACTCCGAGTGGGCTCTATCGGTCCCATCAGCAGGCGTTAAGCCCCGATCAACTGTTCGGGGCGCCAACTGTGATTGGAGCTAGCTTTGGGTTCCAACGCTGGGTATGGGACTTCCTGGGTGGATTCGACGAGTCCTTCGACAAGGCGGAAGACACCGAATTCGGGGTCAGAGCTTTCCTTGAACTTGGCGTCACGCCTCATTTCGCGGAGAGGGCAGTGACGTCTTATAGGTACAGGACGGACGTTAGAGGCATTTGGCGACAGGGAGTTGCCGGCGGAGAAATTCAGCCTCGACTCATCAAGCAATACGCTGACAGGTTACCGAACAAACCTCGGCGAGTTCGCCTCGCCGCTGCGCGCTATGCCAAAATCATTCGGGCGCTGCCCGGCGCTCTTCTGGCTGATGGAGGCACCTTGATTCTTATCTATCGAGTTGCGTATGCCTATGGACGAATCCGGGGCAGCATCCGTTATCGATACCTCTATCTCTGACATCATTCCACATTCACCGACGGCAGATAGTTCTGAAGCGGTTCTACCGCGACCAACAGGGGTCTGCGGAACCGATCTTGGTGGTAGATCGAGTACCCACTTCTGGGTGGTTGAGTAGGTGTCGGCATAGGGTTGCTGGTGTTAGGCGCGGATCTCGTCTTCTATTTGCGGAGGTCCGGGCCTTCGGCGGACGTCCGGGCCTTCGGTGGAGATTTCCACCTCCAAGAGTGGTGAGGCTATATATGTCACGCCATGGCATTTCCACCCGCTAACCGAGTCCTCCACCCCCGATCCTCACGAAGAGTCGCTTTTACTCTTATGGTAAAAGGCAAAAGTCGTGGGTTACCTATCCGGACTCGGCTAACCGACGGAATTGGTGGCTTTCAGCTATAAGGAGGTCATAGCTTCCGACACCGGCGATGCGACCCGAGTCGGTAGAGTGATCGCTCTTCAGGGATCGACGATCAGCCCGAGTAGCAGCAAATTAGGACAGCGCGACGATCTCGACGAAGCCAGCGACGGCGATGTGAACTGCCGAGAAAATAAATGATCTTGCGAATCATGCCCCAGCCGTCAATCTGGTTGCCCCCTTCTTGAAGCCCGCCGGTGTGGGGACCACTACTCAGCAGACTAAAGACAACTCCCCTTAGGGGTTGGCCAGGTCGGCGATCTCGGTGGGGGTGAGCACCCGGGTGTAGAGGTAGACCTCGTCGAGGGTCCCCGCAAACGCCTGAGCCGAACTGAACCCGCCCCCCACACTGTCCTGCTCCTGAGCCA
>Ga0214472_10003628_pt1 | contig 16319 bp, 18 predicted proteins | sample RVTome_6_FD_207662 | JGI IMG/M metagenome (GOLD analysis project Ga0214472, IMG submission 207662) | Soil microbial communities from uranium-contaminated site in the Upper Colorado River Basin, Wyoming, United States - RVT140D175 | ecosystem: Environmental > Terrestrial > Soil > Contaminated >... | reverse complement strand
CGGTCGCGAGCGCGCTGGCGCTTGCGCTTTCCAGCTTCACCGGCCTCGCGCAGCTGGGTGTGCTCACCATGGTCGGCGTGGTGGTCGCGGGGCTCGCCTCGCAGCGGCTGATCCCGTGGCTGCTGGGAGAGCACGTGCTCGAGTTTCCGCGCCTGCGCGTGCCGGCGAGCGCCGCTCTCGCCGCCGCCCGCTGGCCGCGGGCCATCGCGGCTGCGGCCACCCTGGGTGCCGTCGCCGGGCTCGCCGCCACGCATCCCGACTGGTGGGAGCGCGATCTCGCCAGCATCAGCCCGGTGCCCGCCGCGATGCGCGCGCAGGACGCGAGCCTGCGCCGCGAGATGGGCGCGCCGGAGGTGAGTGTGTTGCTCGCCAGTCGCGGCGCGAGCGAGGCCGCGGCGCTCGAAGCCGCCGAGGCGATCCTGCCGGCGCTCGAGCGCTGGCAGGGCGAGGGCCTGATCCGCGGCTACGATTCGCCCGCGCGCTACCTGCCGGCGCCTGCGACGCAGGCCGCGCGCCGGCGCGCCCTGCCGGAGGCTTCCACGCTCGAGGAAAATCTGCGCGAGGCGCTGAAAGGCCTTGCGTTCCGACCCGACGCCTTCGAGCCGTTCGTCCGGGACGTGGTTTCGGCGCGCAGCGCACCGCCGCTTGCGCGTGCGGCGTACGCCGGCACGCCGCTGGGAACCAGGCTCGACGCGCAGGTGCTTGCGCTCGAAGGCCAATGGCTGGTGCTCACGTCGCTCGGTGGCGTCGCCGATATGAGCCGGGTGCGTGCCGCGCTCGCCTCGCTCCCCGACACCCGGACCCGCCTCGTCGATCTGAAGCGGGTTTCCACGGAAATGCTCGACGGCTTCCGCCGCGAGGCGCTGCGCCAGGCGGCGCTGGGCGCGCTGCTGATCCTCGTGCTTCTGTCGGCCGGCCTGCGTTCGTTCCGGCGTGCCGCGCGCGTTGCCGCGCCCGCGGGCGGCGCGCTGCTGCTGACGGTAGCGTTGCTGGTGGCCGCGGGCCAGCGCCTGGGTGTCTTCCATGTGGTGGCGCTGCTGCTGGTGCTGGGTATCGGCCTCAACTACGCGCTGTTCCACGAGCGCCCGCCAGCGGACGAAGCCGAGCGCAGCCGCACGCGCCTGGCGCTCGCGCTTTGCGGCACCACCACCGTGGCCACCTTCGGCTGCCTCGCGCTCTCGGCCACGCCGGTACTGCGAGCCATCGGCAGCACCGTGGCGCTAGGCGCCGTGCTCTCGCTCGCGCTCGCCGTGCTCTGGGCCCGGTCGCGCGAATAGGAAAGGTCCAGCGATCACGTCCCTCCAAGCGTTCGCCGGCGCACAGATCGGCGCAGCAGCGCGAACGATAATTAATCGGGACTATTGTGAGATTCGCGCAAGGAACGATATGCGAGACGCGTTAGCCGGATGCAAGGACGTTGCGAGCGTGAGATCCACGATCTACAAGCTTTGCACCGGATTCGGCGAGCTTTCACATTTCGACGTATTCGCCCTGAGCCGGTCTGGAAAGCACCAGGCGTTATGCTTTTTCCGGCTCGAATCTGCAGCACAAGAACGGCAGCTCATGGCGAGCCTTGGTGCCTCACGGTTCGGCAATGACTTGCTGCTCGTCGTCGATGTTCCCGTCGAGCGGGCGAATATCGCCGAACCGCCCGAGGATTCCCATCACGACCAAGTATGCCGTGACGGTGCCGGCGACAAGCGATTCTGGTTCAACCCCGCGCGTTGGAGCGGAGCGCTGCGCCTTTCTATTTGAATGGCTGGTGGCCGGTCGTAAACTGGCAACAGGCCGCACGCCGCTATTAGCGTTCCGATCGCTGCACCGAGCAGCGCCGGCGCGCGCCGCCTGGCCCATTCACCGGCGCAACCAGGTGCCATCCCAGCCGCGCGAGCAGCCACCAGCGCGTGGTCGTGTTGGCGAGCCGCAAGATGCGCAGCGCTTTGGAATACACCCCGCTTCGCATCAGGAGGAAGCCCGCGCAAGCCGCGAGGGCGCCCGCGAGCTTCGCGTTGCGCCGCAGGGTTTCACCCAGGGCGCGCGCGAGCTCGAAGGCCCGAAGCGGCCTGCGGAAAGCGTCGAGCTGCCACTCGAGCTGCAGGCGCTGCGCGCCGATCCTCGCCACCAGGGTCTGCCTGCGGCGCTCGAGGGCGGCCTGCCCGGGATTCATTGCAGGCGTTCCAGGTCGACGCCGAGCTCCTCGAGGCTGGTGCTGAACAGCCTCGGTTTCGCTCTTGCCTTCTTGACGAAGGTGACTGTGCAGGCGGCGCCGGCAACGACCAGCACCGCGGCGACGGCGCCGATCGCAGGCAGCCGGTAAGGCGTGTCCCACAGGGACGCCAGCACGAACAGCGCCAGCGCGACGACGGCGAGGAACAGACAAAGCAGCGCCAGCGCACCATAGAGAAGCAGCTCGGCGAGGCGGTTCTGCTCCTGCGCGATCTCCGTGACCAGCAGGTCGAAGCGCGTGTGGAGGATCTCGACCGCGGTTCGACCCAGCTCCTTCAGCGACTCGAGCGGGCCGGCGGTGCGCGGTACGATCGCCATGCCACGCCGATCAACGCCGTGCCAGCAGGATGCCGATCAGCAGGCCTGCCGCCGCCGCAACGCCCAGCGATTTCCAGGGATTGGCATGGACGTATTCGTCGGTCATGCCGGCGTACTTCTTCGCGCCGTCGGTGACGGCGGTTTGCGCCTGCGAGAGCGCGGCCTCGGCGCTTTCGAGCTTCTGCGTGCCGAAATTCTTCAGCAGGTCGGTCGTCTCGCTGACGATGCCGCCGATCTCTTTCGAAAGCTTTTCCCGGCTGCCTTGGATGGCCTTGGTGCCCGCGTTCAGTTGGTTTTCCATCGTCTTCCCCTGCAGATGCTGGTTGATAGGGCGCTCCCGGGCAGAATAGGCATCGCGGCACGGATGGTCTGTTCGCTGTCGTACCCTACCTTCCGAGCAGCTCGCCGGCCGGCTTGAGCGACTCGACGCGATCGCAGATTACCTTGGCGATCGCGACCAGGGGCGCACCGAGCAGCAGGCCCGCGATTCCCCATAGCCAGCCGAAGAACAGCAGCGCGATGAACAGCACCGCGGCGTTCACGCGCGCGAACCGGCTTTGCAGCCAGGCCATGGCCACCAGGCCGATCGCGCCTGCCACCAGTACCGTGGCGCCTGCCGCGGCCGTCGCGTGCAGCAGCGTTCCGAATTGCAGGAAGCCTGCCACAGCGGCGGCCATCGCCACCAGCACCGGACCGAGGTAGGGAATGAAGTGCAGCACGCCGGCGAACACCCCCCATAGGCCGGCGTGCTCCATGCCGATGGCGGCGAACACGAGCCAGGTGCCGACTCCGACGAGCGCGTTCGAGGCGAGCGTCACGAACAGGTAGCGCTGCACCTGCGTGTCGATTTCCTCGAGCGTGCGCAAAGCCTCCTTCTTGCGGGCGAGCGAGGAGCCCACGAACTGCAGCAGCTTGCGCCGGAAGTGATCGCCCGAGGCGAGCAGGAAGTACGCGAGCAGGAGCACGATCGGCGTCTGCGCCGCGACCGACAGGAGGAAGGCCGACTGCGCGCGCGTGTAGTCGCGCAGCCACGACGTGGAATCCGGCGCCGGCGCCGGGGCGGCGCGCGTGCCCGGCCTGCTGGCCGCATCGGTGGCAGCGCCCTGCAGCTCGTCGGCCGCTTCCTGCACGTTCTGCAGCGCCGTAGGTACGGCGCTGCGCGTGGCGCTCAGGCTCTGGCGCAGCTTGCGCGCGGCATCCGGAAGCTTCTCTATCATCAGCGTGGCTTCGTCGCTCAGGGAATACCCGATCCACGAGACTCCGCCGACCAGCACCCCCAGGACGAAGGCCGCGGCAACCGGCCGGGGGATGCGCAGGGTCTGCAATCGATCGATCACCGGGCGCAGCGAGTAACTGGCGAGGATACCGATCAGCAATGGCACGAAGAACGCGCGAGCAAAGTAGAGCGCGGCAATGAGGGCAATGACGGCCAGAACGACCAAAGGTGAAACGAAAAAAGGACCCGGCTCGGGTCCTTTTTCGATTTTCCGCGGAAAGGGGACTTCCCGCATTCCATCCATTGACGTGCCCGGCAACCGCCTAGCTCGGGAAGTCGAAGATGATGTTGACCCTGCGGTTCTCCTGCTGTCCTTCCACGGTCGTGTTGTAGGCGAAACGCCGGGTCGCGCCGAACCCTGCGGTGTAGAGCCGGGTGTGATCGACGCCGAACTGGTTCACCAGGGCGTTCACCACGCTCTCGGCCCGGCGCTGGGAGAGCTGCATCGCCTGCTCCGGGGTCCCGCTCTGGTTGCTGGTGTGTCCCTCCACCGTTGCGGTAACCCGGGGGTTCGCTCGCATGAAATTCGCCACCTTGCGCAGCTCCTCGCGGTACTGCGGCCGGATGTCGGCCTGGTTGGTGTCGAACTCCATCTCCATGGCCATGGTGACCCTGGCGGCGGCCGGCGTGAGCCCCTCGATATCCGTCGCGCACGCGATGATGGCGTCGATCCGCCGGTTCAGCCGTCTCCCCACCTCGGTCCGGTTGTCCGCTATGGGGCGTGTCTCGCCGTACCCCACGGCCTGGAGCCGGGATCGGGCGATGCCCTGACTCGCCAGGTAGTCCACCATGCTCTGCGCCCGGCTCTGGGACAGTCGCATATTGTCGGCGCTCGTCCCGACCTCATCGGTGTGGCCCTCGATCACCGCCGTGGTCTGGGGATACTTGCGCATGAAGGTCACTACCTTGTTGAGCTTCTCCTCGGCTTCGCGCTGCACGGTCTTCTGGTTGATCTCGAACTGGACGTCGAGGATGCTGCAGTACTGCTGCGTCTTCGCGGCGATGGGTACGATGACCAGCACTGGCGCGGGGGCAGGGGCCGGCGCTGCCGCGACCGGAGCCACGTACGGCGGCGGCGTTGCCGCCCGCGGGGCGGGCTTTTCGGCGCCGAACGTGTAGACCAGGCCGATCAGCAACATGTCGATTTCGCCCTTGTTGCCTACCGCATCATTGACGCGGTAACGCTCCCACTCTCCGCGCAGTCCCAGGGCTCGCGTGAAATCGTATTGAAGGCCGACGCCGTACTTGTAGCTTCCCTCGCTCTTCTTGGGGTTGGGGTTGCTGTCTGCGACCGCGACGCCGAGGCCGGTGCCCGTGAACGTGTCCTTGGCCTGGGTGTAGATCAGACCCAGCCGGCCAAAAGCGGAGAACCTCTCCGTGACCGGCAGAATGCCGACCGCGTCCAGATTCAGGCCCTGCAGCTTGATCCTCCCGGTGTAGGTCCCGGGAGGCGTGGTATTCGCCGTGAACCCGAACTTGCCGAGATTGAAGTAACCGCCTTCAATGGCAAAGTTCTGGTTGAACTTGTTCCCGCCAAACAGCTTGTAGCCGGTGTCGCGGTCGTCGTCGTCGATCGAGTCCATCGTGAGACCCCATCCCTGCAACTGGGTCCCGATCCGCTCGTCGGCGATGGTGGCTTTCGATTGGCCGATGCCAATCCCGCCGTACCAGCCCGAGTCAGCCGCTAGCGCGGCCTGGCCGCTGACTGCGGCGAATCCCACGAGGCCCAAGGTCCCCACGGTTCTGACTAGTTTCATGTTCTTCTCCAAAGTGTCTCGTGCGACTTACGGGGCAGGTACCGGGCGTGTCTACTGGCAACCAGCAGGTGCATTGGGATGACCCGGCACTGAAACGACGTTAGAGTCAAATACAAACGCGCCGCCGCCGCCCACCCACGCTCCCGCCATCAATCTGCCGCACGAGGTTGCGCCGGTGTTCATCGTGATGCTGTTGGCGGCCAGTATGTTGCCCTGCCATACGGAGTTCGTTCCAAGCGTCGCCGAAGTGGCGACCTGCCAGAAGACGTTGGAAGCCCTGGCGCCGTTGACCAGGAGAATACGGGCGCCGGATGCCGTTCCGGTTGTGCTCGATGACTGAAAGATGAAGACTTTACTCGCGTCGCCCTGGGCGTCGAGCGTGAGATCCCCGGTGATCAGAATCGACGTGAGGGACTGGTAAAGGCCGGGAACGAAGTAGTTGTCCCCCTGCACGAGCGCGCTCCCGGTCGGCTCGCCCAAAGTCGTGCCGGCCGGGATATCGATGGCCCCTCCTAGTGAACCGGCGGCCGGGGGCCCGGCCGGGGGAGTGATGTCGAGGAACGCCGCGTTCAGGTCGGCCTGGACAGTGGCTAGAGGGGTTCCTGGATTGAATAAGCCACTGACTACCGTCCCGTCGATTGTCGGAGGAGAGCCGTTGCAAAGACCGAAACCTCCGGCATTATCAATGACCACAGCGTTACACGTCTGATTCGGATCCAGCAGCACATCCCCATTGATGTGGGTAATGGGGGCAGTCGGGGTGTTGGTTACCCCGGCCGTCGCCGAAATTCCGAAACTGTCGGCGCTACCGAGGTCGGGCGCTGGTCCTGCCGGCCCGGGGTCGCCGCTGCCAACGGGGCCGCTGCCAGCGCCGCCGGTATCGCCGAAGATCTCATCCCGGCTGCCGCATCCAGCCATCAGGGCGACGAGGAGCGCCGCCATGAACCACGTCCGTGCTTTGAGACCGCTCCCGCACTCGTTCATTTGTGTATCCTTATTTCGAATTGGGCCGACGGCGTGGAGGCCAACGGCAGGTATTTATCCCTCTTTCGCGCGGATCGCACTGTGCGCTGACGTACATAAAGGCGCCCAATTCCTGCCGCACCGGCGAGACAGGCGGCGTACCCAAGAAAAAGGACCCTCGCGGGTCCTTTTCCATGCTTCGGGTTGCAGGCTTACTTGGTGTTGCCGCCCTTGCGTCCCGGGTTGCCCGGCGTGCCGCCGAGCTCGTCGTTCGAGCGGAAGGGGTTGCCCTGGTTCGAGTTGCCCGGATCGCAGAACTCGGGCCCGTTGCCCACGCCCTGGTTGCAGTGCTTCTTCAGCGGCGGCTTGACGGTGCCGGCCTCGCAACCGATGGATGTGACGCCGGTCAGCGTCACTCCCGCCTTCGCCAAGGCATCGCCTTCAATGGCTCCGCCGAGGGTGATCCCCGCGCCCGCGAGAATGGTTCCTTTGAACTGCGAGGTCGTCGTCGTCGCAGCTGCGTCGACCCACCAGTACACGTTGCACGCATCCGCGCTGGCGTCAGCCATGACCACGTCGAAGCTGGTGCCCGTGAGGGCGCCGGGCGCCTCGGTCCCGACCTTGAAAATCCAGATCCCGTCCCCGGTGAGCGTCAACGTGGTGTCCGTGAACGTCACGGCTGCGGGGAAACAGTAGACACCCGGCGCGAGCGGCCCAAGCGCCGGCACATTGTTCGTGAAGGCGGCGTCCAGGATGGTTACGTCACACTGCGTGTTCGCGAGATCTGAGTACGCGCTGTTGAAGTCAGTCACGACCTGCTCGGGGACCGGCGCGACGACCGCCCCCGTAATCGAGCAACCGGTCAGCGTGACCGAGGCCGCTCCGCCGGAGGAGCCGACGTTTCCGTCGATGGTGGAATTGGTGCAGGTCACCGCCCCGCCGCCCAGGGGCGCTGCGCTCAGGACCGCGAAATTCGCCGCGGTGCCCAGCTCCGGCGCCTGCGCGAATGCCGCCTGGGCGAGAAGCGCGAGTACACAGGCGGAGAAATACTTCTGACATGAGTTCATTGCGTAACCTCCATGGTTTGTTCTTCCACGACGGGCGCAGCCCTTAGGATTGCGAATCCCGTCACCAGAACAGTTTCCCCCCGTTCGCGGGGGCAAACTGTTCGGCCGCGTACATACCGCGCAAATTCATTGGCTAGCTGGGATCCAAATGCTGCGCCGTGCGCACCAAAGAGAAAAAGGACCCTCGCGGGTCCTTTTTCATTTCTGCCGGGAGGGAGTTCTTTCCCGCTCAAGGCTCCGGCTCAGTTCATTTCCTGAACGGGTGCTTCCCCTTTTTCTTCTTGTTCTTGCCACCGTCGTCGTCATCATCATCGTCGTCGTCGTCGTCATCGTCATCGTCGTCATCGTCGCGGTCGTGCTTCTTCTTCTTCTTGGGTTTGCACGACGGGGCGCCCGGCAGCGCGTCGCAGCCGCTGACGATGGTGTTAGTCATCGTCACTGCGGCCTTCGACAAGAGTCGCCCGGCGACTGTTCCACCGGTAGTGGTGATGGCCGCCCCCGCGAGAATATTTCCCTGGAACACCGAAGTCGTCAGGGTCGCGGCCGCGTCGACCTGCCAAAACACGTTACACGCATCCCCGCCGCTGGCCATGACCACCGTCAAGTTTTTGCCCGTGAGCGCGCCGGCCGCTTGGGTCCCGACCCTGAAAATCCAAGGGCCGTTCCCCGTGAGCGTCAACACGCTGTCCGTGAAGGTCACCGCCGCGGGAAAACAGATGACACCGGAATTGACCGAGATCGCCTGGCCGGTGAAGGCCGCCTCAACGAAGGTCTGGGTGCACGGCTGCGTGAGCGCATCGTACGCGGCGTTGAAGTCATCTAGAACCTGAATGGAGACCGGCGTGATGGCCATCCCCTTAATCGTGCAATCGGTCTGCGTGATCGCGCCGGATGAGCCCACGTCTCCGCTGATGGTGGAACCGGTGCAGGTCACCGCCGTTACGCCCAGGACCGAGAATCCCGACGCCGCGCCCAGTGGCGGCGCGTCGGCGGCGAATACTGCCGACGCAAACAGCGCCAGCAAGCCAGTGGAAAGGAACTTCTGCCCGGTATTCATTGCGCCCCCCCTCATAGTGGTTGTTGACCATGACAGAAGCAGCCCCGGAAAGGCCGCGGTCCCATCGCCCGCGCATTTATCCGCCAATCCGATTAGGTGGACTGTGCGTTCTCGTACATAAGGCCGCAGATCCCTACAGTTAAGGCCGCAAATCCCTTTTGGTCTGCACACATGCCGCGGAGACTTGTCGGCAATCGTTAACTAAGGCCCGAACGCCATCTTGCTCGAGCTGAGCTCGAACCTGCCCGCGCCGCGCTCGACCGCGATCAGGCCCAGAAGCGGCGCGAGCTGCTCCCGGTGCTGCGCCGGGACGCGCGCGATGACCAGAAAGCTCGGCGCAGCGCCGTTGGACCAGGTGCCTTTGCCTTCGAGCTGCAGCGGCCCCTCGAGCGTGCGCAACGCAGCGTGCACGGCGGAGCCGGCGGCCTTGAAGCGCACCTCATAGTCGCCGAGAGGCGAGACGGGCGTCAGCGCCGAGCCGGCCGCGCGCCATTGCAGCGTGGCATCGCCTTGCATGCGGCCGGGCTCGAGAGCGAGCTGCGGGATATCGACGAGGACCTCGCCGCTGAGGCGAAGCGGCGCCAGCCTGGGCATGCCCAGGCCGAGCGCTGCGGCCGGAAGATGGAGGCGGGCGCCCGCAATCTCGATGCGCGTGAGCGTGAGCGTGACCGGGAACGGCTTCGCGGCCTGGTCGAGCTCGATTTGCGCCACCAGACGCCCGCGCAGCAGTGACTCAGGCAGGACGCGCCAGGCGAGGCGCCTGGCGATTCCCGCCCTGCCGTGCGCATCGCGGACCTCGATCCAGCCTGCGCCCGACCACAGGCTGCCGCGGGCCTCCGCCAGGCGCAGCCTGCCGTCGCCTGCGCGCTGCAGGCCGGCATCGATCAGCGTCGCCGGCGCGAGCGCGACGAGCGCAGCGGCGTACGCGCCCAAGCCGAATGCGAGCGCGGTCAGGCGCACTACTGCGGCCGGGAGCGGGCGAAGGTGGCGGTGACGCTGACCAGCCCCGGAGCGGCCAGGGCTTCGATGCGCGCCGCTTCGAGGCGCAGGTGCTGCGCTTGCAGCGCCGCGATCCAGCCGAGCCAGTCGGCAAACGACACGGCGCCGAACGTGACGCGCACGTGATCGGCGTCCGGCGCATCGATTCGCGTCAGCGCGCCGGACAGGCGGGCGGCGTCGGCCCGCGCTTGCACCAGGGTGCGCAGATCGGTCGGCGAGGCCGGTGGCGCTTCCATCGCCTGCAGGCGCTGGTACTCGGCCGCCTGCTGCTCGAGGAGCGCCGCCTGCGTGCGCAGCGCCGCGACGCTCGCGCCGAGACGCCCGCGAGCCTGGTCCGCCGAGTGCAGCAGCCATAAGTAGCACGCAGCGCCCAGGACCGCCGCCAGCACGGCAATGACCAGGCGCTCACGCGGTGCGCGCGACTCCCAGGCTCTGCGCAGCGCGGCCTTCATAAGGGGCGCACCGTGATCAGCTTCGTCCCGGCGACATCGACGATCAATCCGGTCCGGGCGAGGCGCGCTACGATGCGGCGCAGCGCCGTCTCGTCGGTCGCGGCAAGCTCGAGGGTCATGCGCCCGCTCTCGTAGGACACGGTGCGCAGCCCGCCTGCGGGCAGCTCCTTCAACCCGATCGACACTTTGTCGATCATCGGCGCAAAGTCGCCGCCATCGGGCAGCCCGGCGCGATGGCGGGCCGCGGCGAGCTGGCGGCGCATCTGCAGCGCAGGGTCCACGACGGCGACGGCGCCGGGAAAGGCGCTGCGAAAGCGCGCCTCCATCTGGGCGCGCACCGCCCGCTGCTCGGCTGCGAGCAGCATCCAGTCGGCGATCAGCGCGGCACCGTGGAGGGCAAGGGCCGCGCCGGCGATCCAGGCTGCCGGCCGCAGGCCTGCCAGGACTGCAGGGGTGATGTGCCATCGGCGGCGTTCCTGCGCCAGGCCGATGCCCGCTTGCTCCGGCGCCATGCGCCAGTCCCATGCTCCCATCAGGTGCATCGGGACCCCCAGCTCGGATTCCCAAAGCTTCATGTCGGGGGGCGCGCCGGGCGCAACCACATAGACCGCGATCGCGTGGGGCCGCGCGCCGCGCAGCTCGGCTTCCTCGAGCATCATGCCCAGCGCAAGCGGCGGCGATGCGCCATCGCCGCCATCGGTCGCAGCGCCCTCGAGCTCGCCGATGCGCACGAATCCCTCGCTGCCGTTCCAGGCGAGGCTCCATTCGCCGTTCGAGCGCGGCAACAGCAGGATCTCGGAGTGCACCTCGTAGGCGTGCACGCCGACGGCCTCGAGCGCATCGCGCCAGCGTGCGAGTCCCTGCCTGTCGAGCACGGCAAAGGCATCGTCGCCCAGCCAGCTCACCTGGTTTGCCTCGGGCTCGGCTGCCGTGGCCTCTTCCACCGCGAACGCCAGCAGCGATGCAGCGCGCCGTCGCGCGCCTTGCGGCAGCTTGGCGCGCGTGATCAGCACCTGCGCCGCGGGGATGACCAGCTGGACCCGATCGGCACCGCGCGGCAGCTCGGCCAATGCGCCTTCGCCCCGAACCGATTGCGGATGGTCGACGAGCGCCCATTCGCAGCGCGACGGCGCCGCGCCAAGCGGCGCATGGATGCGCAGCAGGCTCATGGATACTTTCTCCACACCACGGAGGGCCATCCCGCCGGCTCCCGCGCGAGCAGCGCGCTGCCGCTCGCCTGCGCCTCGCCGATGGTGACGCGCACGCTCGCCATGAAGTACTGGCTGGCGGTGGTGATGTCGTTGCTCCCCACCGCGGCGCCAGGCGGCAGCTGCACGAGGAATTCGGCGACGTGACGGAAATAGGCGCGGCTGCGCTGCGCGCTCAGCGCGCGCGCGTCGTCGAGTCGCAGTTCGCGCACGACGGCGGCGAGAACCTCGGGCGAGGCGGTGTTGACGTTGACCGGGGTGAAGCGGGGCAGCGCAGTGACGAACGGACGCAGCCGCGCCCGCGCGGCCTGATCGAAGCCGCGCACCAGCGCCAGCTCGGCGACGTCGGTGAGCGGCCGCCCGGCTGCGTCGAGCCAGTCCACCAGGCTTCCAGCAAGAGCGTCGGGCAAGCCCAGGATCTGCAGGAGGCGCCGGAACTGCTCGAGATGGGGCGGGCTCAGCGCCCCGTTTCGCACCAGGTTGTTCAAATTGAACGCGCCCTGCTGGTCGTCGATCCAGCCGGCGAGCTCCCCGTTGTCCACCGGCACCGGCGGCACGCGCATCGCCCAGGGCTCGCCCAGGTGATCGACGTTGCTCACGCGTCGATCGTCGTCCAGCAGGGCACGCGCCCAATCGACGCCGGCCTGGACCAGCGACTGCGCCTGGAGATGCGCCGAGGCGAGCTCTGCGTGCCGCGACCAGGTGCTCTGCGAGGCGAGCATCGCCGCCGCGGCGATCGCGGCGAGCGCGACGACCCCCATCGCGAGCACGACGGCCACGCCGCGTTGTCCGGTTTTCGTCATCTCAAGGCGAACACTCGTGTCAGCTCCTCGCCCGAGGTGAGCACGAGGCGCAGCCGCACCGCCCGGGGAAGCGGCGGGTCGCGCTCGGAGCCGGGCCATGCGTCGACCCATGCGAGCTTGGTATCGAGGTACTGCAGCTCGAACTGCGCCACCTCGGACAGCACGGCGTAGCGCGCCGGCTGTGCATCCGGCGCAACGTCGGGACCCGGCCAGAGCAGAATTTCGATCTCGCGGCTCGCGTTCAGCTCGTAGCCCACTCGCCGCGGCGCATCCACGCCTTCCGCCGTGGCGAAGCGGCTGAACTCCAGGCGCTGCGCGGCGGCGCGCAGCGGCCGTGGCGCCGAGAGCTGCACATCGCGCTGGAAGCGCGACAGGAACGCGGCCACGCGTTTCCACTTCTCGGTCTCCTGTGCGACCTGATCGCGCGCATCGAGCACCGCTCCCAGCCCGCGGAACGACATCACGGCGAGCAGCGACAGGATGAGCAGCGCGCTCAGCAGCTCGATCAGCGTGAAGCCGCGCGCTTTCACTTGCTTCCCGGCGGCGGCCGCACCACGAATCCCGTGAGGCGGGCGAGCGCTCGCGACTCGTCGGCCGGCGCGGACACGAACACGTCGACGCGGCGAAATGCCGGGTTGGGCGTGGCGATCACCTCCTCGCGCCAGGCAAACTGGAGGTTGCCCTGGCTCTGCGTGCCGCGGCGGATGCCGAGCGGCAGCCAGTCGCCGCGGGCGCGGTGCTCGGCGAGCCGGTTTTCGGCGACCCAGCCGGCGAACAGCCGCATGCGCAGCTCCCCGACCGCGTTCGTTGCCTGGCCGGCGGCGCGCATCGCAGCCAGCAGCGCGATCGATACGATGGCAAGCGCGACCAGCACTTCCACCAGCGTGAACCCCTCAGTGCGCCGCATGGAGTCTCACCTCGCCGAGCGGAGAGGCGGCCACGACGTAGCGCGCCGCGCCCAGCGACATCCGCAGCTCGAATGCCAGCGCGCCATGCGGGCCGAATTCGAGGCGCATGCCGCCGGGCGGCAGCATCGCCTCGATGCGCAGCTCCGAGATCGTCACTCCCGGCGGCAGGCTGCGAGCGCGCAGCGAATCATCGCGCGCCTCGGACCAGCCGGCATCCTCGCGCCAGCGCCAGAACCGGTACCGCGCTGCGTCGGCCGTCCAGGCGATGGGCTTGCCCGTGAGGCGCGATTCCGCGGCCGCGAGATCGAGAAGCTGCGCCAGCCGCTCGGCCTCTACGCGCAGCACCATGCGCTCGTCGGGATGGGCGATCGAGGCGACCAGCCCGGCGAACAGGCCCATGATCAGCAGCACGACCAGCAGCTCGATGAGAGTAAAGCCTCGCGATGCAACAATCGGGCTCTGACCCCGATTTTCCCGGCCGCTAGAGGTTCCAGGAGCCGATGTCGGCATCGTTGCCCTCTCCGCCGGGCGCGCCGTCGGCGCCCATGCTGAAAACGTCGATCTCGCCGCGCACGCCCGGATTGAGGTACTGGTAAGGATGACCCCAGGGGTCGTTCGGCAGGCGCTCGAGGTAGCCGCCCGGCTTCCAGTTGGGCGCCAGCGGCGCCGACGCCGGCCGCACGACGAGCGCCTGCAGGCCCTGCTCGGTCGTGGGGTAGCGCAGGTTGTCGAGGCGATAGAGCTTGAGCGCCTGCATCAAGCTCGCGATGTCCTGCCTTGCGGCGATGGCCCGCGCCTCGTCCGGGCGGCTGATGATCTTGGGCACCACCAGGGCGGCGAGGATGCCGAGGATCACCACCACCACCATCACTTCGAGCAACGTGAAGCCACGCTGCATTCGCATCCGCATGTCGATCTCCAGCATCTAATTACGCCCTTGCCCGCGGCATCGGCTGTACGCCACCGCACATACAGGGTATCGCGGCCGCTTTAGCATGGGTTTCATTTAGCGGGCGGTATGCGTTTGAAAAAAAGTGCAAATCTCGCGACCTTGGCCGCAGTGGCACTGCTCGGCACGGTGCTCGCGTACTGGAGCTGGGCCTGGCTCGCGCCCCCTCCCGCGCCGCGCGCCCCGGCCGCGGCCGAGACTGCAGGCGCTGCCTCGTCCGCGGGCACGCTGTTCGGCGTCGTGAAGCAGGGCTCCGGCACCGCGGCCGCGGCGTCGAGCGCGATCCGGCTGATGGGTGTGGTGGCCGCGGCCGGCGGCCGGCGCGGGCACGCGGTGATGCGGCTCGACGGCAAGCACACGGTGGCGGTCCTGCAAGGCGAGGACGTCGAGCCGGGCCTGCGGCTCGCGGAGGTCCACGTGGACCACATCGTCCTGGAAAGAAACGGCGCGCGCGAGACGCTCGCCTGGCCGGAGAAGGGCAGCAGATGAGGCTTCGCGCTGCACTGATTTCGATCGCCATGGCCGTTTTCGTGGTCCAGGCGCAGGCGCAGCCCGCCGGCCCCGATACGGTGACGCTCAACTTCGTCAACGCCGACATCGAGGGCGTGGTAAAGGCGATAAGCGACATCACCGGGAAGAACTTCGTACTGGATCCGCGCGTGAAGGGCAGCGTCAACATCGTCTCGGCGCGGCCGATGTCGCGCGCGCTGGTGTACGAGGTGTTCCTCTCGGCGCTGCGCCTGCAGGGCTACGCCGCGATCGAGGACCGCGGCGTGGTCAAGATCATTCCGGAGGCCGACGCCAAGCTCCACCCGGGCCGCATCGTCGGCCCGAACGAGCGGCCGCGCGCCGCGGGCGACCAGATCCAGACCCAGGTATTCGCGCTCAGGTACGAATCGGCAGCGCAGCTGCTGCCGATCCTGCGCCCGCTGATCGCCCCCGCTAACCCGATTACCGTCTATCCGGCGAGCAACACCCTGGTGATCACCGACTACGCCGGCAACCTGCAGCGCATCGGCAGGATCATCGACGCGATCGACCGGCCGGGCGGCGGCGAGCCGGTCGTGATCCCGCTCTCGCATGCCTCCGCGCTCGACGTCGCGCTGATGGTCAACCGCCTGTTCGCCGAGCCGGCGCAGGGAGCGGCCGGCGCCGCCGATACCTCGCAGCGGCTGAGCGTGGTGGCGGACGCGCGCTCGAACAGCCTGGTGGCGCGCTCGGACAACCCGTCGCGCATCGCACGGCTGCGCACCCTGGTCGCGATGCTCGACTCGCCCACCGGCGCCGCGGGCAACCTGCACGTCGTGTACCTCAAGAACGCCGAAGCGGTGAAGGTGGCCGAGACGCTGCGCGCGATCTACCTGGGCGAGAGCGTTGCCGCGGAGGCGCCCCGGCCCATGACGCTTCCGGTTGCAACAGCGCCCGCCGGCACGCCGCCGGGGGCGAGCGCGATATCGACCGGTCTGGCGCCGGCTTCGCCCGGACGCGAGGCGATGGCGCTGTCCCCCGGCATGATCCAGGCCGATCCGGCGACCAACTCGATCCTGATCAACGCGCCCGATGCCATCTACAACAACCTGCGCGCCGCGCTCGACAAGCTGGACGTGCGAAGGGCGCAGGTCTACGTGGAGGCGCTGATCGCGGAGATCACCGCCGACAAGGCCGCCGAGTTCGGCATCCAGTGGCAGAGCCTGAGCGGCGCCGGGCGCAGCCACACGCAAGGCTTCGGCGGCACCAACTTCGGCGGTCCCGGGCAGAACATCCTCGGCATCTCGGCCAGCCCGGCCACCGCGGGCCGCGGCCTGAATATCGGCGTCATCAACGGCGTGGTGTCGATCCCGGGCGTCGGCGAGGTGCTCAACCTCAACCTGCTGATCCGCGCGCTCGAAACCGACAGCAACGCCAACATCCTCTCCACGCCGACCCTGCTGACCCTCGACAACGAGGAAGCGAGGATCGTGATCGGCCAGAACGTCCCGTTCATCACCGGCCAGTACGCGCTCTCGGGCGGGGCGACCACGCCGACGCCGTTCCAGACCATCGAGCGGCGCGATGTCGGGCTGACGCTGCGCGTGCGGCCGCAGATCTCGGAAGGCGGCACGGTGCGGCTGCAGATCTACCAGGAAGTCTCCAGCGTCGAGGACGTCTTCAATCCCGCCGGCGTGGTCACCAACAAGCGCGCCGTCGAGTCGATGGTGCTGGTGGACGACGGGCAGATCGTGGTGATCGGCGGGCTGATCCAGGACTCGCTGCGCGACGGCGTCGAGAAGGTGCCGGTGCTGGGCGACCTGCCGCTGTTCGGCGCCCTGTTCACCTACAAGACGCGCTCCCGCACC
>Ga0214472_10003627_pt1 | contig 16319 bp, 12 predicted proteins | sample RVTome_6_FD_207662 | JGI IMG/M metagenome (GOLD analysis project Ga0214472, IMG submission 207662) | Soil microbial communities from uranium-contaminated site in the Upper Colorado River Basin, Wyoming, United States - RVT140D175 | ecosystem: Environmental > Terrestrial > Soil > Contaminated >... | reverse complement strand
TCATCGGGGTCGAGAAAATCGGGGATGCCATCGCCGTCGGTATCACCGGCGCTTTCCGCCGCCGTGGGTGTCCCATCGCCATCGTCATCCGCATCGCGGTAGTTTGGCGTGCCATCGCCATCGGTATCGTCATTGGTCAAGTCCGCATCACCGTCGGGCGATTCCTGTGCAGTATTGACGCCGTCGTTGTCATCGTCAGCTTCATTGTAATCGGGTGTGCCATCGCCATCGGTGTCCCGGCACGGCATGGTGGGGCATTCGACGCTGTCCGCCACCCCATCGTTGTCGCTGTCGACTCCCCCTGGATCGAGGTAGTCGGGAATGCCATCGCCGTCCGTATCGGCGGTTGGGCCTTCAGTGGCGGTATCGACGCCATCGCCATCATCATCGACATCGAGATAGTTGGGGATGCCGTCACCATCGGTATCATCGTTGGTCGGATCGCCGTTGGCATCGGTGTCTTCCGTTAGGGTCAGGATGCCGTCGCCGTCGTCATCCGTATCCGCATAATCGGGGGTACCATCGCCATCGTGGTCCGGACAGGGCAGGCCGCTCGGACACTCGGCGAGGTCTGACAAGCCATCTTGGTCGCTATCACCCGGCCCTGGTCCCGCGTCATCGGCATCGAGATAGTTGGGGATGCCGTCGCCATCGGTGTCGTCGTCGGTGGGATCGCCGTTGGTGTTGGCATCTTCGGCTGAGGTGGGCACGCCATCCCCATCGTCATCGCTATCGAGGTAATTGGGCACGCCGTCGTTGTCGGTGTCGTCGTCGCTACGAATGCCGTTTTGGTTCGGATCTTCATTCAAGGTGAGGACGGTATCGTTATCGTCGTCTGGGTCTTGGGTGTCGGGAAATGTGTCGCTATCACTGTCGCCCGGCAACTCGTCGACATCGGCGATGCCGTCATTGTCGTCATCATCATCGAACGCATCGCCCACGCCGTCGCCGTCGGTATCGCGTATCCCCACCGTGAGGTAATCGCCATGGGCGAGAGGTACGCCATTAAACAGCACCACGCCCGCCGTGTAGCTAGTGGCTGGAATCTGGGTGGCATTGGCGAAAGTCGTATCGCTGTGGTCGACCAGCAGCACTAGATCTGCGGCGGGGGTACCGTTTAGATAAGAGAGTTCGAACTGGAGATCGACGGTGCCGACGTCACCCGTCTCCGCCACGCGCCAAATGCGTTCGACCCGTATTCGTCCGGCTGGCGTATCGTTGGTGGTGTTGGCCACCGCGCCATCGTCGTTACCCCACAGAAGAAATTCTCCAGTGCCCAGATCGTTTGCCTGGTTGAGGGTCAGAATACTGTCGCTGCTGAGGCTTTTGGATTCGAGCTGTAGCAATTGACTGGCATCGTCTCTACCGATACCGGCGATATCATGGATAAAGCCGCTGTGACTGGTGGTACTTGGATAGAGCACGGTGGTGCCGTCCGAGGCCAGGTAATCCGTAGCGCTATCGAGCGTGAGGCCGTATTTGATGGCCAGATAGGTTTCAATCTGTTGTTTTTGCGTCGTGCTTAAGGCAGCGCTGTAGACAATAATTTCGGCGATATCACCCTCGAGGCTGCCGCCAAAGCGCTGTAGGGGCAAATATCGATAAGGATCAGTGTTATTGGTCTGGAGGGCTTGGCTACTACGCGCCCCATTCGTCAGGCTTTGAATGGTGTAGAAGCTACTATTGGTCAACCGCTCAAAGCTCAGCACCCCAACCTCGTCAAAGGGGGTCGTGACCGAGCCGGTGGAATAATCGCCCGGATTGGGCAGCGAGCCACCAGGAGAGACAAAGACTGTGACGCCGAGGCGGCCGGTGTTGAGGTATTGTTCAAACCGGAGGGCGAGATCTCCGTCGTTGAATAATGTCGATGATTCCGCTGGACTATCGCCCCGCAGGATAAAGAACGCGATACCATTGGGAACTTGGAGAGGCTCGCCATTGAGCGTACCGTTTGGCATCAAAATCACCACGGGATTGCCGTTGATCGTATTCGTGGTTTGATTCAGGGTATTGCCACCGTCACTGGTGTAGTCGTTCGCCTTGCCACTTTGATCAGCCCAAGCGCTAATCGGAGCTGTTCCGGTGACCCCGCTATTGGCTTTGAGCCAAAGCGTCAGGCTGTCAGAGACGCCGCCCGGGGCGGCTTGTGCGAGTTGTAGCATCCACACAAGGATTAATAAAGGGGTCAGAGTGGTTGTGTTTTTCAAGAGCCTACCGAAGTCCATGGTGATACCTCTTGTCTAACGTCTAGAAGTGTGGAGCAATCGCACTTTAAGCGTATCATTATACATGTGTACGCAGTATTAGCCATTGGTTGATGTATAGAGTACCTTCTCCAGTGAGAACCTATTCATTTCAGATATGTTATAGGCCTATCTGTAGAATTGTATCCATATATATATTTGAATCACCAAAGAAAATTTTTTAATAAAAATACACGATATGAGAGGCTTTATTTATTACTCGTTTATTGTCCTGTCATTTTTATGACAGGACATGGCAGGGTTATGACAAGGGGAGAACAATCAAGTGTGGGTCACACCAAGAGGGCGAAGGGATACCCAGGCGCTTTTCGCTTGTCGATAGAGGCGTGCTGCCATATACTGGCTGCTGATGCCATCCCATCACCTCTCCGTCGTGAAGGCCAAAACGTGTGGCGTAAGCGCATAGGATGCGAGGTCGTAAAACATAGGAGACTCGAGAATGGACTTTGCGCTCACTGACGAACAGCAGCTGATTCGCACGGAGGTTGGCAGTCTAGCGCGCAAGTTTGATTGGAGCTATTGGCGTGAACTTGACAGCACGGGCGAATATCCGCATGCGTTCTTCAATGAGATGGCCGCGGCCGGTTGGGTCGGGGCGGCGATTCCGGAAGCGTATGGCGGCGGGGGTCTGGGTATCACTGAGGCGTCACTGATTCTCGGTGAAATTTGCGCCTCGGGCGCGGGCACGTCGGGCGCCTCGCCAGTGCATTTTTCCATGTTTCCGCCGCAGCCGATCATCAAATACGGCAGCGAAGCGATGAAGCGCCAGTACCTGCCCAAAATCGCCAGCGGCGAAATGAAAATGGCATTTTCCGTCACCGAGCCCAACGCCGGCACGGATACCCCACATATTGAGACGACGGCCGTGCGAGACGGTGACGAGTGGGTGATCAATGGCCGTAAGGTCTGGTGCAGCAATGCCCAAAACGCCGATCGGGTTTTAATTTTGACCCGCACCACACCCATTGAAGAGTCCAGCAGGCGCACCAAGGGCATGACGCTGTTTTTTTCCGACCTCGACCGCGATGCCATTCAGCTGCGCTTGATTCATAAAATGGGCCGTCATGCCGTCGATTCCAATGAGCTGTTCATCGATGATTTTCGCGTGCCGCACACGGACATTGTGGGGGAGGTGGGCGAGGGGTTTTACCATCTGATCGACGGCCTGAATCCCGAGCGCATTGTCATCGCGGCGGAGGCGATTGGGATTGGTAAAGCGGCGTTGCATAAAGCGGTGCAGTACGCGAAAGACCGGACGGTGTTCGGCCGGCCGATCGGCAAGAACCAAGGCATTCAGTTTCCCCTGGCGGAAGCGTATGCCCGCTTGGAGGCCGCCGAGCTCATGGTCATGAAAGCCGCGTGGTTGTTCGACCACGGACAACCATGTGGCGCCGAGGCCAATATGGCCAAACTACTGGCTGCCGATGCGGCCTGCGATGCCGTGGACCATGCGGTGCAAACCCATGGCGGCTTCGGCTACGCGCAGGAATTCGATGTCGAACGGCTTTACCGTGAAATCCGTCTCTATAAAATCGCCCCGGTATCGCAGCAAATGGTTTTAAATTATATTGGTGAGCATGTCTTAGGCATGCCTCGGTCGTATTAAATTGCCGCTGCAGGGGTGACCCACGTGTTGTATGGCCTCGACGAGCCTTTAGCAAGTAGAGGCTTGTGCAAAAAGGCATGGGGACATTTCAACCCAAATGCCTTGCAGCTGAGTAGGCGAGTGGATTTCTGAGCCTTTTTAGATCGATCAAACAAAAAATGACATATTCCTAACAAAAAGAAAAAGAAATACTTATTTGATTTAGCAACTGTTTTTTCTCTTGACATCAGCCCTCTAAATAGAGTACAACTAGCTTCGAGACCTGCTACTATACACGCCATTTGCGTAACCTCACTGTAGTTCCTTGTTCCGTTACCAGCGAGAGGTACTACTCACCCAAGAGGTTTGTGGGCTTTCAGCGCCGCACGTGTGCGCCGTGTGGCAAGGTGGCAGAGGTGTATTCAGAGGCGAGAACGAATAAATGTCGCAAGCTAAAGGGAGGCTATATTATGCGGCGATGGAGTTCAATGTTGATGGCATTATGCCTCGCCGGCGTCATCGTGGCGCCGGCAGGCGCGGTTGACGTCGGCGAGTACTTGTCGATTACCGGGTTTGTCGATAACCATATCCGGTACATCAATAATATTTCGACACGTGAAGAAGCGGGCGGGGGTGATTTGACCCTCGATGACGATGAAGAGTTCAGCGCGCGTACGCGTGGCCGCATCTTTTTCCACTTAAAACCCAATATATTTTCAGAAGCCGTTTTTGGCTTCGAATTCGACCAGGGGTGGGGCGATAACGGCAGCGGGGGTGGTTTCGACCTCGGCAATGATAACAATGCGTTTGAGCTGAAGCACCTCTACGTCGACCTCAAGATCCCTTCTACGCCGATTCGTATGCAGGTCGGTGGGTTTGCCGTCGACGCGACGACCCTGAAACGATGCATCGTCTTCTGCGACGACGGTGGTGGGGTTGCCGTGCATGGCAATTGGAGCCCGAATTTCTCGACCTATTCATGGTTCATCATCGCAGAAGAAGAGTTTATTGAGGATGGACCGGACACACTGGGTGAAGATTTCACGGCGGGGACGACTTTTAGGTTTAAGCCTGCCAACGGCATAGACATCCACCTCCTCGGAGCCTACTACAATATCGATGGGTCGAGCATTGGGCCGGGCTCTGACTCCAGCTCATTGATGGTGGGCAGTTGCTCCGGGAGTCGCGATGGTGGTGATGCAGCTAACTTGCACTGCTTTGCGCGAGATCAACGTTACTACTTTGGCGTCGACGCGCAGTTCAAGTTTGGTGGGCTTGCCCTCAGCCCATCATTTATCTATCTCGGTGGGACGCGTGACATCGTCGGTGGTGGTGAAGCCGATCTGCGGGCGTTCTTGTTGGATGTTCGCGGGGAGTACAGCGTGGGACCCTTGTCGATCGAAGGACGTTTCGTCTACATTCCCGGCAATAAAGCCGAGGACGATTTGGCCGACGGCTCGGACCTCCACTTCTGGCAAAACATCTCGGTCACCACGGTGCACCGGTCGGTACAGTGGTTTGAGCTCATGGGCTTTAACTTCGATACCTCCAGTGCAGAGATATTTGGGAGCAATAACAGTCGTGCGATGCAGAGTGCCGCGACGTTTGACCAATTCGGTTTGATCCATCCCGCCGTTAAAATTGACTACCAGGTCGCGAAGCCGTTAACAGTAACGGCAGCGGTCGGTGCCTTCCTGTCGGCTGAGGAGACTGGTGCACCGGCCCGTTTTGGTGGGGCAGTTCCCAACACCTACAACTGGACGGGTAACGACAACTACCTGGGTACGGAATTCGACGCCTGGTTGACGTACGAATGGTTTAAGGGCACTACGGTCAACCTGTGGTTTGCCTATGCCGCCATCGGTGACGCACATGACCTCTGTGCGCCGGGTACGGGTGGCACGACTGGCGTGGCTTGCAATGTGCTAGAAGCCAAAGACCAAGTCGGTTTTGGTGCCCGTATGCTCTATCGTTTCTAAATTCCCTCCTGCCCGGCATCCTGGACTGGCCCAACGGCAAAGGGCCGGTTCGGGAATGGCGTGACAGAAGTCCCTGACGGATGCCTAGACCTAGGGGATCTGTCAGGGTAGACATGACTCTTCACTAGGCGTCACAACGGGTATCTGGCCTCCCCCGAGCAGCACGTGTTAGGAGGGGAGTCATGTCAAAGCGCTCTCACCTTTTTGCCTGTTTCAGCCATTGACCTCCCGTTCTCTTAGTGTTACGCTTGACGCTCCATGATGCCCTGCCGCGATAATCTATGATCGTAGTACTGTGGTTCTCCAAATCAAATAAGGCAGTCGCGTGATGTGTCGGCCCATGTGGTTGGTATGGCTCTGTAGTGTTGCGCTCATCTTGTTTGTCACTGTGCTTCCTGGTGTTGCCGCACCGTATCAGCTGCGCTTGGCGAATCTTGAGGACAAGCTGTTTGCGAGCTACATGGATACGCAAGGTCAGCCCTTCCGGGCTGAGCGTCATATCCTACCTCGTCTTGAAGCGAGTTTAGGCCACGACTTTCCGTCCCAACTCCTGATTGATCGCCACGTTCGCGTCATTTCGCCCCAGGGGATATCGACACCGCCGCATCGCGCCGGCGTGTCAGTCGCCATGCCGGATGGCGATCATGCCTGGACACTCGTGCAGTGGGACCACGCGCCCGGTGCCTACCAGGTGTTGCGCATTTCTAGTCATGACGCACATTATCAAGAGTTAACTGCCGTGGCCGTCAAACGGGATGGGATGCTGCGTGTGCTGCCGGTACACGGTATCCCCCTATTCGGCCCTCAGAAATTGCTCGCACCGGCGATGCCATCAACCTATATCGACTACTGTTTAGAGCGCGGCACCTTTGAGGCGTTGATGCAAAAACATGCGATTTCGTCCGACGGGCTCTCGGTGCTCGTGGGGCGGCACCATGACCCAAGGTATCCCGATCAGCTCTACGTCCGGGTGGAGATGCCGCTTGACGAAAAGCAATACACCGTGGTTTTGGCTTGGAAAGATCGAGATGAGCTACGACATGATGGCGAAGATAAAGACCGTCACTGATCACCGGGGGCACCGGGGATCGCGCCTTGACCGCAATCACCATTTGATCTGTTGGCAGTGGTGGGTCATTGGGGTGATGATGTACACGTTGATTGGGGGGTTGGGCGTTAGGGCACAAGAGGCCGGTTCGCTCGAATCCGTGGCGTCCCAATTGTCCGCTGAACTGGTGCGCTACTTTCCTCCTGTCACCGGAGAAGTCCTTAAAGTAGAAGGCAGACATCTCTATACCGATCTTGGCACTAAGGACGAGGTGTGGACGGGGCTGCGTTTACTGGTTTTCCGTCAGGGTGAAGCGCTGAAACACCCGACCACCGGCGCGGTGGTCGGCCATGATGAGCTGCAGTTGGGCCAGATGACGTTGGTTCAGTTGTCTGAAAACCATGCGGTGGGGATTTACCTACCGGACGATGAAAGTGTGTCCGTGCAGCCTGGAGACAAGGTGCGTCTGACCGCCGGCCGCATTGACGTTAGCCTGGTGCCATCCATTGGTCCACTGCCCGTCAACGTCTCACAAACGGCAGTCGGCGCGCAGCTTAAAGATGCACTAGAGGCGACCGGTCGTTTTCGCGTCCAGGGTGCAGAGCGGGTGAACGCCTGGCTGTTGGAACGCAATGTGGCGCCGGCGGCGGCGGTAGAACCACCCTATCTACAGATGTTAACTAAGTCGCTGAAAACCCCCTATCTAGTGCAGCCCGTTTTAAAAACTGCACAAGGGCAATCCATCTTAGCGTTGCGTCTGCTGGCGGCCACCCAAACCGAGCCTGTGGCAGAGGCTTCCGCAGTGCTCACGGGGACAGCAGGAGGGGTTGCGTCTCCGACAGCGCCAGCACCCTCTGCACAAAATCAATTGGCTACCCAGGACAAATTCGGCGGTCTTTTTATCCAGCCATTGATGGCTCAGCCAGGCGGATTCCCATGGAATTTGGCTGAGGGCATGACTGAGCTCTATCGTTTTGAAGATGAACTCATTGGACTCGACGCGGGCGACCCGGACGGCGATGGCCGAGTTGACGTGGTCATCGCGACCGAGGATCGTATCTCGCTGTATCAGCTCAGTGGCCAGAAACTAGAGCTTGTTGATACGCTTCGCGTCGACGTGCAGGGGCATTTTATCAGTGCTCAGCTCGTGCAACTCGATGCCAATTCGCCTTTGGGCATCGTGGTGAACTATCAGGTGGGTACAGAAAATATTGCAGCGTTTGTCCTCGCTTTGCAGGGACAAAAGCTAGTCTATTGGCAGAGGCGTATCTACGAGACCTTGTTGGCTGTGGACCGTGATGGCGACGGCATAAATGACCGTATCTGGGGGCAACCCTTCGATGAAACGCGGTTTTTTGCCCGCGATACGGTGCGTGAGTACCTGCCCGGTAACGGTCAATTACAATTTCAAAACAATCTCAAGGTGCCTTATCCCTTTCGTGCCACCGGCGCCGTGCTGGCAGGATTGGGAACTGGGGCCGAGACGGAGCGCCATCTCGTATTTATAGATGAGCGCCACCACTTGCAGGTGTATTATGGCGAGGACAAACTCTGGGAATCTTCTGACTCCGTAGGCGGTAGTTATGCCCAAGCGCAGTTGCCACAGGGTGGCGAGGTGGATATTCGCATTGGCGATCTCATTACGAACGCGTTCTCATTCGAGCCAATACCCGAGGTTGTCGATGTCGATGGTGATGGCGTCGACGAAGTCCTCGTGATTCGCAACGGCGCCTCTCTCGGCGGCGTGGTGCCGAATCGAACACGATATACAACCGGTGACGTGGCCTTGTTGCGAGCTGGCCCCTACGGATATACCCTGTCGCCGGTGAGCCCGAAGTTCGATGGCATGGTGAGCGGGGTGAGCGTGGTGCCGAACCCTACGCCAGGGGTGCTGATTGCCGTTTCAAAGCGTCAGGGCATACTCGGCCGCAAGCGGCAAACCATTATTTTTTTAAGCCGTTTGCCACTGAGCTAATCACGTCGTGCCACGAAAAAAAACTTTTTGTCATTAGATTCTAATCTTGACCTGCCAAAATGGCATAAACGTTGTACACTTTTAGAAAGACTACAATGCCTATACCCGACGTGCTGTTCTACCTCTGTTTCCGAGATAGACATGGCTCTTCGTCTTTTGTCTGAACGAGGTGTTGGCCTCCCTCTTGTTGCATACAAGAGCAAGAGCCATGTCGTTTTACGTTAGGGTGCTGAATCGGCATCGGGTTGTAGAGTTTCCCCCCTTCCTCTTCTCATGCGTCCCCCCATATCGGAAAACATCTTAAACCTTCAATCTTTGCATGAGTTGTGGGCTTTGAGAGCTACGAAGGCAATCGTTTTTCAACGTTTGGACTAACGTTAATCTGGCGGTTTGCACAGGCCCTCGGCTAGTACCGAGGCGAGTGACGATGGCATAGGGTACTTTGGTCCTGGGATAATTGGAAGTGAGAAAAGACGACGCCTGGCGGGGAACGTGTCCGCCGTGGGGGTGGCGCCGTCCGAGTCATCGGACGGTACAAGGACCGCCTCGGAGGGATAGTGATGGTCGGTTCCGGCAACGGATCAGGTACCGGAGGTCGTGACGGGTTGTCGCCTCTCAGGTCTTCGGTCTAACGGTGTCGCCAAGCCGGACCTGAGCGAGACAGACCACATAAAAAAAGACCGGAATGAGGAGCGTTATACAGTTGTCATGTTTGCTATATCGTCTACATTTCACAAGGACTTGAACGTTTTGTAACAATCTTTATGTGCGTGTTTGACTAGCCTTGACTTTTGTGTCGTATGGCGCATGATGAGGGCAGATTTGGTTGCGTTGCTGAACGATACATGTAGAGAGAATTGAGATTGTTGCCCCTGCGGGGCAACCTTTCTTTCCTCCCCGGCCTGAACGCCGGGGCTTCCAGAAAGGATTCCTGGTGAGCGAGCAGCAAGCGAATGAAATCGATGTGGCGATCCGGTTTGCGGTGTTCTACGACACGCCGACCGGGGATGTCTGCATGAAAGTGACGGGTTACACCAGTGACGCGGCCAAACAAGGGGTGCGCTGTCAGATCGGCTTTCGCCCGGCTGGTGGCGATGCGACGCGCGCCGCTCCCCTAGGGCTTGACGATGTGATGGAGACCGAGGCCAAGGCGGCGGTGCTAGACGGAGATGCCCTGTACCTTTGGTTAATCGATGCCGAGGGGCGCGATTTGGCGGTGTCGAAAATTGATGAGACCAAGTGGCCGCGCGATGCCAATCCGACTACGGTGCAAACCAAATCCTATTGGTTGAACGTCCCGCCTGAGCGGTTTGCCCGTACGCAACGTATTTAAAGGGTCACGCACGATGTCGCAAGCATTGCATCGAGCCGCACAATTGATGACGGCAGAGGACTTGCCGAGCATGGTCCTATCGCACCGCGATTTGCCCGTCTCGCTGCGGGATTTTATTCCGGATCGTCGGGAGTATTTAGACAATCATACCATGGCAGAAAAAGGCTTGCCGGGGAGCTCGGCCGAGCGTTTTCGCGAGGTCGGGCGTATCACCGGCTATTTGCAGGAATTTAAGGCGCCGGCGCTCGAAAGCCATATCATCCCGCAGGGGTATGACGTGGAAGTGGCCAGCGTGGTCCATTTGTTTGACGACCCCGATGGGGTGGCACGCTGGATCGACGAGGTGTTTCTGCACGATTTTGAAGCTAATGTGAACGAGGAGATTCACCCCGGTCAACGTATCTTAGCCGCCGAGCGCTTGTCGATTGAGGGGTTTAGCGATGTGTCGGCAGGGCTCCGGGTGGTGCACGGCACACCCTATGGCACGGTGTCCTCCACGGTGGTGGATTTCCGCTTAGGCCGCCTCCTCGGGGTGGTCTACGTCGCGACTCTGGGCAACTATACCCGGCTGGAGATGACGCAGGAACTCGGGCTCGCACTTGAGCGCAAAATTGTCCGCGTGGTGCTGGGCGATCTTTAGGCAGAATGAAAACATTGCTCATTGTCTACCACACGCAAAGTGGCAACACGGAAAAGCTTGCCGGTGCCGCGTATCGAGGCGCCTGCGAGGCGGAAGAGGTCGACACCCGGCTCGTCTGCGCCTATGATGCCTCGCTGCAGGACTTGCTCACTTGTCAGGCCGTGTTGATTGGGTCCCCAGAGAATTTTGGCTACATGTCCGGCGGCATCAAAGATTTTTTCGATCGAACGTTCTACCCTGCACAAGATTACCACCTGAATCTGCCGTATGCACTGTTCATCAGTTGCGGCAACGACGGCACTGGCGCCGTACGGCAGATTGACCGCATCATGACCGGTTACCCGATGCGTAAAGTGGCCGAGCCGGTGATCTGTCCGGGCGAGGTGCGACCAGCTTACTTGGAGCAGTGTGAGGAACTGGGGTTAACCCTCGCGATGGGGTTGGCCATGGGAATTTTTTGAGAGTCTTGCCGAACCGGGTCCATCTTGCTTACAATAGACGAGTAGTGCAAAGATATTGAGGCAAGAACCGCGATGACATTGCCTCACACAGGGGGGCCGCCCAGATGCAAGATCCAGTCGAAACCTTTGAGAATTACCTTCGTACTAAAAATCTCAAACATTCCAAACCGCGACACGACATTTTAGATGTCTTTTTGGGCTCCCGGGGCCACCTGTCAGCCCAAGAACTCTACGATCAAGTGAAACAAATCAACTCGCGGGTGGGGTTTGCCACGGTGTATCGAACGTTAAAACTCCTGGAGGAATGCGGTCTAGCCCGCTCCATGGACTACGGCGATGGCACGCAGCGCTATGAACCCGACCGCTTTCAGCATCATCATATCATTTGCACGTCCTGCAATCGCACGGTGGAATTTCTCAGTCCGGAATTGGAAACCCTGCTGCAAAACGTGCAGGCGAGTCACGACTACATTCCGCAGATCCATGCGGTGCGCATCCTCAGTATGTGCCAGGATTGTACCCAGGCAACCCCACCATCAGAGCGGCATAGTACTGAAAAGGATCTAGAGACCATCTTGTCACGCGATGCCCTTGAAGTGGCGATTGCCAATGAAGAACAAGGTCTGCATTTCTACACCAATGCCGTGGAAGTCACGGTAGATGCCATCGCCAAAGCGGTGTTTAGCAATCTGGCTGAGGAGGAACAGGACCACCTCACGGCATTGCAAAAAGAGTACGACGACCTTAGGCACGCCCATAGCTGGCTCGATGATGAGCCATCACTGCTCTATTTTGATTACGATCGTTTGCAGGGAATCTTTCCCAAAGGCAAGGAGAACATTCGCCACATTGTGCAAATGATCGGCCCGGCCGAAGCGCTCAAATTGGCCATGGATGCAGAGCGGCGCTCCCAGGAATTTTTTAGCTATTACGCCAACCGTGTGGAGTACGCGAAAGGGCAGGAAATTTTTGCCAAGTTCGCACAGGAAGAAGAGCACCACCTCCAGCTCATCGCTGACGCTTACAAAGCCATCCAAGCGGAGAGCTGATGTCCATCCTTGCCACACCTCATAGGCGAGGGCGCACCGCGGTGACCGGCGCCATCCGGGCTCGCCGGTCACCGCAGTATAGATCTTTTACCCGATTCATTGTCTATATCTGGAGTGAGAAGATAGGTTTTCGATACTTCACGACGCCTCTATCAAAAAGTGGTTGCGAGAAGATATGGAATGTGATGCGCCAGGCTAGCGGGCGCAGATGAATCCGCCTCAGACGGTTCGCGGCGGCAATGGTAGTGGAGATAAGCAGATGGATTTTAATTGGTCGCAGGATGAAGAAGACTTTCGTCAGGAAGTCCGGGTGTTTCTTCAGGCCGAGTTGCCTGAAGGGTGGGGCGTGACCGAGTTTTGGGATCCGGATGATGACAGCCAATTCGAGTTTGCCCATGCCTTTACGAAAAAGTTAGGACAAAAAAACTGGCTGGCCGTAGCGTGGCCAAAAGCGTACGGCGGCTTGGAGTGGCCGTTTTGGAAGCAGTTTATTTTTAATGAAGAGTTGGCCTCAGTAGATGCCCCGATCGTCGGACGCAATGCCACTCGGTTTTTGGGACCCAGCATTTTTCGCTACGGTACCCAGGAGCAAATTAAACAGCATATTCCGGGGATTTTGAACGGCGAGACCCTTTGGTGCCAAGGTTACAGCGAGCCCAACGCCGGTTCGGACTTAGCGTCATTGCAAACCCGTGCCGTGCAGGATGGCGATGAGTTTGTCATTAATGGCCAAAAGATCTGGACCAGTATGGCGCAGCATTCGGACTGGATTTTTATGCTGGCCCGCACCGATCCCGAGGCGCCGAAACATCGGGGCATTTCTTATTTTCTGTTGGATATGAAGACCCCAGGCATTACGGTCAAGCCGCTCATCGACATGTCCGACGGGCACCATTTTAATGAGGTGTATTTTGACAATGTACGGGTGCCGCGCTCGGGCTTGCTCGGCGAACTCGACCGGGGCTGGTACCAGGCGACCACGACGCTGTCGTTCGAACGCTCCGGCATCGAGGGTCCCGCCTCTGCCGCGCGTTACATGCGGTTGTTGACCCAGTATGCCAAGGAGACGAAGCGCAACGGGATTCCCCTGGCAAGTGACCCGATGGTGCGGCAGCGCCTCGCCCAGCTGGCCACGGAAGTCGAGGTGGCGCGAGCCTTGGCATGGCGCATTGCCTCGGTACAAGCCAATGGCGATGTCCCCGGCCCCGAGGCACCGGCTCTCAAGGTGTTTGGCAGCGAGATGTTTCAGCGTATTGCCCAGGAAGGCATGCGGCTTCTCAGCTTGTACGGTCAACTGGAGCCGGGCTCCAAGTGGGCGCCGCTGTCCGGGGCGATTGAGCGCCTCTATCTCGTGACGGTGTCCCGCACGATTGCCGCTGGCACCTCGGAAATTCAGCGCAACATTATCGCGGAACGCGGTCTCGGCCTGCCCAAATAATTTTATTGGGGGGTTGCACTGCCCCCCGACCTCTCTCCTCTACGTGTGCAACTCGATCACATCTTCATCCTGCACGATATAATCTCGCTGCACCATTTGGCCATCGTACTTGTCCGTGCCCCAAATGCGGGCGTATTTGAGCTGTTGGGCAAAATCTTTGTGAACCATCCCGGCGACATCGACGACCGTACTGCCGATTGGCAGCGTATAGGGCGCGGTCAGGTCGGGTTTTTTGCCTGGCGTTTTAGTGTATACTCGCACCACATCGAGCATTTCGTATAGGGTTTGGGCGAACGTATCGAGATTTTCCTCTTGCTCGGCCGAGACGGTGAGCAGCGGCCATGTATCGCCGTAGATGTCCCGCAGCACCTCCAGGTTGTCGGGGCTGTCCGGATGATCGCATTTTTGTCCGATCAACATCATCTTCAAGGCCACGACGCCAATCGGCAGCGCTGCCATTGCCTCGGGGGTCAGGGCTTCGGTGACCGTCTTGATTTTCCAGGCCTCCATGGTCTGTACAAGCAGCTCAATATCATCGAGCAGATCGCCACTGCCGAGATCGACAACCCATATCAAGGCATCCGCATTGCGAGCGATTTGAGACATCCACGGCTCGACGAAATCGTCGGACACAGGTGGGAAATCGACGAGCTGTACCTGGACATTTTGGTAGCGCACCATGCCGGGAATGGGCTTGCGGGTGGTAAACGGATAGTCGGCGACCTCCGGCGCCGCCTTGGTGGTGGCTCGCAACAGCGCCGACTTGCCGGCGTTCGGGGTGCCGACCATGACGATTTGCCCCGCGCCTTCACGATCCACGGTCGGGCCTGAACTGCGTTTGGCACCGTTTTTACCCGCGTCATTTCTCAATTTTGATAGGCGCCGCTTGATGTCGGCCCGCATTTTTTCCGTCCCCTTGTGCTTGGGGATCACGCGAGCCATCTCTTCCAGACAAGTGATTTTTTCAGCCGGGGTTTGGGCCTCACGGAAGCGCCGTTCGGCCTCATGGTATTGGGGTGTTAGATTGGCAGGCATCTTCTAACTCCTGTCCGCTAAACTTGAATCGAAGAAGCCATTATAGCGTGTTCGTGACGCCTAGCACACCTTCGTGTAGGATGCGGATATCATAGCATAATTACCGCAAGAGGAGAGACATCCGTTATGGCTGGACTCTATTTCGAAGAATTTGAGATTGGGCACGTCTTCAAGCACCAACCGGGCCGCACTGTCACGGAAATGGACAATGTCATGTTTACGTGCATGACAATGAATCCTCAGCCCTTGCACTTGGACGAGGAATTTGCCAAAGAAACGCAGTTTGGACAGCGTCTGGTCAACAGCATTCTCACCCTAGGGATCGCCGTTGGCCTCTCGGTCGGCGATACCACACTCGGCACCACAATTGGGAATTTGGGGTTCCAAAAGGTTGAATTCCCCCTGCCGGTGTTTCACGGCGATACGTTGTATATCGAGACGGAAATTTTAGAGAAACGCGAGTCCAAATCGCGGCCCGATCGCGGTATCGTCTACTTTGAGCACCGGGCAACGAACCAGCGACAGGAGGTGGTCGCGATTATCCAACGCGCGGGTATGATGCGCAAACGACCGGTGGATGTCGATGTGAATGCGAAACATACCAGTTGAGGGCGTACCTCCGCCCCCTCCCGAGGAGAAGGGGATGCGGTACGTACCCTCAGAATTACGATTCACACAGACTGCGCAGCAGAGCCCACGGGTAGATCCCGGTGTGGTGCCCGTCACTCCACTCGATATTCAGGGCGTAATGCCCCACCGTGCTAATTTGAGTCGGCGTCAATCGAGCCGTGGCACTGACATCGATGATATTAAAGGGGTCGGCTTGCTGTTGCGCGGTCGAGTCTCGGCAGGTGGCACACGGACAGGCATGGCGGAGCCGTTCATAGGGATAGCGGCACTCGTGGCCATCATTCCATAGAATCCGCATCATGCCGTTATCATCGCGTTGAATTTCAGTCGGATAAGCGGTTTGATCGGCCATAGATGACAATGCTCTAGCCGGTGGGACGGCGACACCCCGCAAGCCCCACCGGCCTGAAATGAAATATCCGGGATTAGCTGCCTTCACTTGCGCGGCGCGCTGCAGATGCCGAAGCAGACGCGGCTGAGGCGGGCTTTTTGATTTCCATCACATGTGGACGTGGTGCAGCAATGCCACACAAATCATTAAATAAGGCGACGTCGTCCTCCCCTGTCTCTTCCCACTCGCCAGCGGCCAGTTTAAAGAAGGTGGGCTGTTCGCCGTTGAAGATCACCGTAGGCACGCCGAAAATGTCGTACTTCTCGTCTGCCTCATCATGGTCCTCGCCAATTTCTTCCTTGAATCGACGGCTGCGCAGATCCTCGGCCAATTCTGTGGTGTCGATGCCCTGCTCGCGAGCAATCGCCATGAGTTCGAGCGGGTTGGAAAGATCCCGCTTGTCCACGTGATAGGCGCGGAAGAGGGCCATATGATACTGTTTGAAGGCATCCTCCCCATGGTGGGCGAGGATACTCTTAGCCGCTTCATGG
>Ga0214472_10003626_pt1 | contig 16320 bp, 14 predicted proteins | sample RVTome_6_FD_207662 | JGI IMG/M metagenome (GOLD analysis project Ga0214472, IMG submission 207662) | Soil microbial communities from uranium-contaminated site in the Upper Colorado River Basin, Wyoming, United States - RVT140D175 | ecosystem: Environmental > Terrestrial > Soil > Contaminated >... | reverse complement strand
GGCTGATCGCCATCGTCAAGGAGCGCGAGGCGCAAGGCTGGGCCTATGAGGCCGCCGACGCCAGCTTCGAACTGCTCGCCCGGCGCATGCTCGGCGAAGTGCCGGAATTCTTCAAGGTCGAGGGCTACCACACCACCGTCGAGCGCCGCTTCAACGCGCGCGGCGATCTCGTCACGGTCGCCGAAGCCGTGGTCAAGGTCGAGGTCGACGGCCAGCGCCTGATGTCGGTTGCCGAGGGCAACGGCCCGGTCAACGCGCTCGACCAGGCGTTGCGCAAGGATCTCGGCAAGTACCAGGACACGATCGCCGATCTCGAACTGGTCGACTACAAGGTCCGTATTCTCAATGGCGGCACCGAGGCGGTGACGCGGGTATTGATCGAATCCGCCGATGCGGATGGCGAACGCTGGACCACCATCGGCGTCTCCGCCAACATCATCGACGCCTCGTTCCAGGCGCTGATGGATTCGATCCAGTACAAGCTGGTGAAGGCGAAAATGGCTTGAGGCGTCTGACCTGTCTCGCCTCGCGCGCCGCGCATGGCCGATGCGCAGGAATCGGGTTGTGAATCGCCACCGGCTCGGCCAATAAGCGGCAATGGCAAACATCGCAAATGATGCGAAGGCGGTCGCGGCGCCCTCCGGCGACACGCGCGAGGGCTTCCTTCTCGCGCTGCTGGTCTATTTCCTCTGGGGCTTTCTGCCCTTCTACATGAAAGCCATGGCGCATGTGCCCGCGATCGAACTCGTCGCGCACCGCATTTTCTGGTCGGTGCCGCTGGCCGCCGTCCTGCTCGTCTGGATGCGGCGCACTTCCGATATCCGCCGCGCGCTCCGCGAGCCGCGCACACTGGCGCTGACGGCGATGACCGCCTCGATCATCTCGGTCAACTGGGGCGTCTATGTCTGGGCGATCGCGGCGGGCAGGGCACTCGAAACCGCGCTCGGCTATTACATCAACCCGCTGTTTTCGATCTTCCTCGGGGCGGTGCTGCTCGGCGAAAAACTCAACGCGCCGAAACTCGTGGCGATCGGGCTGGCGGTCTGCGCCGTGGCGATCCTGACGATCCAGACCGGCGGCCTGCCCTGGGTCTCGATTGCGCTCACCTTTTCCTGGGGCTTCTACGCATTCTTCAAGCGGACGCTGCCGGTGGGTCCGGCGCAGGGATTTTTCCTCGAAGTGGTGATGTTGTCGGCGCCGGCGTTTGCCTACATGATCTGGCTTGCATCGCGCGGCGCGGGCCATTTTCTGGAGACCGGCGCCTACGACACCGTCATGCTGCTGTTTGCCGGCGTCGTCACGGCCGTGCCGCTGATTATCTACGCGACGGCGGCCAAGAAACTGACGCTGTCGACCATCGGCATCATGCAATATATCGCTCCGACCATGATCTTCCTGATCGCCGTCTTCGCGTTCGGCGAGCCGTTCGATCGTATCAAGTTGGCGGCGTTCGCGCTGATCTGGGCAGCGCTTGCCGTCTACTCGGCTTCGCTGCTGCGCGATGCACGCGCCGCGCGGGCCACGGCCGGCTAATCCACCGGCGCCACCGTCACCCGGATCGATGAATACCAGTCGGCGACATCCGCGATTTCCTCGTCGCTGAGCACGGCGGCCGACATCGTCATCTTCTCGTCGACGCGTTCGCCGTCACGAAACGCCATCAACCGCTTCACCATGTAATTGCGGTTCTGGCCGGCGATGTGCGGCGCTTCCGGAATCAGCGCGACGCCGTCGATGCCGTGGCAAGGCTGGCAATTTTCGGCCGCGATTCTGCGCCCGGCGGCATCCTCGCCCCGCGCATGCGCCGGGACAAGCAGCAGGACGCAGCAACCGGCAAGCAGACCGCGGCGACGCATCGCTACATTCGCTCGATGCGGCCTTCGGCGACGACATCGGTCCTCGCCGGTTGCGCCCCGGCGATTGCGTCAAGCAGCTTTTCCGGATCGTCGCCGACGATCGGGCAGATGAGCGATTGGGTATGGACGAAACCTTCGCTGCGCATGTGGTCCAGCAACGTCATCAGCGGATCCCAAAACCCTTTGACGTTCAGCAAGCCGATCGGCTTCTTGTGACGCGCAAGCTGTGCCCAGGTCAGGATCTCGACGATCTCCTCGAGTGTGCCGATGCCGCCCGGCAGCGCGACGAAGGCGTCGGCGCGGTCGAACATCCTGTGCTTGCGCTCGTGCATGTCGGCCGTGACGATTGCTTCGGTCAGCTGCGGCAGCCAGCCATGGCTTGCTTCCTTGCCGAGCAGGAATTCCGGGATGATACCCGTGACTTCGCCGCCGTGCTTAAGGACGGAACGGGCGATCGCGCCCATGATCCCCTTTGCTCCGGCGCCATAGACGAGGCGCAGTCCGCGCTGCGCCATCAGTTTCCCGAACGTCTCGGCCGCCTGGCGATAGGCGCCGTTTCCGCCGTCCTGGGAGCCGCAATAGACGCAGATCGATCGGATGTTCGCCATTGGAATTCGTCGTGCTCCGGTTTCGCTCGCAATAGCCATACCATCCCATTCCCGCACCCGGTCAACCAGTTCGCGCAATCGCGATTGTCTCGCGTTTTCGCGATTTGGCTTTCCCTCCGGAAATGGGCTATATCCGCATCAGGATCCGAAATTCAGGCGGCGAATCCGACCGGTTCGCGGCCCTTTTGTCTTGTTCGAGGGGCCTAACATGTCTTCGTTCTTCCGTTCCAACCCGCTGTTCTTCTGGCTGCTCGGCGGCCTGCTGGTCGTCGGCGGCGCATCTGGCGCCTGGCTTTACGGCCAGGGCGAAGGGCCCGCCCGGCAATCGGCTGCCGTAGCTGAAAACCAGGAAGCCGAAAACCGGGAAGCCAAGGCGGTCGAGGAATCGGCAAAACAGGATTCCGCCTCCGGACAACAGCAGGAAGCGGCAAAACCGGAAGAACAGCAGGCTGCGGCTCAACAGGAAGCCGCGCCGCGCTTTGACGTGTTGCGGGTCGAAAAGGACGGCAATGCCGTGATCGCCGGCAGCGGCCCGCCCGGCAGCGAAATGCAGATCGTTGCCAACGGCCAGGTCGTCGCCAAGGGCAAGGTCGGCGATGGCGGCGATTTTGCCATTGTCCTCGACCAGCCGCTGCCGAAGGGCGACTACGAATTGAAATTGCGCGCCTTGACGGCCGAAGGCAAATCCATGGAGTCCGGCGAATCCGGCATCGTCTCGATCCCCCAGGAAGGCGGCGAACTGCTCGCCATGGTCGCCAAGGAAGGCGAGGCGTCGCGGATCATGCAGAAGCCGGAAGGCCAGTCGGCCGGATCCGAGATGAAGTCCGAGGAGACGCAAGCCGCCGGCGCAGCCTCGCAGGAAGCCGCGCCGAAGAAGGAGGAAGTCGCCAAGGCGGCCGAAGAGCCGAAGCAGGAAGAACTGGCCGCCAAGGCTGACGAGGCGCCGAAGCAGCAGGAAAGTGCGGCCAAGGTCGAGGAAGCGCCGAAACAGGAAGAAGCGGCCAAGGTCGAGGCGGCGCCAAAGGCTGAAGACGCCCCAAAAACCGAGGAAGTCGCAAAGGCCGAGCCCCAGCCTGAACCGAAGGCCGAGTCCCAGCCGGCGCCGCAGGCTCAGCCGTCGATCCGGCAGGTGCAGGTCGACGCGGTCGACGTCGAATCCGGCAAGGTTTTCGTCGCCGGCGTCGGCGAACCCGGCCGCCGCGTCAACATCTATCTCGACAACGCCTATCTCGGGACCGTCAACATCGGCGCGCAGGGCAATTTCGTGCTGGAAGCCAAGGGCGACTTGGGACCCGGAACGCACCAGATTCGCGCCGACCAGCTGGCGGCGAACGGAACCGATGTGGCCAATCGCGCCGAGGTTCCGTTGCTGCACGAGGTCGCCGAGGCGCCGAAAGCCGAAGAACAGCCGAAACAGGAGCAGATGGCAGCCAAGGTTGAAGGTGCTCCCAAGCAAGTGGAAATGACCGCCAAGGTTGAAGAAGCGCCGAAGCAGGAAGAGACGGCGGCAAAGACCGAGGAAGCGCCGAAGCAGGAAGAGGCGGCGGCAAAGACCGAGGAAGCACCGAAACAGGAAGAGTCCGCGGCCAAGACCGAGGAAGCGCCGAAGCAGGAAGAGACGGCGGCAAAGACCGAGGAAGCGCCGAAGCAGGAGCAGATGGCTGCCAAGACCGAGGAAGCGCCGAAGCAGGAGCAGATGGCTGCCAAGACCGAGGAAGCGCCGAAGCAGGAAGAGACCGCAGTCAAGTCGGAAGAAGCCACGGTAGAAGAGCGCATGGCCGCCAAGACCGAGGAAGCGCCCAAGCAGGAGCAGATGGCCGCCAAGACCGAGTCCGGCGAGGCGGAACCCTTGCGTACGAATGCTTCCGTCCTGATCCGGCGCGGCGACAATCTGTGGCGGATTTCGCGCCGCATGCTCGGCCGCGGCATCCAGTACACGGTCATTTACGAGGCCAACAAGGACCAGATCCGCAATCCGCACTGGATCTATCCGGGCCAGGTCTTCACCGTACCCGGCGCCGATCCGCAAGCCGATAGCGGTTGAGCGGCGGTTTTCGGGCCGGCTTTGACATTATCGGTAATTGCCGATAAAGCAGCGCCATGGCCCGGCGAAAATCCTGTTGCGGCGACGAAACGCCCGGCGCGCAAACCGATCTGGCGAACCGCCTGAAGGCGCTCGCCCACCCGGCGCGGCTGGAGATCGTGCGCCAACTGGTCGAGGCAAATCGCTGCTGCTGCAACGATTTCTGCGCAACCTTGCCGCTGGCGCAGTCGACGATTTCCCAGCATCTCGACCTGCTTTGCCAGGCCGGAATCGTCGCCTACGCGCCCGAAGGCAACCGCTCCGTCTACCGCCTGGAACCCAACGCATTGGCGCAACTGGCGGGCGAACTGGCGCGTCTTTGCGCCGTGCCGGCCATGGTTTCCGGAGACAATCGCGATGGCTGATACCGGATTGACCGCGCCCGTTGCGTCGAAGCGCAACCCGACGCCGCCGCAAGGCAAGGTCGGCGCGTCCGCCAGCGCGCGCAAGACCGTTGACGCCGCCGAAAAAAGCGTCGGCGCCACCATCCGCAATCTCTGGCCCTATATGTGGCCGTCCGATCGGCCCGACCTGAAATGGCGCGTGGCCTGGGCGTTCGTCATTCTCGTGATCGCCAAGATCATCACCGTCCTGGTGCCGTACCTCTACAAATGGGCGACCGACGCGCTGACCGGCGAAGGCTTGTTGCAGATCGGCCTGCCCGCCATTCTCGTCGCGCCGGCGATGCTCGTCGTCGCCTTCAATGTCGGCCGCATCCTGATGGTCGGCCTGAACCAGTTGCGCGATTCGATGTTCGCCGCCGTCGGCCAGCACGCGGTCCGGCAATTGTCGGCGATCGTTTTCCGCCACATCCACGCGCTGAGCCTGCGCTTCCACTTGCAGCGCCGCACCGGCGGCCTGTCGCGCATCATCGAACGCGGCACCAAGGGCATCGAGTCGATCGTCCGCTTCACCATCCTCAATGGCGGGCCGACGATCGTCGAATTCGCCTTCATGGCCGCCGTCATCTGGTACCAGTTCGGGCTGACCTATGTCGTCGTCATCTCGGTGATGATCTGGGCCTATGTCTGGTTTTCGGTCAAAGCCAGCGACTGGCGCATTTCGATCCGCCGCGACATGAACAATTCCGACACCGAGGCCAATTCGAAGGCGATCGACTCGCTGCTGAATTTCGAGACCGTCAAGTATTTCGGCAACGAGACCTGGGAATCGCGCCGCTTCGACGATTCCATGGCCCGCTACGAAAAATCCGCGGTCAAGGTGTGGACGTCGCTCGCCTGGCTGAACTTCGGCCAGGCCGTGATCCTCGGCATCGGCATGGGCGCCTGCATGGTGATGTCGGCGTTCGCGGTTTCGCGCGGGCAACAGACGCTCGGCGATTTCGTGCTGATCAACGCGCTGCTGATGCAGCTTTCGATCCCGCTGAATTTCATCGGCTTCATCTATCGCGAAATCCGCCAGGGCCTGACCGATATCGAGGCGATGTTCGACCTGCTCGATGTCGGCCCCGAAATCGCCGACGCGCCGGATGCAAAACCGCTGCGCGTGAAAAAGGGCGAGATCCGGTTCGAGCACGTCGACTTCCACTACGATGCCGACCGCGCCATCCTGAAGGATGTTTCCTTCGCCGTGCCGGCCGGCAAGACCGTCGCCATTGTCGGCCCGTCCGGCGCCGGCAAATCGACGATCTCGCGCCTGCTGTTCCGCTTCTACGACATCACCGCCGGCCGCATCCGGATCGATGGCCAGGAAATTCGCGAGGTCACGCAGGAAAGCCTGCGCGCGGCCATCGGCATGGTCCCGCAGGACACCGTCCTGTTCAACGACACGATTGCCTATAACATCCGCTACGGCCGCACCGATGCCAGCGACGCCGAGGTCGAGAACGCCGCCGACCTCGCCCAGATCGGCGACTTCGTCCGTTCCCTGCCGCAGGGTTTCAAGACCCAGGTCGGCGAGCGCGGCCTGAAATTGTCCGGCGGCGAAAAGCAGCGCGTCGCGATTGCGCGCACGCTGTTGAAGGCGCCGCCGATCCTGATCCTCGACGAGGCGACCTCGGCCCTCGACACCCAGACCGAACGCGAGATCCAGTCGGCCCTCGACATGGTCTCGCGCGACCGCACGACGCTGGTGATCGCGCACCGGCTTTCGACCGTCGTCGACGCCGACGAGATCATCGTCCTGAAGGAAGGCCGCATCGCCGAGCGCGGCACGCACCGCGCGCTGATCCGCAGGAAGGGCCTGTACGCGCAGATGTGGAACCGCCAGCGCGAGGCGATCGCCGCCGAGGACCGCCTGCGCCAGGCGCGCGAGACCGATTCGCTCGGCATCGTCGTGCGCCGGCAACCGGCCGGGATGTGACCGACCGCCGCGGCAGCGCCGCAGGGAAGGCGCGCGTCTCCCCCCTTGCGGGGGAGAACGTCTTTTCCTTGGCTTGCGCCGCGAAGCAAGCAAGTCATTGGAAAAGACAAGAGAGGGGTCTGCTGTAGTGACACTTGCCCCTCTTGCGATTTCTAACGTTTAGCCTTCGCTACGCTCCGGCTAATTCGTTGAAATCGCTTTCTCCCCCGCAAGGGGGGAGATAGCGGCACGGCTATTCGTCCGCGCGGCGGAAACGCCCGCGGGTTTCAAAGAGCAGATACAAACCGCGGGGCCCCGGCTTGCGGGAGCCCGGTCTCGTGCTGGGCTCCAGGGCCCCGCGCGGAGATTTTTAGCGCCGGCGGTGTTGGGCACGATGATCACCGCCCTTGCTTCCAGACCGCCCACACACCTCGTGGTTTCACCATGAGGGCCATGGCCCCGGCCGCTCCGCAGCTGCCGCCCTCCGTCCGCTGGCGATCGTCCGGCGTTTGCTTGGACGGCAGTGGGGCGATGATAAGAGAGGTTCGTAGAGCGGGGACAGATTTTTTCGCGTATCGCTCTGGTTCGTCCTTCGGTAAGCTCAGGATTTGCGCGACGGATCAATGGCTTGCCTCAGCCTGAGTTTGTCGAGGGGCGACGCAAGCGGGGTGGCACTTCTCCTCCCTTGTGGGGGGACCCATATTATTTGACTAAGCGAATCGCGGTCACATTTGATGCCGTCCGAGTGACAGGCCGGCAACAGGATGGAAAGGAATGTAGCGGAAAACGCTACTTTTAGCGTGACTGAAATTACCGTCTTGGTAACATAGGCTGTTACGGCGCTTGCGCCGGTAGTGTGGAGGTAGTGGGAATCGAACCCACGGGGCCGGGGTCGGTAATCCAAGCACCCGCGAACCTGCTACCCCCTGACAACCACTCCCCGGCGACTGGGAGTGGAAGGCACCCACGCTTAGCGTCGGGTGCGCCAGCCAAGGCCACTTGGCGAACCAGATGGCGGGTGCGGTTTGCTTGTGAGGCGAGGCCGCACCCGTCGCCGTCTTGACGCGGCGATTGTGGTATCTCGCATTTGGAGTCGCAAAGGGATTGGCGCGAAAATTTGGGGATTATCCCCAAGTTGGCGCTGAAGCTTGGATGTGGCCTGTGGATAACGGAAAGCCCAAACCCGGCAAGTTGGATCAACCGCCCAAGCTCGACTTGGACGCAAACGCATAGGAAAAATTCGAGGCGCTCATTAAGAACGCCGCGAAGATGGGGCACAAGCCGCATAATCGCAGCAAGAAAGCAAAAGGTTCTAGTGAAAAGGACTCGCCTAAAAAGCGCGATTAATGTTTCCTCTGCCCATGTCAGAGGAACCCTCGCTTCCATTCCCGCCAACTCCAAATCGCCCACTCGTTCGCGCGGTCCTGCATGGCCGCGAGATCATAGGTTCGGGGACGGCCGTTGTTAGAAGGGGGCAGGAATTCGTAATTCAAGTCGCCGACCTAAACTATGACGTGGTTTTTGAAGACGATGCGGAAAAAACCGGTATTAAGCCAGAAAAAACCGGCGAAAAGCGATTAAAGATTATTCTTAGGAAATTTGTTAATCCATTAGGTACATCACTAAATGAATTTCCCATGGGAGAGGTGGGCGGTATCCGCCTCTGGCTCTCTCTATTTGTCGAAGCGCCAAACACAGAAATAAAGGTTGTTTCTTATACTATATATTGGGGCGGAACCAATGGTGGATGAAACCCAGCTCCCCAACGATGCAGCCATAGCCGGAAAAGTGATAGATGCGAAGGTAAAGGAGCGCGGCTTGCTTGGAATGATTTTTGGGACGCGCGAGCATGCACCAACTAACATAGCCGCTATTACATTAATATTACTTTTCGTCGCACTTTTGGTTGTGCTATTTGCGGACCTGCCGCAGGACGTAAGCCGCAATTCGCTAGTCACGACATTCATGAGCGCGATCACGTTTGTTATCGGCATTATTTTTGGCCGCCGGATCGACTAGTTCGGCGTTACCACCAAAGTTTGCGCGCCAATTGCTTACGTGTAACGGACTTCACCAATCCGCCGATAGGTAAGGCGCTTGCCGACGATGCGCGTCAGCGCATTCTTTGCGCGTTCGTTGTCCTCAATACCGAGCTTCGAACTCGAATGGGAACTGAATCTGCTCCTCGGGGCAATTCAATTCTTTCCGAATGCCTCGGCGTCATGCCAGCGCCCTTCGACGCCGCCTAGCGGCGTCGCTCAGGATGATGTGCTGGCATCCAGCTTGATGTCGGTCCAGTGGGCCAAAGCTGGACCCCAGCCTTCGCTGGGGTGACAGAAGCAGACGCGCGAAGACGCATAAATCGAACCGCCTGATCGCCCCCGCCGCCGCGCGCGATTCGTGTGGCGACGGCTCCCGGTTGCGATTATCCTGCCGGGCGGGGCATCAGCGACAGGAGAGGGAACCCATGACTCCCTGGGAGATCGTCGGTTACGAGATGGACAACTGCAATTGCGCGTTTGGCTGCCCGTGCCAGTTCAACGCGCTGCCGACCCAAGGCAATTGCGAATTCGTCGGCGTCGTTCAGATCGAGCGCGGCCACTACGGCGATGTCAAGCTCGACGGATTGCGCTGCGCGTCGATCACCAAATGGCCGGGGCCGATCCACCACGGCAACGGCACGGCTCAGCATTACATCGACGAGCGCGCCAATCCCAAGCAGCGCGATGCGCTCGAAAAGATCATGAACGGCAAGGACACCGAGGACATGGCGACGATGTGGTGGGTGTTCTCCGCGATGTCGCCGAACAAGCTGAAGACGCTTTTCGTGCCGATCGAAATGAAGATCGACATCGAAAAGCGCAGCGGCCATGTGCGCGTTCCCGGCGTCTTCGAGACCACGGTCGAACCGATCAAGAATCCGGTCACCGGCGCCGAGCACCGCGCCCGCATCGATCTGCCGCACGGCTTCGAATATCGCATCGCCGAAGTCGCCAGCGGCACGACGAAAACGAGCGGCGCCCTCGAACTGAAACACAATAACAACAGCCACGTCCATATGGCGAAGCTGCATCTTTCGCACAAGGGCGTGGTCGACAGGAAGGCCGCCTGACCGTCCCCGGCCGGCGCCGATGACAGTGATTCAGGAACCGGACGCGGAGCGCGCGGGTTCGCTCGAGCGCGTTCTGCGTCACGACCGACTGCTGGTCGCGCTCGCGCTTGCCGCAATCTGCGGGATCGCGGCGGCCTATACGGTCGCCGGCGTCGGCATGGAGATGTCGGCGGTCGATATGACGCGCATGACCGGCATGGCCAACATGCCGGGCGCCGCGGTGGCCTGGACGCCGTCCTACGCCGCGCTCGTCTTTTTCATGTGGTGGATCATGATGATCGCCATGATGCTGCCGGGCGCGGCGCCGACGATCCTGCTGCATGCGGCTTTAGCGCGGAAGGGCAGCAAGGCCGATTCCGTCGCCGCGCTGACCGCGACCTTCGCCATTGGCTATCTGGCAATCTGGGCCGCGTTCAGCCTGGCCGCGGCCTTGTCGCAATGGGCGCTGGAGGCGACCGGCCTCGTCTCGGCGACGATGATGACGCTGACCGGCCGCGGGCTTGCCGGTGGATTGCTGATCGCCGCCGGCCTCTACCAGTTTTCGCCCCTGAAGAACGCCTGCCTCGACCACTGCCGGTCCCCGCTGCGGTTCCTGGTCGAGCGGCGTCGCCCCGGCGCGGGCGGCGCGTTTCGCATGGGCATCGAGCATGGCGCGTATTGCGCCGGCTGCTGCGGCTTCCTGATGGCGCTGCTGTTTGCCGGCGGCATCATGAACCTCTGGTGGATCGCAGGCCTGGCGCTGCTGGTGGCAATCGAAAAGCTCGCCCCTTCCGGCCCGCGCATCGGGCGCGCGCTTGGCGTCGTGCTGATCGGCGCCGGCCTCTGGCTGGTCGCGGCCTCGGTTCTGGCGCGGTGGTGAGCGTGCGGGCTAATCCCACCATTTGCCCGCTTCGTTTTTTCCGTCCCCTGCGCTAAGCAGGGGCCATGCCGCTTTCCGATCTTTTCGAAACCCTGCGAAAATCGCTCGTGCCCGTCCACCGCGCCGGCTGGCCGTTCATTGCCGGCTTCTTTGCCGGATCGATCGTCCTCGGCTGGATCTGGTCGCCCTTGTTCTGGATCGGCCTGCTCGCCACCGCATGGTGCGCGTATTTCTTCCGCGATCCCGAGCGGGTCACGCCGGTCGCCCCGGAACTGGTGATCGCGCCGGCCGACGGCCGCGTCTCGGCCGTGCGCCAGGCCGCGCCGCCGTCCGAACTCGGCCTCGGCTCGGAGCCGCGCATGCGCGTCTCGATCTTCATGAACGTGTTCAATTGCCATGTGAACCGCTCGCCGGCCGATGGCGGCGTCGTGCGCGTCATCCACAAGCCCGGCAAGTTCCTCAACGCCGAACTCGACAAGGCCAGCGACGACAATGAGCGCAGCGGCCTCGTGCTGGCCACCCCCAACGGCGAGATCGTCGTCGTCCAGATCGCCGGCCTGGTGGCGCGGCGCATCCTGTGCTGGGTGCAGCCGGGCCAGCATCTGGTCGCCGGCGAGCGGATCGGTCTGATCCGGTTCGGCTCGCGCGTCGATGTCTATCTTCCGGCCGGCGCGCGCGTCGCGGTGACGCCCGGCCAGACCGCCGTCGCCGGCGAAACCGTGATTGCCCGCTTCGACGACGCCGCCACCCCGCAGACCACCCGGATCCACTGAATCCGCCATCGCGCCATGGAAAATCCGTTTCCACCCTTCGATCCCGACGGCGTGCAGGCGACTTCCGCCCAGGCCGGCAATGGCCAGCGCCTGCGCGAAATGCCGTTGCGCGCGGTGCTGCCGAGCCTGATTACGCTGCTGGCGATCGCCGCCGGCATGTCGGCGATCCGGTTTGCCGCCGAAAACCGCTTCGAGCTGGCCGTCGTCTGCATCATCTTTGCAGCCTTCCTCGACGGCATCGACGGGCGCGTCGCGCGCCTCCTGAAATCGGCTTCGCGTTTCGGCGCCGAGCTCGACAGCCTCGCCGACTTCGTCAATTTCGGCGTCGCGCCGGCGATGCTGCTTTACTTCACGCTGCTCGAACAGGCCGGAGCGCTCGGGTGGATCGCCACGCTGATTTTCGCGATCTGCGGCTGCCTGCGCCTGGCGCGCTTCAACGTGCAGCTCGACCAGGCAACCAGGCCGGCCTGGCAGAGCCACTTTTTCATTGGGGCACCGGCGCCGGCCGGCGCGATGCTGGTGCTGGCCCCGGTCTACGTCCAATTGCTCGGCCTGGAAGCGTCCCCGGCCTTCGCCGCGGTTTCCGCGTTCTACGTCATCGGCGTCGGGCTGCTGATGATTTCGCGCTGGCCGACCTGGTCGGGCAAGGATTTCGGCCGACGGGTCCCGCGCGCGCAGGTGCTGCCGCTGCTGATCGCCATTGTCACCTTCGTTGCCCTGCTGTTCAGCTATCCCTGGGCCACGCTGTTGACCTGCATCGCGCTCTATTTCGCGATGCTGCCGCTGTCGCTGCGCGACTACCGGCGCCGCAGCGCCGAGGCTATTGTCGCGGCGCAGCCGGACGAGGCAAAGCCGACGTAGGCCGGCATCGACCGCGCAAAACATTGATCCGAAACAACTTTCGTTGGCCGCGGTCACGCAATATCAGCCGAAAAGCAGATGCAGTACGCGAAACTGGCCGAAGAGGCGGTCGAATTCCAGCGCAGGGCGGCCGACGATCTGGAAAAGACGCGTCAAGGCGTCGACGAAATCCGCCAAAGGCTGGTCGCGGTCGAAAAGCTGCTGCGCGATGTCGGGTGAGCGCAGGAATCGACGCAACCAAGTTTTCGAATCGCCACGGCACAATTGCTGCACTGCAATGTGACTGCACGCATCGCGCGAATCGATCACATTTTATTACCCGGTCTTGATAAATGAACGTTCATTCTCATATTAGCCGAGCTTTGCGTTGTCAGCCTGCCGTCAGGGGATTCCGTTTGGAAGCCGTACTCGTCTCCGTCGATTTGCGCGCTCAGGAAATTCTCGAGCGCATCCGCCCGGTCGTCTCGGCCAAGGGCTTTGAGGGCAGTTCCATGCAGGATCTGGCCCAGGCCGCCGGCATGAGCGCCGGCAATTTCTACCGGTATTTCCCGTCCAAGGCCGCCCTCATCGAGGCGCTGATCCAGCGCGACCTCGAAGACTCCGAACGCAGCTTCGATCGCATCCGTCGTTCCGACGAGCCGCGCAAGGTCATGCGCGAACTGATTATGGAGCGCGCTTCCGGCGCCGATTGCGAAACCGGCCAGCTCTGGGCCGAGGTCGAGGCGGCCGCCGGCCGCCGGCCCGAGATCGCCGCATTGCTGCAACGGCTCGAAGCGATGGTTCTTGCCAACATCCTGGAGGTGCTCGCCCGCCTTGCCGGCATTCCGCAGGCTGAAGCCGAGCGCAGATTTCTGGGCCATGCCCGCCTCATCCATTTGCTCGTCCATGGCCTGTGGGCCGAAACCAGCCGGCCCAAGGGCGAGGCCGAGCGCAATGCCGACTGCGAACTCGCCGAACTGGTCATGCAGTCGATCGACACCGTCATCGCCGGCATGATCGAAACGCCGCACGGCGCACCCGCGGACAAGGCCTGAGCCATGCACAAATTCGTGACGATCGCCGCCCTGGCATTCGCTGTTTCTGCGGCCACCGCCGGAGCTGCCGAAAAGGCTCCGGCAAATGCGGAAATCGGAAATTTGCCGGCGATCACGGTATTGCCGGTCGAGCGGGCGCATATTGCCGACCGCGTCAACGCCTCCGGCCTGATCTCTCATGTCGAACAGGTTTCGGTGGCCCCGCAGATCGAGGGCCACGCGATCGAAACGCTGGAAGTCGAAGTCGGCGACTCGGTCGAAAAGGGCCAGGTGTTGGCGCGACTGTCGCGTTCGGCGCTCGAATTGAAAAAGAGCCAGCTCGTCGCCTCGCGCGCCGCGTCGGTCGCCGCGATCGCGCAAGCGCAGGCGCAGGAGGTTGAAGCCAAGGCCAATGCCGAACAGGCAGAGCGCAGCCGCGCGCGCGCGGCCACGCTCGCCGAACGCGGCATGACCGCCAAGTCCAGTTCCGAGCAGGCCGGCGCCAATGCCGAGGCCGCACAGGCCCGCGTCAGCGCGGCGGCGCAGGCCCGCATTTCCGCTGCTGCCCAGCTCGAACTTGTCGACGCACAGATCGCCGACGTCGAGTTGCAATTGGCGCGCACCGAGATCAAGGCGCCGGTGGCCGGCGTCATCGTCCAGCGCAACGCCAATACCGGTTCGATCGCCAGCGCCGCCGGACAGCCGATCTTCGTCATCTTGCGTGACGGCCTGCTTGAATTGCATGCCGACATCGCCGAGCAGGAGGTGTTGCGACTGGCCGTCGGTCAGCGTGCCGAGATTCGCGTCGCCGGAGCCGCAACGCCGATTGCCGGCACCGTCCGCCTGATCGAGCCGACCGTCAACGCGACGACGCGGCTCGGCCGCGTGCGCATCGCCATCGACGATTCCAGCAGGGTGAAATGGGGGATGTTCGCCGACGCGGTCATCCTCGCGGCCGAACGCGATGCGCTGGTGGTTCCCATCTCCGCGGTCGAAAGTTCGCCGTCCGGATTTATCGCCCTCAAAGTCGTCGACGGCGTGGTCCGCGAGGCGCCGATCGTCCAGGGCATTCATGACCGCGACAGGGTCGAAATCATCTCCGGGCTCGAGCAAGGCGATCTGGTTGTCGCCAAGTCGGGAGCGTTCGTGCGCGACGGCGACCAGGTCAATCCGATCAAGGTCGCCAATCCGGCGGCGGCGACGAATTAGGGGCGGGTGATGAACTTTTCTGCCTGGTCCATACGCAATCCGATTGCGCCAATTCTGGCGTTCATCATGCTGTTGGTCCTTGGCTGGCAGAGCTTCAACAATCTGCCGGTCACGCGCTTTCCCAACATCGACGTGCCGCTCGTGGCGGTCACGGTGACGCAGAACGGCGCGGCGCCGGCCGAACTCGAGATGCAGGTGACGCGCGAGATCGAGGACGCGGTCGCCGGCATTACCGGCGTCAAGAACGTGATTTCGACGATCAACGACGGCACGTCGCAAACCGCGGTCGAGTTCCGCATGGAAGTGCCGACCGAAAAGGCGGTCCAGGACGTCAAGGACGCAATCGACCGGATTTCCGGAGAGCTTCCGGGCGATATCGACAAGCCGGTCGTTTCGAAGATCGACGTCGAGGGACAGGCGATCATGACCTTTGCCGTCGCCTCCGCCGACATGTCGATCGAGGAACTGTCCTGGTTCGTCGACGACAAGGTCAAGCGCGCCTTGCAGAGCCAGCGCGGTATCGGCCGGATCGACCGTTACGGCGGCGCCGACCGCGAAATCCGCATCGAACTCGACCCGGTCTTGCTCGAATCCAACGGCGTGACGGCCGCCGACGTCAATCGCCAGATCCGCGCCACCAATGCCGATCTCGGCTCCGGCCGCAGCGAGATCGGCTCGCAGGAACAGGCGATCCGCACGCTCGGCGACGCCGAATCGGCGCAGCGCCTGGCCGATACCACCATCGCCCTGCCGAACGGACGCAAGGTGCGCCTCGGCGATCTCGGCCGCATTGTCGATACCTTCAAGGAAGTGCGCTCGTTCTCGCGCTTCAACGGCCGCCAGGTCGTCACTTTCGCCGTCTTTCGCGCCAAGGGCGCCAGCGAGGTCAGCGTCGCCGAGACGGTGAACGAAACCCTCGACAAGGTCGCTCGCGAGAATCCGAATGTCATCGTCGCGCCGGTCGACGACCTTGTCTTCTACACCTACGGCAACTACGAGGCGGCGCTGAGCACCCTGATCGAGGGCGCGATCCTCGCCGTTTTCGTTGTCCTGCTGTTCCTGCGCAACTGGCGCGCGACGCTGATCTCGGCCGTCGCCATTCCGCTTTCGGCGATCCCGACCTTCTACATAATGGACCTGCTCGGCTTTTCGCTGAACCTGGTCAGTTTCCTGGCGCTGACATTGGCGACCGGCATCCTGGTCGACGACGCGATTGTCGAGATCGAGAACATCGCCCGCCACATCCGCATGGGCAAGACGCCCTATCGCGCCGCGATCGAAGCCGCCGACGAGATCGGTCTCGCGGTCATCGCCACGACCTTCACCATTGTCGCGGTGTTCGTGCCCGTCTCCTTCATGCCCGGCATCCCGGGCCAGTACTTCCGCCAGTTCGGCCTGACGGTGGCGATTGCCGTGCTGTTTTCGCTCATGGTCGCGCGTCTGATCACGCCGATGATGGCCGCCTACCTGATGCGCAGCAAGGACGCGCATGGCGAAGGCGAGGACCGCGAAGGCTGGATCATGCTGAGCTACAATTGGCTGATCAAGAAAACCCTGCGCGGCCGGCTGCCGATATTCCTGCCGCTTCTCTACGCCGTTTACTGGCTTGCCCGTGCGGCGCGCCTGCCGGTTACCCGCGATATGC
>Ga0214472_10003624_pt1 | contig 16321 bp, 11 predicted proteins | sample RVTome_6_FD_207662 | JGI IMG/M metagenome (GOLD analysis project Ga0214472, IMG submission 207662) | Soil microbial communities from uranium-contaminated site in the Upper Colorado River Basin, Wyoming, United States - RVT140D175 | ecosystem: Environmental > Terrestrial > Soil > Contaminated >... | reverse complement strand
GGTACCACGCAGCAGCGCACCGACGTTCTCGCCCGCACGACCTTCGTCCAGCAGCTTGCGGAACATCTCGACACCGGTACAGGTAGTCGTGGTGGTGTCCTTGATACCGACGATCTCGATGCTGTCGCCCACTTTCAGGATGCCGCGCTCGATACGACCGGTCACAACGGTACCGCGACCGGAGATGGAGAACACGTCCTCGATCGGCATCAGGAACGGCAGGTCGACCAGACGCTGCGGCTCGGGGATGTACTCGTCCAGAGTCTCGACCAGCTTCTTGACCGCGGTGGTACCCATGCCGTTGTCGTCTTCGCCGTTCAGCGCCATCAGCGCGGAACCGACGATGATCGGCGTGTCATCGCCCGGGAAGTCGTAGCTGTCCAGCAGCTCGCGCACTTCCATCTCGACCAGCTCCAGCAGCTCTTCGTCGTCGACCATGTCGGCCTTGTTCAGGAACACGACGATGTAGGGTACGCCTACCTGACGAGACAGCAGGATGTGCTCACGCGTCTGCGGCATGGGGCCGTCGGCAGCGGAACAGACCAGGATCGCGCCGTCCATCTGCGCGGCACCGGTGATCATGTTCTTCACGTAGTCGGCGTGTCCCGGGCAGTCGACGTGCGCATAGTGGCGAGTCGGGGACTCGTATTCCACGTGCGAGGTGTTGATGGTGATGCCGCGCTCGCGCTCTTCCGGTGCCTTGTCGATACCGTCGAAGGCAACGGCCGCGCCGCCCCATACTTCTGAACATACGCGGGTCAGGGCCGCAGTCAGGGTGGTTTTACCGTGGTCAACGTGACCGATGGTGCCGACGTTGACGTGCGGCTTGTTACGTTCAAATGATTGCTTAGCCACGAGTCTATCCTCTTAAATCAAGCAATTAGCTTAAATCAGTTCTGTTTAATTACAGCTTCGGCGACGTTCTGCGGAGCTTCGGCATAGCACTCGAACTCCATAGAGTAGGTTGCACGACCCTGAGACGCAGAGCGCAGGTCAGTCGCATAACCAAACATCTCACCCAGCGGCACCTGGGCACGGATAACCTTGCCGGAGCTGCTGTCTTCCATGCCCTGAACCAGACCACGACGACGGTTGAGATCACCCATCACATCGCCCATGTACTCTTCAGGAGTCACGACTTCCACTTTCATCATCGGCTCAAGCAGGCACGGGCTAGCTTCCTGTGCATACTTTTTGAGTGCCTGAGATGCCGCGATTTTAAACGCCATCTCGTTGGAGTCAACTTCGTGGAAGGAACCGTCGTACAAACGCGCCTTGAGGCCGATCAGCGGATAGCCCGCGATAACCCCGTTCTTCATCTGCTCTTCGATACCCTTCTGTACCGCCGGGATGTATTCCTTCGGAATGGTACCGCCGACGATCTCGTTGACGAACTCCAGCCCTTCCTCGTCGCTCGGGCTGAACTCTACAACGACATGACCGTACTGACCGCGACCGCCGGACTGACGGGCGAACTTGTGGTTCGCGACGACAGGTTTGCGGATCTTCTCGCGGTAGGCGACCTGCGGCTTACCGATGTTGGCTTCCACCTTGAACTCGCGACGCATACGGTCGACGATAATGTCCAGATGCAGCTCACCCATACCGGAGATGATGGTCTGACCGGTCTCTTCGTCGGTTTCGACGCGGAAAGAGGGGTCTTCCTGAGCCAGCTTGCTCAACGCGATACCCATCTTCTCCTGGTCGGCCTTGGACTTCGGCTCGACGGCAACGGAGATAACCGGATCTGGGAACTCCATGCGCTCGAGGACGATCTTGTTGTCCAGGTCGCACAGGGTGTCACCGGTGGTAACGTCTTTCAGACCGATCATTGCGGCGATATCGCCCGCGCAAACCTCTTTGATCTCTTCACGGTTGTTGGCGTGCATCTGCACCATACGACCGATACGCTCTTTCTTCTGCTTGACAGAGTTGTACACGCTGTCGCCGGAGTTCAGAACGCCCGAGTAGACGCGGATAAAGGTCAGCGTACCGACGAACGGGTCGGTCGCGATCTTGAACGCCAGCGCGGAGAACGGCGCGTTGTCGTCGGCCTCACGAGTTGCCACGGTCTCGGCCGCGTCGTCCAGCGTACCCTCGATCGCTTTTACCTCGGTCGGAGACGGCAGGTATTCGATAACCGCGTCGAGAACCGCCTGAACACCCTTGTTCTTGAACGCAGAACCGGCCAGCATCAGGATCAGGTCGTTAGCCAGCGTGCGCGCACGCAGACCGGCCTTGATCTCTTCGACGGAAAGCTCACCCTCTTCCAGGTACTTCTCCATCAGCTCTTCGTTGGCTTCGGCAGCGGCCTCGACCAGCTTCTCGCGATACTCTTCGGCCTTGGCCTGGAGATCGGCCGGGATATCACCCAACTCGTAGGACATACCCTGATCGGCTTCGTTCCACCAGATCGCCTTCATGATGACCAGGTCGACAACGCCCTTGAACTCGTCTTCGGCGCCGATCGGCAGGTTGATCGGCACGGCATTGGCACCCAGACGATCCTTCAACTGCTTCTCGACCATGTAGAAGTCGGCACCGGCACGGTCCATCTTGTTGACGAACACCATGCGCGGAACTTCGTACTTGTTGGCCTGACGCCATACGGTTTCGGTCTGCGGCTGCACGCCGGAAGAGGCACACAGCACGACGACGGCACCGTCGAGCACACGCAGGGAACGCTCCACCTCGATGGTGAAGTCAACGTGTCCCGGGGTATCGATGATGTTGACACGGTGCTGATCGAACTGCTGGTTCATACCGGCCCAGAAACAGGTGGTAGCAGCGGAGGTGATAGTGATACCACGCTCCTGCTCCTGCTCCATCCAGTCCATGGTCGCCGCACCGTCGTGCACCTCACCGATCTTGTGCGACAGACCCGTGTAGAACAGGACGCGCTCGGTAGTGGTAGTCTTGCCGGCGTCTACGTGAGCGCAGATACCGATGTTACGGTAGCGCTCGATAGGAGTTTTACGAGCCACGACTCATTCCTCTGAAGTTTAGAAGCGATAGTGGGCGAAAGCCTTGTTGGCTTCGGCCATACGATGCACGTCTTCGCGTTTCTTGACAGCGGCACCACGACCTTCAGAAGCATCGATCAGTTCACCGGCCAGACGCAGCGCCATGGATTTCTCACCACGCTTGCGTGCAGCGTCAACCAGCCAGCGCATGGCCAGAGCCGTGCGGCGGGACGGGCGAACTTCAACAGGAACCTGGTAGGTGGCACCGCCGACACGGCGGGATTTTACTTCGACTACCGGCTGCACAGTCTCGAGTGCCTTGTCGAACAGCTCGATCGCATCACCTTTGGTGCGCTCTTCGATCTTGCTCAGTGCGCCATACACGATACGCTCAGCGACTGATTTCTTGCCGCTGACCATCAGATGGTTGATAAATTTTGCCAGGGTAATGTTACCGAATTTAGGATCCGGCAGGATCTCGCGCTTCGCAGCTACGCGTCTTCTAGGCATGATAAGCCCTCTAAAAAATGTAAAAGGTCTTCAGGTTCACCAGGATGTCGATCGACACCTGTCCTTACTCTTATCGTCTTTCGGGTTAGCCAAACAGCCCAAGAACCGGATTACTCGGAAACCTGGCCGGCAAGCCTTGCCGTCTAACGAGGGATCAAGACTTCGGACGTTTGGCACCGTACTTGGAACGGCCCTGCTTGCGACCGTTGACGCCGGAGCAGTCCAACGAGCCACGCACAGTATGGTAACGCACACCCGGAAGGTCCTTGACACGACCGCCGCGGATCAGCACAACGGAGTGCTCCTGCAGGTTATGACCTTCACCGCCGATGTAGGAGGAGACTTCATAACCGTTGGTCAGACGCACACGGCAGACTTTACGCAGTGCCGAGTTCGGTTTCTTCGGGGTAGTGGTGTACACACGGGTACATACGCCACGACGCTGGGGGCATGCCTGCAGCGCAGGTACGTCGCTTTTTTCTGCCGCACGCTTGCGCGGCTTGCGAACCAGCTGGTTGATTGTTGCCATTAAGCAAACTCCACGTTTGGTTTATCAGCACCATACTAAAAAGACCGGGTCTTGCCTGATGCAATCCCAGTCACGAAAGGGCCGGAATTCTACTCAATCCCGACCCCCGGCGTCAAATGTTGAGCAGTTTTTACTCAATGTCATGCATGGAAGCATTCAGTGCTTCGGTCAAAGCCTGCTGTACCTCTTCCGCGCTGACGGTAACGCCCTCACCGGTCTGAGCACGCTTGCGCTTGCGCTCGCTGTGATACGCCAGACCTGTACCGGCCGGGATCAAACGACCCACGACCACGTTCTCTTTCAGACCACGCAGGTAGTCTTTCTTGCCGGTTACCGCACCTTCGGTCAGCACGCGGGTGGTCTCCTGGAAGGAGGCCGCGGAGATGAAGGACTCGGTCGCCAGCGACGCTTTGGTGATACCCAGCAGGATGCGTTCGAACTTGGCCGGGATCTTGCCTTCGGCTTCCAGCGCCTCGTTCTCCTCCATCACCGCGTTGTATTCGACCTGCTCGCCCGGGATGAAGCTGGAGTCGCCACCTTCGGTGATCTCCACCTTGCGCAGCATCTGACGCACGATCGTTTCGATATGCTTGTCGTTGATGCCCACACCCTGGAGGCGGTAGACGTCCTGGATCTCGCTGACGATGTACTTGGCCAGCTCGCCGACACCGAGAATGCGCAGGATATCGTGAGCGTTGGACGGGCCGTCGGAGATCACTTCGCCCTTCTCGACCGTCTCGCCCTCGAACACGTTCATATTGCGCCACTTCTGGATCATGATCTCGTACGGATCCGAACCGTCGTGCGGCGTAATGACGATGCGACGCTTGCCCTTTGTCTCCTTGCCGAAGGTCACGGTGCCGGACAGTTCCGCCAGGACGGCAGATTCCTTGGGCTTGCGCGCTTCGAACAGGTCGGCCACACGCGGCAGACCACCGGTAATATCCTTGTTGACCGTACCTTCCTGCGGCAGACGCGCCAGCACGTCACCGATCTGCACTTCGGCGCCGTCGTTCAGGTTGACGATCGATTTCGGCGGCAGCAGATACTGCGCCGGCATCTCGGTACCCGCATGGAAGATATCGTTGCCGTCGGTATCGACCAGCTTGATCATCGGACGGATATCCTTGCCCGCCTGCGGACGATCCTTGGCATCGAGCACCTCGATGGTGGACAGACCGGTCAGTTCGTCCGTCTGGCGCTTGATGGTGATACCGTCTTCCATACCGGCAAACAACAGGCGACCCGCCACTTCGGTCACGATCGGGTGGGTATGCGGATCCCAGTTGGCCACGATAGCACCCGGGTCGACCCGGTCGCCGTCCTTGACCTTGATGATGGAGCCGTACGGCAGCTTGTAGCGCTCGCGCTCGCGGCCGTGCTCGTCGGTCACACCCAACTCACCGGAACGGGAGGTCGCCACGATGGTGCCGTCGCTGCGATCCACATACTTCAGGTTGTGCAGACGCACTTCACCGCCGTTCTTGACCTGCACGCTGTCGACCGCAGCCGCACGCGATGCCGCACCACCGATGTGGAAGGTACGCATGGTCAGCTGAGTACCCGGCTCACCGATCGACTGTGCCGCGATGACACCGACGGACTCGCCGATGTTGACCTTGTGTCCGCGACCCAGGTCACGGCCGTAGCAGGACGAACAGATGCCGTGGCGGGACTGGCAGCTGATCGGCGAGCGCACCAGAATCTCGTCGATACTGCTGTAGGCTTCCTCGTTCTCCAGCCGTGCCACCCAGGTTTCGTCGATCAGGGTACCGGCCGGGATCAACACGTCGTCGCCGGTCGGCGTCAGCACGTCCCGAGCCACGACACGACCCAGCACGCGCTCGCCCAGCGGCACCACGACGTCGCCGCCCTCGATCATCGGCTGAACAATCAGACCGCTGTCGGTGCCGCAATCGTGCTCGGTGATGACCACGTCCTGTGCCACGTCGACCAGACGACGGGTCAGGTAACCGGAGTTGGCGGTCTTCAGTGCGGTATCCGCCAGACCCTTACGGGCACCGTGGGTGGAGATGAAGTACTGGAGTACGTTCAGACCTTCACGGAAGTTGGCCACGATCGGCGTCTCGATGATGGAGCCGTCCGGCTTCGCCATCAGACCGCGCATACCGGCCAGCTGACGGATCTGGGCCGCGCTACCACGGGCACCGGAGTCGGCCATCATGTACACGGAGTTGAAGGACTCCTGCTCGACGTCGTTGCCGTCGGCATCGGTGACCAGGTCGACCTTCAGGTTGTCCATCATCTTCTTGGCCAGCACCTCGTTGGCGCGCGACCAGATATCCACAACCTTGTTGTACTTCTCGCCCTGGGTGACCAGGCCGTCGCCGAACTGGCGCTCGATCTCCTTCACCTCGGCATCCGCCTCGGCGATGATCTGTACCTTCTCGTCCGGAATCACGAAGTCGTTGACACCGATGGAGGCGCCGGAAACCGTGGCCTGACGGAAGCCCATGTACATCAGTTGGTCGGCGAAGATAACGGTATCCTTCAGACCGCAGCGACGGTAGGCCTCGTTGAGCAGGCGAGAGATCGCCTTCTTCTTCATCGGCTGGTTGACCAGCTCGAACGGCAGACCGGCCGGCACGATATCGAACAGCATGGCGCGTCCGACGGTGGTCTCCTGCAGGCCGTAACGCTCTTCCACGTTACCTTCGATGTCGCGAATGGTCTCCTGGATCCGCACCTTGATCCGCGCCTGCAGGTGAACCTGCTTGGCGCCGTAGGCACGCTGCACTTCCTTGATGTCGGAGAACTGCATCCCCTCGCCAGGCGCGGCGATGCGCTCGCGGGTCATGTAGTACAGACCCAGCACCACGTCCTGCGACGGCACGATGATCGGCTCGCCGTTGGCCGGTGACAGGATGTTGTTGGTGGACATCATCAGCGCACGCGCTTCCAACTGCGCTTCGATGGTCAGCGGCACGTGAACGGCCATCTGGTCACCGTCGAAGTCGGCGTTGTACGCCGCACACACCAGCGGATGCAGCTGGATCGCCTTGCCTTCGATCAGCACCGGCTCGAACGCCTGGATACCCAGACGGTGCAGCGTCGGCGCACGGTTGAGCAGTACCGGGTGCTCGCGGATCACCTCGTCGAGGATATCCCACACCAGCGGCTCTTCGCGCTCGACCATCTTCTTCGCGGCCTTGATCGTGGTGGCGTAACCGCGCAGTTCCAGCTTGGAGAAGATGAACGGCTTGAACAGTTCCAGCGCCATCTTCTTCGGCAGGCCGCACTGATGCAGACGCAGGTACGGGCCGACCACGATAACGGAACGACCGGAGTAGTCGACACGCTTACCGAGCAGGTTCTGACGGAAACGACCCTGCTTGCCCTTGATCATGTCGGCCAGGGACTTCAGCGGGCGCTTGTTGGAACCGGTGATGGCGCGACCGCGACGACCGTTGTCGAGCAGCGCGTCGACCGACTCCTGCAGCATGCGCTTCTCGTTGCGCACGATGATATCCGGCGCGTTGAGGTCGAGCAGACGCTTGAGACGGTTGTTGCGGTTGATCACACGGCGGTACAGGTCGTTCAGGTCGGAGGTCGCGAAACGACCGCCGTCCAGCGGCACCAGCGGACGCAGATCCGGCGGCAGCACCGGCAGCACCTGCATGATCATCCACTCCGGCTTGTTGCCGGACTTGTAGAACGCCTCGATCAGCTTCAGCCGCTTGGACAGCTTCTTGATCTTGGTGTCGGAGTTGGTCTGCGGGATCTCTTCGCGGATACGCTGGATCTCGCTTTCGAGATCGATGGAGGCCAGCAGTTCCTGGATCGCTTCGGCACCCATGCGGGCGTCGAACTCGTCGCCGAACTCCTCCAGTGCATCGAAGTACTGCTCGTCGTTGAGCATCTGGCCACGCTCCAGCGTGGTCATGCCCGGATCGATGACGACGAAGGATTCGAAGTAGAGCACGCGCTCGATATCGCGCAGCGTCATATCCAGCATCAGGCCGATACGGGAGGGCAGAGACTTCAGGAACCAGATATGGGCAACCGGAGAGGCCAGCTCGATATGACCCATGCGCTCGCGGCGCACCTTGGTCATGGTCACTTCGACACCGCACTTCTCGCAGATCACGCCGCGGTGCTTCATGCGCTTGTACTTGCCGCACAGGCACTCGTAGTCCTTGATCGGGCCGAAGATCTTGGCACAGAACAGGCCGTCACGCTCCGGTTTGAAGGTACGGTAGTTGATGGTTTCCGGCTTTTTTACTTCGCCATAGGACCAGGAACGGATCATCTCCGGCGACGCCAGCGAGATGCGGATGGCATCGAACTCGTCGGACTGGCCCTGGGACTTCAGCAGATTCAACAGATCTTTCATTGTCGTATAGCTCCTACGCGGAGTTCTCAGCGCCGGTGCCCCTTTCAAGAAGGCGACACCGGCTGGTGATCAGTTAGGGACTTATTCGCTCTCGAGCTCGATATCGATACCGAGCGAGCGGATCTCCTTGATCAACACGTTGAACGATTCCGGCATACCCGGCTCCATCCGGTGATCGCCGTCGACGATGTTCTTGTACATCTTCGTACGGCCGTTCACGTCGTCCGACTTCACGGTCAGCATCTCCTGCAGGGTGTAGGCAGCGCCGTATGCTTCCAGCGCCCAGACCTCCATCTCACCGAAACGCTGACCGCCGAACTGAGCCTTACCGCCCAGCGGCTGCTGGGTAACCAGGCTGTAGGAACCGGTGGAACGCGCGTGCATCTTGTCGTCGACCAGGTGGTTCAGCTTCAACATATACATGTAGCCGACGGTGACCGGACGGTCGAATTTATCGCCTGTGCGTCCGTCATACAGCGTGAACTGACCTGAATCGTCGAGTTCGGCCAGACGCAGCAGAGACTTGATCTCGGCTTCCTTGGCACCGTCGAAGACCGGCGTCGCCAGCGGCACGCCGCCGGTGAGGTTGGTCGCCAGAGTCAGGATCTCCTGATCGCTGAAGCTGTCCAGCTCTTCGCGACGGCCACAGGTCAGACCACCATGTTCGGCGTTGTAGATCTGATCGAGGAAACCACGCACCTCTTTCACCGTCTCGGCCTTGGCGCGCTCGACTTCGAGCATCGCGTTGATCTTGCGACCCAGCCCTTTCGCCGCCATCCCCATGTGGGTTTCCAGGATCTGACCGACGTTCATGCGCGAAGGTACGCCGAGCGGGTTGAGCACGATATCGACCGGCTCGCCGTTTTCGTCGTACGGCATGTCCTCGACCGGCATGATCACCGAGATAACACCCTTGTTACCGTGACGACCGGCCATCTTGTCGCCCGGCTGCACGCGGCGCTTGGTGGCTACATAGACCTTGACGATCTTCAGCACGCCCGGCGCCAGATCGTCTCCGGTCTGCAGCTTGCGCTTCTTGTCTTCGAAACGCTTGTCCAGATTCTCGCGACGCTCTTCGAGCTGCTTCTGAGCCAGCTCCAACAACTCCTGAACGGTCTCGTCGGAGACGCGGATCTTGAACCACTCGGACTTCTTCAGGCCGCGCAGGAACTCGGCATCGATCTCCTCGCCCTTCTTCAGCCCGGCACCGCCGTCGGCCTTCAGACCGACCAGAGCACGCTCGAGGCGCTCGTAGACCGCCTGCTCGACGATACGGAACTCCTCGTTCAGGTCCTTGCGGATCGCGTCCAGCTCGGACTTCTCGATCGACAGGGCACGCTCGTCCTTGGCCACACCGTCACGGGTGAACACCTGAACGTCGATGACCTTGCCCAGGGTGCCGGTCTTCACGCGCAGGGAGGTGTCCTTCACGTCGGACGCCTTCTCGCCGAAGATCGCACGCAGGAGTTTCTCTTCCGGCGTCAGCTGGGTCTCGCCCTTCGGCGTCACCTTGCCGACCAGGATATCGCCCGGGCCGACCTCGGCACCGATATGCACGATACCGGACTCATCCAGCTTGGCCAGCGCCGCTTCGCCCACGTTGGGGATATCGGCGGTGATCTCCTCGGGCCCCAGCTTGGTGTCGCGGGCGACACAGGTCAGCTCCTGGATGTGGATGGTGGTGAAACGATCTTCCTGTACCACACGCTCGGAGATGAGGATGGAGTCCTCGTAGTTGTAGCCGTTCCAGGGCATGAACGCGATGCGCATGTTCTGCCCCAGGGCCAACTCACCGAGGTCCACGGAGGGGCCGTCAGCCATGATATCGCCGCGCTCGACCACTTCGCCCGGACGCACGATGGCGCGCTGGTTGATACAGGTGTTCTGGTTGGAACGGGTGTACTTGGTCAGGTTGTAGATATCCACACCTGCATCGCCCGCTTCCACCTCATCGTCATGCACACGCACCACGACACGACCGGCATCGACAGACTCGATCACACCGCCACGACGGGCGACGACACAGACGCCGGAGTCGCGCGCCACGTTGCGCTCGATACCGGTACCGACCAGCGGCTTCTCGGAACGCAGGGTCGGCACGGCCTGACGCTGCATGTTGGAACCCATCAACGCGCGGTTGGCGTCGTCGTGCTCGAGGAACGGGATCAGCGATGCGGCAACGGACACCACCTGGCGCGGCGACACGTCCATGTACTGCACGTTCTCGGCCGGGGTCACGGTGAACTCGTTCAGGTGACGCACGGCGACCAGATCGTCGGTCAGTTCCATGTTCTCGTTCATCGCCGCAGAGGCCTGGGCGATGACGTACTTGCTCTCTTCGATCGCGGAGAGGTAATCGATCTCGTCGGTGACCTTGTTGTCGATAACGCGACGGTACGGCGTCTCCAGGAAGCCGTAATCGTTGGTCCGCGCGAACACCGCCAGCGAGTTGATCAGACCGATGTTCGGACCTTCAGGGGTCTCGATCGGACATACACGACCGTAGTGGGTCGGGTGCACGTCACGCACCTCGAAGCCTGCACGCTCACGGGTCAGACCGCCCGGGCCCAACGCGGATACACGGCGCTTGTGGGTGATTTCGGACAGCGGGTTGTTCTGGTCCATGAACTGGGACAGCTGAGACGAACCGAAGAACTCCTTGATCGCCGCGGCAACGGGCTTGGCGTTGATCAGATCCTGAGGCATCAGGTTATCGGACTCGGCCATCGACAGACGCTCGCGTACGGCACGCTCGACACGTACCAGACCGACGCGGAACTGGTTCTCGGCCATTTCGCCGACGGAACGGATACGACGGTTGCCCAGGTGGTCGATATCGTCGACGACACCCTTGCCGTTGCGGATCTCGATCAGGGTCTTCATGACATCGAGGATGTCGTCCTTATCGAGGATACCGGAACCGGTTTCGTCTTCGCGGCTCAGGCGACGATTGAACTTCATGCGGCCGACGGCGGACAGGTCGTAGCGCTCTTCGGAGAAGAACAGGTTCTCGAACAGACCTTCGGCGGATTCCTTGGTCGGCGGCTCGCCGGGGCGCATCATGCGGTAGATCTCGACCAGCGCTTCGAGCTGGTTGCGGGTCGGGTCGATGCGCAGCGTGTCGGAGATGAACGGGCCGCAATCCAGATCGTTGGTGTACAGCGTCTCGAGACGGTCGATACCCGCCTTGAGGATCCTGGCGATCAGGTCTTCGGTAACCTCGGTGTTGCAGGGCGCAAACACTTCACCGGTAGACGGATCGATCAGATCCTTGGCCAGCGCCTTGCCGATCAGATACTCGGTCGGCACATTGAGCTGACCCATGCCCGCCTGCTGCATCTGGCGGATGTGGCGCGGGGTGATACGACGACCCGCCTCCACAATGGTCTTGCCTTCGGGATCCTTGATCTCGAACGACATGGTTTCACCGCGCAGGCGCTCGGGGATCAGATCCATCCAGATCTGATCACTCTCCAGCGTCCAGCCGGTGGTTTCAAAGAAGATATCCAGGATCTCGTCGGCCTGGAAGCCCAGCGCGCGCAGCAGGATGGTCGCCGGCAGTTTACGGCGACGGTCGATACGCACGAACAGCGCATCCTTCGGGTCGAACTCGAAATCCAGCCATGAACCACGGTAGGGGATGATACGCGCGGAGTAGAGCAGCTTGCCCGAGGAGTGGGTCTTGCCCTTGTCGTGATCGAAGAACACGCCCGGCGAACGGTGCAGCTGCGATACGATCACACGCTCGGTACCGTTGACGACGAAGGTACCGTTGTCGGTCATCAGGGGCATTTCGCCCATGTAGACTTCCTGCTCCTTGATATCCTTGATCGCCTTGGTAGAGGAGTCGCGATCGTAGATGATCAGACGCACCTTGACGCGCAAGGGAGCCGCATAGGTCACACCACGCTGTTGACATTCGGCAACATCAAAAACGGGTTCACCGAGGCGATAACCGGCGTATTCCAGCGCCGCGTTTCCTGAATAGGAGACGATCGGGAATACGGAATTGAATGCAGCGTGCAGCCCCTCGTCCTTGCGCCCTTGCGCGTGATCGGAGCCCGCTTGCAGAAACTTGCGGTAGGAATCGAGCTGGATCGCAAGCAGGTATGGCACATCCATGACCTGCGGCAGCTTACCGAAATCCTTACGTATGCGTTTCTTCTCAGTGTATGAATAAGCCATCAGTGTTCCCCAGCATGTGCACCTAGGTTGAGAAGCCAGCCCCCTGATATCAGCGGACTGTTATACCGTCATCTATTTGCTGTCTATAAATAACGGAAAAAGGCCGGTGGCATTTCGCCACCAGCCATACGCCTTTAAGCAGTACTAAGCTGCTTGCAACGCATCGAAGCGATTACTTGAGCTCAACGGTAGCGCCGGCTTCTTCCAGCTCTTTCTTCAGAGCTTCGGCTTCGTCCTTGGAAGCAGCTTCCTTGACGGTAGACGGTGCGCCGTCGACCAGCTCTTTCGCTTCTTTCAGGCCCAGACCGGTAGCACCGCGGACAGCCTTGATGACGTTGACTTTCTTGTCGCCGGCGGCGGTCAGGATAACGTCGAATTCGGTCTGCTCTTCAACGGCAGCGGCTTCACCGGCCGGACCGGCTACAACAGCGGCAGCGGCGGAAACACCGAATTTTTCTTCCATTGCAGAAACCAGTTCTACAACATCCATGACAGACATTTCAGCGATAGCGTTGATGATATCTTCTTTAGACAGAGACATGTGTCAAATCCTATAAACGTGCGTTAAATCGTTTGGGTCCGGGCCAACAATCAGGCCGCGGCGCCCTCTTTCTGTTCGCGAATAGCCGCAATAGTGCGTACCAGCTTGCCTGCAGCCGCTTCCTTCATACAGCTCATCAACTTCGCGAGAGCTTCTTCGTATGTCGGCAGGCTTGCCAGCATCGCCACGTCCACGACGTTGCCTTCAAAAGCAGCCGCTTTCAGTTCGAACTTGTCATTGCCCTTGGCAAAGTCTTTCAGGATGCGAGCGCCGGCGCCCGGATGTTCCTGAGAGAAAGCAATGATGCTCGGACCGATAAAGCTGCCCTGCAGACACTCGAAAGCGGTACCTTCGACTGCACGACGCGCCAGGGTGTTACGGACCACTTTCAGCCATACACCGTTCTCGCGCGCCTGCTTGCGCAGTGCAGTCATGTCGCCCACTTCGACGCCGCGGGAGTCCGCAACGACAGCAGAGAGCGCATTCTTGGCAGCTTCCTGGACTTCAGCGACGATCGCTTTTTTGTCTTCGAGTCCTAATGCCACAATTTACTCCTGGATTGAGTCTTTCGACTGTTTACCAACCACCCCGCTTACGCGAGGCTGAGTACGGTGGTCATGATTCACACGTGAATCTCACCGTCTGCGCAGGCTGGTTGGCCCATTAAGGCAGATGCGGCAAAGCCGCTCTGCCACCTGCGGTCTTTGACGGCCTTCGTCTCTGTCACAGAGGTCACGAAGACCCTCAAAAAACCTTCACCGATCGATCAGATGACCAGAGTACCCTGATCGACCAACAGACCCGGGCCCATGGTGGTGGACAGGGTCACTTTCTTCAGATACACGCCCTTGGCGGAAGACGGCTTCAGCTTCTTCAGATCGGCGATCAGCGCTTCGACGTTCTCTTTGACAGCCACGTCACTGAAACCAACCTTGCCTACGGAGCAATGGATGATACCGTTCTTGTCGGTACGGAAACGCACCTGACCGGCCTTGGCGTTCTGCACGGCAGTTGCAACGTCCGGCGTCACGGTACCGACCTTCGGGTTCGGCATCAGGCCGCGCGGGCCCAGGATCTGACCCAACTGACCGACGACACGCATCGCATCCGGAGTTGCGATCACGACGTCGAAGTCCAGGTTGCCGCCCTTGATCTGCTCGGCCAGGTCGTCGAAACCGACGATATCGGCACCGGCAGCTTTCGCCTTCTCGGCGTTGTCGCCCTGCGCGAACACGGCAACACGCACGTCTTTACCGGTGCCGTGCGGCAGCACGGTAGAGCCACGCACCACCTGATCGGATTTACGCGGATCGACGCCCAGGTTGACGGCCACGTCCAATGATTCAGTGAACTTGACCGCAGATACTTCGGCCAGCAGCGCAACCGCTTCATTGATAGCGTACGCCTTGCCCGCTTCGATCTTTTCGCGGATCGCCTTCTGGCGCTTAGTCAGCTTAGCCATTATTCATCACCCTCAACAATCAGACCCATGGCACGCGCACTACCGGCGATGGTGCGCACGGCAGCATCCATATCGGCAGCGGTCAGATCCGGCATCTTAACGGTTGCAACTTCTTCCAACTGAGCGCGGGTAACGGTACCCACTTTCTCGGTATTCGGACGTGAAGAGCCGCTCTTCAGACCAACGGCCTTCTTCAGCAGAATGGAAGCCGGCGGGGTCTTGGTGATGAAGGTAAAGCTGCGGTCGCTGTATACGGTGATCACGACAGGAATCGGCAGACCCGCTTCCAGGCTCTGCGTCTGTGCGTTGAACGCCTTGCAGAACTCCATGATGTTGACACCGTGCTGACCCAGAGCCGGACCCACCGGGGGGCTCGGGTTAGCCTGACCAGCTTTTACCTGCAGCTTGATATAAGCATTGATTTTCTTAGCCATTAAGCTACTCCTGAGGGTTCAAGCGCCTTTCGGCTCCCCTTTCTTTCACAACAAGAGGGCGACCGTACAAGTACGGACACCCTCCCCATAAAACCGTTTGAAATCAGGCCTTTTCGACCTGACCGAACTCCAACTCAACAGGCGTCGAGCGACCAAAGATCAGCACTGCCACCTGGAGACGGTTCTTCTCGTAGTTAACTTCCTCGACCACACCGTTAAAGTCGGCAAACGGACCATCGGTGACGCGCACCATCTCGCCCGGCTCGAAAACGGTTTTCGGCCTCGGCTTATCCACACCGCTCTCGACGCGTTGCAGAATCTCGTTCGCTTCCTTCTCGGTAATCGGTGCCGGCCTGTCCGCCGTACCACCGATAAAGCCCAGCACCCGCGGCGTATCCTTCACCAGATGCCAGGTCTGATCGTTCATGACCATGTTCACCAGAACATAGCCGGGATAGAACTTGCGCTCGGACTTGCGCTTCTTGCCGTCACGAATCTCGACCACCTCTTCGGTCGGCACCAGAATCTCGCCAAAGAGATCCTGCATTCCGTGACGCTCGATACTTTCCTTCAGCGCTTCCTTTACCTTCTTCTCATAGTTGGAGTAGGCATGTACAACGTACCAGCGCCTTTTTTCCGTTTCCATGCTCACCCCTTAACCTATAGCGCCGGAAACAACCCAGCCCAGCAACGAATCCAGCCCCCAAAGCAGCAAACCAACAATCAGCACCGCCACCACGACGATCGCAGTCGTCTGCAGCGTTTCCTGACGGGTTGGCCACACCACTTTGCGTATCTCGCCCTTCGCCTCCTTGAACAGACGAAAGAACGCTCGCCCCTTGGCCGTCTGAAAAGCAACAAAACCCGCCAGCAGCGCCAACGCCAGCAGAGCAAGCACGCGATAAAGCAGGGATTCACCGGCAAACATGGAGTTGCCGACCACCCCGACCGCTACGATGGCAACCACAACAAGCCACTTCAGGCCGTCGAGTTTAGTTCCTTCGGAAGTCACTTTAGAATTCACGCCAGGTGCCTCGGAAAAAATGAAAGCTTGCGCTTTGCTTGACGCCATTCCAGATCCGGAATGGCAGGCCAGGAGGGACTCGAACCCCCAACCTGCGGTTTTGGAGACCGCTGCTCTGCCAATTGAGCCACTGGCCTACTGCGTAACAGGGAGGCACATTATATGCACCTCCCTGCTGCATCGCAACACTAAATAGTGGATTTTACGCGATGATCTTGGACACGACGCCCGCACCGACGGTACGACCGCCTTCGCGGATCGCGAAGCGCAGACCTTCTTCCATCGCGATCGGGTTGATCAGCGTGACGGACATCTGCAC
>Ga0214472_10003623_pt1 | contig 16328 bp, 12 predicted proteins | sample RVTome_6_FD_207662 | JGI IMG/M metagenome (GOLD analysis project Ga0214472, IMG submission 207662) | Soil microbial communities from uranium-contaminated site in the Upper Colorado River Basin, Wyoming, United States - RVT140D175 | ecosystem: Environmental > Terrestrial > Soil > Contaminated >... | reverse complement strand
AGTCCGAGTTCGCGAGCGAGTGAGATAGTCGAGCGCACGATGATCAGGTCGTGCTCGTCGCTGCCAATGTTGCTCACGAATGACCTGTCAACCTTCAGCTCATCGATTTCCAGGCGCTTGAGATAGTTCAGCGAGGCGTTGCCCGTCCCGTAGTCATCGATCGAGATCTCCACCCCGAGCTCGCGCAACCCGCGAACCACCACCGCCGCCCGTACGGAGTCCGCGAGAATGCCGGTTTCCGTCACCTCGAGCACCAGATCGCCCGGCGGGATGTCGTGCCGGGCGAGCGCCGCGGCTACCTGGTCCGGCAAGCCGAGGTCGGAGAGCAGGCGCGCGGATAGGTTGACGGCCATGCGGAGCTCGTGGCCAGAGGCCCGCCAGTGGGCGAGTCGGCGAAGTGCTGTGTCGAGCACGAATGCGGTCAGCGGGACGATGAGTCCGGAGCTCTCGGCCAACGGAATGAACTCGTCGGGCCCAACCGCACCACGGCGAGGGTGATTCCACCGCACGAGTGCCTCGACCGCGACCGTACGTTCGTCGGTCAGATTCACCTGCGGCTGATACACCACATACAACTGATACGCGTCGAGGGCTATACGCAGATCCGCGAGGAGCTGGAGCCGCTCGAGAGTATTGATGTCGAATTCAGGCGCGTAAGTGCTGATGCCGTCGCGCTCGAGCTTCGCGTGATACAAAGCGATGTCAACGTTCTTCATTAGCGTGTCGACGTCCGTGCCGTGCATCGGCGCGACTGCCACGCCGGCACTCGCCTGGACCAGCAACTCGAGGCCGTCGATGCGCATCGGCGCGTCGAGCGACGCGAGCAGGTCGCGCGCGACGTCCTGCGACTCGGCGAGATCGCCTCTCACGACCACTGCGTACTCGTCCCCGCCGAGCCGGTGCACCGACACATTGTCGGGGGCAGCCGCGACGAGCTCGTCGGCCACGCGGCGCAGGATCTTGTCTCCGAACGGGTGACCGAGCGTGTCGTTGATGTCCTTGAAGTGATCGAGGTCCAGGAGGACGAGGCCCGGGCCCTCTGCCTTCGCTTGATCCCCGGCGGCAAGTGCGCGAACCAGCTCGAAGTGAAGTTGCCCCCGATTGCCCAGCCCCGTGAGTGAGTCGTGAGTCGCGGCGTGCGCGTGGCGGGCGGCAGCAGCTGCGAAGAGGTGCGCGGCGACGACCGGCGCGGCCAGTAGCGCGAGGGGGCCGGCGCCGCTTGTCGTGATCACGGCGGCGATACCGCCAACACTGAGCAACACAAAGTTGGTAACGAGGAAGTCCCGGAAGTCCTCCCGCAGCACGGAGGGCAAGGGCTGACCGGACGACAGCGCCACGACGCCCGCGACCAACAGCCAGTTTGTCCCGATCATCGCCGTGCCCGCGATGAGTAGCGGGACAATGTGCGGCCCGTCGACGTTCATGGGGCCGCCTAAGAATGGAATGTGTAGCAACCAGGCGTAGACGGCCCGCGCGACCAGCACGCTCAGCGCATATTGTGCCGTGTTGAAGAGCGACTTCTTCAGCGGTCGACGTCGGTGAATGTCGTCCGCGGCGCTCGCGATTACCTGCACGAGCACGGCGATTCCGACGCCAGCGACCGCGGTCAGCGCAAGCACGAATGGAGCCGACGTCGACAGCGTCCTCTCCTCCGCGCGCGTGCTCACAACTAGAGGTTTGACCTCGCCCGTGATCGCTGCGATCGCGAGAAACATGGTGGGCCAGACCAGCCACTCGTCGAGAACAACGACCCACGGGGTTAAGGAGAGGACGAGCGAGATGCCGACGAGACCAAAGCCGCTCAGCGCGCCCACGTACGCATTGAGGCGCGAAGGCGGCGCCAGGAGTTTCCTCCTGACGCCGCCCCCGTGATTGTGTGGAATCAATTCCACTTCCACCCAGCGCCAGCAATCGCCGCGACGGCGACGAGCGTACCTGCGCTCGCCGTGATCCGGACGACCGTGCTGTTCTGGAAAATGTTCCACTTGTGCATCGGAATCTCCTCTCTTATGTGGAGACGACGCACACTTCCGAACTCACAAACGCTGAGGGTGCTTGCGAGGATCGAGCCGTGTGAATCGTCAATGGTGTTATCGGATTACGGGCCGCAATCCATGAACATCTTCTCGTTCCCACGGGCTCAGCGCTAGGGGGTTTGCACATATTTGTCCTGGATTGTCCCCCTGTTTGCGCGCCCACGCCTGCGGCGCCGTGCAACTGGCGGCGGGCCGAGGGCGCGTTCAGGATTGCCGATGCCGCTCGTTCGGACGCCGGCGTGTGCCTGCCCGCTGTGCCGAGAGCTGGCCCGGCGTCTCCTCGGGGCAGGCGCCGGCCCCGAGGCCGGTACTATGGAACGGCGCCGCCAGGCGACGCGGGTGTAGTTCAATGGCAGAACTTCAGCTTCCCAAGCTGATAGCGCGGGTTCGATTCCCGTCACCCGCTCCCAGCGAGTCGACGACGCCGCGCCCCCGCTAGCCACCACAGGGAGATCGCAGCCGTGACCGATACCGCCCCGGACATCCGGCTGATCGCCGCCGACATGGACGGCACGTTGCTGGACGACGAACACGAGCTGCACGATCACCTGTGGCCGCTGATCGACGAATTGACCGCGCGCGGGATCGCCTTTTGCGCCGCCAGCGGACGGCAGTATCACAACCTTGTCACCCGCTTCCCTGACCTAGCTCAACGCATGACGTTCATCGCGGAGAACGGCGCCTACGTGGTGCACGACGGCGAGGAGCTCAGTTCCGACACCCTCGACGAGCGGCTCGTCCGCACAGTCGTCACGCACCTGCGGGACCTGGTTGTGGGTGGCGCCGATCTCGGGGTCGTCGTCTGTGGCAAGGAATCCGCGTACATCGAGCGGCTCGACGCGCCGTTTCGCGAGCAGGTCGACAAGTATTACGCGCGCCTGCAGGTCGTCGACAACCTGTTGGCTCGCCCGGCGGACGACGTCCTCAAGGTCGCCGTATACGACTTCGGTTCCGCCGAGGCCGGCGCGGGGCCGGCGCTCGCGCCATTCTCGGCCGAGGCGAAGGTCGTCGTCTCCGGGGCGCACTGGGTTGATGTGATGAACACGGCGACCAACAAGGGCGCCGCACTGCGATCAGTCCAGTCGGCACTCGGAGTCACGGCGGACCAGACGATGGCGTTCGGGGACTACCTGAATGATCTGGAACTGCTGGATGCCGCGGCGCACTCCTACGCGATGGCGAACGCCCACCCCGACGTCAAGGCACGTGCGCGGCACATCGCGCCCTCGAACGCCGAGAACGGCGTGGTACGGACCATTTCGGAAGTGCTCGGCCTGGACTGGCATTGATGCGCGTGTCTGCCGCGGTTGGCGCAACGCTGCCCGTAATCTGAGTTCGCGGCGCCTCGAGCGCCTGGCAAGGCGAAGGCCCCCCGGAGTAAGCGTCCGGGGGGCCTTGCCATGACCAAAGAGTTCTCGCTCCGCCGGCGAACCAGCGAGACGACGGCCGCGATTGACGATGCGGCTTCACCCCCCGCGAGGGAGGTGACCTCTCGGTCGACGTTACGGGCCGCTAGTCCCTGTGCCGTCACCCACAGTTCTTGGTCAGATCCCTTGCGGGACCAGCCTCGACGTGGACCAACGTTGTCCGAAACGCCCGAGTGTTCCATTCACCTAACCCAAACGAACCGCGAGCCGGCGAGCCGACCCGAGGACCTGGCCGCGGCCTCAGTTTCCCGAGGCCCCGGTCGATCCCTGGGATCCGTTTGACCGGACCCCTCGGCGGCACATCCCCTGGTTACCCAGTGAATTCGCCTGCTCCGCGCCCAGTTGCCCGGGACCCGAAGCGGTTCGCGTCACCCGGTTTCCCGAGTTCGCGAACCCCGCGTGGGCGATAGCCCCCGGCTAGGCCGGGAACCCCGGAACCAGTCTTCCCTCACCGTGAACCCGGAGGCTCTCGGTTCCGGATTTCCGGCCCCTCTCGATCGGTGAATGTCCCTCTCGATGTCTTAGGTCTACTCGCGTGTCGAGGGCCACGCAAGGCGAAATCGAGGGTATTTTTCCTCCACTTTTTGCCCACATGGTTATCCACCGAAACTAGGCCTAGATTGCCCGCAGTGCACATGCCTGTGGACGAAATCTGTGGACAGTTCCGCCAACTTCCCGGGGTTCCGAGCCGAGACCGACGCCCGCGCACGTGGACGTTTAGGACCGCTCGGAGGCGTCCTCGCTAGCAACCTGGGCAAGCATCGCATTGTATGCAGTGAGGTCGGCGTCGTGGTCCCGCTCCGCCTTCCGGTCCAGGCGCCGTGACTCCCGGGCGTCCGACTGGCGCCAGAGCGCGATGACGCCGATCGCGAGCACGAGCACCGGAAGTTCACCCATGCCCCACGCCAACTGGCCGCCGTACTGCTGATCTGTGATTGCGTCGGGCCCCCAGTCACGGCCCATGAGCCCAAACCAGGTGGGGGCGAGCAACACGTGCGACGCGGTGAGCGCCACGCCGAAGAAGGCGTGCGATGCCATCGTGGCGAACAGCAGCACGATCCGTAGCGGGTAGCGCGGCCGGTTGGGGCCGGGGTCGATCCCGATGAGCGCGTTGAAGAACAGGTAGCCGGCGATGGAGAAGTGCACCAGCATCCACAAGTGACCGGCGTGGTTACGCAGGGCGAACTCGAAGATCGGCGAGTAGTAGAAGAGGATGAGCGAGCCAGCGAAGTTCGCGGCCGCGACGATAGGGTTCGACACGAACCGCATGAAACGCGACTCGACGATCCCGCGGACCCACTCGCGCGGGCCATGCGAGCCGTCCTTGTGACTCTTGAGTACGCGCAGCGCCAAGGTAACCGGCGCGCCCAACGTGAGCGGCAGAGGAGCAACCGTCACGAGGAACATGTGCTCGACCATGTGCCCGCTGAACGTCACGTTCCCATAGATTGCCGGCCCGCCCTGGGTAATCCAGACGAGCATCGCCACACCCACGAGCCACAGGATCGTGCGGTACGCGGGCCAGTGGTCTCCCCGGCGACGCATCCGCCACACCCACCGCAGGTACACCACCGCGAGGGCGGCGATCACGAACAGGCTGAAGATCTCCAGCCGCCACAGCAGCATCCAGTTGGCAAACGACGGCGCGGGCGGCAACTCGTAACCCGTGAGGAAGTAGGCGGGGCTCGGCTGGCTGACGGGCACGATCGGTAGAGGCGGCGCCTGGGTCGACAGCACCGCCGCGATTGTCACCACGGCGACGAGCGCACCGGCATCCACGGACAGCACGCGCCAGAACCTCTGCCGCACCTGCGTCGAGCTGAGCAGCGGCAGATACGTCCGGCGGTGCCACGCCGCGAGCACGATGGCCAGGGACATCAGAACGATCTTTGCCAGGACGAGCCGCCCGTAGGTGGTGGTGAAGAGGTCGGAGACGGATTGCAGGCGCATCCACGCGTTGACCGCACCGGAGACGATAAGGAGCACGGCGCCCCACATGGCGGCGTGGGACATGCGGCGGACCACGCGCTTGGCGTCGTCGCCGAGGGGCCGACGCAGGCTCGCGATCACGCCGACGAGGCCCATCCAGATGGCGGATCCGGCGATGTGCAGCGCCATCGCGCTCACGGCGAGGTGGTGATCGGCGGCACCCGCGGCGTGACCCGTCTCGGCCTGCCAGCCCAACCCCCATACGACGGGAACGAGAGCCCACGCGGCGAGCGTCGGCCGGCGCACGAACGCGACCATGATCGACACCACGACGGCGGCGAGCACCATCTGCAGGTAGGCCTTCAGCAGGTCGACCGATGTCGAGTACTGCCACCACTCCTGCACGAAGCGGGATGCGTCTGTTCCGGAGCCGCGAATGGCCCCATAGGATGCCAGGCTGTAGGTGAGCGCCGACGCCACCCACACGACCGACGCTACCCGCGCAATCAGGGAGGTGCGGGCGACGGCGCGGTGGTCTCGTGGCAGCGCGACTGCGATGAGGAGGAGCGCGCCAACCACACCGGCAATCGCGAGGTCCCTGAGTGCAGCGGACACGGCGACAAGCGTGTCGGCGGTCATGCACCAAGCCTACGCCGAGACCGCGGCGCCCCCCGCGCGGCCTTCCGACGCGGAGGCGGAGACCGTGCGCCCATCCTGGAATGGGTGTCTGACGGCGAGCGTAGTATCTGTTGAGCGCGTCAGGTCCGTCCGCGCCCATCCCCGGCATCGTCGGGCAGGCCATTGGTTCGCACGAAGACATGGCCGCGAAAGGAACCGGTGTTGTGAACGAAACCGCCCCCTTGCTCTCGAGGCGCCAAATCAACTTCATCGTGGTCGGACTCGCCGTCGGAATGTTCCTCGCGGCACTCGACCAGATGATCGTCGCCACGGCCATGCGCACCATCGGCGACGACCTCAACGGCCTGACCCTGCAGGCATGGGTCACGACGGCCTACCTGGTCGCGGCGACCATCTCGACGCCGCTCTACGGGAAGCTGTCCGACATCTTCGGACGCAAGCCGCTCTACCTGGTCTCGATCAGCTCGTTCGTCGTCGGCTCGCTGCTGTGCGGCACCGCGACCGACATGTACCAGCTCGCCGCCTACCGCGGCATCCAGGGACTCGGCGCCGGCGGACTCATGGCGCTGGCGCTCATCATTCTCGGTGACGTCCTGAGCCCTCGCGAACGCACCAAGTACCAGGCGGCCTTCTTCGGCGTGTGGGGCGTCGCGTCCGTGCTCGGCCCGGTGCTCGGCGGATTCTTCGCGGGCGCGCACGAGATCTTCGGATTTGCCGGGTGGCGCTGGATCTTCCTGATGAACGTGCCCATGGGCGTGATCACGATGTTCATCATCATCCGCGTGCTGCACCTGCCGCACACGCACAAGCGCGTGCCGATCGACTACTGGGGCGTCGCGGCGCTGATTGTTGCGATCGTGCCGATGCTGATCGTCGTTGAGCAGGGGCGCACGTGGGGCTGGACGTCAGCCTCGATCATCGCGTTGTCCGTCGTCTCGATCCTTGGTGTCGCCGGATTCATCGCGGCTGAACGGGCGGCGGGGAACGATGCGCTGCTGCCGCTGAGGATGTTCCGCAATCAGACGGTTGGGGTGTCGACGGGCCTCAACTTCGTCATGGGCTTCGCGATGTTCGGCGGGCTGGCTGGGCTTCCGCTCTACCTCCAGATCGCCAAAGGCATGTCTCCCACCACCGCCGGCCTCGCCATGCTGCCGTTCACGTTCGGCATCATCGTGATGGCGACCAGTTCGGCGGTCGTCATCCGACGCACCGGGAAGTACCGGTGGGCCCCGATACTCGGTGGAGCACTCATGGTCATAGCGAGCCTGACGCTGTCTACCCTTCATGCAGACAGTTCGCTCTGGCTGCTATCCGGCGGCGCGGTTCTCTTCGGCCTGGGCCTCGGTGGGATCATGCAGCCCGTCATGCTCGCGGTGCAGAACGCCGTGGAGCCGCGTGACATGGGCACCGGTTCCGCCGCCGTGATGTTCTTCCGGCAGATCGGCGGCGCCCTCGGCACCGCCGTCTTCCTGTCCATCATGTTCGGCACCGTCAGCGGTGACATCGGCAACGAGTTCACCGCGGCCGCTCAGACGCCCGAGTTCCAGAAGGCGATCCAGGACCCGACGGTGCTGGCCAACCCGGTGAACGCGGCCGTCGTGCAGGTCATCCAGAGCGGATCCCTCGACGGAGCCCAACAGGCCGGAATCAGCCTCGACGACACGGCCTTCATCAAGAAGCTCGACCCGGTGCTCGCCGCACCCTTCAAGGAGGGCTTCGCCGTCGCGATCACCCGGGTCCTGCTCATCTCCGGGTTCATCGTCATCCTTGGCTTCATCCTCGCCTGGTTCATCCCCGAACTGCCGCTGCGTGAGAAGTCCGGGCTCGAGACCATGAAGGACGACGCCCACGAGCTGTCGCGCAAGGACCAGGACGGCGACGGCGTACCGGACGCCGCGCAATCGGACGACGAACGCGAGGCGGAAATCAAGGCCGAGGCTGAGGCCCTGGCCGCGAGAGGACCACTCGAGGCCTGACTCGGACTCTGCGGCGAACAACCGTCGCCGGGCCCATGCGGGTCGCTCGCCGCATCAGTCCGGCCTGTCGATCCACGCCCCGTGCGAATGCCCAATCGCGACGGGGCTCGCGCTTCGCGGGCTGAGCGACACCGTGATCCCCGGGTGAGTCGCGTTGCGGCGAGGCTCGAAGGCGACGCGCGCCACCTCGCGTGACTGAGCGATGAACGCAACGGCCGCGTCGAGGGAGTCGTGCTGATCCTCACTGAACTGATACGTGGCGATCGTGTGCCACAGCACTATCGGTCCCGGCGCCAGGCCGGCGACCACCTCCGGGAGCGTCAGCGTCGCATCGCCGCGCACCATGGTCACCTCGGTGGTGCGGCGAATTGCGATTGCGGCGCGAAGCCGCTCGAGCCGTTCCAGGTGCTCGGGCCACACGAGGGCTTCGAGCCACGCCACCCGGGCCTCGTCGTCGACGTCGACCGGGTGCAGGTCAAGGCCCGTGCGCGACGCGAACGCCGGCACCGCGCCTGGCGTCGCAAAGCCTCCACGGTTCTCGCATGAAAGCGTCAGCGGGTCCCGCCCGATCACGCCGCTCCCGTAGTCGTAGGAGTACTTGTCCATGCAGAGATTGAGCCCGGTGGATGCGCCAATATCGATAGCGTGCGCCGGCTCATCCCACTTCGCGACGGCCGCCGCGACGAAGGGAAGGATCGCCGCCGAGCGTCGGACCTCGTTCGTCTGCGTGCGCCTGGTGCAGCCGATCTCGACGATCTGCTCCTCGCGGTCGAGCACGAATGCCCGGAGCGCGGCGTACGCATCGGGTCCGGGGGACGCCGCCTCGGGCGTGAAGCGCGGGTACCAACGTGCCAAGTGGTCGTCGTCGGTGAGGAGCAGCTGCACTGCGCCGAAGAGGAGGTTCAGTGGTGGCACATTCGAGATCTGCAGTACGACGTTGAGCATCTCCCGATCGTCCGCGATGCGCGCGGCGAAGTCCGCGTACAAGGGAGAGTCCTCGGCGAGCGAGACCCAGCGACGCACCGCTGCGGCCGCGGCTTCGTGGGAACCGCCAGCACCACTCGCCCAGTTCTGTTGCTCCACGTCGCCTCCCGCGCCTCAGGTTATCCGGCACCCGGGGTGAGGCGGGCCTCTCGTGCCCGGCCCGGCTGACGCGACGGGCTCGTTGAGGCGCGCTAGAACTGGCTGAGCGCGCGCGTCAATGCGAACGCCACGACAACGAGATAGACGGCCGCCGCGATGGCGCCGACAAGTCCCATCAAGCCGCCGACGACGGCGGACGATCGGTTTGTCGCCCTGCCGCGTGATGCCGCCTTGAAGCCGCGCACGCCGTAGTAAGCCCCGATGCCGCCGAGAACGACATCCAGCCACCACAGACCGGCGCCCCAGAGGTAGAGCACGGCGGTGGCTGCGAACGCCACCACGCCGAAGAACATCGCGTAGTTGCCTAGGTGATTGTCGTGGGTCGTGGGACCCGCGTCTGCGAATAACTCGTGGCCCGCGGCCACAGGTAAGGGTGCCTCGGGCACGCGGTCCGCAAAAGGAACATAGTCGTCGACCGCATCGGGTGCCGCCGCGTCGGCCATCTCCGGCCAGTCCTCGGGATCCCAGGCGCGCGGAATGGCATCGGCGCCCTCGGCATCCGGGTCCAGCGGCTCCGGAATGAATGCTGGCTGATCTGTCACGGCTTCCCCCATCGGTGGTGTCGGCGGGCGTCAGCGTGCATGGGACCGATGGCCTACGACCACACCAGTCCGTGGCCGGGATCGTTCATGACCCGCCCGACGTCGAAAAGCACCCTCGCGCCAAGCTCGCCGTCAACGAGGCGGTGGTCGAAGCTGAGCGCAAGCTGCGTCACCGAACGAATCTGAATCTCGCCCTCGTGGACCCACGGCTGTTGCCGGATGGCACCGAAGGCGAGGATGGCCGCCTCGCCGGGGTTCAGGATCGGCGTGCCGGTGTCGATGCCGAGCGCACCCACGTTGGTGATGGTGATCGTGCCGTCGGACATCGCGCGCGGCGTCACCTTGCCTGCGCGTGCCGCCGCGGTCAGCTCCTGGAGTTCGAGCGCCAGCTCATGAAGCGGAAGGCGGTGCGCGTCCTTGATGTTGGGGACGACCAGTCCGCGCGGCGTCGAGGCGGCAATTCCAAGATTGACGTAGTGCTTGTAGACGATCTCCTGGGACGCGTCATCCCACGATGCGTTGACCTCGGGGTGGCGACGCACGGCGAGCAGCAGCGCCTTGGCGACGATGAGCAGCGGCGTGACACGTACGTCTGCAAAGTCACGATCGGCCTTTAGCCTGGAAACGAGGCTCATGGCGTCGGTGACGTCCACGGTCAGGAACTCCGTCACGTGCGGCGCGGTGAATGCGGAGTTGACCATCGCCTCGGCGGTCCTCTTGCGCACCGACTTCACGGGCACGCGCGTGGAGCGACCGTCCGGTGCGGAGTAGCCCGACTCGAGCCAGGGCTGGTCATCCGCGGCGTACGTCGCCAGTGACCGGGCCGACGATGCCTTCGCCTGCTGTTCGACGTCCTCGCGCGTGACGAGCCCCCCGGGTCCGGAAGGGCTAACCGTCGTGATGTCGATGCCGAGATCCTTGGCGAGCTTGCGTACCGGCGGCTTCGCCAGCACCGGGTAGTCGTCGTCGTCTCCGCCGATCGGGTCTAGTGCGCCTTCGGAGCGGGGGCGGCGGTGTGCCGAGCCCGCCTTGACCCCGTAACCCACCAGCACGGCGCCGGAGCCGGTCTCGGCGGGGGCCTCGGGTACGGGCGGGGCCACCGGGGGCGCAGCGATGGGCGGCGCGGCGACAGGGGCTACGGCAACGGGCGCTGCGGCGGGAGGAGCAGGCTCCGCGACCGGGGCCGCCGGGGCATAGGTTCCGCGATCCTCAACGGGGGCCGCGGGGGGCGCCACGGGAGAGGAGATCGGGGCGGGCGCCGCGCTCGCCGGGGCCAGCAGGCCCTCCGGGTCCACGTCGACCTCAAGGATTCCAACGCCAACCTCGACCGTGTCGCCCTCGATGGCAAGGAGCCGGGTGACCACGCCGTCAAAAGGGCACGGCAACTCGACGAGTGACTTGGCGGTCTCGATCTCGACGATCGGCTGGTTGACCTCGACCACGTCGCCGGGCTTGACGAGCCAGTTGATGACGTCGGCCTCGGTCAGGCCCTCGCCGGCGTCGGGCATGTGAAATACCTCGAACGTTGGCATCGGCGCTCCTTAATGCGTGAGGACGCGATCGACTGCGTCAAGCACGCGATCCAGGTTCGGCAAGTAGTCGTGCTCGAACTTGCTTCCAGGGTAGGGGGTGTGGAAGCCCCCGACGCGGAGCACAGGCGCATGAAGGTGGAAGAAACTTTCCTCCATGACACGAGCCGCGATCTCCGCCCCTGACCCGTATGCCGTGGGCGCCTCGTGGACGATGACCACGCGGCCAGTCTTCTTCGCGGACCGAGTCACCGTCGCGGAGTCCAGCGGGGAAAGGCTGCGCAAGTCGATCACCTCGACGCTCCTGCCCTCCTGCTCGGCCACGGCGGCCGCCTGCAGGGCCACGCGCACCGTGGGGCCGTACGCAACGAGCGTCACGTCGGAGCCTTCACGCGCTACCCGGCCGCTGGACATCTCGGCGGTGGCGAGCGCCGTGCCGTTGGGTTCCGCCAGCTGTGCCACGACGCGATCCGTGTCGACGTCACCCTTGTCCCAGTACCTGGCCTTGGGCTCGAAGAACATCACGGGATCCGGGCATGCGATCGCTTGCTGGATCATGTCGTAGCCGTCCTGGGGCGTCGCGGGGGACACGACCCGCAACCCGGCGGTGTGGGCGAACAGCACCTCCGGGCTTTCCGAGTGGTGCTCCACGGCGCCGATGCCGCCCGCGAACGGGACACGGATGACGATCGGCAGGGTGATGTTCCCGGCCGACCGGTAGTGCATCTTCGCGAGGGAGGTCGTGATCTGATCGAACGCGGGGAAGATGAACCCGTCAAACTGGATCTCGATGACTGACCGGTAGCCGCGCATGGCCATGCCGATTGCGGTGCCCACGATGCCGGATTCGGCGAGCGGCGTATCCATGACCCGCGCTTCGCCAAAGTCCTTGTGGAGACCGTCCGTGACACGGAACACGCCTCCGAGCGCGCCGATGTCCTCGCCCATGAGGAGCACCTTCGGGTCGCGCTCCATGGCGGCACGCAGCCCGGCATTGATCGCGGACGCCAGCGTCATCTGGCTCATGAGTGTGCCTCCGTGAACGAACGCTCGTACCTCTCGAACCACGCACGTTCGGCATCAACCGTGCTGTGCGGCTCGGCGTAGGCGTGATCGAACATCGTGAGCAGGGGTGGCCGTTCCCACGACTTCACCGCCTCGCGGGTGCGCTTGCCGAGGGCCTTGCCCTCCGCCTCCACGGCGGCTCTGAACTCATCGGGGAGTTCGCCGATCGATTCCAGGTACGTCGTCAGGCGAGAGATTGGGTCACGCTCGATCCAGTATTCCTCTTCGGCCTTGCTGCGATACCGCGTCGGGTCGTCGGACGTGGTGTGCGCGCCCATGCGGTAGGTGAAAGCCTCGACGAAGACGGGGCCGGCGCCCGAACGCGCGTACTGCATCGCCCAGTTGCTGACTGCGTAGGACGCGATCACGTCATTGCCGTCCACCCGCACCGAGGGGATACCGACGCCCTTGCCGCGTTCCGCGAGCGCCACCTTGCTCTGGCGTGTCGTGGGCTCGGAGATGGCGAACTGGTTGTTCTGGCAGAAGAAGACGATCGGCGCGTTGTTCACGGCAGCGAAGATCAGGGCCTCATTCACATCGCCCTGGGCCGTCGCGCCGTCGCCGAAGTAGCACATGACGGCACCGTCGCGCGAGGGATCGCCAGTCGCAACAAGTCCGTCGCGGTCCATCGCCATCGCGTAGCCGGTCGCGTGGAGCGTGTGTGCCCCGATCACGAGCGTGTACAGGTGGAACGAGTGCTCGGAGGGAACCCAGGCACCGTGCTGGAGTCCGCGGAAGACCTTCAGAATGTCCGGCAGGTCCACCCCGCGCTGCAAGGCGACACCATGCTCGCGGTAACTCGGGAATGCGTAGTCCTCGCCGCGAAGCACCGCTCCCGAGCCGACTTGAGCCGCCTCCTGGCCGCGCGACTCGACCCACAGGCCGAGCTCGCCCTGGCGCTGGAGGCTCGTGGCTTCGCTGTCGAACGCGCGGGTCACCATCATGTCTCGCCAGAAGCCCCGCAGTCGTTCGGGGGTGAGATCGGCGGCGTAGTGCGAGAAGAAGTCGTTCTCGACCCGTTCACCGGTGTGGGTCAGGAGTCGGATAAGCCCCTCTTCCGACAGCGGTCCAACAGCGTTCACTCGCGCCTCCCTTGCCTGGTCCCTCGTGTCTACCACCGTGTGGCGACTTGCGCCCGCATTTCTAACCTACGCAAGCGTAGGCTACGGAACCGTAGGTTAGCAAGCAGGGCGCACCAAAGGCGCGGCCGAACGAGAAGGGGTGCCTGGTTACTGCGAGGCTTTGTACGCGGCCACAACCTCTTCAGGGTCACCATCCATTTTGAGGTTGCCGTGGTCAATCCACAGGACACGTGTGCACGTATCGAGGATCGAGCCCATCGAGTGGCTGACAAGAAAGACCGTGCCCGCCTGATCACGCAAGTCACGGATGCGCTGCTCACTCTTTTCACGAAACGCCTTGTCGCCTACGGCCAGCGCCTCATCCACCAACAGAATCTGGTGATCCTTCGATACGGCGATGGAGAAGCGCAAACGCGCCTGCATCCCGGATGAATACGTCTTCATGGGCAGGTCCATGAACTCCGCGAGCCCGGAGAATTCGACGATCTCGTCGTAGACGCGATCGAGATCCTGCCGCGAGTGCCCCAGTGCGAGCGCACCAACGATGACATTCTTCGCACCAGACAAGTCAGGCATGAGGGCCGCATTCACCCCGAGCAGCGCGGGACGGGCCGACGCATACACGGCTCCGCGCGTGGCCATCGTTAGGCCCGCGATCGCACGCATCAGCGTCGACTTTCCGGAGCCATTGTGGCCGATGACCCCCACGCTTTCGCCCTCGGAGACGGCAAGTGACACGTCCTTGAGCGCGTGAACGATCCGCAGCCCCCCCTGCCGACGCAGCAAGGATCCACCCTGCGTTGCGCGCCGACCAGTCGCATGCGAACGGTAATCGACCGAGAGTTCGCGGACCACCACAATCGGAGAGCCCCGTTCAGCGGCCTCAGTCACGGCCATACCGTTCCTCGGCGCGCCAAAAGAACACGACCCCGACCGCCAACGCGACGACCGCGGCGATCGCCGCCACCCACCACAAGCTCCCCGGCGACTCGTGGCCGGAAAGTGTGACTCCGCGAACCAACGCTATGTACGCGTAAACGGGGTTCAGTTTCGCGACCTCAAGCAGCGTCTGGTGTTTGTCCAGCACGAGATCCAGCGAGTAGAAGATACCGCTGGAGTAGAACAGCAGTCGCGTGATGATCGGTATCACCTGAGTGATGTCGTGCAGGTGCACCGTGAGGCGCGCCGTCACCAGAGCTACTCCAAGGTTGAACAGCGTCATCAACAACAAAACGGGGACCAGGAGCAACCACGTCCACGTCACGGGCTCCCCCATGAAGACGAAGATGAGGCACATCACGGTCACCATCGGGATGAGTTCAAAGAGCTGCTGCAACACGCTGGCGAGCGGTAGCAGCATTCGGGGGAAACTCAGGCTACGTACCAACGAAGCGTTGCTCGACACTGCGCGGGCGCCCGCGTTGAGGGACCGAGAGAAGTACTCGAAGATGAAGACCCCGGCGACGAGGAAGGGGATGAACTTCGGGGGGCGCGAACTCGCGGGCAAGATCAAGCCGAAGATGAGGCCGTACATCAAGGCATTCAGCGTGGGCCTCAGGACCACCCAGCCAAGGCCCAGGCGATTCTCCGCAAGACCGGCTTGAATTCGAAACCGCGAGAGCGTAAACGCAAATTGCCGGCGCTCCCACAATTGCGCAAGGTACTCGTGTAGCGGTGGCCGCGCACCAACGCGCTCAAGTCCGGCCTCCGCCGCAACGGCGTCGTAGTCGAAGGTCGTCACTCGGCTCCTTGAAACGTATCGTCGCGCATGAGAACGCTAGCGCTCAGCGTCCCCCAGGGTACAGGCGTAATCGGCGAACGTCGCCCCCCGCTACGAGCGCCCGGCACCGCCCAGCGCCTCAAGCATCGCATCGTTCTCTGCTGCCGTGCCGATCGTGACGCGAATACCCTCATCCGCAAACGGCCGCACGAGGATCGGGACGTCCGCTCGTCCGAGCGCCGCCGCGATGTCGGCCGTGCGCTCACCGGCGGGGAGCCACAGGAAGTTGCCTTGAGCGTCGGGCACGTTCCAGCCGAGCTCGCGCACCGCCGCGACCACGCGCTTGCGCTCGCCGACCGTGACCTGCACGCGCTCAAGCAGCTCGTCTGCCGCCCCCAACGAAGCGATGGCCGCGACCGACGCCAACTCGGTGATTGAGAAGGGTGTGACGCAGGATCGCACGGGCGCTATCAGATCCGCGGGTCCGGCAGCGAACCCGACGCGCAAGCCGGCGAGTCCGTACGCCTTCGAGAAAGTCCGCATGAGTATGAGGTTGTCGTGGCGGTCCAGTTCCACCCGGCCATCGACCGCGGCATCGTCCTCCACAAACTCCACATACGCCTCGTCGAGGACGACGAGGACGTTCTGCGGAACCTTCCCCATGAACGCCGCGAACTCGTCCGCTCGAATCGTGGGTCCCGTCGGGTTGTTGGGCGAACACAGCAGCACCACGCGGGTGCGCTCGGTGATGGCGGCGGCCATCGCGTCGAGGTCGTGGCGTGCGTCGGCGGTGAGCGGCACCTTGACGGCGCGCGCGCCGGCAAGGCTCGCGAGAATCGGGTAAGCCTCAAAGCTGCGCCACGCGAACACGACCTCGGATCCGGCGCCGCAGTACGCCTGCAGCACGTGAGAGAGCGCTGCCACCGAGCCCGCGCCGACCACCACCTGGGACGGGTCGAGGTTGACCGACGCCGCGATGCGCGCGGTCACCTCGGTCGCGGACATGTCGGGGTATCGGTTGATGCGGCCCGATGCGTCCGCGATGGCGGCGACCACCGAGGGAAGCGGTGGGTAAGGGGATTCGTTCGACGAAAGCTTGACCGGGGCGGGTCCTCCCGCGCCGCGGGCGCCGGGGACATACGCGGGCAGGGCGGCGACCTCCGGTCGCGGTGTGGGCCTGTTCATCCCCCAAGCATGGCAGTCACATGCCACAATGCTGGCCATGCGATTCCTCACGACG
>Ga0214472_10003622_pt1 | contig 16333 bp, 12 predicted proteins | sample RVTome_6_FD_207662 | JGI IMG/M metagenome (GOLD analysis project Ga0214472, IMG submission 207662) | Soil microbial communities from uranium-contaminated site in the Upper Colorado River Basin, Wyoming, United States - RVT140D175 | ecosystem: Environmental > Terrestrial > Soil > Contaminated >... | reverse complement strand
CCGGCGGTGTGTAGTAGCGCCGGGTCTCGATCCCCTCGGCCCGCAGCGCCACCCCCAGCGTCTCGGCATCGACACCGAAGGCCGCCGGGTCCACGAGGATCGTGAAGTCCTTGTACGTGCTGCGGTCGCCCCCGCACACGGCAGGGAACGACACGCCAGGGAGGTCGGCCAACGTCCGGCGGTACGCCGCCGCGAGGGCATTCCGGCGCGCGATCCGCTCCTCCAGCCCGTCCAGGGAGGCCAGGGCGATGACGGCGTGGACCTCCGACATCCGCGCGTTCAGCCCGACCAGCCGGCAGTCGTAGTCGCCGGGATTGCCGTAGTTCCGGCCGATCCGGCACCGCTCCGCGAGCACGTCGTCGTCGGTCGCGATGATGCCTCCCTCCGCCGCGACCAGGACCTTCGTCGGGGACAGGCTGAACACCTCGGCATCCCCGAGTCCCCCCACCGGGACTTCTCCCCTCCGAGAGCCGAACGCGTGCGCCGCGTCGAAGAACAGCCGGAGCCCGTTCCGTCGGGCCACCGCGACGAGCCCCTGGGCATCGCACGGCGTCCCGAAGGTGTGGGTCGCGAGGATCGCCGACGTGCGTGCCCCCACGACGAGCGCGGCCGAGGCCGGGGAGAGCGTGAGTGTCTCCGGATCGACGTCCGCGAAGGCGGGCCGGAGGGCGTTCCACATCACCGCGTGCACCGTCGCGGGGAACGTGAACGACGGCACGATCACATCGCCCGACAGGTCGGCGGCCCGCAACAGGAGCAGCAGCCCCGACGTGCAGGAGGAGACGGCGATGCAGTGACGAACCTCGAGGTACTCGGCGGCCCGGCGCTCCAGCTCCCGGACCCTGGGCCCGTCGGTGAGGATCCCGCTCGCCAGGACACGTTCGATCTCCCGGGCGACGGACCGTGGATCCGGAACGCTCGGACGCGCGAAGGGCAGGCCATCCGGGAACGTGGGCCGCCCTCCGAAGATGGCCGGTGCATCGGGGCTGGGTCTGGCGACGACTCTTGCCATGCTCACCTCCTCCCCGGTGGATGGAGCGCTTCGGGAGCCGCAAGCGTGGCCCTCGCTGCATCTCGTTCGCCCTCGCCGAGCCGCTCGGACAGCCACCCCACGGTGGCCTCCAGGCCCTCCCGGAGGCCCACGAGCGGCCGGTACCCGATGAGCCGAGCCGCCTTCGATATGTCGGCCTCCGAGTGCCGCACGTCTCCCGGCCGGGCGGCGGCGAACAGCGGCTCGAGCCGGCTTCCCAGCAGCTCGTTCAGCACGTCGACCAGCGCCAGCAGCGAGATCCGCCCGCCGCAGCCGACGTTCATGGCCTCTCCCACCGCTTCCCGGCCCGCTGAGGCGGCCAGCAGGCAGGCCTCGACGGCGTTCGTCACGTAAGTGAAGTCCCGGGTCTGGCCGCCGTCGCCGTAGATCACCGGCTGCTCGCCGGCAAGCATCCAGCCCGCGAACCTGGGGATGACCGCGGCGTACTCGGACGAGGGGTCCTGGCGCGGGCCGAAGACGTTGAAGAAGCGAAGCGACACGGTCTCGAGGCCGTAGACGTGGGCGAAGGCCCGGCAGTAGGACTCCCCCGCGAACTTGGAAGCCGCGTACGGGGACAGCGTGACCGCCGGCATGTCCTCGTGCTTCGGGAGCGTCGGCTGGTCGCCGTAGACGGACGACGAGGACGCGTAGACGACGCGGCGCACGCCTAGATCCCGTGCGGTGAGGAGCACCGTGAGCGTCCCCTCGACGTTGACAGCGTTGCAGCGCAACGGGTCCGCTACCGACCTCGCCACCGTCGGCATGGCCGCCAGGTGATAGACCACCTCCACACCTCGCATCGCGGCCAGCACCGTGGCCGGATCTCGGACGTCGCCTTCGAGCAGCTCCACGGCTCCAGCGAACCCGGCCAGGTTGTCTCGCGAGCCGGTCGAGAGGTCGTCGAGAACGCGCACGCGTTCGCCGGACTCGGCCAGCCGTCGCACAAGGTTCGAGCCGATGAATCCGGCGCCTCCCGTTACCAGGACGTTCACAGCGCGAGGCCTCCTCGCATCGAAGCGATGGTGTTCGCGGCGTTTCGAACCTTTACGGGGGCGCGCTCCCGACACGTTTGGGCGCCATGTGATGTATCAATCTCGCCAGATCGCTCAGATCTTCGATCTCAGCATCCGGCGCATGCGTCGGCGAGGGCGGCTCGAGGTGGCTGTACAGGCCAAGGGGGGAGCGGACACGTATCGTGAACATTCCCTCGGCACGCGCACCCACGAAGTCCTTGATCGGGTTGTCGGCCACGTAGGCAGCTTCGGCTCCCGCGGTGCCCAGCCGCTCAAGGATGAGAGCGAACGGTTGCGTGCTCGGCTTCCAGTGATCAATGCCGAAGTCATCGGTGAAGACGACCGCATCGAAGAACCGAGCGATCTCCAATGCCGCGACCTTCCGGCGTTGCACGGCAGAATGGCCGTCCGTCAGGAGTCCGAGAGCATGGCGGCTGCGAAGATCGCTCAGCAGTTCCAGGACGCCGGGGAACAACGAGATCCGGGGCTCATGGTTGCGAAACCATCGCACCATGGCCCTGACCCTTACGGCAGGATCGATCCCGTGGTTCCGCAACCAGGTGTCGAAGGTCCTCTCGCGAGCCCCCGCTTCGAAGAGAGCTTGGAGTTCCTCGAAACACTGCTCGGCGGCCAGCCCCAGCTCGCGCTCTGCCAACGCTGCGACCGCGCGGAACCCATTGATGACATAGGCCCGCTCCGGGTAGAGGGTATCGTCCAGGTCAAACACGATGGCTTTCAAGCCGGGCACGCTCCTCGCCGGTCAGGAGGAAGGAGTCATCGAAGCGAGAGAGATGGAGTCCTACCGAATACGTCCCCAGAGGAGGGGCCTCGGGACGCTCCCCCACCGCAAGCATGAGAAGCCAGTGCACATACGGCACTCCGGCCGCGATGGCCAGAGGCACACCCCCTCCGAACCGCGGATTGACTTCCGTGAAGTACGGCGTGCCATCCTTCATCAGGCACTGGATCGTGATGGGTCCGATCGCCCCGAGGCCCCGACCGATCGTCACACAATGGCGGAGGATCTCGGGATCGCAGACCGTCACGCCCTTGGCCACCTCTCCCCAGCGGACCTCGATGCGGCGACGGGATACGACGGCCAGCACACTTCCGTCGTAGTCGCACAGGACGTCGCTCGTGATCTCAGGCCCTGGCAGGAATTCCTGGACCACGGGATCACGTACGTAATCGAGGAAGAATGTCAGCTCCCGATCATCGCGGACCGGGAACGTCTGCTCGCCAGCGCTACCGAAGCGGGGCTTGACGAAGACCGGGTAATCGAGACGCTGCACACGAGCTTCGGCGGGAAGCCACGAGCGCGGCGCAGGTACATCGAGCGTTCGAAACAGCTCATGGGTCAGCAGCTTGTCAGCGGTCACCGATACCGACCGATCAGGAACCAGGACGACGCAAGCGCCGGTCGCTTCCAGCTCACGGCGATACCGCGCGAGCACGGGGATGTCCGGGTCGATCAATGGAAAGACGAGATCCACCCGCTCCCTTCGGCAGATCTCAGACAGCACCGAGCCGAATGACGGGTCGGACAGAGCAGGCACGACATACGTGTGAGAGGCTTCCTGAAGGGCGGGAGCCAGGGGATCCATATCGACAGCCACGATGTTCCCCGAGAGACCGAGGTCGACGTACGCGCGCTTGAACAACCTGAACAGCTCCACTCGCCGCCCCGCGCTGGTGAAGAGAACGTTGACCCGGCCTCTCCCCCCGTTTCTACGTCGACCCACCAAACCGGGGCCCGACCTCTCGGGCGCCCGCAGACTCGATCGGTTCGTCGAGCCATGAAATGGTTCCATGGTTGTGTGTCCCGGCTGACTGATCCCCTTGCGTCGCAGCACCATCCCCACAGTCGAAACCAGGCTTCGCAGGTCCAGCCAGAGCGACCAGTTGTCGACGTACCAGACATCCCATTGGAATCTCTCGTCCCACGGGAGTTCGTTTCGGCCCCGGATGACGGCGGGTCCGGTCAGGCCGGGTTTCATCTCATGTCGACGCCACTGCTCGGCCGTGTAGCGGTCTCGATACTCCGGGAGCAGCGGCCGTGGCCCGACGAGGCTCATGTCGCCGCGGAGGACGTTCACGAGCTGGGGCAGCTCATCGATAGAGGCGACGCGCAGCAGGCGGCCGAAGCGTGTCAATCGCCGTTCGTCCGGAAGCGGGTTGCCCTGTGCATCGAATCCTTCGGTCATCGTCCGGAACTTGAGGACGAGGAAGGGCCGTCCGTGGCGGCCCAGCCGTTCTTGCCTGAACAGGATCGGTGGACCCATCGTGAGCCAGATCGCGAGTGAGACGAATGCGCCCACCGGTAGAAGGACGACGAGAACTACGGCAGACACGAGAACGTCGAGCGCCCTCTTCACCGCCAGTCGGGTGCTCCGCGAGAAGGTCCGATTTCGATCCCGCTGCGCCCTCTCCGACGTCATGCTCGCTCCGAACCGGCTCGTCGAAGGAACGCCCCTCGACCGTTCCCCAGGGCCTCGGGGGTCAAGAGATCCCGATACCGTGCCACCACGTTGTCCGTCACCTGTAACTCATCGAACCGCTCCAGGGCTCTGCTCCGGGCCGCCTTCCCCAGTCGCCGTCGCAGCTCCGGGTCACGCGCCAGTGCAAGGATCGCCTGGGACAGGCGTTCCGCGTCCCGAGGAGGAACGAGGATCCCCTCAACGCCGTGGCGCGCGACCTCCCTGCACCCCCGGATGTCCGTCAACACCATGGCCTTCCCCATCGCCGCCGCCTCGATGGCCGATCTCGGCAACCCCTCACGCCACGACGCGAGCACGAAGATGTCCATCGAAGCGAGTAGAAGGGGTATGTCCGTGCGCCACTCCACGAACACCACGTCGTCCCGTGCTCCGGCCAGCTCTTCCTGTCGGATCGCGTCGCGCTTATCCGGGTCGCGCCCGCCGACGGCAACGAACCGAACGTGGGGAAGCATCTGTCGGACCCGGCGAGCCGCGGCGAAGAACTCCCGGTAGCCCTTCTCCCTCACCATCCGGCCCACCGTTCCGACGACGAGCTCTCCCTCACGGACGCCGAGCGTCCCGCGGGCCTGGGCGATCTGCTTGTCGGACGTCGTGACCGGGTCGAACCTGGCAAGATCCGTCCCATTGCCGAGCAGTACGGATTTCGCCCGGCTTGTGAAGCGCCACCGACGGGCCCAGCCCAGATCCTCCGCACTCTGATACAGCTCCAGGTCGCTGAACCGGGCCGCCAACCACTCGAGCGCCATAACGGGTAGCCGTTTCGATGGCGGGTCGTCGGGAGTCGCATAGAACCCATGCACGGTATTGACGACGAAGGGCACCCCCGCCAGACGGGCGCCGATACGTCCCAGGATCCCCGGCTTCGGATTGTGCGTGTGCACCAGATCGAACCGCTCTCGTCTGAAGATACGAACAAGCTCGGCCAAGGCCAACGCGTCGGCGAACGGGTCCCAGGCCCGCGTCGCATGGCGCCATGCGATGTGGCGGATCCCCTCAGTCCGAAGGTCTCCGACCCATGGGCCGGGTGCGCTGATGGCGACAACGTCGTACCCCTCGTCCCGGAGCCGCCGGAGCTGAGCGAGCAAAAGGAACCGGAGGGTCAGGTCGACGGTCGTCACGTGAGCAACCCGGATCCCGTCCATCAGTCGCGCGCTCCTCTGTTAGGCGCCTCGATGTCAGGCGCCTCGCCCTCGGGCGGCGGGATCGAGAGGAGAACGAAGTACAGCGGGAGGATCTGCACCCGCTGCCGGTCCAAGAGACCGAAGTTCGCGAGCGCGGAGAACGCGACGATGGCCACCCCCGTGTAGGCCGCCGCGAAGGCGACGTACGCCTGCCGCCGGGAACTTCGCAGCGCGGCGAGGACCCAGCGGAACCGCACGACCGTGAGGAGCATGAGGAACGTCCCCTCGGCAGCGGTGACGAACTCGAGGGTGCTGTCGGCTTCCGTGAACAGCGGTCGGAAGAGCACCGTGAATGCGGCGCCCGGCACATCCTTCGGCCCCGAGACGACGGACGGACTGAAGACGGACCCCCCGTAGGCCGAACCCGCGGACGCCTCAGTGAGGACCCCGGGCAGCCCCTGCGAAGTCTCGATCCCGGCCTCCTTGAGGAAGCGCTCGGTGCGGTGGACCAGCAGCAGCGCGATCGCCGCGACGACCGCCAGGCCGACGCACTTGGCCACCGGACCGAGTAGCCCGAGCTCTCGTTTGGGCCGGCGGATGAGGTAGGCGACGGCGAGGGCGACACCAGCGAGCCCCGCGACGTGAGGGCGGACCAGGGACATCGCCAGCACCCCCAGACCCGTCCAGGCCAACCCTGGAACCTGCCGCCCCGTGAGGATGTAGGCGGCGCCCAGGGACGCGGCCCCCAGGCCCAGGACCATCCACGGATCCTTCCCCATAAAAGAAGACCAGAACAGGAGCGAGGGGTAGAGGAACAGCAAGGGTGCGTACGCCTTTGGGCGTGCGTCGGGGATCCCGATGGCGAAGGCCCGATAGAAGAGGAACAGGCCCCAGAACCCGAGCCAGGCGTAGAACTGGAAGCCGCCGAGGCGGGTCGCCCCGAAGACCGCGTACACCAGCCCGTTCAGGAAGCCGGGGAAGTCCGTGCCGGTGATGCCCCTGCGTAGCGCCGGCTCGAACACACCCTGACGGAACGCTTCCCCGAGTTCGACGCCCGTCTTGTGGTAGCCGGTCGCGTCGGCGACGCCCTTGTACACGTCGAAGGCGACGACGTGACCCAGGTAGGCCATCACCATGTGCAAGACGAGGATGCAAGCGAGGAACGCAAAGAGGCGTGGATCGTTTTCGCGCTGAGCGTGCCGCCAAAGGATGGGGAGGGAGACGACGACAAGGATGGGTCCGACAACCAAAGCTCCCCAGTAGTCGTACGACGTCCAGGCCATGAGCATGAGGAGCGCAGCGACGTAGGCGGCTACGAGGACGAGGCCGCTACCGAAACTCATCCACTCGGACGACCCCTCGCGACGGTCAATGACCCCGCCTGCGGACCTCCAAGGAGGTGCCGGGGTTCGTGTGGTCATGCCAGCAGCTCCTCGTAGACCTGTTCGATCCGCCGAACGGTCTTTCGGATGTCGAAGTCGAGCGCTCGGCGGCGGGCCGCCTCGCCCATCCGTCGCCGAAGGGCCGAGTCCCCCAAGAGCGTGCGAAGCGCCCCGGCGATAGCCTGGGCATCGGCCGGAGGCACGACCACGCCCTCCGTGCCATTCCTCACCACCTCGGGGAGGCCACCGGCCCGCGTCACGACCGCGGGCGTGCCGAGCGCCATCGCCTCGATGAGTCCGATCGACAGGCCTTCCTGCACCGAGGAGAGCGCGAACACGTCGAAGCATGCCGCTATGCGCGGGGCATCGGGCCGGCTGCCGGTGAACACGACGGACCCGTCGAGCCCGAGATTCTGTGCGTGCCGGCGGACCTCCGACTCCAGCTGGCCCGCGCCGATCAGGACAAGCCGGACCTCGGGGATCTGCCGGCGCAGAAGGGCGATGGCCTCGAGCAGGAACCGGTGTGCCTTCTGAGGCGTGAAGTTGGCGATGCACCCGACCACGGGAACCCCTTCCGGGATGCCCAGCTCGGACCGGACCTCGTCAGGTCCCGGCGACTCGGGCAGCGCGCTCGGGTCGATACCGTGGTAGAGGATCTCCACGGGGGGCATCCGGAGCGGAAGGGACCTCGGGTATCGGAGCGACGCCTGTACGTGCTCGGAGACCGCGAAGACGTGGTCGTTCCGCGGGAACGTCAGGAGGTTCCCCCAGTAGGTGGCTCGCCGATATCCCTCCCAGACGCTGTGCTCCGTGTACACGATCCGAGGGCTTCGCCGGCCAGTCAGTGCCGCCCTCGCCCCGATGGCTGCGTAGGGGGAGTGGATGTGCAGAAGGTCGATCCGCTGCTCCCGAACGACGCGCTGAAGGCGACGGATCCATCCGACCCCTCGTGCGCCGTTAAGACAGCCCACTTGTAGCCCGGCCTCCCGAAGCGACGCCACCATGGCATCGTGCGTCGGGAGGAGGTACGCAACCTCGTAAGCGAACCGGGAGCGGTCCAAGTAGGGGGCCGCGCTGACCAGTAGCTGCTCGGCCCCGCCCCTGTTCAGACCCTTGATGAGCAGGAGGATCCGTTTCATCACCGATCTCGCTGCCCCGGGCCAACTCGCCGGAGCGGTCTGGATGGAAGCATCCCGATGGCAACGAGGAACGCCGTGACCAATGGGATGGCCGCAGTGTGCAGGACATAGTCGATCGACGCTTGGACCCCGACCGCAAGCAGGGTAACCGCCGCCAGCGCCGTGACCGCATCGGGGGTCTCGCTCACAAAGAGGCGGAGGAAGCCCCACGCGAAGATCAGTAGGACGAACATGAGACCCGGCACCCCGAGTTCGGCGCCCTGCTGCAAGAACTCGTTGTGCGCCCAGAACAGCCGGTTGGAAGGCTCCTCGCGCGCGATCGGGCTGAATGCCCGGAACCGTCCGGCACCGACGCCCGTCACCGGGTGGTCGGCCATAATCTCGATCGCATCGTTCCACAGGCCGACACGATCGTGCGTGAGCGCCTGGTCGACACGGGCCCGAATGCCCAAGGCCCCAGCCGGCGAGTAGCTCGCACCCAGCACCACCGTGACCACGACCGCCAGCAGAAGCAGCGCGCCAGAGACGGCAACCACGCCGCGTGCCGCGCCCCGCCCGGTCGCTGCCACCACCATGGCCGGAAGCGGCAAGCCCGCAAGCAGGATCACCGATGCCGTCACGTGACTGCGGAGCGGCACGACCGCGGCTGCCGCCGCCACGCTTGCTCCGACGCCCCGCACGATGGGAGAGCGGGCAGCGAGCGTCAGCATCAAGCCTGCCAGGGCGACTACCATGAAGAAGGCCCCCTTGGCGTTCGCGTAGCCGAACGGGCCACTCAGCGGGGCGAAGCTGAGCAGGTCGTCCCGGAACAGGAACGCCACGATCCCACCCGCCACGACTACCGCAGCAGGAACGAGCGACCTGTTCACCGCCCCCACGGCCCGGCCGAGCATCATAGCGACCGCGACCCCGCCGAAGACCGCGGCGACCGGGCCCGGATCGCCTTCCGAACCCGCAAGGAACGTCCATCCGATCGCGAGGATGACGAGGCCGATCCCCAGACGGTCGAGACGGCGCACTCCCCCATTCATGCCGGCACACGGTCCAGGAAGGTCCTGTACCAGAGCTCCAGATTCATGAGGAGCCAGAGGTGCTGGTCCCACACATGGCGCCCGGATACGTGCTCCTTCCACATGCGCTCGACCACGGCGGGATCCAGGTAGCCTCGCTGCCGAGCCCGATCGTCCAGCAGCACCTCGAACGCGAAGGAACGGAGCTCTCCTCTGAACCAGGGGTCCGTAGGGACCGAGAACCCGTGTTTAGGTCTACGGAGCACACTCGGCGGAACGAGTTCGGCGACGGCTCGCTTGAGGATCCGCTTCGTAGACCAGCCCCTGACCTTCTCTCGACCGGGGATCTGGAATGCCAGCTCGACCAGGCGGTGATCCAGAAGCGGCAAGCGGGCCTCCAGGCTCGCCGCCATCGTCGCCTTGTCCACCTTCTCCATGTACGCGTCCGGGAGCCACGTCTTGACGTCGACGTACATCAGCCGGTTGAGGTGACCGCCGCTGGCCCCGCCGTTCAGGTGCGCGTAGAGCCGCGGATACGCCCCGGCGGGATCGTGATCCCCGATGGCTTCCCAGACCTCCGGCGCCAGCAGCTCCGCTTGCATCTCCGGCGTGAACAGGACCAGCCACGCGGCGTACCGGCGGGCCGGATCCTCGACGGGCAGGGCGCTTAGCGCACGCTTGAGCCTGCGGAGTCGCGGCAGGCGATCCGCGGCCGTCCGGGCCCAGTTGTTGGTCAAGAAAGGCCGGAGGAACGCGGCCGCACGGTCGGCGGCGTAGCGGCGGTAGCCGCCGAAGAGCTCGTCCCCCCCGTCCCCCGTCAGCACGACCTTCACGTGCCGGCGAGCGAACTCGCTGAGGAGGAAGACCGGGAAGCCCGCGGCGTCGCCGAAGGGCTCGTCGTAGTGGTACACGAGCTTCTCCAGGAGCCCGATCAGGTCTGCGTGATCGACCCTCAACTCGAAGTGGTCGGTCCCGAGCCACCGTGAGACCCGCCGGGCGTCTGGTAGCTCGTCGTAGGCCCCGCTCACCGTGAAGCCGACGGTGAACGTCTTGATCGGCTCGCGGGTGTGGCGGCAGGCAAGGGCCACCACCGCACTCGAGTCCACCCCCCCGCTCAGGAAGGCTCCCACCGGCACATCGGCCACGAGCCTGCGGCGGACCGAGTCGTCGAGGAGCTCGAGGACCTGCCGGGCGCAGGCATCCGGGTCGGCGGGCCGGTCGAGGGTCACCTCCGGCGAGGCGTCCACGTCCCAGTACGCGGATACCGAGACGTGTCCGTCCCGCGCCAGGAGGTAATGGGCCGGAGGCAGCTTGGCGATCCCCCGATACATCGTCTCCGGCGCCAGGGCGTGGCCGAAGGCGAGGTAGTTCGCGAGCCCTCGAGGGCTGATCTCCCTGGGGACCGTTGGGTCGGCGACGATGGCCTTGATCTCGGAGGCGAAGATCAGCCTCCGCTCGTCCAGGTAGTAGTAGAGGGGCTTCTCCCCAATGCGGTCCCTGGCCAGGAACAGGGTGCGCTCGGGCCGGTCCCAGATCGCGAACGCGAACATCCCGTTGAAGCGGTCCAGGCAGGCCGGCCCCCACTGCTCGTACGCGCGAAGCACGACCTCGGTGTCGCTTCGGGTGCGAAAGTCGTGCCCCAAGGACTCGAGATCCGACCGCAGGTCCAGGAAGTTGTAGAGCTCGCCGTTGTAGACGATGCACCGGGTGCCGGGGTCGTTCCACAAAGGCTGATGGCCGCCCTCGAGGTCGATGATGCTCAGCCGGTGCATCCCGAGGAAGATCCCGTCGCCCGTCCACGTCCCGCGGTCGTCGGGGCCCCGATGCCGAAGGCGATCGAGGCAGACGTCGGCGTATCGATCGACGTCTCCGCTTCTCTCAGGAGAAAGGGCGAGGTACCCGAATATCCCGCACATGGGTTCCTTCCGATGGTCCCGGTGACAGCCGGCGAGGCGCCTACGCGGCTCTCGTCGCGCCGGCCAGGCGCTCGTACAGGTCGAGGTATTGGGGCGCGATGCTTCCGATGTCGAAGAGCGATCGGCATCGCGCCCTGGCCGCCTCTCCGAGCCTGGACCGGAGGCGCTGATCCTCCAGCAGCTTCGTGACGAGGACGGTGAGGCGGCCGACGTCGCCCGGTGGAGCCAGAAGTCCAGTGGCTCTGTGGACGACGACCTCAGGGACCCCCGCGACCGCGTAGCCGGCGACCGGGAGCCCCATCATCCCTGCCTCGATCACGGTCGCAGGCATCCCTTCCATCCCGTCCTGGCGGCTCGTGAAGAGGAACACGTCCCCAGCGGCCAGTATGTCGGCCACGTCGGAGCGGCTCCCCAAGAAGTGCACCCGCCCCATCAGGCCCGAATGCGTCACTTCGCGCTCGAGCTCCCAGCGCAGCGGCCCGGCACCGAGCATGAGGAGGACGATCCGTCGCCCCGGCCCGAGGCGGTTCAGGATCTCCAGTGCGACGAGGGGATCCTTCTCCCAGGTGAGCGCACCGACCGACAGGATGACCTCGGCGTTCTCCGGGATCCCCATCTCGCGCCGCACCGCGACTCGCTCCCTGGTCGGCTCCATGCGGCGAGGGTCCACGGCGTTGGGGATGGTCACAACCCGATCGGCCGGCACGCCGAACGTGTGCATGACCTCGTCACGAAGGGCCTCAGCGACCGTCACCACTCGGGTTGCCCGTCGCATGAGGGCCCGATGGAGAATCCTCCGCGGTCCGCGAGCCGCCCAGGTGGGTGCGGCCCCGATCCGCCTGTCGACCACGGGCACTTCTCCGGCCGCCCACACCACGTACTTGAGGGTGTCACCTCCGTGCGCTTGCACAACGTGGGGCCGCCACTGCCGCAGCAGGCCACGCAGATCTCGCAGGGCGATCGGGTCTACCCGGACACCCGGTAATCCTGAACCTCGAGCGCGAAGGTTCGTCACCGGCGCTCCGAAATCGAGATCCCCGGGGCCGGAGCGTTTGAGGACCGCCACGTGCTGGGAAACGCCATCTCTCTCCAGCGCTCGGACGAGGTCGGCGACGAACACCTCCGCGCCGCGGCGTTGCCCCGTCGTCACCACGTGCAGGATCCGCAACACGGGCTGCGTTGGCGTGACCTTCATCGCGATCGGATCCATCCTTCTACACGTTCCGCGTCCGGTCGCCGGAAGCCCACCGACGTCCCTCATGAGACCCACCCTTCCACGCGGACAAGTCCCGCTGAAGCCAGACGGAGAGAGCGGCGTTATCTGGTTCGAACTTCTCCTCCAACCGGGCGCGCATCTTCGGATCCATGGGCGGATATCTCACGCGCATTCGGGTGTTCAGGTGATCGACGACCCGCATGGGTAGGCGAGGCAGATGGCGCGCGAGACGGAGGGCACGCATCGATCGAAGGGTCACGAACTTGTTGATCGCAATTCCCAGTCGATCCGGTATGAAGTTGTCGTCCACACAGAGGAATCGACACGTCTGACCGTAAACCGCCGACGGATCCGATCTGTAATCCTCGAATAGGAGGACCAGGACCTTCTCCCGAGACCACCTAGTGCTTATCCGCTCGAGCTGGCGGATGTAGCGCCCCCGATCGACGTAAGCTACATCGTCCGGGAAGCCGCGGGTCAGGCGTTCACGCTCCCTCGCGATGGCCTCTTCGAACGGAAGATCCTCGATGCCAAAACTGCGATTGAGCCAGTAGTGAGAGTAGGCCCGATCCACAGGATCGCGAAGCATCGCGACCAGTCGTACGTCCGGCAGCAGAGCGGCGATGCGTTCCATCACCACCTCTGAGTACATGTAGTTGGGAGTCGCTTCTCCGATGGCGAGCTCGCCCGAGACGGCCTGGAATTGGTCCAGGTACCAGTCGAGCCCTCGATCGAAATGCCGGTCGAAATACCTGATCTCCTTCTGAGGCGCCAGGAATATTCCCGGATGTGCTCTGAGGTTGATCGCGAGCGAAGTCGTGCCGGATCGCATCGCGCCGATGATGAGGAAGTTCGGCAGCGTAACCCTAGTTCGATCCACCGTTTTCCTGGCCTCCAACACAGCGGCCGCCTTGTCACGAGTGGCAACGGAGGAGTGCGTCTCTGGAGTTGACCTCACCGTCGACTGCCGTAGACCGTGTCCCGAACGTCCGGTCGAGGGTCATCCCTTCGAAACGCCAGGTCGAAGCCTGCATCCTGCAACCGCCGGCTCACGGTCCCGAACGTGCGCATGGCCTCTTCGCCAGTCCGGTCAGCCCTGAAATCGTGGCAACAGACACACAGGTATCGGGTCCGGGCAAGCGCCTCTCTGCCACCCTGGAGGGCCATGACCTCGGCGCCCTCGATGTTCATCCTGAGGAAGTCGATCGTCTCGAGCCCATGGGTCGCGACGAGCCCATCCAAGGTCTCCGCTTCAACATCGATGCCATCATCAACCGCCACGATGGTGTTGCTGAGATGATCGTCAAGATCGTCCGTGATCCGGACCCTCCCGAGCTCGCCTGCGATCGCGAGGTTCAGGGGCGTGACGTTGCTCAGGTTATTCATTGTCACGTTGGCGACCAAGTATTCGAAGATCGTTGGGTGAGCCTCCACGGCGAGAACGCGACCCGCGGAACCAACGAGCCTTGAGAAGGTCGGTACCTCGGTTCCGATGCCGGAACCCACGTCCACGACGACGTCACCGTACTTCGGTGTGTACCCCCACAGGTAAACGTCCCTCGTGGTTCGATCGAGCATGGCTGGCGACTGGCCGCCGATGCTTGGAGACACGAACGCTTGCGATCGGTAGTGGTGAACCCATCGGCCATCTCGACGGCTGACCCAGCAGGGGCCTCGTGTCGTTGTCAGGTATGCGCTGCCGAGAAACTGCAGGAGCCACCTCCGACGATCGTTGTCCAGGATGGTGCGCACCGATGACTTAACCCGCATGCTCTTTTTCCCCTAACCCGTACGGGAGATCGACGAGCGACCCAGCGTGATCTCGTCGATCAGCTCGACCACGAGGCCCGGACCTCGACCGGACCGAATCCGTTGAGAGCTGGACGCTTGGCGTCGTCCTCGACGACGATGGCCCGGTCGAGCTTCCATCGATCCCGCACGTGACCGTCCTCGGACACGATCCCAACCACCGGGAAATAGATCCCCGGACGGAGAGGCAGCGGACGGATGATGCAAGAGATCTGGCCTTGCTCGCCATCGAGGGCCACGAGTGGAGACGAGGCCGCCCCCAGCTCTGCTCCGCCTTCGTCGATGAACCCGACGCAGAAGACGGCCCGTTTGACGGTCGAGGCCTGATAGCTGATCGAGACGTCCAATCCCTGACCGTCGAAGGACTGCTTCTCTTGGAATTGCACAGCGGAGACTCGGGCCCCGCCTGCTCCCCAACGGTCCAACCCGTGCATCCGGATCGTCCTCCCCCGACCTTGCCACCCTACCGACGAGTCGAGGTCCCGATGCTCGGACGCCCTCGCGTACTTCCGAAGGATCTCTGAGGGAGGACCATCGCCCACGACCCGTCCTCGGTCCAACCAAACCACGCGTTCGGTCATGCTCTGCACGAGTCCGAGATTGTGCGATACGAGGAGGAGCGTGCCGCCCCGTTCACGGTACTCGTCCAACCAATGCACGCACTTTGTCTGAAAGGACGCATCCCCGACGGCCAGAACCTCGTCGACGAGCAGGATGTCCGTATCGAGGGCGGTCGCCGTGGCGAACCCCAAACGGGCCCACATCCCGGCGGAGAGGCGCTTCACGGGCATCTCCAGGAAGGCGGGTTCGATCTCCGCGAACTCCAGGATCCGGTCGAGCCGGGCCGTGACATCGCGGCGCCCGAGACCACACATCGCTCCCACCAGATAGACGTTCTCCCCTCCGCTCAGGTCGAGGTTGAAGGCGATCAGTGCGTCGATGAGCGCGCCGATCCTCCCCGACGTAGCGACGCTCCCCTCGGTCGGTGCGGTGACCCGAGCGATGAGCTTGAGCAGGGTGGTCTTGCCAGCACCGTTGTGACCGATGATACCGACCGATGAGCCGGCGCTGATGCACAGAGATACGTCTTCGAGGGCGTTGAACGCATCTTTCGTCCACCACCTCGGGAAGATCCGAGCGACGGAGCCGTCGATCGGCGGCGGGAGCATCTCCCTGATCCTCGCGCGGCCCATTCCGATGCGGTAGGTCTTTGTGACACGCTGGAGAGCGATGATGTGGAGCTCAGACGGCGCGCTGGATGGGTCCACCGTGACCGTCCCCTTCCTGCCCACTGCCAACGACCCGTGGCGTGACGCGCTCGTGCAACCAGCCGAGGAGGCGCTCGAGGACCGCATTCTGATTCTGAACCTCGACGAAGCCTTGAAGGATCCCGCTGAGCGTCACGATCTGGATGGATCCCCGCCCCTCGGCGACGACGTCCGACAGGGGTCCGCCCGCCGCCCGCTGGACGTCCCGCCACTCCTCGTCCTGATCGCCATACATCAGTAGGATGGGCACCTGCCGCTGGGCGAGGCTCTGGAGCGGCTCGAGGAACCTCAGGCTGACTGCGGACTGGGGATGCACCCTCCACGAGGCCCCGTGCGCCTTGCCCGTCAGTCGTCGCCACTCCGCCTTCGCGATCCTCCTGTACGCGCGTCGACGACCCTGGTCCAAGAACCCCCGGATCACGTGAGGACGTACAGCCCGGCGCGCGATGTCCCCCAGGCTCATCGTCCCCAGGGCCACCCGCGTGGCGATGGCGTCATCCTTCTCGAAATCCAGGATGGGCACGGAAATGCCCGCCAGCCCCTCCAGCCCATCGACCTGGGGTGCGCACGACAGCGCGGTTCGCCCTCCGAAGCAGGTACCGACCAGCACGAACCTGTTGACCCCCCGGGTCCTGAGCGTACGAAGCGCCCCCATCAGGTCTTCCACGAACGGTTCGTGCAGCCGGAACGTCTCGATCTCCCCCTCGCTCTCGCCAAGGCCGTGGTAGTCGAAACGCATCGCGTGGTATCCGGCAGCGGCCAGCCGGCGGCAGAGGCGCACGAAGATCCGGTTCACGCCCGTCGACGCTGCGACGCTGCCGGCCGTCAACAGGACCACCGCTGCCCCGATGGGTGGGACCGTGGGCGACGTGATGATGCCGAAGAGCCGGTGACCTCCGGCATCGAAGAACACCGGGGTCTCGTCGCCGGT
>Ga0214472_10003620_pt1 | contig 16337 bp, 17 predicted proteins | sample RVTome_6_FD_207662 | JGI IMG/M metagenome (GOLD analysis project Ga0214472, IMG submission 207662) | Soil microbial communities from uranium-contaminated site in the Upper Colorado River Basin, Wyoming, United States - RVT140D175 | ecosystem: Environmental > Terrestrial > Soil > Contaminated >... | reverse complement strand
CTCAAGCTATTTTACTGGATATCCAGTTGCCGGAAATGGATGGTTATGAAGTAGCGGCGGAAGCTGAAAAAACACCACCAACTCAAAAAGGTCCCGATTATCGCTGTCACCTCCTATGCCATGGTTGGGGATCGGGAAAATATTCTGGCTGCGGGTGCCACCGGTTATATCGAAAAACCCATCAATCCCGAAACCTTTATTGCAGAAATTATGGAGTATTTACCAGTTACCGATACCTAGGGGAGAAGGCCGCTTAGACCGATTACCCTCTTGCATAAAACAAGAATCAATATGCAATGCACTATTAATATTGAATTTTTTGAGGCAGATAATGCGCATATTGAGCGTAGACGACAGGGATGAAAATCGATACTTAGTTGAAACCCTGCTCAAGGGAAACGGGTACGATGTTGTCTCGGTAACAAATGGGGCTGAAGCTCTTGTTCAACTGCAATCCGCTGAGTTTGACATGATTATCAGCGATATCCTTATGCCGGTCATGGATGGTTTTCAGCTGTGTCGTGCAGTAAAAACCGATGACAATCTGTGTCATATCCCCTTCATTTTCTATACTGCCACCTACACCGGTCCGCAGGACGAAGCCCTGGCCATGAAGATCGGCGGCAATAAATTCATCCAGAAGCCCTGTGAGCCGGATGTTCTTATGGAGGCTGTTCGTGATACGTTTTCAATGGCCAAAGACTTTAATATCGTTTCACATTCTTCTTCACCTGCACAGGAAGAAGAAGTACTCAAACTGTATAATGAGCGCCTGGTGAGAAAGCTTGAGCAGAAAATGCTGCAACTCCAAAAAGAGGTCCAGTCACGAAAGCATACCGAGGAAATTCTCAGACAAAGCGAAAAAAAGTACAGATCACTCTATAGCAGTATCAGGGATGCCATTCTGGTTTCCGATATGAACAGAACGATTCTGGATTGCAACCAGGCTTTTATCGATCTGTTTGGATATTCGCTTGATGAAGTAGCAGGAAAAAACACCTTCACTATTTACGAGAAAAAAGATGAATTTGTACAGGTTGGTACCATTCTTGACAATCATAACGATGGTACGCACCACGTATATACTATTCATTATAAGAAAAAGAACGGGGTTGTTTTTCAGGGTGAAGTGAACCTCTTTTTTCTCAAAAATGATGAGGGAGAGATAACCGGATTCATTAGCCTTATCCGGGATATCACTGAAAGGGTACGGGCTGAAAAGATTCAAAAGGATCTGGAATCACAATTGTACCAGGCCCGAAAAATCGAATCGGTTGGCAGGCTGGCCGGCGGGGTAGCACACGATTATAACAATATGCTCAGTGTCATTTCCGGTTATTCCGAACTAGCCCTGGAAAAGCTCAACCCCACCGATAAAATCTATGGAGACCTCCTTGAAATCCGTAAGGCAGCTGTCCGTTCCACGGATATCACGCGGCAGCTCCTGGCCTTTGCCAGAAAGCAGACTATTGCGCCTGTTGTACTTGACCTGAACGAGGTTGTAGAAGGCATGCTCAAAATGCTGCGCAGGCTTATCGGTGAAGATGTTGACCTGACCTGGCTGCCCGGAACCAACTTGTGGCCTGTGAAACTGGATCCTTCGCAGGTTGATCAGATTCTGGCTAACCTCTGTGTCAATGCCCGCGATGCTATCGAAGGGGTAGGAAGGATTACGATCGAGACCGGCAAAGCAACTTTTGATAAAGACTACTGTACCGATCATCCCGACTTCATTCCAGGTGAATACGTGCTCCTGACAGTAAGTGACGATGGCTGCGGTATGAACCGGTACACAATGGCTATGATTTTTGAACCCTTCTTCACAACAAAGGAGGTCGGCCAGGGCACGGGCCTTGGACTGGCTACGGTCTACGGAATCGTAAAACAGAATAATGGCTTTATCAACGTCTACAGTGAGCCGGGTAAAGGCACTACTTTAAGAATCTATCTGACCCGCCACATGGACCTGAGATTCGATACCAACATGGAAACACCGGCTGATATTCCCAAAGGCCGCGGGGAAATCATCCTTATCGTCGAAGACGAGGTTTCAATCCTGAAGCTTGCCAAAAGAATTCTGCAAAACCTTGGCTTTAACCCAATTACCGCTGAAAGTCCCGGTAAGGCTTTGTCTCTTGTTAATGATCGCACCGTCGCAATCGATTTGCTCATTACGGATGTAGTCATGCCGGAGATGAATGGCAAAGAACTGTCCCAACAGTTGTGCAAAATATACCCGGGCCTCAAGACCCTCTTCATGTCGGGATACACCGCCAATGTTATTGCCCATCGGGGAATTCTTGATGAAGACGTCAATTTCATTCAAAAACCATTTTCAACACGCGAACTGGCCACGAAAATACATGGAATTCTTGCAGAGTGCGGTTATGAGGATCTTCAGGTTTAAGGATATTTTTAATTCCTTCTCTTGCCGATGATGTTTATTTTCTTATTTTCTTGATGGCAGATGACAATTGGCACCTGAAAATACGAAAAAAAAAGAACATGAGCGATTCTAATCATGTACGTGAAAAAGTTGATGAAGTCTACCGGATCGAGTCACGCCGCATCTTCGCCACTCTTATTCGACAGCTTGGGGACTTTGACCTTGCCGAAGAGGCACTGCATGATGCATTCAGAGCAGCGCTCGAGCAGTGGCCGCGCGACGGCGAACCAGCCAATCCCAGAGCCTGGCTGATATCGGTCGGCCGGTTTAAAGCCATCGACCGCATTCGTCGGCAAGCCCGTTTCGATCCTCTTAATGAAGACCTGAGGCCGGTCATCGCATCAGATGCCGATCCTTCGGAGGGGGCGGATGAGAGTGTCGGGAATGACCTTCTGCGTTTGATCTTCACCTGCTGTCACCCTGCTTTATCACCGGATGCCCAGATTGCCCTGACCCTGCGCGAAGTATGCGGCTTTACAACCGAGGAGATCGCCCACGCATTTCTTGTTCCTCTTCCGACACTTGCCCAGCGTATCGTCCGCGCCAAGGCGAAAATCCTCGACGCACGAATTCCTTACCGTGTACCGGACCTTGCAGCCCTGCCGGATCGGCTCGAGACAGTATTGCGGGTAATCTACCTGGTCTTCAATGAGGGTTATTCAGCATCCTCCGGCGCGTCATTGATTCGGCCCAATCTGTCTGCTGAGGCAATTCATCTGGGGCGGTTGCTGATCGAGCTGCTCCCCGAACCGGAGGCAATCGGATTACTGGCGCTGATGCTGCTGCAGGAATCACGGCGTGACGCGCGTACTTCACCATCCGGCGACCTGATTTTGCTGGAAGACCAAAATCGCTTGCTGTGGAACCGGAGCCAGGTAGAGGAAGGTTTAGCGCTGGTGGAAAGAGCGCTGTCGTCGCGTCGGCTCGGCTCATATACTCTCCAGGCTGCCATTGCAGCAGCTCATGCCGAGGTCTCCCATGTCGCGGAAACAGACTGGGCCCGAATCATCGGGTTATTCGATTTGTTGATGCAAATCGACCCTTCTCCGGTAGTCGCCCTGAACCGCGCAGTAGCTATAGCCATGCGTTATGGTCCAAAAGCAGGCCTGGTCGCGATCGACTCTATCCTTTCCCGCGGAGAGTTGTCAAACTACCACCTGGCGCATGCAGCACAGGCGGATCTTTATCGTCGACTTGGAAATACTGCCCAGGCCCGGGCTGCCTACGAACGCGCCCTCAATCTGACGCAGCAGGAACCGGAGCGTCGTTTTCTTAAACAACGGCTGTGTGAGCTTCCCGACTGATCCGATTTTTTTTGTCTGTTGTCGAAATCGATCATTATAAAACGACTATAGGGTAACAACCGGCTAAGGAAGTATCGACAACAGGATAAAGTCAAACCTTAGCAAGAAAAATAAACCAAGACACTATGGGAGGATTGCCATGGAACGATATGTTGACGGATTCGTTATTCCTATACCAAAAGACAAGGTGGACGAATACAAACGCATAGCAGAAAAAGCAGGTGGAATATGGAAAGAGCACGGTGCCCTGGAATATTGGGAATGCCTCGGTGACGATCTTGACGTTAAAGACATGGTATCATTTAAAAAAGCGGCCAATACAGAGGAAAATGAGACGGTTGTTTTCTCCTGGATTGTTTACGAGTCGCGTGAACATCGTGACAAGGTTAATGCAGCTGTCATGGCCGATCCCCGAATAAACGATATGATGCAAAAAGGGTCCGAGCCTTTTGATTGCAAGCGGATGGCTTATGGGGGCTTCAGGAAGCTGGTTAAAATTTAGTGCCTTGCTCTAGAAAACCTGCCACTCGTTCAGTTGCCCCTTGCCTTCCCCGGAAAAGCACAAGGGGGTATTATAATTCCACCGGGAATGGCAAAATGCTCACAGAAGCAGGAGCCAAGTGTTTATCTGGCTCCTGCTTTACGTGAGTGATGCCAATATTTGGCTTTGGCCGCCGACACATGCCTCAGCGTTCGTTGCTTGCCATTATCATCTGTAATAAATCTTCTGTTCTCATCGATTTTCAGCTGACTTTTTTCCGCAAGTAATTCCAAAGTTTGAGCTGGATCTTTTTGTCCGGCAAAAAGATGACATGCAGTGTTGAAATATTTTTGTCTCTTGTCGAATTCGTTCTTTATCAAACGACTACTTAGTACCTTACGGATTGAAATAATCTGTCCCAAGGTACTTACATCCCTATCGGGGAGCAGTGTGGCGTAATGAAAAACAAAAACGCCAAGCCTGCAATTCATTCCTATCGCACAGGAGGTCACAATGAAATATGTATGTCTTGGATATTTGGATGAAGAGAAGTGGAACATTATGTCCGAAAAAGAACGGGAAGCTCTCATGGATGAGTGCTTTGCCTACGATGATATTCTTCGTAAAGAAGGACATTTTGTAGGAGGAGAAGCTCTTCAAAGTGCAAAGAACGCCACAACACTGAGATGGCAAAACGGTAAAATTTCTACAACAGACGGGCCTTATACCGAAACCAAAGAACAGTTGGGTGGTATTCTCATACTCGAAGCCAGGGATCTGAATCATGCCATTCAATTGATGTCCAGACATCCTGGTGTCAAAGCAGGGCCTTTCGAAATTCGGCCGACTGAGGACTTAAACGCAATGGTAGCGGAAAGTGAACGACGACGTTCGAAAACATAAGGGGAATGTAGCAGATGAAGAGTTTTTACGACGCCAAAAGGAGAACGACCATGAAATATCTATTAATGTGTTGTTTTGATGAAAAGCTGTGGGGAGAGCTACCGGAAACGCAGCGCAAAAACATCATGGACGAGTATCAGGCATTAGAACGGGATCTTGAGAAAACCGGTCACTACAAATCCGGCGCAAAGCTTGGTCCCAGTTCGTCCACAACGACAGTCCGCTTTAAAAATGGTAAACCGGCTATCACCGATGGTCCTTTTGCCGAAACCAAGGAGCAAATAGGCGGCTACCACCTGATCGAGTGCGGAAATCTCGATGAGGCAATCGCTATTGCTATGCGCATACCGACATTGCCGGCAGGTGGCTCGATTGAGGTGCGTCCTGTCGAGTATCTGACCCAGGTCTAAATTTATGTCAATGATATGTGTGGTTCCAAACCACATTTTCTGTAACCGGGGCTCCATGGAAGTTTTAACCTGTCCATGAATATAAGTTGACACAAATGAAACTTTTGCTCTATGATCGGAACCTGTTTTTCAATCAACCGCAGGTCTGTCAAGGAATTTTAGAGAGGATATAAACCATGAAAAAAAAGTTACCCGGCAAAGCAGCTTTCTGGTCGGCAGCCTGATGTTGTTGACCCTGATTTCAGGATTTTCAACCGGTCCCCTCGCCGCTGCGCCGGACAACATTAAGTTCGGCCATGTCGCTCCTCCTTTTCATGGTCAATCAAAAGGTGCCGAAGCCTTTGCCGCCTATGTAAAAGAAAAAACAGAGGGGGAAATTGATATCGCCACTTTTCCCGCCGGACAACTTGGTGGTGAACGTTCAATGGCCGAGCAGGTACAAACCGGAACCCTCCAGATAGCTTCGATCACCACGGCGGTCCTGCAGAATTTTGTTCCTGAAGCAGCCATTCTCGATCTGCCGTTTCTCTTCCCGGACAGGGCAACCGCCTACGCCACTCTTGATGACCCCGAATTCCAGGGAAAGTTTTTTTCCTACTTTCCCAAAAAAGGTTTTATTGCCATCGGCTGGACCGAAAACGAGATCCGGGACTTCAGTAACAACAAACGACCGGTGCGAACTCCGGAGGACATCAAGGGACTTAAGGTGCGGGTGATGAATTCTCCTGTCTACCTTGATACCTTTAAAGAGCTTGGAGCTTCCCCGGTGGGCATCCCCTTTCCCGAAATTTACAATGCCCTGCAGACCGGTGTTATCGACGCCCAGGAAAATCCCATCCTGACGACCGTGCTCATGAAATTCACGGAAGTCACCAAATTTGTCACCCTGACCCAGCATTCGGTCACCGAATGTGTCATTATCGTCAGTGCCGATTACTGGGAATCCCTCTCCAAAGAAAACCAGCAGATTTTTCGTGACGCCGCAAAGGTTGCTATCGACACCAACCGCACAGTCAACGCTGAGCTCCACAATAATCTTCCTAAAAGCAATATCTCAATCGATGAGTATGCCAAGCAGGCTAATGTCGAAATCATCAAATTAACTCCTGAAGAGCGCGAAAAATTTCGGATAGCCATGAGTCCGGTCTGGGATAAGTATCGCAATAAAATAGGTGGTGACCTCTTCGACTTCACTCTTGGAAAGATCAAGGAACATCAGCAATAGGCGACCAACAAGATGAGGGAGGGGCCAAGTAAACTGGACTCTCCCCTCTTTCCGAGATCCTATAAATGATATATCAGCCGACGAGCCTATCAACCAAAAGCAGATTTTTTTCATGAAATTCAATACCGTTTTTTCTTTAAAACATCCCGGCTGGATGACCGAACGAATAGACCGAATGGAAAACGCGGTCCTTGTCTGGACAATCCTGGGTCTTGCCCTGATCGGTTTTATCCAGGTTTTCTCCCGGTATTTCTTTAACTACAGTTTTACCTGGTATGAAGAACTGGGAAGATATTTAGGGGTATTCATCGCCTTTCTCGGAGCAAGTATCGGCGTCAAAACCGGCAGCCATTTCACCATGGACCTGCTGGTCTCCCACCTGCCCAGGCCCTGGCAGCAACTGCTCAGGTTTTGTACCTGCACCCTCTGCAGCGGCTTTTTCTTTTTGGTGACTTTCTATTCATGGAAGATTGCAGTCAGAATGCATGGCTATGAGACCACCTCTCCGACCTTGGAAATTCCAATGTATATAGCTTATCTGCCCATCCCATTTTTTTGCTTGATCATGGGGCTACGCTTTTTTGGGGTTGGTATCCGTGAACTGCTCAGTTTAAAAGACCTGAAGAAAGTTGAGCAGGAGGGCCCGGCATCATGATGACAACAATCTGTATCTGCTTTATAGTGCTCCTCTTTGCCGGGGTGCCGATCGCTGTGATTATCGGCGTCACCACTGCCGTTTCCCTGGCTTTTTATACAAATACACCTCTGCACATAATTACCCAGCAGCTTTTTAATGCCCTTGATAAATTTGTGCTGCTGGCGATTCCTTTTTTCATCCTGGCCGGCTCAATTATGACCCGAGGCGGCATTGCCCGTCGCCTCATCAATTTCGTCAATGCCTTGGTGGGCTGGTTTCCCGGGGGTCTGGCCATGGCAGGCATTCTTGCCTGTATCTTTTTTGCCGCCATCTCCGGATCTTCGCCGGCAACCGTGGTGGCTATCGGCTCAATCATGATACCCGCCCTTATCAAGGCCGGATACGGCGAAAGATTCTCTTTAGGCCTTATCACCGTTTCAGGGTCTCTTGGCATCGTCATCCCGCCATCTATCCCTATGATTCTCTACTGCCTGGTGATGAATGTCTCGGTGGCGGAGATGTTCATGGCCGGAGTGCTGCCGGGGCTGATGATCGGCGCAGCTCTGATGATCTACACCTGGATTATTGCCCGTCGCAACAACTGGCGGGTCGAGCAAAAAGCCTCGATTAAGGAATTGATCACTGCCACTAAGCGCGGCTTCTGGGCTTTGATGCTACCGCTCGTTGTCCTTGGAGGCATTTATTCGGGCATCTTTACCCCGACCGAAGCTGCCGCGGTCAGTGTTATTTACGCGCTGGTTGTGGAAATGTTTATCTATAAAGAATTCGGTTTTGGGGATATCACCTCCATTTGCAAAGATGCCGCAGTGCTCTCCGCCTCCCTTCTCTTTATTCTCTCCTGCGCCATGACGTTCATCTGGCTGCTTACAGCTGAACAGATACCTCAGCATCTGGCAGAAATAGTTATCAGCCATTTCGACAGCCCCTGGATGTTTCTGTTGACGGTCAACATTCTCTTTTTGATCCTCGGCTGCTTTGTCGATGATGTCAGCGCCATGCTGATTCTTGCCCCGCTCTTTCTTGAAACCTTGAACCAGTATGGTATCGATCTGGTTCATTTCGGTATCGTCATGGTTCTTAATATTCAGATCGGGATGCTCACTCCCCCCTTTTGGCCTCAATCTCTTTGTCGCCGCCGGAATTACCAAGAGGCCGCTGACTCAGGTCTCCCGGGGAGTCGTGCCTTTTCTTGGTATCATGCTGATCTGTCTGCTTTTGGTCACTTATATACCGTGGATTTCCCTGGTTCTGCCAAAACTGCTTATCAATTGAAGGTTGTAAACTATGTTGTCTTCTGCTATCAAAACCGAACTGATCGATATTGTCACAAAAGACCGGTATCTTGATCGTCCGGAAGAACTGGCCTGCTACTCCTACGATTCTTCCTTGGACGAATCGTTGCCGGATGCGGTGATTTTTCCGCTGACCACCCAGGAGGTATCCGATATCCTGAAGATCGCCTCCAGGCACCGGGTGCCCGTTACCGCAAGAGGTGCCGGGACCAGTGTCTGCGGGGCTCCCGTTCCAATACACCACGGCATTGTCCTCTGCTTTTCGAAGATGAACAGGATCATTGAGGTCAATACCAAGGACCGCTATGCCATCGTCGAGCCGGGAGTGATCAACGGTGATCTGCAGAAAGCCCTTGCCCCTTTTAATTTTTTCTATCCACCCGACCCCGGTTCCATCAACATTTCCACCATCGGCGGCAACGTCGCCTTGAATGCCGGAGGACCGCGCTGTCTAAAATACGGCGTTACCGTCGATTATGTACTCGGGATGCAGGTGGTTCTGGCCTCGGGCAAGATTGTACGCTTTGGCAGCAGAAACATTAAAGATGTGACCGGCTATAAACTCTCCGCCCTGTTTTGCGGTTCGGAAGGAACACTCGGTATGGTAACCGAGGTTATTCTGCGGGTGGCGCCTCAGCCGGAAACGACCAGAACAGTCATGGTGACCTTCAGCGAGCTGGACAATACCGCCGAAGCCGTTGCCGATATCATCGGTTCCGGCATCTTGCCGGTGGCCATGGAGCTGATGGACAAGATGACCATCAATGCCATTGAGGACGCGGGCAGACTTGGCCTGGCACGGGATGCCGAAGGTTCCCTGCTGATCGAGGTTGATGGAATCAGGGAGTCCTGCGAACGGGAAATGGCCAGGATTATTGAAAAGGTTAAGCAACATGGGGCGGTGACCATTCAGGAAGCAAAGACTCCGGCCGATCGCGACAAATTATGGGCCGCAAGGCGTCAGGCCTATGGGGTGTTTGCCAAGATTGCTCCGGACATTCTCTCCGAAGATATTACCGTGCCCGTGAGCAAAGTACCTGAAATGATCCGCAGGATCAGGGAAATCTGCACCAGGCACAACATCACGGTCGGTATCCTCGCCCATGCAGGTGATGGCAATATGCACCCGCTCATCCCGGCGGACAGGAACAACCACGAAGAATGGACCCGAGTGATCAAGGCATTTGGAGAGATTTTTGAAGCGGCTGCCGCTCTGCACGGCACGTTGTCAGGGGAGCATGGTATCGGCCTTGCAAAAGCCGCTTATCTGCCGCTGGTTATGGATGATGATTCCCGCGAGTTTATGACGATGATCAAGCGAGCGGTCGACCCGGATAATATCCTCAATCCCGGAAAATTCGTATGAGCGATTCCACAGATTTCACTGATTCTCCTGCCAGTAAATGCGGCAAATGCGGGCTATGCCTTGCGGTTTGTCCGGTACACCGGCTGTTGATGGAGGAACAGGCATCCCCCCGAGCCAAGATCCAACTCATCGAAAGCTATAACCGTAACAAGCTGCCTTCATCGCCATACCTCAAGGAGCTTATCAACAGATGCCTTATGTGCGGTACCTGCACCGCCAACTGCCCTTCCGGAGTCGATCACTACTCCCATTTCATGGATATGCGTCAGGAAATGGCCAAAGAGCATGGTGATCGAATTGAGATAAAAGGACTGGTTTTTCTTCTGGCCAGGGAACAGCGCTTACGCCTTGCTGCAGGAATGGCCAAATTCGGCCAGAGCATCGTTCCCGAAGTCTTCCAGAAAAAATACCGGTTGAGCAATATCCCTCTCGACAAATTTCCTCAACTGAACAAAAAACCTTTTCGGTCGGTTGTTCCGGAGGAAATTCCGGCTAAAGGTAAAGAGCTCGGAATCGTTCTCTATTTTACCGGCTGTGCCACCAATTATATCTACGATACAACCGGCCATGCCACCCTGGAACTCTTGACCGCTATGGGATACCGGGTCCGTATCCCACAGCAGCAGACCTGCTGTTCCATTCCTATGCTGTATCACGGCGGCATTGAAGAGGCCCGCAAAAATATCGAGCAGAACCTGCAGTGTTTCAATCAGAGTGATGTTGCAGCCATTATTGTTGACTGTCCCACCTGCGGCTCCGCCCTGAAAAAAGAATTTCCGGCGATTATGAAAAAGTGGGATAAAGACAGTAACATGGCTGAGGCCATCAGCACCAAAGTGACCGACCTGATGTCCTTTATCTATGACAGGCGGGACAACCTTAAGATCGACGAGAAAAAGGCCGCAACAACAGGCCCGGTCACCTACCACGCTCCATGCCATCTTAAAAACACTTTTATCCCGGCGGATCGACTGCTGCGTGAACTGACCTGTATCGATTTTATCGAAGCCGCCGATGCATTCGACTGCTGTGGTGGTGGAGGAACCTTTTTTTACGAATACCCGGAGATCTCAACAAAAATGGCGATGCAAAAGATAGCCGGCGCCAAAAAGACCGGGGCAAAGCTCTGGCTCACCGATTGTCCGGTGTGCAGAATCAATCTTTCCGGCAGGTTAACAGCTGCAGATAATATCAAAATGGCTCATCCCGCCTGTTATCTTGCAGGGCTACTGCGTCATTGATTTGAGGATCCTCCGAGAAAAAGCTGGACGAAAAATCGATTTCGAGATCTCACATTCCGGCAGAAGCCTCGGCGACCAAAAGGCCAAATTGATGATGGCTATCTATTTTTATAAACGCAACAGGCACTAAGCGGGAAACAATATACCCGTTTAACCTATTACCTCAAAGAGAGGTTCCATTCCCGAGAAATCTGCCTTTTTGTTTTTCCCCTTCAAAAAATCCAGGTAAGCGGCACCGCTGAAATTCAGTATTCGATCCTCTGGAAAACCAATTTTTGCGACAAAGGCAAGACACTCATCAAAAACACCCACCTTACCAGCGATATGGGCGTCACTGCCAAAGGTCAGATAGCCGTCATGACGGGCGACCGCCTCGGCAAGGGCTGCACAGTTTTTTTCACTGCCTGGGCGTGAGGTTGTAAAGGATGAATTGTTGATTTCCACCAACACCTTATGATAAGCAGCTGCTTTTGCCACCTCTTCGACATCAATAGGAAAAGCCGGATTGCCACCATGGGCAAATACATCGATTTTTCCTGAGGCCATGGCTTTTACCACTGCATCTGTGTGCAATTTCCTCGTCGCCGGAACAACTAAAGGTTCATGAAGGCTGGCCAGGATGATATCCAACTGTTCCATCATCTCAGTATCGATATCTATTTCACCATTAAAATTAATAATATTGGCTTCAATCCCACGCAGGACACCAACTCCGTTCATTATCCTGGGGATAACCCGCATATTCCTGAAGAACCAAAAATGTGGAGCACCGGGCATGGACGGACCATGATCGGTTATCGCAAGCAGTTTGATTCCTCGTGCCGCTGCCGCCTCGACATTTTCGGCAAGCGTACTGTAGGCGTGGCCGCTTGCTACGGTGTGGGTATGGCTGTCTACTTCAATATCATGTGTTTTTTTGTAATTATTATCGTTCATAGGATAATTTTGACTCTAAGTTAGAGATGATGTCCACAAAATTTTTGATTCCACCTAATGCCCAAATAAAAATATCTGCAGAATTTTTAGAAAGTGCTTAATTTTAAAAAGGTTAAATCGCAGGCCCCCGGGATCGGTTAAATATAACCATAAGGATCATGTCTAACTGAAAAAAACTGCTCAATTCCCGAATTTTCGGGTGCTTACCAAAAAGGAGAAAGATCATGGGAGACAAAGGCGGCAAGAAAGATAAAAGAAAAAGCGAACAACAACATACTGACAAGAATAAACAAAAAGAAAGGACTAAAATGGATAAACAACAGAAAGATCATCCGATAACTTCCCCAAAAAAATAACAATCCTCGCCGACAATAATAGCCACACTGCGACCTCACTCAATTATGGAGGATGTTTGAGTCAATCATCCAGGAAAACAAATACATACAAGAAGACGGCCGAAGCGGATACTCAGATACCCCCAGGAACCGATCCCTTCATTGAAAATTTCGGCGCCATTCTCGATTCAATCCGAGGCCCGGTACTCATACTCGACAGGCATTTCCGGGTTATACGAGCTAATCGCTCCTTTTATCAGACTTTTAAGGTCAATAGGACAGAGACGGAAGGGACAATTATTTACGACCTTGGCGACAAACAATGGGATATTCCCAGATTAAGAAATCTGCTCGAAAACATTTTGCCTCAGAATTCAATATTCGATGATTTTGAAGTGGAGCATACCTTTGAGAGCATAGGCCGTAAAATAATGCATCTGAACGCTCACAAGATCGAAAAAGAAGTATCCCGGACCCAGTTGATTTTTCTGGCCATCGAGGATGTGACTGAACGTGAATATTACACAAAAGATCTTGAAGAGCTTGTTATAAACCGCACGGCCGAACTTGATGAAGCCAAGAAAGAAGCGGAAAAAGGCAAGGAAGTAGCGGAAAATTCTCTGGCCGAAATTCAAAGATTGAAAGTTTTACTGGAAGCAGAAAGGGCCTATCTACAGGAAGAAATCAGGTTGGAACACAACCATGAGACTATTATCGGACACAGCAATGGGCTCAAAAATGTACTCTACAAAGTTGAACAAATTGCCGACAGCAATACTACCGTCCTGGTTCTAGGGGAAACAGGCACAGGAAAAGAGTTGGCATCACGGGCAATTCATGGGTTAAGCCCACGGAAAAACCGGGCATTGGTTAAAGTAAACTGCGCCGCCCTTCCGGCAAATCTCATCGAAAGTGAGTTGTTCGGTCATGAAAAAGGCGCTTTTACAGGTTCACACACCAGACACCTTGGACGATTTGAGGTCGCTGACGGCGGGACTCTTTTTCTTGATGAAATAGGAGAACTCCCGCTGGAACTGCAGGCAAAGTTGCTCAGAGTTGTCCAGGATGGTGAATTTGAACGGGTGGGAGGCAGCCGTACTATAAAAGTCGATACTAGAATAATCGCCGCGACAAATCGCAATCTGGAAGAGGAAGTCCGTAAGGGAAATTTCCGTGAAGACCTTTGGTATCGGCTGAATGTTTTCCCAATTACAATGCCGCCGCTTCGTGATCGCCGGGACGACATTCCGCTACTCGTCACTTTTTATATCCGGAAGATTGCCAAAAGATTGGGCAAAGTCATCGAAATACTACCGGAAAATGTCATGTATCAGCTGCAAAACTATCATTGGCCTGGAAATATAAGAGAACTTGAAAATGTTCTCGAACGGGCAGTGATCAACTCTTCGGGTCCTAAACTACACCTTGTCGATGAACTCAAGAAGCCATCTAAGGGAGTAAATACCAGTCCAAAAACTCTGGAAGCGGTTGAACGCGAACATATTATACAAATACTGGAACAAGTGCAGTGGAAAGTAAGCGGCAAAGACAGTGCGGCTGAAATCCTCGATCTTGATCGCAGCACCTTGCGCGCCCGTATGCGTAAGCTTAACATCCGGAAGCCTTAAATTTTGCTGCAAAAATTACTATCACCTCAGGTAGTGTCTGTCCATAAATGGCATAGACTCAGATGGGACATGGCCTTTCGAGACGGCAAACGCCTTCCGAAGTGGAAGCACTCTTCCGCGACCTGTTGATAGGCGTGACCGGCTTTTTCCGCGATCCTGATGACAATATAATTGAGAGTGCTGTCATCAGCTTTATAAACATCACCGAGCGTAAACAGGCGGAAGATGCCATTCAAAAAGCACTTGATGAAATCGATACCCTGAGATCATGATGGATTGATCGACAGCTATCCTTACCCCGGATCTCTCATGAACCCAGACAATCACATTGTTCTGCTGCAAAATGGCGAAGCTTACTTCCCAGCGCTCAAACTGGCTCTGGACCAGGCAACACACGACATATACCTGGAAAGCTATATTTTTGAAAATGACCATACCGGACGGCGCATTGCCGAAGCTCTCAGACGGGCTGTTTTGCGTGGTGTCAAAACACATATGTTAATTGATGGCTTCGGCTCGAACAGTTTGCCCAAAACCATGATCGATTATCTTGAGGAAGCCGGTGTCATGGTGTTGAAGTTCCGTCCCAAGATATCTCCGTGGACTTTCCGACGCAGGAGACTGCGGCGGTTACACAGAAAAATCGTAGTCGTAGATCGGAAACTGGCTTTTGTTGGAGGCATAAACATTATCGATGATATGGACCTTCCCGATCAGGACTTTCCTCGTTTCGATTATGCGGTAAGCGTTGAAGGGCCTTTGGTAAAAGAAATCCATGCTTCCTGCCGCCGACTCTGGTTGCGAGTGATCAGGTCCCACCGTCTATATTTCACATGGGATCGAAATAAACAAAAACAAGCTCCTCCACCGCAACCTGCCGGACACATGCGAGCGGCCTTTCTGATACGTGATAATTTACGCCATCGCCGCGATATAGAAAACGCCTATTTACAGGCGATTGCACAGGCGAGAAACGAGATCATTCTGGCCAACGCCTATTTTTTGCCTGGATTGAATTTTCGTCATGCACTTTTGGCTGCATCGAGACGTGGAGTCCGTGTGGTTTTGCTCTTACAGGGAAAAATCGAATATCGATTGGCCCACTATGCTTCACGTGCCCTCTTTGGCAGCTTCCTTGAAGCCGGCATCGAGGTCTATGAATATCATAAGAGTATTCTGCATGCCAAGGTTGCGGTAATCGACAATCATTGGGCGACGGTGGGATCTTCAAATATCGACCCATTCAGTCTCTTGCTTTCTCTTGAGGCAAATATCGTCATTGACGATCAAAAATTTGCCGACACGATAAAGGACAGCCTGGAACAGGCTATCACAAAGGGGGCAAAGCGGGTATTTGAAGATAGCTGGAGCTCACAAAATATTATGCTGCGTCTAGTTAGCTGGCTCAGTTATGGACTGGTAAGGTTTATGATTGGAATAGTCGGATATCCCAAAAAATCACCTGGAAAAAACGATTATTAATGGTGCTCTATTCTGTTTAATGGCTATTTTTTTAGTCTCTTAGAAAATTCAATCTACAAGGAGAAAACATGGATATGCAAAATTTGAGCTTAAGTCTCGCGCCGCTGGTATCGCTGATTGCCGGTATCCTCATCTTGGTCGTACCACGATTGCTAAATTATATCGTTGCAATCTATCTGATTATCATAGGTATTATCGGACTTTTTGGTGGGAGTTTTCATATGAGGTAGTGGCTGTCCGACAATGAACAATTTTGTTCTAACCCATGTAACGGGAAATAAGCCGGGATTCATTCGGTACCTTCGACTCAAATTATGGGCAAGAATGACGAGATAACCAAAAAAATGCCCCGGGAATTCATCACCGACGTCCTGTCCGGTTACAGGATTACGATTATTCCAGGACCTGTTTCACCACAAAATCTGGTCCCACCCAAAAATGTAGGTTCAGGTGTAGGGGCCATAGCCGTCAAGCTAAGCGATAACGCGTTTTGCTCTGGATCCCCCATGCGCCGCATGGGATCCTTTTTGGGATGCGTTGCATCCTGCCGTATATCAGCTCTTATTGCTTCAGTACCAGAAGACTGCGGCGCAGTCATGGAGAGGTCACCATGCAACGCATGGGGACCAG
>Ga0214472_10003619_pt1 | contig 16342 bp, 14 predicted proteins | sample RVTome_6_FD_207662 | JGI IMG/M metagenome (GOLD analysis project Ga0214472, IMG submission 207662) | Soil microbial communities from uranium-contaminated site in the Upper Colorado River Basin, Wyoming, United States - RVT140D175 | ecosystem: Environmental > Terrestrial > Soil > Contaminated >... | reverse complement strand
CATTCCTGATAAACAAGCAAGAGAGAAAGAAAATACCCAGAAAAAAATCGTCAGTGATGTAACCGAACTCTATCCCATCAAGGTCGTTGATATTCTTGTGCCGCATACGCTCGATGAGATTGTCGAGTATGTAAAGAATAATCAACATGTGTCGATTGGCGGTGGGCGCAATAGCATGGGTGGGCAGACTGCCAGCGAAAAAGCCGTGCAAATCGATATGCGGGAGTATAACAAGATTCTCGCTTTCTCCCGGGAGGCAAAGGAGATAACGGTGCAGGCGGGCATCCGTTGGCGCGATATCCAGGACTATATTGATCCTCACGGTCTTTCTATAAAGATCATGCAGACCTACTCCAATTTTACAGTTGGCGGTTCGCTGTCGGTGAATGTTCACGGCCGGTATATCGGACAGGGACCTATCATCCTGAGCGTTAAGAGTTTTCGCATTGTGCTCGCCAATGGCGATGTAATTGAGGCCTCGCCTAGCAAGAATCAAGATATCTTCTACAGTGCTATTGGCGGCATGGGTGGTATCGGCGTGATCACCGATGTGACACTGGGATTATCGGATAATGTAAATCTGCAACGCTCCCGAGTGAAGATGGCCACGCAGGACTATGGAAGCTATTTTGCGCGACAGGTACGGCCTGATCCAAAGGTGATTTTCCATAACGCAGATTTGTATCCACCAGATTTTGACTACGTATCAGCGGTGAGCTGGGTGGAGACGAACAAGGACTCCACCACAGAAGATAGGTTGATCCCCCGCGCAGAGGACTATTGGCTAGAGCGGATTGCCTGGGTGGTAATGAGTCAGTGGCCCGGCGGCCGCTGGATTCGCGAACATATTATTGATCCGCTTATTTACCGTGGCGAGGCCCCGGTGCATACGCGTAATTACGAAGCCAGCTATGACATGGTTGAGCTCGAACCCAATGACCGCAAAAACAGCACCTATGTGTTACAGGAATACTTTATCCCAGTACAGCGCTTGGATGAGTGGGTCCCCAAGATGGAAAAGGTCTTCAATGACTATGAGGTGAATGTCATCAATGTCTCAATTCGACATGCCATTGGCGATCCAGGGGCCAAGCTGGCATGGGCACGCGGCGAGACTTTTGCCTTTGTTGTTTATTATAAACAAGATACCGATGAAGCTGAGCAGGCCAGGGTGGCCATCTGGACCCGGGCATTGATCGATGAGGCATTGTCGGTGGGAGGCACCTATTACCTGCCTTATCAGCCTCATGCAACAGAGGACCAGTTTCACCGCGCCTACCCTGGCGCTATCGAATATTTTGAGATCAAGCAGCACTATGATTCCACCAATAAATTTTCGAATAAATTGTGGGACAAGTATTACAGCACGGAAAAGCTTGAGTTTTACAAAAACAAGCGCACTGCCCTGACAGTTGCGCGTGATGTTCTTGATTACTACCGCCCGATAGATAATGCCTACCTTTCCTTGCCGGAATGGTACATCGTGTACAGTGCCGATGAGTTTTCCGCGGTGTTGCGCGAAGGGTTGCCATCCGATTTTGAATATTTTACTGCGCGCCGCGATTTCTGGCAGCAATATGAGGTGGTATCAGAGATTACAGCATCGAGCGCACACGACAACAGCGAATACGATACCGTGCTCAATGTGATTGGCTGGAGTTTTGCCGTTGAGAACGTGTTGAAAGGCCTCTACGAAAACTCGATTGGGGCGCTCACTGAATGGATTGCCGGCAACCAGCAGGTGGCTGAAGATCAGTATGCTGCACGCGTCGCCCAGGACTATGCCACTTTTATCTATGACTATCCGTGGTATGACTTCCCCTATTTCAAATATTTCAGAGGAGTATGGTGGATAGATCATCAGGTGGATCATACCTGGCTACAGTTTATTAGACGATTTGAGCGTAAGTTGTTCTTGTCGCTGGAGTATGGTATTAAAACTATTTACTCTAATCTGATTGCCTTTGCAACGCACACCAAATTTGGTGTACAGGATGATATCGTCTATGCCGTGGTGACGCGTGACGACGGGGCTAAATATGAATTAATCAAGGCAGCGCATTATCAGCCCTTTACTCGTCTGCTGCTGGAAGAACTTGCACATGAAATGGGCAACCCCAACTTTCATATTGTTGATATATCCGGGAATAATCTGATCACGCTGACCTATAAGGATGCCGAAGGTACTCCGACTGTGGCGGCAGGCAAGGAAATTGTCCGGGATCGTGAGATCGTGGGTATTAACGAGGGTGAGCCGCAGTATCAGGATCGCATTACCATAGAGGTGAACGTGGTAGATATACCCGCCGTGTACCATGTATTGCGGGCTCGACAAGTTGCGATTGATCATTTTTATGATTATTAAGTTGTATGAATTAAATAGCGTTATTGCGCGCATATCGACTGAAGAGCGAGAATTAACGGCTGAATAGCATGGATATTGAACCCCAATCTGATGCACCCTCGGCAGCGACTGAGGGGCAGGTGACCTTGACGTACCTGATCTACGGTCTGCACGCGCTGAGCGCGCTCAGCGGGATCTTGAGTCCTGCCTTTGTGGTCACGGCGTTCTTAACCGGCTGGCCCTCCATCATCGCGGTGATCATTAATTACGTGAAACGCGGTGAGGTGCGTGGCACCTATCTCGAATCCCACTTCCGCTGGCAGATTCGAACCTTCTGGTTCGCGTTGTTGTGGGTGCTCGTCGCATCGTTGTTGGTTCTTACCTTCTTCGGTATTCCCTTCGCCATTGTGGTTGCCTGGGTCGCGGGTCTGTGGGTGCTCTATCGCATCGTGCGTGGCTTGCTCAGGCTCCTTGACGGCAAACCCATGCCGCAATGAACGCGGAATGAACAACCAGGATAAATAATTGGTGTCAGATCAGAATGGCACTTACTTAAACCCAAGCGATTGAAAAATAAATAGAAGGCCGGAACCATGGTAGGCTGTAAATCGCTAAACCCACAGTCTACCAAAAAGGAACCGGCCCCCATGCAGATTACTCATATTGGCAGTAAACATCAACGGAATAGGATCAAGGCATACCGTGAAGACAGTAACAGCTATAGCTTTTTCAATTTGCTTACCAGTGACACATTACTGGATAAAGTTGAAGAACGATTGCCTTTGCATCGCGAACGCCTTTATCCACCCACGGAGACCTTATCGATGTTCTTAGCCCAAGCCATGAGTGCTGATCGCTCTTGTCAGAAAATTGTTAACCAGGCTGCCCTTCAGCGACTCAGTGGGGGCTTAACCACGGGCAGTACACGCACCGGAGGTTATTGTCGTGCCAGACAACGTTTACCTCTGGAGATGGTTTCCAGCCTGACTCAACACCTTGGCCAGCAAATAGATGAACAGCTGCCTGACGAATGGCGCTGGCAAGGGCGACGCGTCAGAGTGATTGACGGCACAACCGTTACCATGCCGGATACTGCTGCCAATCAAGCATCGTTCCCTCAACAACGTGGTCAACGGGCGGGCTTAGGTTTTCCCATCGGCCGCCTCGTTGGCATCACCTGCCTGGCAAGTGGCGCGTTGATCAATGCGGCGATTGGTCGTTTTAATGGTAAAGGCGGTGACGAACAGACATTGTTACGCACACTACAAGACACCTTTCAACCCGGCGATGTCGCCCTGGGAGACGCATTTTTTGCTACCTATTTCTTCATAGCCGCCATGCAGGCCAGAGGCATCGATATCCTGATGGAGCAACAGGGCGCAAGAAAACGCGTCACTGATTTCAGGCGCGGCCAAAAACTTGGGGTACGTGATCATTTAATGGTGCTCACGAAACCTAAAATCCGCCCGAACTGGATGAGCGAAGTCCAGTACAACACCGCTCCAGGCTCATTGACCGTACGAGAATTCAAAGCAGGCGGAAAAATAATGGTCACGACCATGGTCTGCCCCAAAAGCTATCCGAAAGAAATGTTAAAAGCATTGTATAAAAGTCGCTGGCATATCGAGTTGGATATTCGCAACATCAAAGACACACTGGGCATGAATATTTTAAGTTGTAAAACACCCGAGATGGCGATAAAAGAAATTTGGGTATACCTGCTGGCCTACAATCTCATTCGGCTTATGATGGCTCAATCGGCCTTGTTAGCGGATATCCATCCAAGGAATATCAGTTTTAAACACAGTCTTCAGTTATGGCTGATTTACTTGCAACAACCATCCATGCTGGATGAGGAAAGACTCAAGGTATTGTTTAAGTTGATAGCGCAACAAAGAGTCGGCCATCGCCCAGGCAGAATCGAGCCACGTGCAGTAAAACGAAGGCCTAAAGCTTATCCCTTATTAATGAAAGTACGTGACAAAGCAAGAGCCGAGGTAAAGAAAAATGGTCATCCTGAGAAGCTTAAGTAAGTGCCATTCGTGTCAGATCACAGTTAACTCTAATATTAGAAACAATTGTGCTCTTACCCGAATGGCACTTACTTAAGCTCCTTTGATCGAGAATACAGCACTTGAGTAACATAAGGCGCAACCAGTAGCCCGCATGCAGCGACAGCGAAATGCGGGGGAAACGGCCGACAAGGCCATTCATCCTTGGATTCCGCTGTCGCTCCATCCAGGCTACACACCGGGGTTGTCACGGAATCGGCGCTTAAGTAAGTGCCATTCTGCTCTTACCCCAGATATGATCTATTGATACGGAAATGATAATGAAATTCGGACAGCGTTTTTGTTTGTTCATAGTGTTGCTGGCAATATTCCCGGCACAGGCGGATGATATTGAAAGTGAACTTGCACAGGCCCGTAATATTTTTCTGCAGGGGGTTGATGGTGACAAGCGTGCAGTGCGTGATGCCATTAATCGCTTCAGGTCGTTGAGCCTGAGCCATCCTGATGATCCAGTCTATCTCGCTTATCTTGGTGCCAGCATCACCTTGCAAGGGCGGGATGCACCGAACGGCATCGAAAAACAACGTTTGACCGAAGAGGGGCTGGATAAAATCGATCGGGCGCTTAAACAACTTTCCGATGATAATGATGTGCCCTTTTTCAGACGTCTTGATACGCTATTAGTAGCAACCAACTCTTTTATATACATCCCGTCTTTTTTCAATCGCTATGAAAGAGGGAAGCAATTGTTAAGTGAGATTCTTGAGCACCCGGATTTTAACGGGATGGCGGCGGGTTTCAAGGCGGCAGCCTATTTTACCGCTGCCCTTGTTGCACGTGGCGATGGCGATGAAAACGAATACCATCGTTTTTTGGATTTGACGGTTAAAGCAGAACCCGATGGCCGTAATGCGCGTTTCGCAAGCAAGATGTTGGAAGAATTACGCTGAGTAGAGTATCAGGGCCTGACCTGCGTAAGTCATTCAATGTCAGCACAGAGTCAGCCTTGATATCTTCTGGCTTAGTGACGAATCGCTTTCGGATTCCGACAATCTTCTTGACCTTGATGTCCTGGCGCAGGAAATCGTTGATGATCTTGAGGCGGCATTAGAGCAGTTCCGGGAGATAGCGGTGGATTTGAACGGCACCAAGTCAGCGTCGGAGTAACAAGCATTGACCACAGTAATCCGATGTACACAGAAGTTGCTGAAGGAAATCCCTGATGACCTCATTGACCCGAGCGTTTCGGGCGAGAGATGGCACTCCAATCTGCTGCGTATCGACCGACGCAAATGCGTGTTGTTCACGCATGATGCGTCCTTGTACTCGGTGTTTGTGCCGGGGTTGAAGAAGCCGGAGTTCGAGCATCTGGACGAGGTTTTTGGCCAGGGGCTGTTCAAGGCGTTGCTATGGGACGAATTTTCCCAGGCACAGATCGAGCAGATGCTGGAGGCCATCCGCACAATTCATTTCACCCGCTCCAGCAACCGCAGCGTGCTGGGTTCAATGAATGATATTCGCTTTCATATCGAGGTGAACATTGAGCACGCTGGTGGTCTGGAGAAAGTTGATTTTTCTGACCTCCACCACAGGTTGAACTGCATCCCCTTTGGCGCTATCGGTTACCGCTATCCAGTCGAGGTGTTGCGAGAACACCTGACGCATGTTGCTGAATGACGAAGCAATCAGCGGACCCGGCCAAGCTGTGGCGGTTAATGCCAGGGTTTCAATTGGCCGCCTATGGATGTTTCAATTAGTCGGATCTCTTTCAGCAGAAACTGATTGCCGCAGACAGGTTGGATCGGTCTCCGGGGTTGAATTGGCGGGTGGGGCATCCTTTTACCATGAAATTCGAATATGAAATGGCGGAATTTCATGGTAGTATGCGGGCATGATAAAGCGTCTCCATTTGCTCGAAACCATTCGCCATTCTCTGCGCCGCAGCCGCGTGGTTGCTCTGGTTGGTCCACGTCAATGCGGAAAGACAACGTTGGCGCGGGTGATTGTTGCACCGGCTTCGTCCAACTATTTCGATCTTGAGGACCCAGTCAGTCTTGCCCGCCTTGCTGAACCGATGACGGCACTTGCGGGCTTGCGCGGGGTAGTAGTGATTGACGAGGTGCAACGAAGGCCGGAACTGTTTCCGGTGTTGCGCGTGTTGGCGGATCGTAAGCCATTGCCGGCACGGTTTCTTATTCTGGGCAGCGCGTCGCCGGAGCTAATGCGCCAATCTTCGGAGTCGTTGGCGGGGCGGCTTGAAATGATTCCTCTTTCCGGATTCAGCCTCGCGGAGGTTGGGACGCATGCGCTGAACTGGCACTGGCTGCGCGGTACGTTCCCGCGCGCCTTTCTCGCCCGCTCAAATGCCGAAAGCGTGTCGTGGCGCCGGCAGTTCATTCACACGTTCCTGGAGCGGGATCTGCCGCAGCTTGGTATCGGCGTCCCAGCCATGGCGTTGCTGCGGTTCTGGACCATGCTGGCGCATTATCATGGCAACATGTGGAACGCGGCGGAACCGGCGCGTTCATTGGGGGTAAGCGAGCCTACAGTGAGGCGCTATCTGGATTTGCTGACCGGCCTCTTCATGGTGCGGCAACTGCAGCCGTGGCATGAAAACCTCAAGAAGCGACAGGTGAAGGCGCCGAAGATTTATCTGCGCGACAGCGGGTTGCTGCATCAGTTGTTGGGTATCGGTACTGACAGGGATTTGCTCGCACATCCAAAGTGCGGTGCATCATGGGAAGGTTATGCCATCGAGGAGACGCTTAAGGTGGTGCAACCGGATGAGGCGTATTTCTGGGCGACGCATCAAGGTGCGGAACTGGATCTGCTGCTTATCAAGGATGGCCGACGGCTTGGTGTGGAAATTAAACGTATGGATGCGCCGGTGCTGACTCCATCCATGCGAATTGCGCTGGATGATCTCAAGCTGGAACACCTTGTCGTGCTTTACCCAGGGAAAACGCACTATACTTTGGGTGAGCGAGTCAAGGTAGTGCCGATGAGTATGCTTGGGGAAGGTGATGCTAGGGCAATATTACCGCGGCGTGGATTGCGGCGAAAGAAAAGATAATAACGCTAGATTATGAACCCCGCGCAACCAGGGTTAGATTATGGTTTTCGCTTATATTCACTGGAAATAACTATCATGAAACCACCATCTAAGTCAGAGGCCCAACACCGGACTGATAATAATTGGGGTCACAGTTATCTCTAATGTTAGAAACAATTGTGCTCTGACCCGAATGGCGCTTACTTAAGCGGGTACGCAATTGAAGGGTGGGTCAGGCACGTAGTTTGTGCCGTAACCCACCAGATGTGCCGCTAGGCACTCATTAAAAAATGCGTTGTGTTGCTACGCAACGCTTGGTGGGTTACGCAAAAAATGCTTTTATACCCGTATGGGTGAACCCACCCTTGGCTTAAGTAAGTGCCATTTTGCTCTGACCCCCAATTACATTCCATTCAGCGCCATCGACTATCGGTATGCCATGAATGGACTTTCCGAGCACTTGGCGCGGCATCTTGGACATTCGCCATTGAGTGGCTAAATTGCAGCCATGTACCAGCGATGCGCCAGATATCATTTATACGCTGTATTTCATTTAAGGAAACTCCGAATAAGTCGTCATGCCCGCGGAGGCGGGCAGGTGAATTCACTATTCAAGTGCAACACTGCGAGGGATTCTCGAAACACCTCGGAAGGTGTTTTGAAATCCAGACATTTACGGGGAGTATTGTTATAAACGGCGATGAGAGAATCAAGTTCTTGTTTAGTCAGGGTAGCCAAGTCGGTCTTGCGAGGCAAGCGACGGCGCAGGCGGCCGATGGCATTTTCAATACCCCCTTTCTGCCACGGGGCGTGAGGATCGCAGAAATAGGTGGACATACCGAGCTGACGATTCAGGCGGTGATGAAAGGCAAATTCGGTACCATTATCAAAGGTGACACTGCGCCGCAATGCCGGTGGCAGGGAAGAAAACTGATCCAGGAGTCTGCGCGCCACAGGCGCGGCCGCCTTGCTGGGCTGTCGAGAGGCCAAGAGAAGACGGGAACTGCGTTCATGAGTAACGAGAATGGCCTGACCGTAACGGGCAAAGAGCATAAGATCACCTTCCCAGTGGCCCGGAGTCGTGCGCGCACTGACCTCGGCGGGCCTGTCATGGATGGGAAGTCGATGCTGGATATGCTGCACCGGGCTGCCACCCCGCTGGCCGAGACGACCACGACGGGACTTATGACGAGGCAATAAACGATGCCAATAATCCTTTTGATCGGAACGATGGTAGATAAAACGGTAAATGGACTCATGGGAGATCACACACGACCCGTGGGCACGCTTGAGGTAACCGGCGATCTGCTCGGGCGTCCAGCCACGCGTCAGTTGGGTATGTACGAAGTGACGAAGCTGCGGATTCCGGGCGAGTTTAAAACGGCAATCCCAGCGCCGCCGGCGTTCGGCCAGATGTTGTGCCCGGGCAGGTTCATAGCCCCCGGGCCATGCCTTGGTCGATGGACTATTGCGCTGAAGTTCACGGCTGAGGGTACTCGGTGAGCGCCCCAAAACCTTGGCAATATGTCGTAAGGAATGACCTTCGCTGTGCATACGATAAAGGTCAATACGTTCGTTTAACGAGAGATGGTAATAGTTGTTTTCCATGGCAACACCAAATTAGCATAGTGTTGCACTTGTTTCGTGAACTTAGGGCATCCAGGTTCTTAGTTTTTATGGATTTCCGCGAAGTTTACACCCGGAGGGTGCGGGCATGACAAAGTGGACTTATTCAGAGTTTCCTTAAAAATGGAATAATGACGCCTTAAATATAGTAATTTGATGCCGATAAGTATAGTATAGGTGTAATTATTCATTTAATAAGTGAATTATTGCGAGTTTAATATACTATGAAACCCTCTACAGGGATTGGAAAGGCAGACCGGGAACGCTTATCAGCAGTGCTTCGGGGGACAAAAGGTACTATTTCTGTTGCCGAGGCAGCTGAGTTACTGGGTATGCCCAGGACCGTGGCGGCCAAGTTTTTATCGCGCTGGGCAAAAAAAGGCTGGCTGTCTCGGGTACGTCGGGGGCTGTATGTTTCTGTCCCTTTGGAATCGCGGACGGCAGAGGTGTCACTGGACGACGCCTGGGTTATCGCGGATAAGCTATTTGCTCCATGTTATATCGGCGGCTGGAGTGCCGCGGAGTATTGGGATTTGACGGGGCAGATATTTCGCACTGTTGTCATGATGACCACTCAGCGACCAAGAGAGCGAAGGCCGAACATCAAAGGTACAGATTTTCTTGTTCGCACAATTTCTGAAACAGCGCTATTCGGACTGAAACCAGTATGGCGCGGGCAGGTGCAAGTCAATGTGTCGGATCCCGCCCGAACCATGCTCGACATGCTAAGTGATCCGCAAGCGGGAGGCGGTATCCGTTCGACCGTGGATATGTTGGGTAACTATCTGCGCTCGGAGAAGAAGGATCTGTCGCTCTTGCTGGACTATGCGGGTCGATTGGGTAATGGGGCGGTGTACAAGCGCCTTGGATTTCTTCTGGAGAGGATTGCGCCCGATAACCATGAAGCCATTACCCGGTGTCGAGAGCGCTTGACCACCGGGAATGCGAAGCTGGATACTCAGTTGCCTGCGGATAGGTTGATAACGCGATGGCGGCTGTGGGTGCCGCCGGGGTTATTGCAAGAGAGGGTTCCCGAATTGACAAATCAGCCGGATGATACCGTGATGCGTAAAAAAGATAGCTTAACTATTCTGGGTGAGTTAGGTGTATCACAGGATGCATTGATGGCCTTGATTCGACGTTATCACATCAAGCGTCTGGTATTGTTCGGTTCCGCCGCGCGCGGCGAGCTGATGCCATCGAGCGATATCGATCTGCTGGTGGAGTTCGAGCCCGGGCGATCACCTTCGTTGGGTGGGATGACCGCGATCAGCGAGAGTTTTTCCGCCTTGTTCGGTGGGCGCAAGGTCGATCTGGCAACGCCTTCGATTCTGAACAACCCTTATCGCCGCCGTGCCATCGAGAAGGACATGGAGGAGTTATATGCCGCTTGAGGACAGGGACGCCGCTTATTTGTGGGATATGCTGCAAGCGGCCAACGAAGTGGTTGAAATGATCGCGGATCATGATCTTGAAGGATTTCTCGGCGATCATGTTCTGCAGCGTGCAGTTGAACGGTGCGTGGAGCTTGTTGGCGAGGCAGCGCGCTGGGTATCAGAACAGGGGCAGGCTGCGACGCCTGACATCCCCTGGCGTGAAATTATCGGGCAGCGCAGTATCCTTGCTCATGAGTATGGACAGATCGATCACGAGTTGCTGTATAAAACTGCAATCGAGGATATACCGCCATTGATCGATAATTTGAAAGCACTGCTTCCGCCTATAGAATAATAAACGCCGTGACTTCGGCTGGCATTGTTCAAAACTCTGGAACTACTGCAATGTCCTGCACGATGACCTGTCTGCATGCGGACACGGTTAGACAGGCGCGCAGGCAAGTACAGGCTGATGCTCGGAGATGATGATCGACTTGGAACTGAGGAATCTCATGGTATTCAATTAATCAGAGCCTCCCTAAATAACTTATTCCCTATATAAAATTGGGGCGGAGCTACGTGAGCTATTCAATCAATGAACATTCGAATTAAAATTAGGCCATAATCAGGGCCTAAAAGTACTTTTTTGGGTTGAAAATGCGATTATCAATCGAGTCACCCCATGATTTCCTAAAGCTAATTGAAAAGACCCAAAATGGGGTTTTTAGTACCCAAATTAGGTCCTATTAAAGGTATAGATAAACTATCATTCCCCAGGTAGTGAGTGACATGGTTGGGGTGAGAGTCATATGAGTGAAGCTTTACATATCGTTTGCCCGCATTGCGATGCAGTGAACCGCGTTCCCTCTGCGCGCCTGAGTGAACATCCCAAATGCGGGCAGTGCCACAAGGTCTTGTTTACTGCGCATCCCATCGAACTCACCGGCGCGAATTTCCACAAGCACATTGGTCAAAGCGACATTCCCGTCGTCGTGGATTTCTGGGCGCCGTGGTGCGGGCCGTGCAGGACGATGGCGCCGCATTTCGCACAGGCGGCCGCGCAACTGGAGCCGCGCGTGAGGCTCGCCAAGGTCAATACCGAAGCCGAGCAGTCGCTGGGTACACAGTTCAATATCCGCAGCATCCCGACCCTTGCGCTGTTCGATCACGGACGTGAAGTGGCACGCCAGCCCGGGGCCATGGGTGCGGCCCACATTATCCAATGGGTGCAGGAGAATTTCTGATGACAGGGATAGGGAGATCTGGGGTACAAATACCTGCCATTAACTTATAAAATTAAAATTAATCTCATTGGAGTCGAAAAGCATTGGCGAAGCATTGGGGTCGCCCATAAGCCAGTCTGGGTCAATAGGCCGAAACAATCCCTTGTTACTGATGAGTAACGTCGTTTTAAAAAACGGCTGACTGACTTATGGGCGACCCGTAGAATTGGTAGAATTGGCCGTTTCCGGGAGGTTGCGCGACAGGCCTGCTGTTGACGGATGTTGCCGCCGCGCCGATGGACCGGCCCGCCTGGCGGGAAAAGACACCCTGCGAGTTCACGCTGACGGACCCCGGTTTATGTGAATTGCAGTGATGGAAGGGCTGGTGCGAGGGGCTAGTTTGGCCAGAGGGGGTTAGCATGCCGGTGTTCACAGATTGACGTTGTTCACAAAATGTGTACACTACAAATATGTGAACAGCATCAGGACCTGATCTATGGTTGGAAATCCCAAAAAACGGCAAGGGGGGGAGGAGCATGAGATCCTTGTTCAAGCACTGGAAGCCTTTGCTGAAACGACCGCCACCGCCGCAACTGTCGTAAAAACCAAGGTCCGTCTACCTCAAGGTGTGGCGGATGCCGAGATTCGCCTGGCCGATGGCAAAAAATGGCTGGTTGAGGTCAAGCGCAATATGACCCCGGCGACCATCGGGCCTGCTATTGCTCAGCTTGGCCGGTTCAATAGGCCTGGAATTTTGGTTACCCGCTACATGACCCCGCCTATGGCTGAGCGCCTGAAAGAGCTGGGTGTCCAATTTATGGATACTGCCGGTAATGCCTATGTCCATACGCCAAAGCTCCTCATCTATATTACCGGCCGTAAGCCAGCTGTGCCTACCACACATGAAAAACGCGTGCGCGCGCTACGACCTACCGGTTTGAAAGTCATCTTTGCGCTGTTGTGCCGCCCGGAGCTGATCAACGCACCTTACCGGGATATCGCCAAGGCGGCAGGTGTCGCCCTGGGTACCGTGGGCTGGGTTTTTTATGACCTGCGGCGGCTAGGGTATATCAGAGAAACCAAGGCGCAAGGCCGTGTCTACGAGGACCGAATAGGTTTGCTTGATAAGTGGGTTGATGTCTACGCGCGAGAACTGCGCCCGATGCTAAAGCCGCGACGCTTTCGAGTAACCGATGTCGATTGGTGGAGGAAAGAAAACCTCGCAACAGTCGACATGTATTTGGGCGGAGAGCCCGCCGCCGCTGTTTTAACCAAACATCTCCGCCCAGAATTGGTGACGGTATATGGCGATACCCATTTCGCTACGTTGGCGCGTAAGGTGAAAGCGGTAAAGGATGAATACGGTAACCTTGAAGTGTTGCAGATGTTTTGGAAATTTGAAGCGCCCCGGTTGGACAAGCATTACCCACTGGTTCCACCGTTACTTATCTACGCAGATCTGGTAGCAACGGCCGATGCCCGCAATATCGAGACGGCACAAATAATCCGGAAGCGATTTCTTGCCAAAGACTAATTCATTCGTCGATCCAACAACCAAAGCGCTGCTTGAGGCGGTGGCGAAAGCTGCCGGTGATCTGGATATTAAATGGATGGTAACTGGCACAGCGGGTAGAGTGATGCTGCTTGAGCAGATCTACGGTCTGCCGCACGGACGAGCCACACAGGATATCGATCTCGGCGTAATGGTGGCAAGTTGGGAGGAGTATCAGGCACTTGTTAAGCGCATTCGAGAGGATAAGCAATTCCGGCCAGATCAAAAACAAAAACAACGGCTTTTGTATCGTGACGATGGCATGCTTGACCTCGTACCATTCGGCGATATTGAAACTGATGATCGAGTGATTCACTGGCCACCGGATAATGACTTTTCTATGAGTGTCATCGGTTTCCGTGAAGCCTATGCCGATACCGTCAATGTCATTCTTGATGGTTTGACTGTTCCTGTCGTTGGTCCGGTTGGCTTAATGTTGCTTAAACTCGTTGCCTGGAAAGAACGGCACCATGCCCAACCCAAAAAGGATGCCGCAGATATGGCCTATATACTGCGCAATTTCGCCACCATCCTGACCGAAGAGGCATTATTCGATGAACATTTCATAGAGATGGAGGCGGCGGGATATGACCTAGACCTGGCAGCGAACCGGGTGCTGGGTCAAAGGCTAGGAAAGCTTGCGACTAAAGAAGCTCGGGAGTATGTGTTGGAGTTACTAGATAGCGAATTGCGGCATGAAACCGATTCGAAGCTGGCGCGGGAGATCGCCGCGCATTTGGGCGGAGCCAATGCCGAACGTGTCTATGAATTATTGCTGAGTTTGATGACAGGTTTTAATGAGGTAGCACAATAATAATGAGCACCAACAATATCGTGCAAAAACTCTGGAACTACTGCAACGTCCTGCGCGACGACGGCATGTCGTATGGCGACTACGTCGAACAGCTCGCCTATCTGCTGTTCCTCGAGATAGCCGACGAGCGCACCAGGGCGCTATACAACCAGAAGAACCCGGCTCGGTGTTGATATTACCTTTATCAATGGAACTCTTGGTAAAGGAGAGTAAGAAATCGGGATGAGAGTACGGTGCAGGCGTCCAGGTGGATGACCTTTCTCTTGCCGCCATTCCCGTGCAAACGGGAATCTATCCTGGGTAATGAAGTAGCGTCGGCTTTGAATATTATCAGATCGCTTCGACCACTATGTTATCTGCAACCAGGCAACCTTCCAGATTGTATTGGCCGTAAACATCGGCCTGTTGGCCCTCCACCAGATCGGCGGCGGCTATTTCATCACTCGAAAATCCACCATTATCCTCACTGATCAGGAAGATGTTGGTATCGCTGGTCAAGGCTACGCAGCGGTCACCGACGCTGTCGGTCATCAGCGTGAATCCATCGAGTGTTGTTGTAATTGCCGAGATGGTGCCGGTGAGCTTGATATTGGCCGAATCGATATCGACGAACACCATGGCGGCCTTGATGAAATCAGGATCGGTGGCCGACAACATCAACACGCCTATCACCTTGACGGCCTGTCCGGTCTCAAATGCCGATGCATCAAGGATGTCGCCGTTCTTCGACAGGATAACGGCACCCGGCTGCAATTGGACGGGGATCGGATTGGTATTCACGATGCCCTGGCCGGCGGCGAGATTGAGGTCGAAACGGTTGGTAATGTCGTCGACGGCAGAGGCTGCTGTGCCTTTATATGCGGCAAATGTGCCGGCCGGTCCGATGAGTACCGTCAATGCGTTCAGGACCGGCCTTTCGTCGCCATCGTTGAAACTGAAACGGCCGAATACGGTTGCATGTTCGCCTTCCTCAAGATCATCAATTGTCAGCGGTTCTCCATCCGGACCGTAGACGGTTGTGGTATCGGACGTCTGCACGAGCGGGCACCATATTGAACCGCTGTCATCGTCAATGTGTGTGCTGATCAGGGTGTTGCTGTCATCAGTGACCAACTCCTGGTGGGCGATCGTTGTCCTGCACAGGCGGAAGGTCTGCGCCTGTGTGCCGAGGTCAGTGATATCGCCTGCCAGGCGAACAAACTTGCCGTCGATACCGTTACTCAGTTGCTTGATGAAGACGACGGGGCGGAAAATATAGCCGCCATTGCCGAGCGTGATGATATGGATGGATTTTTCTGCATCGATGTCTATCTCGAGTGTCAGCGTTTGGCCTGGCGTAACTTCAAAATGGCCTTGCGGGTTCAGGTCGAGTTTGCCGTTGCCGGGCAGTCTGGGCGTGATGGTTTCGATGACGTTACCGTCCATGTCCTTTCTGACGAGCTCCACATCGCTGACGTACAGGCGTATTTTGCTATAGGTCTTTGCCGGTATGTTGTCCGTGTAACTGAACAAGTCGGCGTGATTTTCCAGTTCCAGCAAGTCGATCATTTTTTCACCGGAAAAGAGTTCAATAGGGGCATCGTCATCACTGATCAGCACGATGCGCGTAATGGTGATATTTATTTCATCGAAAGCATCGCTGGGGGCATCTGTAAACAATAACGCGACATTGCCGCTTTCCGTCGATTGACTGCTGGCGGTGTTGCCTGAACCGCCGCCACAGGCGGTCAGCATCAGGGAAAGACTTGCAACAAGCAGATAATTAAAAATCCGCGCAGAAATACACATAGGGTTTCCTCCAGATAACTACTTTACCTTGCCAATATCCGCGGTCTTCCCTGATGCGATGATGATATGTATGCGATATAAAAAGGCTATAAATTATAGCTCATTAAAGCGTCCCGGCATACCGAAGTCTGGTATCGGGTTCGGACCTGCGTAAGCAATTCAATCGATGGATATTTATATTAGAATGAAGCCTGAAATACCTGCGCGGCCGGATTACAGTTCTAGCTGATATTCAAACGGCTTGTCGAATGGTTGTGTTTCAGGGTAAGGGGAATATAACAAAAACACAGATAAAAAAGAGCTATAAAGAAGCAGGATATCTATAAGCAAAGGAAAGTCTGAATAAATACATTCTTGTCATTCCCGTGAAAACGGGAATCCAGAATCCTGGATGCCACCCCGCGCCTTCGCGGGGGCAGACATTAAGATTCATCGGGGTCAGAGCCGAATGGCACTTACTTAAGCTCCTTTGATCGAGAATACAGCACTTGAGTCACATAAGGCGCAACCAGTAGCCCGCATGCAGCGACAGCGAAATGCGGGGGAAACGGCCGA
>Ga0214472_10003618_pt1 | contig 16343 bp, 12 predicted proteins | sample RVTome_6_FD_207662 | JGI IMG/M metagenome (GOLD analysis project Ga0214472, IMG submission 207662) | Soil microbial communities from uranium-contaminated site in the Upper Colorado River Basin, Wyoming, United States - RVT140D175 | ecosystem: Environmental > Terrestrial > Soil > Contaminated >... | reverse complement strand
GACCCTGGGTTTCGATCTTCTGCAGCTCGCGGTTCTGCTTGGCTTGACCGGGGGGCTCAGCAATCCTTTCGCCATTCTGATGCTGGCGCCGGTGACGGTGTCCGCGTCGAACCTGTCGCGACACAGCACCGTGATTCTGTCGATTCTGGCGGTTGCTGCGGTTTCGGTGCTCGTATTCTGGCACTTGCCGCTGCCCTGGACGACGGAGGGCTTTGCTTTGCCACCGCTGTATGTCGGTGGCGCCTGGGCGGCGCTGGTCGTGGCGGCACTGTTCATTGCCGCGTATGTGTCGAGCGTGGCGGCCGAATCCCGCGACATGTACGATGCGCTGACGGCGACGCAAATGGCGCTGGCACGTGAACAGCGCCTTTCGGCTCTTGGTGGTCTGGCCGCCGCCGCGGCTCACGAGTTGGGCAGCCCGTTGGCGACCATCGCGGTGGTTGCCCGCGAACTCGATCGCGACCTGCCCGCAGACAGCCCGGGACGCGACGATGTTGCTCTGCTGCTGAGCGAGAGCAATCGTTGCGGGGAAATACTGGCCAATTTGGCGGCCTGGTCGGAAGAAGAGGACGACGATTTTTTCAATCGTCTGCCGCTGGAGGCGCTGGTGGAAGCGGCTGCGGCGCCGTACGAGCACAACGCCGTTCAGTTCGATATCACGATGGCCTGTCTGTTCGACGAAGAAGGTGATCAACCCATCGTCTTTCGCAGTCCGGAAATTCTGCAAGGCTTGGGATTGCTGATTCAGAATGCTATGCAGTTTGCTGCAACAAGGGTTGAGGTGCGCCTTGAATGGGATCGGGAAACCGTAACGATCACAATTATGGATGACGGTCCAGGGTTCGATCCAGCGATACTGGGCCGCCTTGGAAAGCCTTATATTCACGCGAAAGAGAACCGGACGCAGAGTGTAGAGGGCAAGGCTGCGAAGAGTGGCGCCAAAGTCGTTTCTGGTCCGAAACACCTCGTGACGAGAAACGGGGATCATCGAAATTCCGGCAGCGGCGGACATATGGGTCTTGGCATCTTTATTGCCAAGACACTGCTCGGACGTACCGGTGCGACAGTGCGATTCGACAATGGGCATTGGAGCGGTGCCGAGGTTGAGATCCTGTGGTCCCGCGATTCGCTGGAGACCGAATTTCCCGGGAAGGACGAGAGATGAGCGAAGCTGACAATCCGGTTGCCGGTCCACCGAGCCGTCCTTTGCTGATTGTCGACGATGACGAGCGTTTCTGTGAGCGACTCGGGCGGGCCATGGAACGCCGTGGCTTCGACGTGACCCTTGCGACGTCGGTTGAACAGGGGGCGGCAAAGGCACGTAGTCTGCGCCCGGCCTATGCCGTGGTCGACCTCCGGCTGAAGGATGGCAGTGGGCTGGAGGTCGTTCAGGCCTTGCGCGATGTTCGGGAAGACGCGCGCATTATCGTTCTGACCGGATATGGCAATATTGCAACCGCGGTTGCGGCGGTGAAAGTCGGCGCCACCGACTATCTGCCGAAACCGGCCGATGCGGACCAGGTCGAGGCAGCACTGCTGGAAAGCGGCGAAGCTCTGCCGCCGCCGCCTGATCTGCCCATGAGTGCCGACCGGGTCCGATGGGAACATATCCAGCGGGTTTACGAGCAGTGCGACCGAAACGTTTCCGAAACCGCGCGGCGTTTGAGAATGCACCGGCGGACCCTGCAGCGGATTCTGTCCAAGTACGCGCCGCGTAACTAGCCCGGGTCAGGTTTCAGAAGGATCACACTCTGACCTGCTGATAGAGAGCCTGGCGTCGAGATGATTCTGGTGCGGGATTCAGGAAGCCCGTTCTGAAGCTCTGTGCCGTGCGATGGCATCGCTGAGAATGGCCGCCGATTCAACGGGTGTCAGCAGAGAGTTACGTAGCCGATCGATGTGGAAGCCCTGAAACAGTGTGATTCCGAGACTTTTCCCCGTCTCAAGTGCGTCTTCGGTGCCGCAGTGGCTCAGGATCACCCGTTCCTGCCCGATTTCGCCGATGGCGGACCGCAGTTCCCGGCCACGCGCACTTGCGAGAGTTCGGTTGAAGTCGTCATCCCACAGCAGCTTGACCATGTCGAATCCCAGCCGCCGGCGATCGACGAAGGGCAGAGACAGATGGGTCGTGCCGTCGAGGCAGACATTGTAACCCCGCTCGCGCAGAAAATCACGAGCGAAGAGAAAGTTGGCAACGTCCGCGAAGACGTCGATCAGCTGAAATTCGATGACGATGCTGCGTCGAATTTTATCATTCAGTGTCTCATCGAGGGCCAGGAAATCCGATGACAGCAGCGTCGATACATTAAGATTGAGACTGTAGGACTGCCGCAGACTTTCATCGTCATTGTGAACCAGAAGCGAAATCATGCGACGGTCGAGGTGCCGGGTCAGATCCTGGAACAGCCAACGGTTCGCCAGAATGTCATGTCCCGGGATCAGGACCTGCTGCAGATGGTCGATCGAAAAGTAGATCTCCCGGAAAACCGGCTCGGGTCGGCCGTTGGCTTCGAGAAGAAATGTCGACTGGCGTTGCATCATGCTCGAAAGATCGGCCTGTGCGATCGCCGCCGCAATTTCTCCGAGCTGGCTTGGCTGCAGCGGCATCATTCGATCGCGTGCTGCGTCGGATGCGCTCTGCTGCACCCCGACGCTGTTCCCGATGGCGTCGAAGAAGCCTTTGGCCAGATCGACGAAAGCGTCACACTCCTGATCGAGGAGGTAAAGTCTGCAAAAGCTTTCGTCCCCAATCTGATCGTCCGCAGTTTCCTTGTTGAATATCGGATCGTCACTGAAAAAATAGCGCAGCCGGTTGACGGCAGCGTTCAGTTCCGGCGCCAGATCGCGACCGCAGACGACCACGAGATCGTCGTTCGTGAGCCGGAACAACGCACCGTCATCAAGTCTGGCCACGCGGTCAAGGGTCGCCTGGGCGATGCGCAGGTGATGTTCCTTCCGGTGGTCCGGATGTAAGCGCGACAATCGTGCATGTAATGCCTGCCGCCCCGAAACGTTGCGTTGCAGGCGCTTTGCATAGTCGTAAAAGACAGCTTCCTGGTTGGGAGGCACGCCTGTTCCGGAGCTTCGCATCAAAGGTTTCACCCAGTTCAACCGGCATATATCCGGTTTCCGTTCTATCTTAGGTTATGCTGCAGGGCGTTGAGAAAGCGTTAACCATCTTGGCGTGTCAGCGTTATTTTGCTCTCGCGGCAACCGGGCGGAAGCTTTAGAGTGCGGCCGCTAGGCGTGGGTCGGGCTCTTCTGGATTTGTCCGGGCCGGTTCTCAGGGACGCCTTGAGCGTAATCAACATTGAAAGACAAGGATCCGCATGTCGGTGGCGAAAGAAAATCTGGACTTGAACCGCTTCTTTGCCGATGAGCTCGCGGAACACCGGGCGGTTGCGGCCGCCACCGAGGACGCGCTTGCGGCACCTTTCTCGGAGTTGGTCCGGGTCTCGATAAAGGCCGTCGAAAGCGGTGGAAAAATCCTGTTGTTCGGAAATGGCGGTTCGGCATCGGATGCGCAGCACCTGGCGACAGAACTTACCGTCCGATACGTCAAGGACCGTGCCCCCATTGCGGCGATCGCCCTGACGACGGACACCTCGGCCCTGACTGCGATCGGCAACGACATGGGGTTCGAACATCTTTTCTCGCGCCAGATCGAGGCATTGGGCCGGCCTGGAGACGTCGCACTGGGCATCTCGACGTCTGGCCGCAGCGCCAATGTGATCCGCGGCCTGGAAACCGCACGCGAGCGGGGACTGGTCGCAGCCGCTTTGTCGGGGGGAGATGGGGGGCGTCTGGTCGGTCTTGCCGATCCTCTGCTCGTCGTGCCCTCCAGGACGACGGCGCGCATCCAGGAAATGCATATTATGCTCGGTCAGATGCTTTGTGGCGCGCTCGAACGGGCGTTGGGATTGGTCTAGCTTTATGAAGGGTGCGGGCAAATGACCGAATCGACAGACCTGCTCGGGCTGGTCGATCGTCTGGATGGTGCGGCTGTCCTGGTTGTTGGCGATGTCATGCTCGATCGTTTTCTGTACGGCGCGGTCGATCGGGTTTCGCCCGAAGCGCCGATCCCGGTGCTGCGGATCGAACGCGAAGCGACAATGTTGGGCGGGGCCGGTAACGTTCTGCGCAACCTGGCGGCCATCGGGGCCAAAGCCCGCTTCGTTTCCCTGGTTGGCGACGATTCGGCGGGCCGCGAGATTTGTGATCTGGCTGCACGGGAAGTCAATGACCCGGACTCTATTCATATCCTGAGCGAACGCGGCCGCCAGAGCACGATCAAGGAGCGCTATATCGCGACTGGACAGCAGTTGCTTCGGGCCGATCGGGAGACTTCGCATGCGATGACGGAAGAGACGCAGGACCGTCTTCTGGCGCTCGCAGACAAAGCGCTCGAACAGGTTGGTGCGCTGATACTTTCCGATTATGGAAAGGGCGTTCTGCCCAGCGAGGTGGTCGCACGTCTGATCGCCAGAGCCAAGGCCCTGGGGTGTCCTGTCGTTGTCGATCCGAAGTCTGTCGACTATCGCTATTATCGTGGTGCGGCTTTGGTGACACCCAACAAACGAGAACTCGCTCAGGCATCCGGTCAGCCGGTTCAGGGGGACGCTGCCATCGTTCAAGCCTGCCGATCATTGATCGAATCCGCCGGAATTGACGGTGTTCTGGCAACCCGAAGTGAAGAAGGCATGTCTCTGGTTCTGCGGGACGGCCACGTTGCCCATCTTCCTGCCCGGGCGCGAGAGGTCTATGACGTTTCAGGCGCCGGGGATACGGTTGTGGCAGTATTGGGGGCAGCGCTTTCCGCCGGGATAGCGGCCGAAGATGCCGCAAGCCTGGCAAATCTCGCGGCTGGAATTGTGGTTGGGAAGTCCGGCACCGCGGTTGTCGAAGCCGTCGAAATCCGACAGGCCGTCTACGCGACCCGGCTTTCGGTTGCGGAGGCCAAGGTCGTTGATCTGGAACTGCTGCAGGATCAGGTGGAGCTTTGGCGTAAGGCTGGCTTGAAGGTCGGTTTCACCAATGGGTGTTTCGATCTGCTCCACCCTGGACATATTTCGTTGCTCCGTCAGGCGCGTGCCGCCTGCGACCGGCTGGTTGTCGGCCTGAACAGCGATGCGTCGGTTGCCCGTCTGAAAGGGCCGGCGCGTCCGGTGCAGTCTGAAGCTGCCCGAGCGGTGGTCCTTGCATCGCTCGAGGCCATCGACCGGGTCGTTGTTTTTGCAGAGGACACGCCGCTTGCTTTGATCAAGGCGTTGCGGCCGGACATCCTCGTCAAAGGCGCAGATTACACCGTGGATGAGGTGGTTGGGTCACAGGAGGTACAGTCCTACGGCGGGCGTGTCGTACTTGCCGTGCTGGAACCTGGTCACTCAACCACAGCGACGATTACCAAACTCGCTGAATCCCAATAGAGCTTCATCGGATCGGTCGGCACTGGAGCGCCTGTCGGCTATTTCGAGAGTTTTACAACAGATTCGCATAAAGGATAACAATCGTTTCGTGGCGGCAGCCGCTTCTCCTTATGCGGGTATAAACTGCCGAAATCGACGTTTAGCTATCCCCTTGAAACAGATCACCGGGACGCTGAGAACGCGCAACTCCTGCGGTCCTTTATACTTGGTGCTTCTTTTTGTGAAAAATATGTTAGTCTGGAGTTATTCCACCGCTTGGTAGCGTTTACCGATTCCTTGACGTCCGGTTGACCAGCCCATTGCGGGATTTAAATAACGGCGTCGAAGTGGAACTCTATTGATAGTCCGCGACCGGTCTATTGTGACCACGCTACGGCTTTCCGCCGTGGCGTTTGCAAACCGAAAAGACGAAATATGATTGAGCGGAGGAGGCGATCCCGGCGCCCGCTTCCTGGCAGCCTGCTTTTTCATGACCATCTCGTCGCTTCGCTCCAGGCAGCTCAGCGTGGTGACGCAGGACTCGCATTGTTTTACTTTGCCACAAGTGAAAGCTCGGCGCGGGACATAGATAGAATTGCGGCCGATCTTGTTACGCAGTTTGTCAATCTTCGGGCCGGCTGTTGCATTGACCGCAGCGCAATGGCGGTGATCGCGGATCACTGTTTTGTTCTTGATGAAGCGATGGCTTTCGCCGCTCAAATTCTTGCCGCTTCAGGCGATAACCTCACGTTCACCGGCGCCGGTGTCGCTGTCTATCCGCAAACGGCCCAGGATCCCGACGGTCTGCTCTCCGCCGCCGCTACGGCCGCAGAACGGGCGGGGAAGTCGGAATCGGGAGGTGCTGACGGGTGGATGAGGGTCGATGCCCAAAGAGGTGGTGTGGGAATCCGTGTGGCAGAGGAAGGCGTGATGGCCAATCATCCTCTGATGGAGGCGGAAGGCCTTGAGCTGGCGCTGCAGAGAGGGCAGCTCAGGCTGCATTATCAGCCGCAAATCGAGGTTTCGACCGGTCGCGTTATCGGAGCGGAAGCGCTGGTGCGCTTGTGTGATGACAGTGGAACACTGGAATTGCCCGGCAGTATCATTCCGGCTGCCGAGGCGACGGGAACAATCACCCGCATCGGCGAATGGGTGTTGGAAACCGCATGTGCGCAGGCGGCTGAATGGGCTCGGCTGGGATTGTCGCCGATGAGCTGCGCCGTCAACCTGTCGCTCGCCCAGGTTCAGCAGAAGTCGCAGGTCGAACGTATTGTAGAGATCATACGCGAGTCCGGAGTAGAGCCCTGGCAGATCGAAATAGAGTTGACGGAAACCGCGGCGCCGAGCAATCCGGACGAAGTCTCGGAACGTCTCAAGCCAATTCTTGATCTGGGTATTCGTCTGGCGTTGGATGATCTTGGCACCGGATACGCGACGCTTTCCCTGCTCAGGCGTCTGCCTGTCACCAAGGTCAAGATCGACCGCTCGTTCATGACCTGTCTGGGGGAGGGTAGCGACGGTGTCGAAGATCTGCGCGCCATCGTCGAGATGGGACAGGGGCTTGGGCTGACGGTGCTGGCGGAAGGTGTCGAGCGGGAAGATCAATATGACACATTGCGTAGACTGGGATGCGACAGTTATCAGGGCTATTATTTCAGCCCTGCCCTGCCGGCGGCAGAAATGACAGCGCTTATCGGGCGCAGCGACCTGGGCTGAACGCTTTCTCTACCACTTCAAATTGACAATTTGGGCGTTGGCGCAGTGGCGGGGTTCGCCAACTGTCGATCAGATCATGTTTTGCGGGTTATCCAAATAACTGGGCCAGCAGGATACCCGGTAAGATCCACGCGGTGATCACGCCACCGTAGAGAAACAGATTAAAACCCTGAGAGAGCTCGCCTGAGCGTCCAAGCCGTTCATAGGAGCGGCGCTCTCGTCCCAGCAGGAAAGTCAGATAAAAGCGCTTGCGGCCAAAAGGAAAGCTGCGCCGAATTTCTACGGCGTGCACGGCGGCTTCTCGATTGGAAAACATTGTTGTGATGGCTGTCCGCTGCTCTTCATTGAAAGAGTCGGCAATCCTGGGGTCTATCCGGCGGAAGTAATAGTCGAGGAATGAGTTGTTGGAGTTGCTGTTGGCACTCGTGCGAGATACCTGTTTGAAGTCGCGTGCTTTGTGCACAGCTTGGGCTGCTGGCGTAGCTTGCATTGTTGCCTCCCTGGCCGAAACGCATCGATTTTCTACTTGCGGGAAAGTTTGCCACGCTAAGGTTTCCAAATTGTAAAGATCTTCGTTATCTGTTTGATATCCGGCGACATAGAGGCGGGGGGACAAAAGCTGTGATGATGGACAGACCGATGGCTGGGCTCAACCCAGAGATGTAGAATAAGATTTTGGAGATTGAGGACGCTGAAATGGCGGGAAACATGCATCGGCGCTGCGGTTGGGTGGGTGACGAGGAGATCTACCTTGACTACCACGACCGGGAATGGGGCGTGCCCCTCTACGACGACAAGGCGCTTTTCGAGCTTCTTATCCTGGAAGGCGCACAGGCCGGGTTGTCCTGGATTACGGTGTTGCGAAAGCGTGAAAATTACCGCCGCGTGTTCGACAAGTTCGAACCGGAGATCATTGCCGGATATGGCCCGGAAAAAGTCGCCGAGCTGATGTCGGACAGCGGCATCGTACGCAATCGTGCGAAGATCGCCGCAACCATCGGGAACGCACGTGCCTGGCTGGACATCATGGCAGAGGCGCCGTCTTTCAGGGCCTCTGGGTCAAATTTGTCGCCTGGCGGTTCGCCACAGGTCGCGGGCGGTGCATTCTCGAACCTTATCTGGTCGTTCGTCGATGGCACCCCAATCGTCAACCGTTGGCGCAGCCATGCCGAAGTCCCGGCTGAGACGGATAAATCAAAAGCTTTATCCAGAGAACTGAAAAAGCGAGGCTTTCGCTTTGTCGGTCTGACAATCTGCTATGCCTTCATGCAGGCTGCCGGTCTGGTCAATGATCATACGCTTGACTGTTTCCGCCACGATCAGGTCCTCAGCGACGCCGGGACCCTATAGCTGTTCAGAGTGTAAAGAGCCGCTTCGCTCGGTTGAACGGAAAGCTGATCGGCGCTGTTCGCAACAACCGATCGGGGCGCGTTGTTGAGGCGGTCCCAATGCGCATGGGTTACGCCTTGCGCCAACAGGGCTTGTTTTACGTCGCGCCAGATCTGCGGTGTGATCTTGCCGTTGCCGCCTATCAGTTCCGCCCAGTCGCCCCGGCGGTTGATCGTGCAGGAGAAATCATAGGGGTCCCCATGTTCCTCGAAGTTGCGGCCAACCCTTAGAACGCCTGTTACCCATTCGATCTCTGCTGTCATGTCGCCCTCTTTACGTTTCACGTCTGTTTCCGGATCGGATTTCCCATAGGACTGAAGTCCAGGGAAAGTCGAATTGGCTCTGTTGCCGGTACCTTGTGAAACGTGCCGCTCGCTTCATCTGCCCGTGCTTGGATGAAACGACAATTGATTACAATTTTCATTTGATCAATTCAGTAATTGTGCGGACATCGAATTGTCACACCAAGGATAAAAGTACTTTATGATTTTAATAATTCTGTGACATGGATGGGTAGTGCTGTGATTCAGTTGTCCGGTTTGGTAATGTTATGTTAATTTTTGGTCAGTTCTGAGCTTTGCTGAGCCTGCGGATCGCGGGTACTTTTCAGACGGGTTTGACGCACCAGAATTCATACATGCGCCGGAAGCGATCGGGCTGTTCCTGCTCAAACGCCCACCAGGCATCGAGATCTCGTAACGATAGCGGGTCGGGGTGTTTCTGACGAAATGCATCGGTCAAAGGTTTCGGCCCGTCGAAGCCGCCGAACAGCAGGCCGAGTTCATCCAACGCCTGCTGGATCTCGGGAAGACGGTAATTTCGCTCCTGAACGTGAAAAACCAGATCGCGGACTTCGCTGGCATTGTAAAAGTCTGGGGTCGCCAGAATGCTCGGGCGCCAGTCTGCATCCTTCAGTCCGGGGTCGGCACCCATGACGGCCTCACGGAAGCTGCGGATGCCGTCTGGTTCACCGGTGATGCCGTGTTCCTGAACATAGTCCCGGGCCGCCAAGATGTCCTGGCGGCCGAGGTCGCGATAAAGCCCGATCCGCATCACACCGCCCGGCTTCAGGCGCTCGCATAGTTTTTGCCACCCGGCCAGCGGGTCCGCCATATGGTGCAGAACGCCAACCGATTCGATGATGTCGAATTCCTGGTCGAGCAGGTTGAGATCCAGGATATCCGCCTGCATGAAGGAAAGATTTTTCACACCGCTCGATCGCGCTTTTCGCATGGCGTATCCGAGCGATGCCGTACTCAGATCGATTGCCAGAACCTGAATTTCAGGTCCGTAGCCCAGCGCACAATAGAGGGCGTGGCGACCGGTACCGCATCCTGCAACCAGCAGATCGCCTGGCTGTTCGGCAAGACCGGAGGCAAGCTCGCCGAGTGTGTCGCGCATGCGTTTCATCCAGCTGCCGGCGGCTGGAACATCCATGCTCAGCCAGCGTGGGTAGGGATTTTCTTCGTATTGTTCAGCGACCGGGGCCGAGCTTTCCGAATCGATAGGTTTGAGGCGCCTGAGGTCGGCCTTGAGTGTGGCTTCTTCCTGTTCCAGACGCAGGGTAAAGTCCACCACGCGGCGGAGTGCTTCGGGCAGTTTTTTGGCGTTTACCTCCAGAAGTTTTCCAGCCAGGGGAAGATCGTGGAGTGGACGATAGAGAGCAAACATGAGAGCCTCGTTACCGATGCGTCCGCCGGCGGAAAGCTGTTCATCGATTTTTTCCGCGAGCTGATTCAGAGCCTTTTCTTCCGCGGGCGATGTGGCGAACACGAACTCGTTGATGGCTCCCTGAATTGCCAGCGCCGACAGCAGGCGTTGTACAACCGGCTGTAAGAGAATTTCAGGCGTAGCCTTCAACAGACAACACTGCCGAAACGCCGTCAGCAATCTTTCGAGAAAGAGATCCTGGTTTATGGTTTTGGTCAGCAGGGCGAGAAGCAGCGGATCGGCCAAAGCTTTGAGTCCGGATTTCCCAATCAGCCAGTCTGCAGCCGCGCCTGAATCCTTGGTCCGCATAAGCTCGAAAGCCGGTGCCATCACTGAATTCTGCCGGATCACCAGGGCGGCAAGCTGAGACAGGCCGCTGTGACTTATGTCGGGGGCGGCGAAGGCTGCCAGCACACCTTTGGCGTCAGGCAGCCGGTTGAAGGTAAGGCCCGGTGTTTTCAGAAAAGACACCAGCATTTTCACGGCATTGTCGTGCTTGGGATTGAGCTCCAGGGCGCGGCAGGACGAGATGATCGCCAGATTGTGCGCTCCTGAACGTGCGAGTGCGCAGCTCAGATTGTGGTGTGCGGACGCATTCTTCGGCTCGCTGGCCGCCGCTTTGCCGAACCACACGGCGGCTTCCCTTGGGTCGTTGCGGCGAAGTGCCTGCGCACCCTTGTCGATATAAGACTTCGTGACGTCACGGCGCTGCTGACGATTGGACATTTGTGTGTCAGGCCCTTTGTTCCCGTTCTCTCAGAATGTGATTGTTCTTAGTCAATGCGATCTGGCTTTATATACTCTTCCTTTTGCACGGGACATGGTTCAGGTAATGCCGGATCAGGCCCTCGGTCGAGCAATCATGCTGCCCGAGGATGGCTTTCCCGCTTTCGCCGCTCTCGAGTTCAGGCAGTATCCGTCCGGCAAGTACCTTGCCGAGCTCAACACCCCACTGATCGAAAGAGTTGATGTTCCAGATCACACCCTGAGTGAAGATCTTGTGTTCGTACATGGCAATAAGGCTGCCCAGTGTTCGGGGCGTGACCTTGCGAAACAGGATCGTTGTGCTGGGCTTGTTGCCTTCGAAAATGCGATGCGGCAGCAGGCGATCCAGCTCCTCGCCGGACAGTCCCTGTTCCAGCATTTCCGCTCTGGCTTCCGCCGCGTTTCGGCCTTTCATGAGGGCCTCAGTCTGTGCGAAGACGTTTGATAACAGGATTTGATGATGCTGGCCCAAATCGTTATGGCTTTCCAGCGGCGCCAGAAAATCGGCGGGCACCAGATGCCGTCCCTGGTGAATGAGCTGGTAGAAGGCATGCTGGCCATTGGTGCCGGGTTCGCCCCAGACGATCGGACCGGTATCATAGTCGACAGCGCTGCCGTCCTGCGTGACCGACTTGCCGTTGCTCTCCATATCCGCTTGCTGAAGATAGGCGGGCAGGCGGCTCAGATACTGGTCGTAGGGCAGAACGGCATGGTTTGAAGCGCCGAGGAAATTAATGTTCCAGATGCCGAGAAGGGCGAGGATCACCGGAATGTTTTCTGCCAGTGGGGCCTCAAGAAAATGCTTGTCCATGGTATAGGCGCCCTCGAGCAGATCCTCGAAGCTGTTCATGCCGATCGACAGCGCAATCGGCAGGCCGACGGCGGACCAGAGGGAATAACGTCCGCCGACCCAGTCCCAGAAGACAAACATGTTGCCGGGATCGATTCCGAATTCACGCACCGCTTCGCTGTTCGTCGAAACGGCGACGAAATGCCTGGCGATATCCTCTTCACGCGCACCGGAACTCAGGAACCACTGTCGGGCCGAGGCGGCGTTGGTCATGGTTTCCTGGGTGGCAAACGTCTTGGAGGCGATGATAAAGAGTGTAGATGCGGCCTCCAGCGGTCGGAGTGTTTCCATGAGATGACTGGCGTCGGCATTGGAGACGAAATGAAGGTGAGGCCCGGACCGGCCGTATGGAGTCAGCGCCTGGGTAATCATCTGCGGTCCGAGGTCGGACCCGCCAATGCCGATGTTCACTACGTCGGTAATTTTCTGACCCTGATAGCCCTGCCATGAACCACTCCGTACGGCATCGCTGAAGTGCCGCATCTGTGTCAGAACGGCATTGATGTCCGGCATGATATCCCGGCCGTCAACAAGCACCGGCTGGTTTGAACGGTTGCGCAGGGCGGTGTGAAGAACGGCACGATCTTCGGTCGAGTTGATCTTTTGTCCCCCGAACATTGCATCGCGCCGGGATTCCAGGCCTGCCTGTTCGGCAAGACTCGTCAACAGCGACAGTGTCTTGCCTGTGATGCGCTGTTTGGAAAAGTCCAGGAGGATGTCTTCAAGGCGCAGCGAGAATTTGTCGAAGCGCGCGGCGTCGTTGAGAAAGAGGTCGCGCAGGCGGACATCGGCCATGGACCCGGCATGGGCCGACAAAGCGTGCCAGGCAGGGGACTGACTCAGGATGGATGATGGAATCGGGGTGACTCCGTTTCGGGGGTCCGACAGGGTGTCTGACATAGTGAGTGTGTTTCTCCCCTCGTATGAAACGTCCTGTGTGCCGCATGGACTCGGAAAAAACCTGCTGGCCGGTTCACACCGCCTCAAACGGGGTGGCTCCAGTGAGTCGCGAAATCCGGTCGGTTGTATCCCGGTTCCGGGACATTGGGATATTGTCTAGCACAGCAATAGCCGCGTCGCGAAGGTCTGCTGCCATGCTGAGGTCTATTCGGTGGCAGGCTGTCAAATTTATGTAATAAAATTACATAGAAGCTTGCATATTGCCATGACATCGCGCTATGATAGCAGGACGATGTGGTAAAATTACAGAACATTTATCTCAATCGAAATCACCATGCGTGTTATTGCTCTGTCTTCGCACGATTGGCGGTCACTTCTGCTTCGGGGCTGACAGGGCGAATTCGTTCGCAGATCCGGTTTGTGCGGCTGTCATAAGGCGTTAACCGGAGTTGTATGGTCAATGGGTGGGTAATTGGAGAGCGTATGGCCCAGATCATACCAGTTGAGGTCTTCGACATCGTCGTGTTCGGTGGAACCGGCGATCTTGCGTTGCGTAAGCTCATGCCTTCGCTTTATCTGCGGGATCGGGATGCGCAGATTCCGGTGGAAAGCAGAATCCTCGGCGTTTCTCGGAGCGATCTGACGACGGCGGATTATGTCGCACAGCTTTTCGAGGCTCTTGGCCGTTACCTGGATCCGGATGACCTGGACGACGAAGTCTGGCAACGGTTTTCATCGCGTATTGCGCACGTCAAACTGGATGCCATGAAGTCCGACGGGTGGGATGCCCTCGTGAAAGGTCTTGAAGGTGGTGAGGACCGCGCCCGGGTGTTCTATCTGGCAACGTCGCCTGATCTCTTCGGTCCGATCTGCCGAAATTTGGAAGGCGCCGGGGTAGTAACGCCCATGGCCCGGGTTGTGCTTGAGAAGCCGATCGGCCGCGATCTGGAGTCCGCCTGCCGTATCAATGACGAGGTCGGAACCGTTTTCAGCGAAGACCAGATTTTCCGGATCGATCACTATCTGGGTAAGGAGACGGTCCAGAACCTCATGGCTCTGCGCTTCGCCAACTCCCTGTTTGAGCCGCTCTGGACCAATGCTTCAATCGACCATGTTCAGATCACGGTGGCCGAAAAAATCGGGGTCGAAGGCCGCGGCGGCTATTACGACCGTTCCGGTGCGTTGCGCGACATGGTCCAGAATCATCTCTTGCAGCTGCTTTGTCTCGTGGCGATGGAACCGCCGGTCCGTCTGGACAAGGACTCGGTCCGTGATGAAAAACTGAAGGTACTTCAGGCGTTGCGGCCGATTGCCGGAAGCGATGTTTCGGCGAAGATCGTCAGCGGTCAGTACCGCGCCGGCGCGGTGGACGGTCATCCGGTTCCGGCCTATGTCGAAGAACTGGCGGATGATGAGACCGGCGCCGTCGCTGAAAGCACGACGGAGACCTTCGTCGTCATCAAGGCCGAGATCGACAACTGGCGCTGGGCCGGGGTGCCTTTTTATCTGCGCACCGGGAAGCGACTGCCCAAACGGAGTTCCGAGATCGTCATCCAGTTTCGCCCGGTCCCGCATTCGATTTTCGAGCCCGGGGCTGGCGCACTGGTCTCGAACCGTCTCGTGATCCGGCTTCAGCCGGATGAGGGCGTGACCCTCAGCCTGATGACCAAGGATCCCGGACCGGGTGGTTTGCGCTTGCGGTCTGCACCGCTCAACCTGAGCTTCGCCGAAACCTTCAAGGTTCGCTATCCTGATGCCTACGAACGCCTTCTGATGGATGTGGTGCGCGGCAATCCGACGTTGTTCATGCGGCGCGATGAAGTCGAGGCAGCCTGGTCCTGGATCGAGCCGATCCTGGAGGTCTGGCAGCAGTCGTCTGAGCGTCCGAAGTCCTATACTTCGGGAAGCTGGGGCCCATCGGCGGCGATCGCCCTGATTGAGCGGGACGGACGAACCTGGCACGACGAGGGTGAGTGAGGCCGTCGAAACCATGACCGAAATTCAAAAATACAACTTTGAAAATGGCGCGCAACTGGCTGAAACCCTGGCCAATCACGTCAGTGAAGCCGTCAGTGCCGGCATCGCGGCGCGTGGCCGGGCCAGTCTGGTTTTCTCTGGCGGGGGAACGCCGGTTCGCCTTTTTCGGCAATTGGCGTCACGACCGATTTCCTGGGGCGACGTCACGATCACCCTGAGCGACGAGCGCTGGGTCGATGAGGATTCGATCGATAGCAATGCGGCGATGCTCCGTCGCGAACTCCTTTCGGGTGACGCGACCGCAGCCGAGTTTATCGGCCTCAAGACAGAACAGGAAACGCCGGAGGAGGCCGAAACCGAATGCGCCCGGCGTCTGTCCGCGATTCCGCTGCCCTACGATCTGGTGGTTCTGGGTATGGGAACCGACGGCCATACTGCATCGCTCTTTCCCGGCGCTGCGAATTTGGACAAGGCCCTGGACCCTGACAATCCACGACCCTGTATCGCCGCCCGGCCGCCCGGCGCCGCGCAACCGCGCATGTCCCTGACCCTGGCCAATCTGCTGAATTGCCAGCGGCTGGTGCTGCTGATTTCCGGCGAGGATAAGCGCAGGGTCCTGGAAATGGCGCTGGAGAGCGGCCCGGTCGAAGACATGCCGGTGCGCGCTCTGCTGCGCCAGTCCGACGTGCCGGTCGATATCTTTTGGGCGCCCTGATTGCGTGTCATGACGGAAACGTCGGCTGTTTGCGGCAGGGCTGTTGTCTTTCCCGCCACAGGAAACCGGACTTGCGAAGGAGGTGACGATGAACACAAAACTGGGTGACGTGACCGAGCGGATCGCGGTGCGTAGCCGTGACAGCCGTCAAACTTATCTGGCTCGTCTGCGCGCGGCTGGGTCGCAGGGCCCGCATCGCGGCGTTCTCTCCTGCGGTAATCTGGCGCACGGATTTGCAGCCTGCGGTGATGCTGACAAGCAGGATCTGCAGGGTGCGGAGAAAGTCAACGTCGCCATCGTGTCCGCTTATAACGATATGCTCTCGGCGCATCAGCCTTTCGAGCGCTTTCCCGCGATCATCAAGGAAGCCGTGCGGGACGCAGGCGGTGTGGCACAGTTCGCCGGGGGCGTGCCCGCCATGTGCGACGGGGTTACCCAGGGACAGCCTGGAATGGAGCTGTCGCTGTTCAGCCGCGATACTATTGCCATGTCGACTGCCGTCGCCCTGTCTCACAATATGTTCGATTCCGCCCTCTGCCTCGGGATCTGCGACAAGATCGTTCCGGGCCTGCTGATGGCGGCCCTCAGCTTTGGTCATCTGCCAGTGATTTTTGTGCCCGCCGGACCGATGACGTCCGGTTTGCCCAATGACGAAAAATCCCGGATACGGCAGCTTTACGCCGAGGGTAAGGTCGGGCGCGATGCGCTGATGGAGACGGAATCCAAGTCTTACCATGGTCCGGGGACCTGCACCTTTTACGGCACCGCGAACAGCAATCAGATGCTGATGGAGATCATGGGGCTGCATCTGCCCGGCGCATCCTTTGTCAATCCCGGCACGTCCTTGCGGGATTCCCTGACTCGTGCCGCCGCGAAACGGGTCACTGAGATCACGGCGCTGGGCAATGACTATACG
>Ga0214472_10003617_pt1 | contig 16344 bp, 21 predicted proteins | sample RVTome_6_FD_207662 | JGI IMG/M metagenome (GOLD analysis project Ga0214472, IMG submission 207662) | Soil microbial communities from uranium-contaminated site in the Upper Colorado River Basin, Wyoming, United States - RVT140D175 | ecosystem: Environmental > Terrestrial > Soil > Contaminated >... | reverse complement strand
TGTCTGAGCAGCAGTGCCCGTTGGCTTTGTGTGCTCATGCTACCCTCCGGGATTCGGCCTTCCAGCCGGATTATTTGCACCCGTAGGGTAGCATTATTATGTCTCCCTAAAAACTGGCGTGCACCCTTTGCCTGATTGCCGGATCAAGATGCGCCCTTTTGACCAAAATTCGGCGGCATCCCAGGCTGATTCTATAATTTTAATATTTGTTATATGATCAACCACATATGATCAGCGGCACCGACCAACACGACATTGACAAGCTGGGACGGTGGCTCCGGGAGTTAACTGAGCCATCCAGCAATAGCTTTCCGGTATCTGCAGTCTTCCTGGTTTCGGATGCTGCCCAGATTGCCCATGATATTTTCCGGGCGTTTCGCCGCAGCTTTGAGCAGCGGGGCGCCGGATTTGGCAACCTGATTATTTTCGGTCAGCATGGGGTATCCAGCACGGTTCAGGCGCTGTTGTCCCGGCTGAGCCTGCCCCCAGATTCAATCCCCCTCCTGTTGCTGCTCCGCCCTGCGGGGTACTCGCCAGCATATATACTGCCGTTGCCGGCGGGCAGTGCATCGGGAACCATTAGCGATGGGCTGACCGGCCCGGCGCTGGAACTGCTGTCTCGGGTGGAAAGGTTTGCGGACCGGGCAGCGGTGGCCTTTGATGATTCCGGTATAACCGGGTTGACCGAGATACCGCTGCCGGCGGCGGACCTGGTCACGCTGGTCCGCCAGTTGGTGGGAGAGATCGGGCAATGACGCAGCCCTGGCGCGGGGCATTATGTTTGAGACATCATCCCAGGTCCAGTACCCTTTTCTCCAGCAAATACGACGAAATACATCGTGGTGAACCCCCGGTTGTCGCCGATTGCCCCTGCCGACAGTTCATGTTGACCGGTAAATGCCATCAGGGTAAGATTTAACCAGCAATGCTTCAAAAGACGACCGGCAACGACTCCAGGCGGCAGGGCCGCTTTTTTTATGGCTGGTGGATTGTCGGCGTCGCCTCAATATTGGGGATGTTCGGTAACGGCGCTATTTCCAGCGGCTTCCCTCGCTTCTTTGTTCCCATTCGCCAGGACCTGGGAATCAGTTCTGCCCAGATGTCCCTGGTCTTCAGCCTGGCGCGGGCGGAGGGCGGCTTTGGCGGGCCACTGGTGGGCTGGCTGGTGGACCGGTTCGGCGCACGGCCCATGGTCTTATTCGGCGGACTTATGGCTGGCATTGGCCTGATGCTGCTTTCCCGGGCAGACACTTATTGGGAGTTTGTCTTTCTGTTCGCCGGGGTGGTATCGCTGGGCAAGACCGCCTCTCTGGGACAGACCCTGATGGCGGCCGTGAATCAGTGGTTCATCCGGCGCCGGGCTTTGGCCCTGTCGACCTTGATGACGGCCTTCGCCGCGGGTGGGGCATTTGTCGTGTTGCTGCTGGACCTGGGTATAACTCATCTGGGCTGGCGGGATACCGTGTTTTTCACCGGGGTGTTCATCGCTCTGCTCACCCTGCTGGCGTCCCCGGTCCTGCGGAGCAGGCCCGAGGATATGGGGCTCAGGCCCGATGGCGATGTTCCCCTGGCGCGGACTGGAACCGGAGCCGGCAGCCAGATACCGGACGAAAGGGATTTCACGGTGCGGCAAGCCATGCGAACCCCGACGTTCTGGCTGTTGCTGGGGGGGATAATTACCCGGGTTACCGCCTCCAACGCCATTATCATCCACATATTCCCAATATTGGATTTGAAGGGACTGGACGCCAGCACGGCGACGTTGTTCGTTTCGGCGATGTTTTTTATGGCGATACCCTTGCGGTTCTTGTTGGGAGTGGCCGGGGGACGCTTCGCTCCCCGCAAGATGCTCTTCTGGGGGATGAACCTGGGCGCCGTTGGATTGTTCGCCCTGTGGGGCATGCCCGGAATACCGGGTGTGGTTGTATTCGTCGTGGGACTGGCAGTGGTGGAGGGTATAGCCTCGGTCAACTGGTTGATGGTGGGAGACTACTTTGGCCGCAGCCGTTTCGGCAGTCTGATGGGCGCAATGAGCGTATTTCACAATATCGGGCTATTTGGCGCACCTATTTTCGCCGGGTGGGTGGTGGACACCACCGGCAGCTACGAGTTGGTGCTGTTGACCTTCGCCCCGATGTTCGTCGCCAGTGCCTGTTTCTTTGCGCTGGCCCGCCGCCCGGTCCTGCCCGTCTTGCCGGGGGGATACCAGGTTCCGGTAGAGGCCGCCAGCGACTAGACCGCCCTCCTGGGGCTACTGCCGGAAGGGACACTTCAGCGCCATTTCCAGGAACCATGCCACCGGAACCATGCCACCGGAACCATGCCACCGGAACCATGCCACCGGAACCATGCCAGCAGAATTTCTGCCTATGTTGGGTTTACCCAGGGGGGCCCGGCGTACTCTGCGGTGAGGGATGAAACGCCATTGCGCTGCCCGTCTGGATAATAGCTGACAGCCCATGCTGCTGATGTTATAATTCCAGCCGGAAGGAGGTGGCCATTTGCAAGCTATTGATTTTATCGCCCCAAAGACTCTCGGTGAGGCCGTGTCGGCGATGGCCTCCAATGGTGACCGGGCCAGAGCGCTGGCCGGCGGCACTGATCTGCTGGTTCAGCTCCGCGGCGGACGCCGCCACGCTGATCTGGTGGTGGACGTCAAAGACATCCCCGAGCTGAACCAGATCAAATACAGCCCTCAGAGTGGTCTAACCATCGGCGCCGCAGCACCATGTTATCGGATATACCAGAACCAGGCCGTAGTCTCGGCCTACCCGTGCTTGATCGACTCGGCGTCACTGATCGGCAGCATTCAGATTCAGGGCCGGGCTAGCCTGGGAGGGAACCTGTGCAATTCCGCCCCCAGCGCCGATGCGATTCCCTCGATTATCGTGCTGGGCGGAGTGGCGACCATCATCAGTTCCAAAGGCACTCGGGAAGTGCCGGTGTCGGAATTCTGTACCGGACCCGGACGGAACGTATTGGAACCCGGTGAGATTCTGGTATCGATTCGCCTGCCGGCTCCGCAGGCCCATTCTGGAGCTAATTACCTTCGTTTCATCCCCCGCAACGAGATGGATATCGCGGTGGCCGGCGTTGGAACTTCGGTGGTCCTGGACGCGTCGGGCCAGAACTTTGTATCGGCCCGGATTTCTCTGGCTTCAGTGGCCCCAACACCGGTGTTTGCCCGGGAGGCTGGCGACAGTCTGGCGGGCAAGCCAGTATCCGAGGAATCAATCGAAGAAGCAGCCCAGAAGGCGATGGCGGCCGCCAGGCCCATCAGTGATATGCGCGGCACGATACGCCAGCGGAACCATCTGGTTGGCGTGCTGACCCGCCGCACGTTGAACAACGCGATCAAACGAGCTAGGGGGGAGTAATAATGCCCGGATTAGTCCACGTATCAACCACGATTAACGGCAACCCGTCCGACTTTCTGTGTGAACCTCGCCAGAGCTTGTTGGAATGCCTGCGGGACGTACTTGGCATGACCGGCACCAAGGAAGGTTGCAACGACGGTAACTGCGGTGCCTGCACCGTGGTGTTCGATGGCAGAATCGTCACTTGCTGCCTGGTGTTGGGAGTAGAGGCCCAGGGCCGAGAAATTACCACCATCGAGGGAGTTGCCTCCCCTGAGGGCCTCCACCCGGTGCAGCAGGCATTCCTGGAAAATGCCGCCCTACAGTGCGGAATCTGCACCCCGGGGTTCATTGTAGCGTCCAAGGCGTTGCTGGAGGCGGAACCCAACGCCGATGAAGGCCGAATTCGTCACTGGCTGGCGGGGAACCTGTGCCGCTGCACCGGATACGACAAGATCGTCCGGGCGGTGATGGATGCAGAAGAAAAGATGAAAGCCTGAGACCGGCTGAAGGGGAAGTAGCAGGAATAGTAATTCCTCGCAATCGGGGCACGGGTTACGGCAATCTAGTCGGGGCGGATTTAAAACTCGCCCCTATTTTAGTTGATGATGGCCGCGTATTTGGTATCATTACTTCAAGAAATTTGTGATCTGACTCAAGAAGGAGCCCAGGCAATGGTAACGGTATTCGTGCCCACCATGCTCCAGCCGCTGACCGGTGGCGTTAAACAGGTGGACATCGAAGCCCGCAACGTGCGCCAACTGGTCGACCAGCTGGACCAGCTTTATCCGGGCCTGAAGGATCGTCTGGTTGAGGAGGGCCAGATCAGAAGGAATCTGGCAGTCGCCATCGACGGCGAAATCGCCCGCTTGGGCTTGATGGAACGGCTCAAGGAGAACAGCGAAGTGCATTTTGTGCCGGCGATTGTGGGTGGCAATTCATCCCAGGTCAGATAGAGTGCAGCTTTTGGAACTGCATTGACTGCCCCAAACCTGGCATTTACAATGTCCTGGTCGAGCCTGGAGGCTATCCTTACCGGTCCGGAGAATCAATACTGGCCGGAGCGGCGCTAGTTAATGGCGAGAGACGGTCACCACAATAACCGGAAAACCGCTGGGAAGGGCAAGCTCCCCCGCCTTGAGGAACCGGTGTCAGCCGGCGGCGTGGTGTACCGCGAAGTCAACGGTAGAATCGAGACCGTTTTATGCGGCCGGGACAATCCAGTCCGCTGGAGTCTGGCCAAGGGCACTCCAGACCCGGGCGAGACCATGGAGCAGACGGCGCTCCGTGAAGTCAGGGAAGAGACCGGCCTGGAAGTGGAGATCGAAGAACCCATCCGAAGCATCGATTACTGGTTCGCCGACTGGGAGAGCGATGTACGCTACCACAAGACCGTACACTTCTATTTGATGAACTTCGTTGGCGGCGACACGGATCAGCATGACCCGGAGTTCGACGTGGTGCGATGGTTCGCTTCGGACGAGGCGCTGGAGACCCTGGCGTACGCCAATGAGGCCGACGTCTTGCGTGAGGCGTTGGAGTTGATTTCTCAACGCAAACGAGGTGGCTAGATGGTGGAGTTGCAGGGCGTTCGGGTGCTCTTGCGGGACAAGCGGTTGGCAGATGCCGAGTTGGACTACATCTGGCGCAGCGACCCCGAACTGGCAAAGTTGGACGCCGCTTATCCCCTCACCATGAACTACGACCGCTACCTGAAGATATTTCAGGACCAGTTGCGCTATCCAACCCCTGGCTCACACCATTTCGCCATCGAAGTGGCCGCCGGGAAATTCATCGGCAACTGCATGTACTATGACCTGGACAGCGTTAATCGGGAAGCCGAATTGGGCATCGTCATCGGCGACCGGACCTACTGGAGTGGTGCCTACGGCTACGATGCAGTGGTTACCCTCCTCGAATTCATGTTCTCCCAGCGGAACCTGAAGCGGGTCTACCTGCATACCCTCAAGTGGAACCAGCGCGCGCAGAAGTGCTTCGCCAGGTGTGGGTTCTGTCCGGTGCGGGAGGTGCGGCGCATGGGCCAGGACTTCCTGCTGATGGAAGTCCTGCGTGACGACTGGCTGGAAAGAGCTGAGGAGCGCTTGTCCAGCCGCTGGGGCTATTTGTGGGAGAAGGGCGGGGAGCGGGTTTGCGATAATGAACCGCCAGTGCTCCGGCAGGGCCAATCGGCCAGCGATGACTGACGCAGGCCCCCGAGCTACTGCCGGGTTTTACTGCTAGCCGAGGCGATTGCCTCGGCTAATTTCAAGTCGCCGGTATAGAGGGCCCGACCCAATATGGCCGCCTCCACTCCAATCCCGGTCAGGCGTTCGATGTGCTTCAGCGACGCAATGCCGCCGGAGGCTTGAACTTTCATACCGGTATTTTGCACCAGGATGGCGTTGCCGGAGAAATCCGGCCCGGCCAGGGTGCCATCCCGGGAGATGTCGGTGTACAGCAGTCGCACCACGCCGATGGCGGCCATGTCCTTGGCCAGGTGCAGTGCGCTCACCGAGGTGTTTCTGGTCCAGCCCTTGATGGCTATCTGACCATTCCGGGCGTCCAGGGCAACTACCACCCGTTGGTGGCCATATCTCTCACACAGTTCTTGCACCAGCGCTGGCTGCTCCACCGCCGCGGTGCCAATGACCACCCGGTCGACACCCGCCGACAGCAATGTCTCGGCGGTGGAAAAAGCCCTGATGCCCCCGCCAACTTGAACCGGGATGGTCAACCGGCTGGCGATGGCGCAGATCAAATCCAGATTGGCCGGGGACCCGTCAGCGGCGCCGTCCAGGTCCACCAGGTGCAGCCGGGGCGCGCCCTGTTCTTCCCAGGCGACCGCCACCGCCAGCGGTTCGTCGGAGTAGACGGTCTCCTGCTGGTAGTCACCCTGGTACAGGCGCACGCAACGCCCGGCCTTGAGGTCTATTGACGGGATTACTTCCATGAACTACCTGTGCCTTCGAACTACCTGTGCCTTCGAACTACCTGTGCCTGCCTGCCAGGGCGACAAAGTTGCGGTAAATCCGAAGGCCGACCGCACCGCTCTTTTCCGGGTGGAACTGGGTGGCCACCAGGTTGCCCCGAGCGTAGACGCTGCAGAAGGGGATGCTATAGCTGGTGACTCCGGCCACCGATCCCTGATCGTCGGGATCGGCGTAGTAACTATGCACGAAGTAGAAGTAACTGCCCTGGGGAATCCCCATCAGGACGGGGTGGTCTTTCGTGAATTCCACGTTGTTCCAGCCCATGTGGGGTACCTTGAAAATTGGGGGCAGTTTTCTGACCGTGCCGGGAATGATGCCGAGACAGGGCGCATCGCCCTCTTCGGTATGGTCCAGCAACAACTGCAGGCCCAGGCATACCCCCAGGAAGGGTTTGCCCGATGCCACGTACTGTCGTAGTGGTTCCACCAGTCCGCGTTGTCGCAGGGCTTCCATCGCCGCTGGGCCGGAGCCGACGCCGGGCAGGATCACCGCATCCGCGCAACCTATTTCGTCAGGATCGCTGGTGACGCAAGGAGATACTCCGTTGGCCTCCAGCGCCCTGGCGACGCTGCGCAGGTTCCCTGACCTGTAGTCGATGACGACGATTTTGATGGCGTCTCTGGTCCCCATTCATCGCCTAGCTGCGATCTCCGGTTGCCCGCTCAATGGGCAGTTCCCGGTCCTGGTAGCGGGCCAAAACGAATAGCAAATCGCCCAGACGGTTTAGATAGGTCAGGATCAGCCCGTTGGTCAACTGTCCTGCTTCCGCCAGGGCAACCACCCGTCGCTCGGCGGTGCGGATGATGGTGCGCCCCATATCGATGGCCGAGGAAGCCGGAGAGCCGCCGGGAAGGACGAATACCTGAGGCATCACGAACTCTTCTTCCAGCGAATCAATGGTCGTTTCCAGATGGTCCACCATCTCCTGAGTCACCGGCTTGAAATGCTGGTGGAACAGTTCGTACTTGCCCGGGTCGGTGGCCAGTTCCGCGGCGATGGTAAAAAGCTCCCGCTGCAGGTTCCGCAAGATGTCCTTCACTTTCTGGTCATCGGACAGCGAGCGGCCCAGCCCCATGGCGGATACGGCCTCGTCGGTGATGCCATAGGCCTCGGTATGGACGTTGTTCTTGGAGACCCTACCGCCGTAGAGCAGGCTGGTCTCACCCTTGTCGCCATACTTGGTGTAGACCTTTTTCCGGTGGGGAGACGATGAAGCAGTCAATGGGAGTACCTCGCGGCGAACTTCTATCCATCAGGGATGGTCCCAGGACACGGTATCAATCAACGGTGGGCTGATGGCCTGTGGACTGATGGCCTAGAGAGTCCAATTGTAGCATGGGTGCACCGGGCAGGCTATACTTGGGGGCATCCAGAATCGAGGTGCCAAGCTATGCCGAGGGAAATCCGTGCCATTGGCGTTGCCGGCATGCCCGAAGTCCAGGCCGGCGATGATCTGGTCTCCCAGATATTGGCCGCCGCCCGGTTACAGGGCACGCCAATTGAGCCTGGGGACATTCTGGTGGTCACCCAGAAGATAGTGTCCAAAGCCGAGGGACGGGTGGTGCGGATTGACAGTGTGGAGGCATCGCCGCTGGCGGTGGCCATATCCCGGGGCCACCGGCGAGACCCCCGCCACACTGAACTGATTTTGAGAGAGAGCCGGCGCATCGTGCGGATGGACCGGGGGGTCATCATCAGCGAGACCTACCACGGCTTCACCTGCGCCAACGCCGGAATTGACGCCTCCAACATCCCGGGTGACGGTAAGGTGGCCCTGCTGCCGGTGGACTCGGACGCATCCGCCCGGCGAATTCGTCAGTCCATCAGAGACCGGCTGGGCGTGGACGTGGCGGTAATCATCTCCGATACATTCGGCCGGCCCTGGCGCAACGGCGCAACGGACGTGGCCATTGGTGTGGCCGGCATGAACCCGATGCTCAGCTATGTGGGGCAGGAAGACCGCCACGGCAATATGATGTATACCACGGTAATCTGCGTGGCCGATGAGCTGGCGGCCACCGCGGAGCTGGTCGCCGGCAAGGTTCTGGGGGTGCCGGTGACGATAATCAAGGGCTATCCCTACCAGGCAATGGAAGATGCCAGCCATGAGGCCATGCTGCGCGACCCGGACAAAGACCTGTTCCGCTAGCAGGTTTATGAAAAACCCTTTTCGACCATCCCCCTGCCCCCTTCCTGACCAGGAAGGGGGTACAAATTGTATCTGGGGGACACCCCCAGACCCCTGCCAAAGGGACTTCGCCCCTCTGGACTCCCCTTTTTCAGCCCCCTGCTACGGGCGTCGCCGGTCAATTGGCTCCGTGCTTTTGCCTATACCCCTGTACCAGGGGATGATATGCCTGGTTGATGATAGTATTGATGATATAATCAGACGTAAGTTTAAATGCAATAATCCAGGTGAAACCATGCTGAAGCAGAATATTCGGACAACCGTAACCCTGCCGGAGCAACTCCTGAAAGCCGTTGACGAGGCTGTTGAAACGGGCAGGGCGAAAAGCCGCAACCAACTGATCGCCAATGCGGTTCGCCACGAGTTAGCCGCGTTGAAACGGTTGGAAATCGATGAGGCCTTTGAGGGAATGTCGGCGGACCAGGAATTCTACCAGGAGGCGCGGAAGCTATCCAATGAGTTCGGGGATTCCGACTGGGAAGCTTTCCAGCAGAGCGAGTAGTCTTGGTGAAGCGTGGTGAGATTTTCACGGCAAACCTGAACCCTACCGAAGGGTCAGAGCAGTCAGGGAATCGCCCAGTGGTAGTTGTAAGTCGCAATGCCATCAACCTCTACAGCCCGGTGGTCCTGGTGGTGCCCTGTACCACCGACCGGGGTCAGAGGATATATCCGAGTCAGGTGAGGATTGATGCTGGAGACGGCGGACTTAGCCAGAATTCTATTGCGATGGCCGAGCAGGTACGTGCCATTGACCAGAGACGGCTGAGCACTTTCTGGGGGGCGTTGCCTGACGTAACGTTGAAAAAACTGGACCTGGCTTTGCTGATTGCGCTGGACCTGCCGGGCCAGTATTAGGAACTGTCTCGGATTCCGGGGATTCGGTCTTTTTCAGACCCCCAGCAGGGGCAGCGCCAGTTGCTCCACCTCGGCAAAGGAGGAAACGCCTACCCCCAGCAGCCGAAAGGCGCGGTCGGGGGCCAGTTCCGCCGCCAGCAATTTCCAGGTAGTTTCCCGAATAGTTTCCTCCGAGCGAGTTGGCGCCGGCAGGGTGGTCTGCCGGGTGAAGGTGGTGAAATCGGCCAGGCGAAGCTTTACCCCCAGCGTCCTTCCCCGGAGTTCCTTTTCCGCCAGGTGGCGGGCGACCCGGCTGGCAAGGCCGGCCAGCTCCCGGTAGAGAGCCGCCGCATCGCTCAGATCTTGGGGAAAGGTACACTCGGAGCTCACCGACCTGGTGGCCCGACCAGTGTGAACTGGTTCCCGGTCTTCGCCTCTGGCCCGGTCCCGGATGGCCCCGGCGCGTTTGCCGAAGCAATGCAGGAACCAATCAAAAGGCTGGGCCGCCAGTTGCCCGATGGTCTTGATATTCTCCCGGCGGAGTAGCTCCACTGACTTTGGCCCAATGCCCGACAGCTTGCCCACCGGCAGTGGAGCCAGGAAGCGCGACTCATAACCCGCCGGGACCACCACCAGTCCGTTGGGCTTTCGCAGGTCTGAGGCAATCTTGGCGATCGACTTGCCGGTGCCGGCTCCCACCGATAAGTCCAGCCCCACCTCTGCTTTGACCCGTCGTTTCAGGTTCTCGGCGATGGACCGAGGTTCCTGTCCGGCCTTCACCAGATGGGTTACGTCCAGATAGGCCTCATCCAGCGACAGCGGTTCCACCAGGCCGGTCAGTTGGTGGAAGATGCCCATCACCTGGCCGGAAACCTCATGGTAGCGGTCGAATCTGGGCGGCACCAGAATACCATGAGGACAGAGTCGGATGGCGGTCACGGTGGGCATTGCCGAGTGGACCCCGTACTTGCGGGCTTCGTAAGAGGCGGCGGCCACCACTCCGCGCGATCTGGGGCTGCCTCCCACCAGCACCGGCTTGCCCCGGTATTGGGGGTGGTCCATTTGCTCCACCGACGCGTAAAAGGCGTCCAGATCGGCGTGGATAATGTGGCGCACCGGTTTACCTCCCCAATCGGGACACCTGTACCGCCCCCTCGGGGGTGACCATCACTCTGGCTTATTGTATCCCATGGGAAGGGCATTGAGCAGCAGGGGACTGTCAGCTGGAATAAACAACCTTGACCGGCGGTCGACCTGGTTCTAAAATAGCTCAAATCTGGAACTAAAGGGATTTTCATGCCCAATCTCTCCATCAAGAATGTTCCCGACGATATGTCGTCCCAACTCCGAGCCAGGGCGAGAGACCATCACCGCTCCTTACAGGGGGAGCTCATGGCAATCCTGGAAGAGGCGATTGTTACTGGGCCGGTGACGATCGAGAGGGTGCATCACGCAGTAAGCAGTTTGGGAGTTAGCACCGGGGATGATTCGACTTCAATGCTGCGAGAGGACCGAGATGCCCGGTAAAGTGGTGGATGCTTCCGTGCCGGCGGCCGTGATTTTCGGCGAACCCCGGTCTGCAGAGTCATTATCCCTGATGGCCGGCGCCGACCTGTACGCTCCTCTATTACTACTTTATGAGTTGGCTAATACCGCTCGTAAGAAGATCGTCCAGTATCCCGACCAGGCTGATGGGTTGATCCAGGCATTTGAATTGGCCCAGGGCCTGGAAATTCGAAGGGTCGATGTTGATCACCCTCAGGTGGTGAGCCTGGCGCTGGACACTGGCTTGACGGCCGACGATGCCAGCTATCTACAGGTGGCCCAGCGATTGGACCTGCCGCTGGTAACTTTCGATGCAAACTTGACCGGGCTTCGATGAGCAGTTGCGGAAAGCAAGCACCTGAGCCCTTCCGGCAGGTCGATATGTCACGCACCGGTGGGGCCGGCCCAGGGCGAATCTGTGGTGTGGGCTGGGCCATCGACAGCCCTGAGTGTTGAACTTCACCGGTTGACCCGCTAAACTGATCAGCGGTCCGGTGGCTCCCACCTTGATTCAGGACTAACAGGGTGCTGAAAAAGGGGAGTCCAGAGGGGCGAAGTCCCTTTGGCAGGGGTCTGGGGGTGTCCCCCAGATACAATTTCTACCCCCTTCCTGCCCAGGAAGGGGGTTGGGGGATGGTCGAAAAGGGTTTTTCATCAACCTGCTAGATATATCAGGGGTAGGAATATCAGGAGTTAGGTAAATATGTCGTGGTCGAACCTGATCGGCGCTCTTATCATCGGGCTGCTAGCCGGGTGGCTGGGCGGGCTTCTGATGCGCGGGAGGGGCTTCGGTTGCATCGGAAACCTGCTCATCGGTGCCGTCGGCGGCCTGTTGGGGGGGTTCCTCTTTCGTCAGGCAGGTATTGGAGAGTTTGCCGGGTTCCTGGGCTCCTTGTTGACCGCCCTGATCGGAGCCATCGTGCTTCTAGCGGTGGCGGGAATCCTGCGGAAGTTGACCAGTTAGACCCCCTGGCCGTGGTTCAAGAGGCCTTTGCCGCCAGGGCCTACCGGCGGCTCAGGTTGGACCTGGTGGGCGCCGGGCTGTGGCAGATGGCGGCCCAGGGAATCCTGGTCAGCATTTTTGCCATTCCGGCGACACTTCTGAATTGCTTCTGATTGGGATATGATGTGGGTCTGCTGACGCCCCGGTAGGCCCCAGGGAGGAGCCATGACCACCATTCTGGAAGAATATGTCGCCAGGCATCAAGGATCGGCCCAGCGGTATTTTGAAGCCCTTCAGCTTTTCCCCAGCGGAGTGACTCATGACAACCGCTACGCCGAACCCTTCCCCCTGTACATCACCCACGGTGCTGGTCCGCGCAAGTGGGATGTGGACGGCAATGAATACATCGACTACGTCTCTGGCCACGGGGCGCTGTTACTGGGCCACTCCCACCCGGCGATTGTCGCCGCAGTGGCCGGGCAGCTTGGCCGGGGCACCCACCTGGGCGCCTGCACCGAAGAGGAAGTCCGCTGGGCCAGGGCCATCAAGGCGTTGGTCCCGTCGGTGGAGAAGATCCGCTTCCACAGTTCAGGTACCGAGGCCACGCTGATGGCCATGCGGCTGGCCCGGGCCTACACCGGCAAGAACAAGGTGATCAAGCTGCAAGACCACTTCCACGGCTGGCACGACTACGCGATGGCTGGCTCGGACCGCTCGGCCCCGGGAATTCCGCCGGAGACGTTCAATAGCATGGTAATCGTGCCTTCCGGCGACCTGGCGGCGGTTGAGAACGCCCTGAGCCGGGAACCGGATATCGCCGGGTTGATCCTGGAGCCCACCGGGGCGCACTACGGCCAGCTTCCCTTCGACGTTCCCAACTACCTGAAAGGGCTGCGGGAGCTAACCAGGCAGCATGGGGTAGTGCTGATCTTCGACGAGGTAGTCACCGGGTTCCGGGCTTCACCCGGCGGAGCGCAGGTCCGCTACGGTGTAACCCCCGACCTGACCACTATGGCCAAGATCGTGGCTGGCGCTTTGCCCGGCGGGGCAGTGGGCGGCCAGGCCGACATCGTTGACCTGATTGCTCATCGGGGCGATCCGGAATGGGACAGCCAGCGTCGGGTCTACCACCCGGGCACCTTCAACGCCAACCCCTTGTCGGCGGTGGCCGGGGCCACCTGCCTGGAAATCATCGCCAGCCAGCCCGTCAACCAGCGGGCCGACGCCATGGCCGGCCGCCTCAAGCAGGGTCTCAACGAGATCTTTGGCCGGATGGAAATCTCCGGCCACGCCCACGGCATTGCGTCAATGATTCATCTGGTGCTGGCCGACTGCGACTGCAATCGGGAGACCTGCAATATGCGCCACAGTCAAATCAAGCGGGCTGCCGCCCGGCCGGCCGTTACCGAGTTGAAGCGGGGCCTGCTGAACCACGGCGTGGACATAATGGGCCGCGATGCCTTCCTGGTGTCGGCCACCCACACGGAGAATGACATCGACGAAACCCTGGCAGCCTTTGAGCAGACTCTGGAGTCGGTGCGGGCCGAGGGGTTGTTGTAGGGAGTAACAATAACATTCAGGAGGTATTGTAATGCCATCATTCTGGGAGAAGCTCCAGGTAGACGGTCAGGACCTGCCGGTCTATTCCAGCGTGCCCAGGGGCTCCGGGCCCTTTCCGGCGGTGGTTATCGCCCATCCGGCCAGCGGCGTGGCCGAGTTCACCCAGAGCATCGCCGGCCGTTTGGCGGAGGCAGGCTTCGCCGCGGTGGCTCCCGACCTGTTCCACCGGGTCACTGAGGAGATGACCGCCGACGGTACCGCGAAAAGCGCCTTCTTGAAAGACGCCGAGATCGTAGCTGACATCGACGCCACGGTGGGCTGGCTGCGTGGACATCCGGCGATCCAGGGAGACCGCATCGGCATAACCGGCTTCTGCATGGGCGGGCGGGTAGCCTGGCTGGCGGCGGCCAGCAACCCTCATTTCAAGGCGGTGGTTCCCTACTACCCAGGGAACCTGTGGGTGGGCCGCGAGGCTCCCCGGTCACCCTTCGAGTTGGCCGGGAACATTAGATGCCCCCTGCTGACCCATTTCGGCGAGGTGGACGGGAATCCTTCTCAGGAGGATATGCGCAAGCTGGATGATGAGTTGACCCGATTGGGTAAACCGCACCAGTTCTATACCTATCCCAACGCCGGCCACGCCTTTATGGACTTCTCCCAGCCGCACCGCTATCAAAAGGGGGCATCGGATGCATCCTGGCCCCGGACCCTGGAATTCTTTACCCGGCATCTGAAAGGGGCCCCGGTGGCCGGCTAGTACGGCGAGGCTGGTACCCTTTGGTTTGGTCTTGCAGAGTGCTGAAAAAGGGGAGTCCAGAGGGGCGAAGTCCCTTTGGCCGGGGTCTGGGGGTGTCCCCCAGATACAATTTCTTCCCCCTTCCTGGTCAGGAAGGGGGTTGGGGGATGGTCGAAAAAGTTTAATCGATTAAATCTAATTGGAAGGGACGATATCATGGCTAGAATATCCTACAATCTGGAAAACAAAGAGGACTTGAAAGCTCTGGGGACCACCGGCTGGCGCCGGGCAATGGGCCTGGTGCCGGGTCAGCCAAACCAGGGATTGGTGGCCGAATTGATGGAGACCCCGGCGCGAGCCGCAAATTATGATGATTCACGCTGGGACAAGGACGTGGATATCCAGGACCGGTTGTCCAAGGGGTTGACCTTTGCCTGGTACCGGATCAAGGTCACCATACCCGCGCAGGTCAAGGGTGCGAGCATATCGGGGCGGCGGGTCTGGTTTGAGACCAATGTGGACAACTATGGCGAAATCTACATCGACGGCAAGATTGACCGGAACCTGGGCGTGGTCACGGGCAACAACGTAGGCAAACGCATTCTGGTGGCAGACCCGGCGACCGCTGGGGCCAGTCATGTGATTGCGGTGCTGGTGGGCAACGCCCCCCTGGGAGAGCCGGTGGGGACCATTTTCATGCGGTACGCCACCCTGGCCTTCGAGTAGATGCGCCAGTAGGTCCAGGTTATTCCTCCCTCCTGACGTGGGATTCAAATAATAACAAAACCATTTATTCCCCCTTCCTGGCCAGGAAGGGGGATAGGGGGATGGTCGAAAACGTCGATGAGCACAATAGGCTGGCCTGGGCTGGCCTGACTGTTGGTTTGGCATTCTGAAAGTCTGGAGCTCCCTCTTCTTTGTACCTTCGTTGGCTGACCAACATCCCCGCCTTTGCCGTCCTGCAAAACCGGGACTTCCGCGCCATCTGGTACATGGGCGGCATCCACGAAATGGCCCGGCGAATGGAGTTGTTGGTCCTCAGCTTGCTCATCTTTGATACCACCAATTCCCTATTCAATCTGGGACTGGTGTTGGTTTTTAACAACTTGCCCCGGCCCCTGTTCTCCCTGTTTTCCGGGCTGGTGGCCGACCGGTTCAGCCGCCTCCGCATCCTGGCCGTCGCCCAGACCATCAACACTCTGGTCGGCGTTGCGATTTTGCTGCTAATCATCTCCCATACCATCGCGGCGTGGCACGTTTTTCTGGCCGTGTTCGTGCAGGGGTTGACCAAGTCCCTGGAAGACCCTTCTCGCCGCACCGCTATCCTGGACATTGTGGGGGTCGGGCAAATCGTCAACGCCCTATCTTTGGACCAGATCAGTAACACCATGGGCAAGATGTTCGGTCCGTTGTTGGGTGGAGTGCTTTTGAGCGCGGCGGGATTCCCCGGCGCTTACGTGTTGGTGCTGGGGATGAATCTGGTAACGCTGGTTTTGCTGACCCGGGTGCGGATTCCCCGATACCAGCGAGTTGCCGGCCAGATGGAACCGGTCTGGCGCAGTCTGGCGTCCAGCCTCCGGTATGCCTTCAAAAACCCGGTGCTGCTGGGAATGCTTTACGTAACAATAGTGATGAACGCCCTGGCCTTTCCGGTGCAGCAGTTCATCCCGGCCATTGGTCGTGACCACTTGCTGGTAGGGCCGGCGCTGATCGGTCTGCTGGTGTCTGCCGAGGGTGTCGGGCAGCTCATGGGGGCCGCGGTTATGGCCGCGACCCGGAACCTGCAGCGCCACGGACGGGTATTTATGACCGGCTCCACCCTGGTGCTGCTGATGGCGATACTGTTCGTCTGGTCACCCTGGTATGTCATGGCATTTGCGGTGCTTACCGTGGGCGGTATTGGGCAGGCGGCCTTCGGCACCATGCAGAGCAGCATCACCATGCTGTCGGCCCCCCGCGAGTTGAGGGGCCGGATGTTGGGGTTGATGGGCTTCTGCATTGGTGTGGGTACGCCTCTGGGCACTCTGGAAATCGGCGCGATGGCTACGGTCTTCGGCACCCCCTGGGCAATATCGGTCAATGCCGTGGCCGGTCTGCTGCTTTTGATACCGGCGGCCTTTACTCCGCTGGTCTGGCGTCCTACTACCCAGCCTCAGCCCGCCCCGGCGCAGGACTAGCCGGGTGCTGCAGAA
>Ga0214472_10003616_pt1 | contig 16344 bp, 20 predicted proteins | sample RVTome_6_FD_207662 | JGI IMG/M metagenome (GOLD analysis project Ga0214472, IMG submission 207662) | Soil microbial communities from uranium-contaminated site in the Upper Colorado River Basin, Wyoming, United States - RVT140D175 | ecosystem: Environmental > Terrestrial > Soil > Contaminated >... | reverse complement strand
TACAACCCCGCCACCGGGCAGGTCACGAAGCGCGTGCCCTACTGCGATGCCGCGGCGATCGATGCCGCGGTCAAGGCCGCGGCGGCCGCGCTGCCGGCGTGGCGCGACGCTTCGATCCTGCGGCGCGCGCGCGTCATGCAGAAGTTTCTGCCGCTCCTGCAGGCGCAGCAGAAGGAAATTGCTCGGGCGATAACGCTGGAACATGGCAAGACTTTGCCCGACGCCATGGGCTCGGTGCAGCGCGGCATCGAGGTGGTGGAGTTCGTCTGCGGCATTCCCCAGCTCCTGAAAGGGGAGTACTCGGAAAACGTCGGCACCGCGGTGGACACGCACACCGTGCGCCAGCCCGTGGGCGTGTGCGCGGGCATCACGCCGTTCAACTTCCCGGCGATGGTGCCGATGTGGATGTTCCCCTTGGCCATCGCTTGCGGCAACACCTTCATCCTCAAGCCCTCGGAGAAGGTGCCCTCGGCGGCGATCCGCATGGCCGAGCTGTTCAAGGAGGCGGGACTGCCCGACGGCGTATTCAACGTCGTGCACGGCGACAAGGCCGCGGTGGACGCGATCCTCACGCACCCGGGCATCGCGGCGGTCTCCTTCGTCGGCTCTACGCCGATCGCCAAGTACATCTACGAGACCTGCGCGAAGCACGGCAAGCGCGTGCAGGCCTTGGGCGGCGCGAAGAACCATGCCGTGGTGCTGCCGGATGCCGACCTCGAGTTCGCGGCCGATGCGCTGATCGGCGCGGGCTACGGTTCCGCGGGCGAGCGCTGCATGGCGATCTCCGCCGTGGTCGCGGTCGGCGCGGCGGCGGACCCCCTCGTCAAGCTCCTGGAGAAGAAAGCGAAGGCCATCAAGGTGGGCCCGGGCGATGCCGACGGCGTCGACATGGGCCCGCTCGTGACGGCGCAGCATCGCGACAAGGTCGCGGGCTACATCGAGAAGGGCAAGGCGGAAGGCGCGAAGCCCGTGCTCGACGGCAGCGCGCCGCCGCTCAAGGAGGGCTTTTTCCTCGGCACCACGCTCTTCGACCACGTGAAGCCGGAGATGGAGGTCTACAAGCACGAGATCTTCGGCCCCGTGCTGGCCGTGCTGCGCGTCGATACGCTGGAAGAGGCGATCGCGCTCGTCAATCGCAATCCCTACGCCAACGGCACGGCGATCTTCACCGAGTCGGGCGGCGCGGCGCGGCGCTTCGAGAACGAGGTGCAGGTCGGCATGGTCGGGATCAACGTGCCGATCCCGGTGCCGGTGGCGTTCTACTCCTTCGGCGGCTGGAAGAACTCGCTCTTCGGCGACCTGCACGTGCACGGCGTGGAGGGCGTCAAGTTCTACACGCGCACCAAGGTGGTGACCACGCGCTGGCCGCACCAGGACACGCCGGCACCCGGCTTCCACATGCCGACACTGGGCTGAGAAGCCCGGGCGAGTGGCCGATCGGCTGAAAGGCAAGGCGGCGCTGGTGCTCGGCGCCGGCTCGGTGGGCGAAGGCGTCGGCAACGGCCGCGCGATCGCCGCGCTCTTCGCGCGCGAGGGCGCGCGCGTCGCGGGCGCGGACCTGCGCCTCGCGGCGGCCGAGGAGACCGCGCGCCTCATCGCCGGCGAAGGCGGCCGGATGCTCGCGCTGGAGGCGGACGTTACCAAGGAAGCCGACCTGCAGCGCGCGGTGGACGCGACGCTGAAGAGCTTCGGGCGCATCGACATCCTGGTCAACAACGTCGGCGGCAGCATTCCGGGCGGCGCGGAGGAGATCACGCCCGCGGCCTGGCGCGAGCAGTTCGAATTCAACCTGCATTACGTGTACCAGTCGACGCGTATCGTCGCGCCGCTCATGGCGAAACAGGGCGGCGGCGCGATCGTGAACATCTCCTCGATCGCGGGCTTGCGCCACCTGGGCAACGAGCTCGCCGCCTACGCTGCGGCGAAGGCCGGCCTGCAGCACTTCTCGCGCGTCACCGCGGTGCGCTACGCGCCGCAGGGCGTGCGCGTGAACACCGTGATCCCGGGCCTCATGAACACGCCGCTCGTGGCGGCGCGCCTCGCGCAGTCGCAGGCGGGCGGCGATGCCGCGGCGTTGATCGCGCGGCGCCACGCACGCACGCCCACCGGGCGCATGGGCGACGCCTGGGACGTGGCCTGGGCGGTGGTGTACCTCGCGTCCGACGAGGCGAAGTTCGTCACCGGCGCCGAGCTCGTCGTCGACGGCGGGCTTACCGCGACGATACGCTGAAGGAGCTCCCTTTCCGGTGGTGAGGGGGCTTGCGCCATTAACTGCGGCGATGCTACCCTTACAACTGGTTGTCTAGTTGGTAAGGCTATGATCACGGTCGGTTCGTTCGAAGCCAAGACCAAGCTCGCCGAGCTGCTCGACAAGGTCGAGGACGGTGAAGTGGTGACCATCACGCGTAGAGGCAAGGCGGTCGCGCGCCTGGTTCCCGCCAGATCCGAGGAAGGCGCGGAACAGATGCGCAAGGTCGTGGAAGAGATCAAGCGCAACCGCATCGGCCGCGGCAAGCCCGCCGGACCCGGCACCACGATCGCGGAGCTGATCAAGGCGGGACGGCGCTACTGATGGCGCTGGTGCTCGACTGCTCGATCGCGCTGTCCTGGTTCTTTCCCGACGAGAAAACCGCTTTTACCGAGGCGGTGCTCGACCTCGTCGCGCTCGAGGAATGCTGGGTGCCCGCGGTGTGGCGCCTGGAGTTTCCCAATGCCTTGCTGGTCGCTGAGCGCCGGCGGCGCCTGAGCCGCGAGGAGCGGCATCAGGTCCTCGACGAAGCGGCGCGGCTGCGCTTGCGCGTGGATGCCGCGGTGCCCGAGCTGCGCGCCATCAGCGACCTCGCCGAGCGCCACGGGTTGAGCACCTACGACGCCGCCTACCTGGACCTCGCGGCACGCCAGGGCGCGACCCTTATAACGCTGGACAAGGGGCTCGCCGCCGCGGCGACCGCTGCGGGCATTGCGGTACATGCACCGGGACGCACGTCGGCAGTACAAATGCGCGAGCGATACAATAGGTAGTGCGCGGCACGACCACGACCACTAGATAAATGGCCAAGCAGCCAGTCTACGACGCCTCCGCCATCCAGGCCCTGAAAGGCCTGGAGCCCGTGCGCCGCATGCCGGGCATGTACACGCACACCGTGCACCCCCTGCACATCGTGCAGGAGGCGCTCGACAACGCGGTGGACGAGGCGCTCGCCGGCCACGGCAAGAGAATCAGCGTGCGCGTGTTCAAGGACGGCTCGGTCGAGGTCGAGGACGAGGGCCGCGGCATCCCGGTCGACATGCACCCGGTGGAGAAAAAGCCCGCGGTGGAGGTCGCCTTCGGCATGCTGCACGCCGGCGGCAAGTTTTCCCGGTCCGGCGCGGGCGTCTACCACATCTCCGGCGGCCTGCACGGCGTCGGCGTGGCGGTGACCAACGCCCTGTCCAGGCGGCTCGAGGTCACCGTCTATCGCGACGGGCAGAGGCACTCGGTCGCGTTCGAGGGCGGCGAGCTCAAGCAGAAGCTGAAGAGCGAGAAAATCAAGGAACGGCGCACGGGCACCGTGGTGCGCCTGTGGCCCGACCCGAAGTACTTCGACACGCCGGGCATCCCCATGGCCGAGCTCGAGCACCTCGTGCGCTCGAAGGCGTACCTGCTTCCCGGCCTCACCACCGTGCTCGAGGTGGAGGGCAAGGAAAAGAAGAGCTGGAAGTACGAGCGCGGCATGGCGCAGTACTTCGACTTCATGCTGCAGGAGCGCGAGCTCGCGGCGCCGCTGTTCGTCGGCGAGCGCTATTTCAGCGAGACCAACATCCCGGACATCGAGCCCGGCGAAGGCGCGGCCTGGGCGGTGGGCTGGGTGGCCGAGGGGGAGGTGTTCGCCGACAGCCACGTCAACCTCATTCCGACGCGCTCGGGCGGCACGCACGAGGCGGGCTTCCGCGCTGGCGTTTTCGATGCGCTCGGCGCGTTCATGGAGGCGCGCGCGCTCGCGCCGAAAGGCGTGAAGCTGATCGCCGACGACCTCTGGGCGCGCGCCTGCTTCACGCTTTCGGCGCGGATCGTGCGCACGCAGTTCCACGGGCAGACCAAGGAAAAGCTCACCACGCGGCACGCGGCGAGGCTCCTCGAGCTGTGCGTGAAGGATGCATTCGAGCTGTGGCTGAACGAGCATCCCGAGGAAGGCAAGAAGATCGCCGAGCTCGCGATCGAGCAGGCGCTGGCGCGTCTGGCCAAGGGCAAGAAGGTCGAGAGGAAGAAATCCTCCGGCATCGCCACGCTGCCCGGCAAGCTCGTCGACTGCGCTTCGGGGGACGTGTCGCGCAACGAGATTTTCCTCGTCGAGGGCGATTCCGCCGGAGGCTCGGCGAAGGAGGCGCGCGACAAGGAATCGCAGGCCCTCCTGCCGCTGCGCGGCAAGGTGCTGAACACCATGTCGAAGGACTCGCGCACCGTGCTCGCCAACAAGGAGCTGCAGGCGATCGCCACGGCGATCGGCGTGGACCCGCACGGTCCCGAGGACGCGGCCGAGCTGTCGGGCTTGCGCTACGGCAAGGTGATCCTGATGACCGACGCCGACGTGGACGGCGGGCACATCCAGGCGCTGCTGCTCACGTTCTTCTTCATGCACGCACCGAAGCTCGTGGAGGCGGGGCACGTGTACGTCGCGCAGCCGCCGCTTTTCAAGGTCGAGGTGCCCGCGCAGGGCAAGGGCCGGCCGGCGCGGCGCCTGTACTGCCTCGACGAGGACGAGCTGGAGGAAGCGCTCGCCGCAATGAGGAAGGAGAAGGTGAAAGAGGGCTCGTGGGAGATCTCGCGCTTCAAGGGCCTGGGCGAGATGAGCCCCGAGCAGCTGTGGGAAACGACCATGAACCCGGACACGCGGCGGCTCGTGCGCATGCAGCTCGACGCCAAGCAGCTGCACAAGGCGCGCCAGACTTTCGAGTTGCTCATGGACTCGGGCGAAGCCGAAGGCCGGCGCAACTGGATGCGCGAGCACTGGAAGAGCGTCGAGGCCGATGTCTAGAAAAAAGGCCAAGCCCTTCTGGGAACGCGCCTACAGGGGACACGTCTTCTGGCTCGGGAGACAGAAGCTGGGGAAGGTGACGCTCGCCGCGCAGGGCCGCTACACCTGGGAGGCCGCGGGCAAAGCGGGCGCGAGCGATGACCTCGACAAGGCGAAAAAGGCGGTGGAGCGCGCCGTCGCGATGGCCGACAAGCAAGCGGACCTCTTCGACTGACTATGGATACCCAGACCCCCGACCTCTTCACTCCCGCCAACGGCGACGACGCGGCGCCCATCGAGCGCCACGCCTCGCAGGCCTACCTCGGCTATGCCGTGTCCACGGTCAAGGCGCGCGCGCTGCCCGAGATAGCCGACGGCCTGAAGCCGGTGCAGCGCCGCATCCTCTACGCCATGGGCGACGCCGGCACGCCGGGATTCGCCAAATGCGCGCGCTACGTCGGCGAGGTGCTCGGCAAGTACCACCCGCACGGTGACTCCTCCACCTACGAGGCGCTGGTGCACCTCGCGCAGCCCTTCTCCATGCGCTACCCGCTCATCGACGGCCAGGGCAATTTCGGCTCGCGCGACGGCGATTCGGCGGCCGCCTACCGTTACACCGAAGCGAGGCTTTCGCGCTACGCCGAGCTGATGCTCGCCGAAATCGGCGAAGGCACGGTGGATTTCGCGAAGAACTACGACGGCAAGTTCGAAGAGCCGGCGCTCCTGCCCGCGCGCCTGCCCTTCGGCCTGCTCAACGGCTCGTTCGGCATCCCCGTCGGCTTTTCCACGCGCATCCCTTCGCACAACCTGAAGGAGGTCGCCGCCGCCGCCGCCCATGTCATCAAGCACCCGCGCGCCAAGCTCGCGGACCTGCTCGAGATTCTGCCCGGGCCCGACTTCCCCGGCGGCGGCCAGGTCATCTCGAGCGCCGAGGAGATCCGGCAGGCCTACGAGACGGGACGCGGCTCGCTGCTCGTCAAATGCAAATGGGAAACCGAGCAGCTCGCGCGCGGCCAGTGGCGCCTCGTCGTCACGGAACTGCCGCACGGGGTGTCCGTCAGGCAGGTAATGGAGGAAATCGAGGCCCTGGCAAATCCCAGGCCGGGTCTGGGGAAGAAGGAGGTCTCGCAGGAGCAGAAGCGGCTGAAGCAGTTCATCCTCGACCAGATCGACCAGGGCGGGGTGCGCGACGAGAGCGACCGCAGGTCGAAGCTCCGGCTGGTGATCGAGCCGCGCTCGTCGCGCCAGAAGCCCGACGAGCTGATGTCCGCGCTGCTGGCACGGACCTCCCTCGAGACTCGATACGCGGTGAACCTCACCTGGCTTGGCCTCGACGGCCTGCCGGAAACGAAGGGCCTGGCCGAGATCCTGCGCGAGTGGGGCGAGTGGCGCCTGCAGACGGTGCGCCGGCGCACGCGGCACCGCCTCGACAGGTGCGAGGAGCGGCTGCACATCGTCCAGGGACGGCTGCTCGCCTACGCGAGGATCGACGACATCATCAGGCTGATCCGCGCGGCGGATGACCCGGCCGAAGCAAAGCGGAAGATGATGGCGAAGTGGAAGTTCTCCGAGCGCCAGGCCGAGGACATCGTCAACATCCGCCTCGGGCAGCTGACCAAGCTCGACGGCGTGAAGCTGGACGACGAGAGGAAATCGCTCGAGGCCGAGCGCAAGGCGCTCAAGGCCGTGCTCGGCGACGATAAGCAGCTGAAGAAGGTCGTGGTGAAGGAGCTCGAGGAGGACGCGGAGAAGTACGGCGACGAGCGACGCACCCGCATCAAGGCCGAGGAGCGCGCGCAGATCGAGCGCACGGTGGTGGAAGAGCCGCTCACCGTCATCCTGTCCCGCAAGGGCTGGATGCGTGCGCGCACCGGCCACGGCCTCGATACGTCCACGCTGACCTTCAAGGACGGCGACGGCCTGCTGCAGACGCTGGAGTGCAAGACCACCGACGCGGTGATCGTGCTCGCCGAATCGGGCAAGACCTTCACCCTGGAGGCCGCCGCGCTGCCCACGGGCCGCGGCGATGGCGCGCCGGTGAATACGCTCGTGCACTCGTCCGCGGACGACATCGTGTGGATGGGCGCGGGCGATCCCGGGCAGGGGCTGCTGATGAATTCCAGCGCCGGGCTGGGCTTCGTGTGCAAGCTCGGCGACCTCGTGTCGCGCACGCGACAGGGCAAGGACTTCATGGCCGTCGGCGAGGGCGCGCAGGCGCGCCCGCCTGCCGCGGTGAACGCAGGCAAGTACGTCGCGGCGCTGTCGTCGGACGCGCGCCTGCTCCTCTTCCCGCTCGAGGACGTGCCCGTGCGGCCCAACGGCGGCGTCGGCGTGCAGCTGCTTGCGCTGCCCGGGAAAGAGACGCTCGCCTCGGCGGCCGTCACGGACGGCAAGTCGCTCGCCGTGTCGGGCATCCGGCGCAAGAACCGCGCGGTGGAGACGCTCGACGCGGCGCAGCTCGCGGCGCACATGGGCAAGCGCGCGCAGCGCGGCAAGGTCTGCGACGTGGGCTTCAGGCCGGATCGCATTGGTAGCTAGCGAGCTCCGCCCTGCGCTTGCGCCCGCGGCGGTCCTCGCCGTCGCGGGACTCGCGGTGTGGATCGGCCCGTCCCTGCCGCCCTCGCTTGCTGGGTTGAGAACGCTCGGGCCCTATGCCGTGCTCGTCCTCGGCGTCGCGCTGGCGCTGCGCTTCAACCGCGGGCGCGCGCTCATTGTGCTCGCGTCGCTGCTCGCCGCCTATGCGGGCTACCGGTACGCGCAGGGCCTGGGGGGCTTCGCGGAGAAGGCCGTGTACACCGCGCTCGTCGTGCTCGTGCCTCTGAACGCGCTCGTCGCCATGGCGCTGCCCGAGCGCGGCGTCGCCTACCACGGCAGCTACCGCTGGCTCGTGCTGCTCGGCGGCGAGGCGCTGCTCATCCTGTGGATCGCCGCCGCGGGCAGGAGCGAGCTCTCCGGGCTCGCCTGGCAAGGCGTGCTCGAGCATTGGGTCTTTCGCTCGCCGCCCACGCCGCTCGCCGGCCGCATCCTGTTCGGCGCCGCGTTCGTCGCCGCGGTGTGGCGCGCATGGCCCAAGCACACGCCGCTCGACCTCGGGCTCGCCGCGGCGCTCGTCGCCTTTTTCATCGCCGCCGAATGGGCGGCTTCACCGCCGGTGTTCGGCGCCTTCCTCTCCGGCGCCGGCGCGGCGGTGCTCGTCGCGTTCGTGCAGGAGTCGCACCGCCTCGCGTTTCGCGACGAGCTGACGGCGCTCCCCGGGCGCCGCGCGCTGGACGAGCAGCTGCGCGCCCTGGGCCCGCACTACACCATCGCCATGATCGACGTCGATCACTTCAAGAAATTCAACGACACGCACGGCCACGACATCGGCGACCAGGTGCTGAAGCTGGTCGCCGCGCGCCTCGCGGAGGTGGGCGGCGGCGGCCTGGCCTTTCGCTACGGCGGCGAGGAGTTCAGCGTGCTCTTTCCCGGCCGCAGCCTGAAGGAAGCGCTGCCCTATCTCGAGACAACCCGGGCGGCCATCGAGCGCTACAAGATGGCGGTGCGCGGCGAAGAGCGCCCGCGGCACGAGGAGGCGGGCATCCGCCGGCGCGGCGACAGTGCGCCGGCGAAGCTCCTGTCGGTGACCGTGTCCATGGGCGCTGCCGACCCCGAGGTCGAGCGCCAGCCGCCGGCGCAGGTGCTGAAGGCGGCCGACGAGGCGCTCTACCGCGCGAAAAAGAGCGGTCGCAACCGCGTCTGCACGTGAGCTGGGATCCCGCGCAGTACCTGAAATTCGCCGGCGAGCGCACGCGGCCCGCGGTGGACCTGCTGGCGCGCATTGCGGTCGCGGCGCCGCAATCGGTCGTCGACCTGGGCTGCGGCGCGGGCAACCTCGCCCCGCTCCTCATGGCGCGCTGGCCGGGAGCGAAGCTCACCGGCGTGGACAGCTCCCCCGAGATGCTCGCCCGGGCACGCGCCGCGCATCCGCAGGCGCAGTTCGTCCAGGGCGACATCGGCGCGTGGCGCCCGGCGCGGCCCGTGGACGTGCTCTACAGCAACGCGGCGCTGCACTGGCTCGACGGCCACGAGCGGCTTTTCCCGGCGCTGCTCGACGCGGTGGCGCCCGGTGGATGGCTCGCGGTGCAGATGCCGCGCAATTTCCATGCGCCCTCGCACACCGCCATCGTGGAGACCATCGAGCAGGGCCCGTGGCGCGCGCGGTTCGAGCCGATGCTGCGCCGCGAGCCGGTGGCGGCGCCGGGCTTCTATTGGCGGCTGCTCGAGCCGCATTGCGCCGAATTGCAGGTATGGGAGACCGAGTACCTGCAGGTGCTCGAGGGCGAGAACCCGGTGGCCGAATACACCAAAGGCACGTGGCTGAAGCAGTTTCTCGACCGGCTGCAGGGGGCCGAGCGCGACGCGTTCGAGAACGCGTACCGCGCGCGCGTGCTGGCCTGGTATCCGCCGGAAGCGGACGGGCGCACGCTGTTTCCCTTCCGCAGGCTGTTCGTGGTCGCGCGGCGCGCGCCCTAGGAATCCAATTTCTCCTTGTCCGCCCGCGCGTTAGGCGTCATACTGCCGGCCTCGCAATGTCCGGATCGGAGTTATGGCCAAGGAAGAAATGCTGGAAATGGAAGGGGTGGTGCAGGAAGTGCTGCCCAGCACGCAGTTCCGCGTCGAGCTCACCAACGGCGCGCAGGTGCTCGCCTACGCGGGCGGCAAGGTGCGCAAGAACCGCATCCGCATCCTCGCGGGCGATCGCGTGACGATGGAGATGTCGCCCTACGACCTGACGCGGGGTCGCATCAGCTTCCGCCACAAGGACGAAAACCCGGTCGCCATGCCGCAGCGGCGGCCGATGTTCAGGAAGCGCTGAAACGCATGGCGGGGCCGGTTCCGGCCATCCCCGAGCACGAAATCGAGATCACCGCCGTGCGCGCGCAGGGCGCGGGCGGCCAGAACGTCAACAAGGTCTCGAACGCCGTGCACCTGCGCTTCGACATCCGCGCCTCATCGCTCCCCGACGACGTCAAGCACCGGCTGCTGCACCGCGGCGATAAGCGCATCACGCGCACCGGCGTGGTCGTGATCAAGGCGCAGCAGCACAGGAGCCTGGAGCTGAACCGCGCCGAGGCGCTCGCGCGGCTGCGGGCGCTGGTGGAGGCGGCGGCCCACGTACCGAGGAAGAGGCGGCCGACCCGGCCCACCCGCGCCGCGAAGGAGCGGCGCATCGAAGCGAAACAGCGCCGCGGGCGCATCAAGGCCCTACGCGGCCGCGTGCGGGACTGATAAGATTTTGCCCATGGACCTCGCCGCCGAACGCCGCAAGGAAATCGCCTCCGCCGTCGCCGACATCCGCGACATCGAGCGCCGCGACGGCGTGAATGCCGCCAGCCTGGAGAGAATCAAGGCGCGCCTCATCCGCCTGGCCGCGCGCACCGACCTCTTCGAGCCGAAGGACTACCCGCCGCCCGCGGCCGGCGAGAAGCTGCGATCCTGCCTGTACCGGCTTTCCGAGGATGCGGACCACCGCTTCGCGCTCTACGCCAACGCCTCGCTGGGCGGCTACGGCACGCCGGCGCACAACCACACCACCTGGGCGGTGATCGTGGGCGTCACCGGCGAGGAGCAGAACCGCTTCTACGACCGCAGCCTCGACGGCGGCGTGCGCGAGAAGGGCCGCGCCGTGGTGCGCCAGGGCACGGGCGTCGCCTTCCTGCCCGAGGACCTGCACTCCATCCACATCGAGGCGCCGCTGCTCAATTTCCACATGTACGGCCTCGCCCTCGAGCAACTGCACCGGCGCGAGTTCTACAAGGAAAAGGAAGGGCGCTGGGACGTCTTCCCGGCGCATTCGGACATCCGCGAAGCGCGCGCATGAAGCCCGCGGCGCTGCGCGAGCGCCTGCTCGCGCCTGGGGAACTCGCGCTGCTCGACGTGCGCGAGCAGGGCGTGCATTACAAGGGGCATCCGTTCTTCGCCTGCTCGCTGCCGCTGTCGCGCCTTGAGCTGATGGCCTTCGACCTCGTGCCGCGAAAGAGCGCGCCGCTCGTGCTCCTCGACGGGGGCGACGAGGGCCTGGCGCAGCGCGCCAAGGCGAAGCTCGCGCAGCTGGGCTATACGAACATCGACATCCTCGAGGGCGGCTGCGCGGCGTGGCGGGGCACCGGCGGCGAGCTCTTCAGCGGCGTGAACGTGCCCTCGAAAGCCTTCGGCGAGTTCGTCGAGCACCACTACGCCACGCCGCGCATACCGCCCGCCGAGCTGAAGCGACTGCTCGAGGAAAGGCGCAAGCTCGTGATCCTCGATTCGCGACCCTGGGAGGAGTATCACCGCATGAACATTCCCGGCGGCGTCGACGTGCCGGGGGCGGAGCTCGTCTATCGCACGCCCGGGCTCGCCGATGCGGAGACGCTGGTGGTGGTGAACTGCGCCGGCCGCACGAGGAGCATCATCGGCTGCCAGTCGCTGAGGAACGCCGGCTGGAAGGATGTGGTGGCGCTGAAGGACGGCACCATGGGCTGGGAGCTCGCCGGCTTCGAGTGCGAGCGCGGCGCGTCGCGCGTCGCGCCGCCGCCCTCGGCCGAAGGTCGGGCGCGGGCGCGCGCTGCCGCCGAGGCGGTTGCAAAGCGCTTCGGCGTGCGCTCGGTGCCGTTTTCGCAGGTGATGGCCTGGACGGGCGACAGCAAGCGCACGCTCTATGTGCTCGATGTCCGTTCGCGCGCCGAGTACGAGGAGGGACACCTCCCGGGCTCGCGCCACGCCCCGGGCGGACAGCTGGTGCAGGCGACCGACGAATACGTGGCGGTGAGAAATGCGCGCATCGTGCTGGTGGACCCAGAGGGCGTGCGCGCGGTGATGACGGCGTCGTGGCTGCTGCAGATGGGCTGGAACGACGTCTTCGTCCTCGAGCCCGAGGGGGCGAACGGTTTCGGCGATGTCCCGCTCGCCCGCGGAGCGAGCGCACCGCGCGTGCCCGGGCTGCAGCGCGCACCCGAGATCGACGCCGCGAAGCTCGCTCGCGTGCGTGCCACCGTGCTCGATCTTGCCTCCAGCCTCAAATTCCGCGCCGGGCATGTGCCGGGGGCGTGGTGGGCGGTGCGCTCGCGTCTCGGCGAAGCGCAGGCCAAGCTCGGCGACGCGACCGAGCTGGTGCTCACCTCGGAGGACGGCCTGCTCGCGCGGCTTGCTGCGCCGGAGGCCGCCGCGCTCTGGCCGCGCGCGCGCGTGCAGGTGCTCGCGGGCGGGAACGCGGCGTGGTTCGCGGCCGGGCTGCCGGCCGAGAGCGGCATCGGCGCCAACGCGACGGCGGCGCTGGACGACGTCTGGTACAAGCCCTACGACCACGAGCACGGCGCCGACTACGAGAAGCACGCGCGCGCCTATCTCGACTGGGAGGTGGCGCTGGTCGAGCAGATCAAGCGCGACTCCGCGATCCACTTCCGGGCGTACGATTAGGCCATGGGCCGGCCCATCTTCGACGAGGCGCGCATCCATCCCGCGATCCGCGGCAAGATCGCCGACTGGCGCACCGAAATCGTGAAGGAAGTTCAGGACGTGGTCGCGGCGAAGACGATCGTGGTCGTCGGCATGAAGATGAACCCGTTCCCGAGGAAGGCGCGCAAGTTCCTCGACGCGGCGGGAATCGAATACACCTACCTCGAGTACGGCTCCTACCTGGGCGGCTATCGCCGGCGCCTGCCGCTCAAGATGTGGACCGGGTGGCCGACGTTCCCCATGATCTTCGTGAAGGGCGTATTGATCGGTGGCGCGAGCGACCTGGAGAAGCTCATGGCGAGCGGCAAGCTGAAGGAGATGCTCGAGGCCTAGGGTTCAAACGAGCCCGAGCGCTTCGAAGCGCAGGTAGAGCTCGCGGCAGGCCCAGGCGTCGGTGGCGGCGTAAGCGATCTGCTGCGGCGTGAGGCGCGGCGCCGCCCAATTGGTGGTCTTCGTGCCCTTCGGGATGCGCGCGCCGAGGAAAATGCCCGAGAGATTGCGCAGCCCCGTCTGCTTCAGGCCGTGGCGATGCGCGACGTGACCGAGGTCGAGCACCGCGGCGGCCTCGAAGGCGAAAAGCTGCCTGAGCTGGCGCAGGTCGTCGGCAAGCGCCACGCCGGCGTTGACGATGTGCGGCGCGCCGAGCAGCGCGGCGAGAAGTCCCGAGCAGTCCAGCCGCTGCAGCGGAAAGAGGTAAACGGCACGCGCGGTCGCCACCTGCGCGAGGCTCGGCAGGTGGCTTTCGCCCTTCCTGAAGGCGGGGCGCGTCTCCGTGTCGAAACCGACCGCCGTCTCCTGCAGGATGTCCGCGGCGGCACGCTCGAGCATGTCCGGCGACTCCACGAGGCGCACCTCGCCCTCATAGCGGCGGATCGGGAGCGCATTCATCTCCTCGCGGGAGATCTGGCGCAGGAACTCGGGAGGCAATGGCATGCGGGCCGCAGTGTAAGCTTTCGCGGCGGACCATGAAGAAGAAGCGCTCCGGCCGCCATCGGCACAACGTCTACGTAGTCGAGCTCGACCCCGCGGTGCTCAACCTCGCGCGCTTTCGCAAGGCCAACCCCGAGCGCGACATGCTCAAGCCCTGCGTCTACGTGGGCATGACCGGGCTCACGCCCGAGGAGCGCTTCGCCAAGCACAAGGCGGGCATCCGGGCCAACGCCTACGTGCGGCGCTTCGGCCTGCGGCTGCTGCCCAGGCTCTACGCGTATGCCAATCCCATGCCCTACGAGGCGGCGCGCGACATGGAAGTGGAGCTCGCAATCGGATTGCGCGAGGAGGGCTACGCCGTATGGCAAGGGTGAGAGTGGTGCTCGACACCCAGGTCTGGCTCGACTGGCTGGTGTTCGACGATCCCTCGGCCTCGCCGATCCGCGAAGCGCAGTCCGCAGGCCGCGTGGAGATCGTGATCGACGAGGCCTGCGAAGCGGAACTGGTGCGCGTGCTCGCCTACGACCTCGGCAAGTACTCGCTCGAGGCCGACGAGCAAACGCGCTGCATCGCGCGCTGCCGCAGCGTGGCGCGCAAGGTCGCGCCGGCCGCGGCGCAAGGACTGCCGAAATGCAAGGATGCCGACGATCAGAAGTTCCTCGAGCTGGCGGCGGGCGCGGGCGCGCAGGTCCTGGTTTCGAAAGACCAGGCGGTGCTGGAGCTCGCGCCCCGCGTGGCGCGGTTCCGCATCCTGGCGCCGAAGGACTTCGGAGATCTCTGATGCCGGTCGGCCCGGATCTGGTCGTTGCCTACCTGAGCGCCGACTACGTCGTCTTCGGCGAGCCCGATCTGGTGCTGCATATCGGCGAGCCGAGCGAAGAGCTGGATGCGCTGCTCGCGGCCGAAGGCGCCGAGACCGCGGCCTATGTCACGGCGGCCAACCCGCACGGCCGGCCTGCGGGAAGGACCGAAAACGTGCTCGCGACCACGGCGCTCCTGGAAGCGCAGCGGGAGGCAGGCTATGCCTGCTTCGCGGGCGAAGGCCGCGACCCGCAGGGCGAGTGGCCCGCGGAGCCGAGCGTGCTGGTGGTGGGTATTTCGCGCGCCGAGGCCGAGGTGCTCGGCCGCAGCTACGAGCAGAACGCGATCGTGTTCGTGGAGCGGAGCCGCGCGCCGGAGCTGGTGCTGCTGGACGGCGCGCCCGGCGCGACGCAGACTGCGCCATGACACGCACGCACCAGGGGTTGCTGCTGCGGGCGCTTGCCTTCGCCGCGCACAAGCACCGGGCGCAACGGCGCAAGGACAAGGAGGCATCGCCGTACATCAACCACCCGATCGCGCTCGCCGACGTGCTGGCGAACGAGGGCGGGGTGGACGACGCGGCCACGCTTGCCGCCGCCGTGCTGCACGACACGATCGAGGACACCGAGACCACCTATCTCGAGTTGCGCGAGCACTTCGGCAGGGAAATCGCGGATGTAGTGATGGAAGTGACCGACGACAAGTCGCTGCCGAAAGCCGAGCGCAAGGAGCGTCAGGTGCGCCATGCGCCGCAGCTTTCGCATCGCGCACAGCTCGTGAAGCTCGCCGACAAGATCTGCAATCTGCGCGACATCATCTCGAGCCCGCCCGCGAGCTGGCCGCTGGAGCGCAAACAGGAGTACTTCGAGTGGGCGAGGCGCGTCATCGACGGCGTGCGCGGCGCGCATCCGCGGCTCGAGCAGCTCTTTGACCGCGAGTACGCGAAGAAACCCGCCTGAGGATCGGCACTTCGCGCTCCGGATCGCAGAAGAGGCACGCGGCCATTCAGCCGATCACCGTCACCACCACGCTCCTCGTGTGCGGCGCGTGACGGTGCTCCCAGAGGTAGATGCCCTGCCAGGTGCCGAGGGCGAGCCGGCCCTCGGCCACCGGGATCTGCAGGGAATTCGCCGTCAGCACCGAACGCGCGTGCGCGGCCATGTCGTCCGCACCCTCATCGTCGTGCGCATAGGCGGGGTCGCCGTCGGGCGCGAGCCGCGAAAGGATCGTCTCCAGGTCCCGGCGCACCTCGGGCGCGGCGTTCTCGCACAGGATGAGCGACGCGCTCGTGTTCTGCAGAAACACGTTGCACAGGCCGGTCCGGATCCCGGCATCGCGCACCACCCGGTCCACCTCCGGGGTGATGTCGGTGGTGCCGCGTCCGGGGGTGCGGAAGTTGAGCGATTTCTGGACTGTAGGCATGATAGGCGCTCGGTGAAGCCGCCATTGTCCACGTACCGCGAGCAGGCGCTCAAGATCCTGCCGTGGATCTGCACGCGCTGCGCGCGCGAGTTTCCCGCCTCGCGCCTGCGCGAGCTGACGGTGCACCACAAGGACGGCAACCACGACCATAACCCGCCCGACGGCTCGAACTGGGAGCTGCTCTGCATTTACTGCCACGAGAACGAGCATGCGCGCGTCGAGGACGCGCGCGCGGGCGGGGGCGCCGAGCCGCCGCGGGCTGCCGCGACGCACAAGCCGCTGGCCGCTCTGGGGGAACTGCTGAAGCGCAAGAAGTAGTTTGCTTTCGCGACACCGCGTTCCGACAGGACAAACGGCGCAGTTGGGCGCCGCGTTGTGGGCGAGAATGCGCGCGCAGCCCATGGCCAATGCGATCGGAAAATGGCTGGAGAAATTCGCCGAGTGCCTCGAGCGCGGCGACATCGACGGCGTGGCCGCGCTGTTCGGCGAGGAGTGCTACTGGCGCGATCTCGTCGCCTTTTCCTGGACCATCCGCACCTTCGAGGGGCGCGGCGAGATCAAGGCCATGCTCTCGGCGACGCTCGGCGCGGCGGTGCCGTCCGCGTTCGCCGCCCTCGCCGAGCCCGACTCGGAAAACGGCGTCGCCGAAGGGTGGTTTGCGTTCGAGACGGCGCTCGGACGCGGCACGGGGCACCTGCGGCTGCGCGACGGCAGGTGCTGG
>Ga0214472_10003615_pt1 | contig 16346 bp, 9 predicted proteins | sample RVTome_6_FD_207662 | JGI IMG/M metagenome (GOLD analysis project Ga0214472, IMG submission 207662) | Soil microbial communities from uranium-contaminated site in the Upper Colorado River Basin, Wyoming, United States - RVT140D175 | ecosystem: Environmental > Terrestrial > Soil > Contaminated >... | reverse complement strand
GAGTTGACGCTACTTGAACGAAATTGCGTCTACAGCACTGCCGGCCGCCGGTTACAGCTCCACGTCGCTGATGCCGGTGATGCGGGTCCGGCTGGCGGAGGCCGTCGCGGCGTGCAGGGCCAACAGTTCCTCCTGGCAACGCTGCCCGACTTCGCCGTCCGAGGGTTTCAGGCGTTTGTACTTTCCATTGGCCGAGAGCGCGCGGGCACGCATGTTGTCGGCCAAATACACGGGAATGAGCTGCTGTAAGATCCGTTTTTTCAACGCGCCGGCTTCGATGGGGAACATCACCTCGACCCGGCGGAAGAAGTTGCGCGGCATCCAGTCGGCGCTGGACAAGTAGACTTGGGCGTCGTCGTCGGGACCGAAGACGCAGATGCGGCTGTGTTCCAGAAAACGGTCCACGATGCTGCGGACACGGATGTTTTCCGAGACGCCGGGAATGCCGGGCCGCAGGCAGCAAATGCCGCGGATCACCAAGTCGATGCTCACGCCGGCCTGACTGGCCCGATACAAGGCTTCGATCACCTCGCGTTCGACAATGGAATTGAGCTTAGCGAAGATTCGGCCCGGGTTGCCGTCGGCGGCCCGCTTGGTTTGTTCGTCGATCAACTCGATCGTCCGCCGTTGCAGGTCGTCCGGCGCCACGATCAACTTGCGCCACTTGTGCCCTTGCGAATAACCCGTCAACAGATTGAACAGGGCCGTGGCGTCGCTGGCCATGTCCTCATCGGCGGTGAACAATCCCAGGTCGGTGTACTGCTTGGCGGTGGTTGAGTTGTAGTTGCCAGTGCTCAAGTGTACGTACTGCCGCACGCCGGCGCTTTCCTGACGGACCACCAGGCAGACCTTGCAGTGCGTCTTCAGATCCAAGAACCCGTACACGACGTGTACGCCTGAGCGTTCCAATTGCCGGGCCCAGACGATGTTGGCCTCTTCGTCGAAGCGGGCCTTCAACTCCACCAGTGCGGTGACGTGCTTGCCGTTTTCTGCCGCCCGCATCAGCGCGGCCACAATCGGCGAATCGCCGCTGGTGCGGTACAACGACTGCTTGATTGCCAACACGGCGGGGTCGTCGGCCGCGCGACTGACGAACTCGGTTACCGGCTCGAACGAGTCGTAAGGGTGGTGCAGCAGGACGTCGTGCCGGGCAATGGCGTCGAACAGGTCTTCGCCGCGCCGGCGGAGTCCCTGCGGCGTGGTCGGCAAAAACGGTTTGTCGCGCAGATGCTCGTAGTCGGAAATGCGCACCAGCGCCATCAGGCCGCGCAGATCCAGGGGGCCGGGTATCTGATAAACCTCGCTGTAGCCGGCATCGTCGTCGCGGAGAATTTGCTCCTGCACGGTGATCTGGCGCACGAGATCTTCCTCGGCGTCCGCGGCGACCTCCAATCGCACGGCGTCCGCCCGCCGGCGGGCGCGCAGACGTTCCTCGATCAACCGCAACATGTCGTCGGATTCCTGTTCCAACAGTTCCGTATCGTTGTCGCGGGTGATGCGAAAGGCAGTCGATGATTTTACTTCGAAGCCGCCGAACAATTCCGGCAGCCGCGAGCGGACCAGGTCTTCGATGAACACGAACGTCCGCTCGCGCTCGTGGGGAATTTCCACCAGCCGCGGCAGAATCTGCGGCAACTGCACCACCGCCAACAGGTTCTTCGGCCCCCGGCCGCTGCGGCGGCGCAATTCGGCCGCCAAATACAGCCCGCGGTTGTGATAACGCGGGCGGGGATGGCTGGGGTCGATCGCCATCGGCGTCAGGATCGGATAGACCGATTCCTGAAACAACCGGTCGACGTGCTCCTGCTGCGGCTTTTCCAGGCCGTCGACCGTGACGATGCGAAGGCCTTCTTTGGCCAACGCCGGCAAGACCGACTCGTTCAAGCACCGGTACTCGAGGCCGACCAGCTTGCGGGTGCGCTTGGTGATCGCCCGCAGTTGGTCAACGGCCCGCATCTCGTCAGAGCTTTTGTCCTGCGGAGCGCCGCTGCCAAAGGCTTGTTCGCGCAAGCCGGCGACGCGAACCATGAAGAATTCGTCCAGGTTGGAACTGAAAATGGCCAGGAACTTTACGCGCTCGATCAACGGATTGGAAGCGTCTTCGGCCTCTTCCAATACCCGCGCATTGAATTCCAGCCAGCTCAACTCACGGTTGATGAAATGTTCCGCTTGAAATTGTTCCGTAGACATCGCCGTCGGTGGCATTCAGAGATTCAAGTGTGAAGATTTCCGAACGCGTTACGCTTGTGGGCTGCGCGGCGCTGTGCGCCGTTCAACAATTCCTGCTTATCGCGATTCAGGCTTCGCGGCGAAGTTTCAACGATCGGCAATCCGTGTTGCGACTCCCATCGGGCGATCACGACGACGACCGCTTTCGATCGAGCGAGACGACACCTGGCGCGGCCCGGCCGTGACGCCTGGCGCGGCCCGGCCGTGTCGGTCAATTGTACGCCACAAATGCCGCTGGCAAGGATCTGGCACGCGGTCCGCGGCGTCGCGACGATGTACGCAAAAGCCAAAACAGGCGGACTTTCACCATGTCCCCCAGATAGGCCGGCACAATGTCCGTAAGGATTCTGCTTCGCCCGCTCGTCGTAGACGGGACACATCAACTCGAGCCGGCGCTGGGAGTGGCCTTCGAAGTAAGGCAGAGAACGCCGAATAACGGCCGTCAGAGTCGGAAGACGAAGCGGTTGCTACGAGGGCCGCTGATGCCGCCACGGAGGATGGCCCCAGATTCGGCACGCGCCGCGGAAACCGTGGTTTTCGTCATAAGATATTACTGAAAAATATCTTATGTTTAATGGGGAGGCTCGTCCTCAGACTTTTCCGGTAGCGACGATTCTCGTAGAAATCGCGCTCCCGGTCATTGACTAATGGACAACGCCCACCTACCTTAGTATTTTCTTATCGAATCCTGTCCCGTCATTGTATCGTTTCTAATAAACTGGCTGTGCTCCCATGCAGTTGCGCACCCTGAGGGTTTTCTGCGACGTCGTGCAGTTGCGCAGTTTTTCGCGCGCCGCGGACGAGAACCAGATGTCGCAGTCCAGCACCAGCCAGTTGGTCCATCAGTTGGAAGCACAACTGGGCGTGAAGCTCATCGACCGCTCTAAGCGCCCCTTCAACCTGACTCCCGAGGGCGAGGTTTACTATGCGGGCTGCCGGGGCCTGGTCGAGCGATACGTGGCGCTGGTCGACAAGGTTCGCACGCTGCACCAAGAGGTCGAGGGGCGGCTGCGCGTGGCTTCGATTTATTCGGTCGGACTGAACCACATGAACCGGCACTTGCAGAACTTCATGAGCCGCTATCCGCGGGCCAACGTGCGGTTGGAATACCTGCACCCGCACCGCGTGCACGAAGCGGTCGAAAACGATCAGGCCGAATTGGGGCTGGTCAGCTATCCCAAATCGTCCCGCACGTTGAGGGCCATCCGCTGGCGTGAAGAGCCGATGGTTGTCGTCTGTGCGCCGGCTGATAAACTCGCCGGGCGGTCCAGCCTGCGATTGGAGGAACTGGACGGTTTCAAGCTGGTCGGCTTCGACGCCGGGCTGACGATACGCCGCGAGATCGACCGCACGCTCGCCGCGCGCGAAGTGCACTTCGATACGATCATGGAATTTGACAACGTGGAGACCATCAAACGCGCGATCGAAGTCGGCGTCGGAGTGGGCCTCTTGCCCGAACCGACGGTCGCCCGCGAGGTGTCCAGCGGCAGCCTGGTCGCGATTCCGTTGGAAGGCGAGCGGTGGAATCGGCCGTTGGGCATCATCCATCGCCGCGGCAAACAACTCAGCCGAACCGCGCGGCGATTTATCGAGCTATTGCAAAAAGAAGACGAACTGTCGCGCAAGCCCTCTGCGGCGGGCAACGGCGACCCGCGGATCCGCGACGGCGACGCCGCGGCGGACGATCATCACCAGGCAACCAACGGGAGCGCCGAGGACGGCGCCCCGGATAACGGAAGACAGTTGTCCTCGGCCGGCTATTCGTCGGACGACACGCCCGAAACAGCGAGAACGTAACCATGCGGCATTTTCATCCCGGCTGGAAGTCGGCCTCGCGCGGTTTGTACGACCCGGCCTTTGAGCACGACGCCTGCGGTGTGGGGTTCGTTTGCGATCTGCACGGACGGCGCAGCCACGAGATCGTGCACCAGGGTTTGGAGATCCTGGTCAACCTGACGCATCGCGGCGCCTGCGGCTGCGATCCACTCACCGGCGACGGCGCCGGCATCCTGACGCAGTTGCCGCACGAATTTTTCGTGGCCAAGGCGTCGGACAACGGATTCACGTTGCCCGCAGCGGGTGATTACGGCGCCGGCAGCGTCTTCCTGCCGCGCGACGATGCGCAGAACGAATACTGCCGCCGGCGGCTGGAAGAGATTATTTCCGAGGAAGGCCAGCAGTTGCTCGGCTGGCGCGACGTGCCGATCGACAATCGCCGCATCGGGTTCGTCGCCCGCGACGTGGAACCGGTGATCGCGCAGGTATTCATAGCCCGCGGCGCGCAGACGCCCGCGGAAATGCTGGAATGGAAACTGTACGTGATCCGCAAACGGGTCGAAAATGAGATCCGCGAGTCTTCTCTGGCCGAAAAGTCGTTCTTCTACATCCCCAGCCTGTCTTCCCGCGTGGTGGTCTACAAGGGCTTGATGCTGGCCCACCAGGTGGAAAGTTTTTACGCTGACCTGGCCGACGAGCGGTTCCAGACGGCGCTGGCGTTGGTCCATCAACGCTACAGCACCAATACGTTTCCGACCTGGGACCTGGCCCAACCGTTTCGGTACCTGGCCCACAACGGCGAGATCAACACGCTGCGCGGCAACGTGAACTGGATGCACGCGCGGGAAAGCATGATGGCCAGCGAAAAGTTCGGTCCCGATCTGGAAAAGATCTATCCGATTTGCACGCCCGGCGCAAGCGACTCGGCCATCTTCGACAACGCCTTTGAGTTGTTGCTGCTGACCGGCCGTTCGCTGGCCGAGGCGATGTCGATGATGATCCCCGAACCGTGGGCGGGGCATGAAAGCATGTCCGATGAGAAGAAGGCCTACTACGAATACCAGGCCTGCCTGATGGAACCGTGGGACGGCCCGGCGTCGATGGCCTTTACCGACGGCGCCAGCATCGGCGCCGTGTTGGACCGCAACGGCCTGCGTCCCAGCCGGTATCTGGTCACCAAGGCCGGACTGGTTGTCATGGCCTCGGAGGCGGGCGTGTTGGAGATTCCGCCCGAGGACGTCCTGGTCAAAGGCCGTCTGCGCCCGGGGCGGATGTTCCTGGTCGACACGTCCGAGGAACGCATCATTGCCGACGACGAAATCAAACGCGGCCTGGCCGGTCGCAGTCCCTACCGAAAGTGGCTCAACCAAAACCAGTTGACACTAGATCAGTTGCCGTCGGCCGTCAATCGAAACGGAAAAATCGACCAGCCCTTGCTCAAGCTGCAAAGGGCCTTCGGCTACACGCTGGAGGACTTGCGGATCATCATGGGACCGATGGCGGTTGACGCCAGCGAGCCGGTCGGGTCGATGGGCAACGACACCCCGCTGGCCGTGCTCTCGGATCGTCCGCAGCTATTGTACAACTACTTCAAACAATTGTTCGCCCAGGTGACCAACCCGCCGCTGGACGCCATCCGCGAGGAGATCATCACCTCGTTGATCACCACCATCGGCTGCGAAGGCAACCTGCTGGAAGAGACGCCGGCCCAATGCGAGCTATTGCGGCTGGATCAGCCGATCCTGACCGACTGCGAGTTGGCCAAGGTCGCGTCGCTCAATCGAGACCGCCTGGTCAGCCGCACGCTGTCGATCTTGTTTCCGCGCGACCAAGGCGCCGCGGGCATGCGGCGGCGATTGGACGAACTGTGGCGGGAAGCAACCCGCGCGCTGGCCGAAGGCGTTACTATCCTCATCCTGTCCGACCGCGGCACGTGCGCCGAGCGGGCGGCGATTCCCGCGCTGTTGGCCACCGCCGGGGTACACCATCATCTGATCCGCGAGGGGAGCCGGACGCGCTGCGGGTTGGTCGTCGAAACCGCCGACGCCCGCGAAGTCCAACATTTCGCCTTGCTGACCGGTTACGGCGCCGGCGCGGTCAATCCGTACCTGGCGTTCGCGACGCTGGACGACATGCTGGCCGAAAACCAAATCCCGGGCGAGTGGACGCGGGAGGAAATCCACCAGCGCTACGTCGAGGCCATCGGCAAGGGGCTGTTGAAGGTGATGTCCAAAATGGGCATCTCCACGCAGCAAAGCTACCGCGGGGCGCAGATCTACGAGGCGGTCGGCCTGAACAGCAAACTGGTAGACGAGTTCTTCACCTGGACCCCCAGCCGCATCGAGGGGATCGGCCTGGAGCAAGTCGCCGAAGAGACGCTGCGCCGCCACGAGCACGCCTTTCCGCATACGGAAGTTCCACAGACCTTGGGACTCGACGTCGGTGGGCAGTATCAATGGCGCCGCAAGGGCGAAGCCCACGTGTTCAGTCCCGACGTGGTGGCCAAACTGCAACTGGCCAGCCGCTTAAACAGCAAGGAAGAGTTTCAGGAATTCTGCCGGTTGATCGACGATCAACAGAAACGGCACCTCACGCTGCGGGGACTGCTGGAATTCAAGCAGAACACGAAGTCCATTCCGCTTCAAGAGGTCGAGCCGGCGTCGGAAATTGTCAAACGGTTCGCCACCGGCGCGATGTCGTATGGGTCGATCTCCAAGGAGGCGCATGAAACGCTGGCCATCGCCATGAATCGTATCGGCGGTAAGAGCAACACCGGCGAAGGCGGCGAAGACCCGGCGCGCTACACGCCCGACGCCAACGGAGACAATCGCAACAGCGCCATCAAGCAAGTGGCCAGCGGCCGTTTCGGCGTCACGGCGCTGTACCTGACCAATGCGCAGGAACTGCAAATCAAAATGGCGCAGGGCGCCAAGCCGGGCGAAGGGGGACAACTGCCCGGCCATAAAGTGGACAAAGAGATCGCCCGCATCCGGCACAGCACACCGGGCGTCGGTTTGATCTCGCCGCCGCCGCACCACGACATCTACTCGATCGAAGATCTCGCGCAACTGATCCACGACTTGAAGAACGCCAACCGTGAAGCCCGCGTCAACGTGAAGCTGGTCGCGGAAATCGGCGTCGGCACCGTGGCCGCCGGCGTGTCCAAGGGCAAGGCCGACGTGGTGCTGATCAGCGGCCACGACGGAGGCACCGGGGCCAGCCCGCAAACGTCGATTAAGCACGCCGGGTTGCCCTGGGAACTGGGCCTGGCCGAAACCCACCAGGTGCTGGTCGACAACGATCTGCGCGGCCGGATTGTGGTACAGACCGACGGCATGTTGCGCACGCCGCGCGACGTGGCCATCGCCACGCTGCTGGGGGCCGAGGAGTGGGGCATCGCCACCGGCGCGCTGGTCACCATCGGTTGCATCATGATGCGCAAGTGCCACTTGAACACCTGCCCGGTCGGCATCGCCACGCAGGACGTGGAGTTGCGTAAAAAATTCGCCGGCAAACCGGAGCACGTGGTGAATTATTTCTTCATGGTGGCCGAGGGCCTGCGAGAGATCATGGCGACGCTGGGCTTCCGCACGATCAACGAAATGGTGGGTCGCGTCGACCTGCTGGATTCCCGCCGCGCCGTCGCGCATTGGAAAGCCCAGGGGCTGGACTTCTCCGCGATTTTGAGAAAACCGGAGGCTCCCGACTACGTCAAGACGTACTGCGCCGAGCCGCAAGATCACGGCTTGGACAAGTCGCTGGACATCACCAGGCTGCTGGACCTCTGCCGGCCGGCGCTGGAGGACGGCAAAAAAGTGGTGGTCGATCTGCCGATCCGCAACATCAACCGCACCGTCGGCACCATCCTGTCCAACGAAGTGACCAAACGTTACGGCGCGGCGGGACTGCCGGAGGATACCATCGAGCTCAACTTCACCGGCAGCGCCGGACAGAGTTTGATGGCCTTCGGAGCCCCGGGGATCACCGTCCGCGTGGAAGGGGACGTGAACGATTACTGCGGCAAAGGCCTGTCCGGCGGCAAAGTGATCGTCGCCCCGCCACGGCAAAGCACGTTTGTTCCGGAAGAGAACATCATCGCCGGCAACGTCTGTCTGTACGGCGCCACCTCCGGCGAAATGTACCTGCGCGGCATCGCCAGCGAGCGGTTCTGCGTCCGCAACAGCGGCGCGCGGGCCGTCGTGGAGGGAGTCGGCGATCACGGCTGCGAATACATGACCGGCGGAGTGGCCGTCATCCTGGGCGAGACGGGACGCAACTTCGCCGCCGGCATGAGCGGCGGCACTGCTTATGTGTTGGACGAAGCGGGCAAGTTTCCGCCGCTGGTGAACATGGAAATGGTCGAACTGGAAGACCTCAGCGATCCCGACGACCAGGAGGCGGTGCTCACATTAATCAACAACCACGTGCGCTATACGGACAGTTCGCGGGGCCGCTACGTGCTGGAGAACTGGGAGCGGTTGCGGGACAAATTCATCAAGGTCATGCCGACTGACTACAAGCGGGCGCTGGTCGAATTGAAAGCAGCGGAACTGTCGCCCTCGACCGATGAATTAGAGGGAGTCGCGCATGGGTGACGTACGTGGATTCATGCAGTTCCCGCGCCGGCAGATGAGCAAACAGCCAGTCGCCGAGCGCGTGCAACACTATCACGAGTTCCTCACAGTGCTGCCCGAAGCGGAACTGGCCGCCCAAGGCGCGCGCTGCATGGACTGCGGCGTCCCCTTCTGCCACACCGGCTGCCCGTTGGGAAACATCATTCCCGATTGGAACGACCTGGTCTACCGCGGCCAATGGCAGGAGGCCCTCCGGCGGCTGCACGCCACGAACAATTTTCCCGAATTCACCGGTCGCGTCTGCCCGGCCCCCTGCGAAACCGCCTGCGTGCTGGGCATCAACGAAGATCCGGTCACGATCAAACAGATCGAAATGGCGATCGCCGACCGTGGGTTCGACGAAGGCTGGATCAAGCCCGAACCGCCGCCGGTGCGGACCGGCAAGCGCGTGGCGGTGATCGGCAGCGGACCGGCCGGAATGGCCGCGGCCCAACAACTCAATCGCGCGGGGCATCACGTTACGGTGCTCGAGCGCGACGACCGCCCCGGCGGGCTGCTGATGTACGGCATCCCCGATTTCAAATTGGAAAAGTCGCGCGTCCACCGGCGCGTCGAACAGATGCAGGCCGAAGGGGTCGAATTCCGCTTGGGTGCCAACGTCGGCGTCAACGTCTCTGTCGCCGAGCTGCGCGACAATTATGACGCGATGTTGATCTGCGCCGGCTCCACGCACCCGCGCGATTTGCCGATCCCCGGGCGCGACTTGAAGGGCGTTCATTTCGCCATGGAGTTTCTGCCGCAACAGAACAAGCGGAATCAGGGCGACGTGATCGACGGGCCCGAGTCGATCCTGGCCACCGGCAAGGACGTGATCATCATCGGCGGCGGCGACACCGGCAGCGACTGCACGGGCACGTCCAACCGGCAGCGGGCCCGCAGCGTGACGCAGTTTGAGTTGCTGCCGCAGCCGCCCGACTTGGGAGATTACCCCCGGGCCGAAGAGCGTCCGGCCGCCACCCCCTGGCCCTACTGGACAATGATGCTGCGCACCAGCACGTCGCACGAAGAAGGCTGCGACCGGCATTGGAGCATCTTGACCAAAGAATTCCGCGGCGACACCGACGGGCACGTCACCAGCCTGGTCACGGCAACCATCGAGTGGTCCAAAGACGCGGACGGAAAACACGTTTTCAAAGAGGTGCCCGGCACCGAACAGGTGTGGCCGACGCATTTGGTGTTGTTGGCGATGGGCTTTTTGGGACCGGAACGCCCGGGACCGATCTCCGAATTGGGCCTGGAGTTGGATGCCCGGGGCAATATCCGCTGTGACGAAAACTACATGTCGAGCACCGACGGCGTGTTCGCCGCCGGCGACGCCCGCCGAGGCCAGTCGCTGGTGGTCTGGGCGATCCATGAAGGCCGCGAGGCGGCCCGCGCCGTCGATAAGTACCTGATGGGCGTTTCGCACCTGCCCAGCGCCAGTGCCGGCGACTTCGCCTGGAGGTAGCAAAAGTGACCTTGGTCGTCACCTGCGACGGCTGCGGCCGCAGCTTGCGTGTCGACGCCAGCGCGGCCGGTCGGCGCGGCAAATGCCCCGCATGCGGGCACGTGGTCCAGGTACCGGCGGTCCCCGTTTCATCGCCGTCTGTCGTCTCCGCGGTGACGATGCCGCCGGAAGTTACCGTATCGCCGTCTCGTCGTGTGGAGGACGACGAAAGCAAGTCGACTCAAGTTGATAATCCGCCACCGCAGTTCGCGCCGCAGGTTGTTCCTTCCGATCCCCGCGTTGAGCGCTACGCCGCTCGGCGGCGCTGGCCGCGGCTGCCGGTGTGGAGTTGGTTTGTCGCCACCGGTGTGTTGCTGCTGGCCTTCGTCGGCTGGGCCTGGTTCGGCTATCAGCAGGAAGTCGCCCGCCGGCATGGCCGCGATCCGGTCGCCGCGGCGCGCCGAGTGCGTTTGCGTGATTCGTCCAACCCGCGCGCCACGACCGCGGGTCACTCCAACGCGCAGGTTGTCACCTCGGGACCCACGGTGGTCAGACGGTGGGATGAGATTTATCCCTTTGTCGAGAACGGCATCGTCAAGATCGAAACCTACGATCAATACAACAATCGCGCCGGGTTGGGATCCGGGTTCGTGATCGACGACGCCGGGTTGGTGGCGACCAATTATCACGTCGCCTCGGCAGCCTTCGACAAGGCGGACGTGCTGTTCAACGACGGCACGCGCTACGGCGTCGAAGGCTACGTGGCCGTGCTGCCGTCGCGCGATCTGGCAATCCTGAAGCTCAACGGCGTTCCGCCGGGCGTCCGCGCATTGGACCTGGAGCCGACGCAGGTGCCGCGCAAGGCGTCGCCGGTATACGCCATCGGCCATCCGCACGATCACAACTTCGTGCCCACCAGCGGCATCCTCGGCCGTCTTTTGAGCACGCCCGATTTGTCCCCCGACTCGCGGGAGTTTCTCGACACGTTTCTGGGCGATGCGCCGGACAACCAGTGGATTGAGCACGACGCGGAGATATCGCCCGGCAACAGCGGCGGACCGCTGTTGAATTCGGCCGGAGAAGTGATTGGCGTCAACACCTGGGTCAATCGCGAAACCCGGTTGGGCTATGCGCTGCACGTCAGCCACTTGTGCCAATTGGCCGAGCAACCGACGGCCCACGTTACGCCGCTGCGCGATCATTATCAGCAGCCGGAGCGGCGTTTCGTGCAGATTCACGCCCATCCATACGACGTGACCGGCGAGCGGATCGACCAATTGTTGCAAGCGGGCCAAGAGCGCGGCTGGCGGGTCGCCGCGGCCGAGGATTACGTGGCGCTTCAGGAACTGGCCCAAGCCCTCACCTACGGTCTGCGCAGTGCGGAGCGCATCGCGGCCGATCCCGCCTCGGCCAACGCCCAAAGCGAGTCGGTCCACCGCGGCACGCAGACGGCCTTGGACGAACTCGGGCGGCTCGGCTGGCAGCCGGATCAAATGCAAGGCATCAACTCGGCCGCCGACGCGGCGCTGGCGGTGCCATTTTCGGGCGTATTCGTCCTGGGCCGCGTCGAGCGGTTGTGGGAAGGCGAAGACGACCGCCGCGGATTGTTGATTGCCTTGCCGCGGATGGAACGCCGGCTGTTTGTGCCGCTCATCGGCCCGATGTCCGCGCCCGCGGTCGGCCAGGGGTGCCTGTTGTTGGGGATCGCTTATCCGGCCAACCTGCCGTACGGCGACAATCCGCTCAATCCGCGGCAGGCGCAGGTTGTGCTGTCGGGGGCGGTCGTGCCGGCCGCGCTGCCGGCCGTCGAAAGTGAATCGGCCGCCGACGAGCCGTGACCGGCCGGTGCACGGCTCGCACTTTCCGCTTAGCTGCGCCAGGCCGATCGCAATTCCTGTCTACGTCAGCATCCCGCCGACGGTGCTGCGTATCGTAGCACGAGGATCGGTCCTTCCGTTTTCATCAGACTTGCCTACGACGCAAGCCTGGCAAGGCGATGTCATGCCGGCCGCCGCGCTTGGACGAAGTATAGTTCGATCGGCCAACTTTATCTCCCTTGCCCGCGCGCAGAGGGCCGAATTGCGAGCCGGCGGAGACCACAGCGTTTGCTGTCGCTAACCGTGGCAGCCGAATCCGAATTGGAGCGAAACGAACATGGACCAACAACAAGCCTCCGCCCTGGTACTGGTCGTCGACGACGAGGCGGATATCGTGGCCGGGCTGGTCGAACGACTGACACGAGCGGGATTCTCCTGTCTGACCGCGTCCAGCGTCAAAGACGCGCTGGCGTCGGCCCGCCAGACGCGGCCCGATTTGATCATCTCGGACATCAACCTGGCCGGCGAAAGTGGTTTGGACCTTTGCTCCGACATCAAGGAAGACGAGCAACTGGCCGACGTGCCCGTGATCTTTCTTTCCGGAGCACAAATCCCTCACGCGGTGCGCCGCGCCCACGAAGCCGGCGGCACGTATTATCTGCGCAAGCCGTTCGACCCCGAGGTGCTCTTGGATTTGGTCGACCGCGCGCTGTGGATGCCCCACCTGGTGTCGCACAAATTGGAAGCGTAACCAGGTTGCCCCTATGGTTCTCTGGTTGGCTGACTGTTGAGAAAGTGCCCGGTCCTCAAACTGGGTGCCACTGCCGGCTTGTCCAGCAGTGCTTCAATGACTGCGATAAACTCTGCTGGACAAGCCAGCAGTGGCGCTGCGGATCGCAACAATTGACTTCGCAAACTTCCGGGCAATAATTTGTGGGCTCGTGGCCGCGACATGTTCTACGCGGTCGCCTCACGCGTAACCGCCGGCGGACGCGCCTATCGGAACCCGACGCGTAAGCGAGGGACGGTTCCGGTATTCCCTCGCTTACGCATCGGGTTACGAATAATCCGCGACTAGCCGCACGGGGTCCACGGGCGATCATGTACCGAGTTCCGACTTCGAATTTCAGAAAACCGCCTGGAGGAACCGAACCATGCAAACGCAAACGACGGACCAACTCGTCGCGAAGAAATGCCTGCCCTGCGAGGGCGGAGTCGATCCCTGCTCGCTGGACGATGCACGACGTCAACTAGAGCAGCTCGACGGCTGGAAAATCACGCACGAAGGACAGCGAATCCGCAAACAGTGGGTGGTCAAGAACTTCATGGCCGGAATGGATTTTTTCAACCGCGTGGCCGAAGTGGCCGAGCAAGACGGGCACCACCCGGACTTGCACATCGAGGGCTACCGCAACGTGGCCGTCGAGCTGTGGACCCACGCCATCGGCGGCCTGTCCGAAAACGACTTCATCCTGGCCGCCAAGATTGACCGCCTGCCGATTGAACATAAGTCGTGAATGCGTGGCAGGTGGTATGCGTTTTTTCAATTGGTGGTGATGACCACGTGACCGGCGGGGATTCGTGATAATGAGCAATTCCGCCGATCTGATCGACGAATGGTTCACTGCTCACGACGGTGATGGCGAGTTCGCCAAGTGCCCACGGTCCGTGCCATATTCAGTCATCGTGCCTTCGTGGTAATCTGCTTTTTTCACCACAAAGGCACCAAGGTCACCAAGAACACACGCCGTCAAACTACTGCTGCTGACGCAATACTGAATCAGTCGAAGTGCCAATCGTGCGCCCCGATGGTGCGCATCGCCGCGCCGCAATATGGGACCCTCCGCCGAGATGCAGGGTCACGCGAGCAATTCTCGGCGGAGGGTGATCCCGTCTCGCTACGGTACCTGTCAACCGTGCGACTCTTGCGGCCGGCGCGAAAGGCCGGCGGTGTTATGAAACGAGCCGATCGTGACGTGCGGATGCGGCTATTGTGGTTCCGTCGAAGCGGATGAATCTCCGCTACCTTAAGCATATCCAAAATCTCGCGCGGAAACTACTATATTGCCCAGCTACGCGACATTGAACCCGTTGAATTCGTCAACCGCTGGCGCACGCAAATGCCGGAACAAATCGTCTTTCTCGGCGCCAGCACGCGGGCGGCGGCCTGTTCGGCGCTGCGGGCCGGCTTTGCGCCGGTTTGCGGAGACCTCTTTGCGGACATGGACTTACGTCGCGCTTGCCCGGTCACACGGGTAGCCTGTTATCCGCACGGCCTGCAACTTTTGGCGGACCGCTTACCGCCTGGCCCTTGGATGTATACCGGCGGCCTGGAAAACCATCCTGAACTAGTCGACCGGATTTCGGCCCGCCGGCCGCTGTGGGGAAATTCTGGCGACGTCCTGCGGCGGGTCCGCGACCCGGTGCAACTGGCCGACGCTTTGTCCGCCGCACAATTGGCTCATCCGGCCATAGCGGTCAATGCCGCGCGGCTGCCGCGCGACGGTTCCTGGCTAGTGAAACGTCGCCACGGCAGCGGCGGCCGCCACGTGCGCCCTTGGAACGTTCGCACGGGGACGTTGCCCGGTCCGCCGGATGACTGGTATTTTCAAGAGCGCGTCGAGGGCACGCCGTGTTCCGGCGTGTTCCTGGCCGCCGGCGATGGCTGCCGGCTATTGGGCGTCACGCGGCAATTGATCGGACCCGCGTGGACGCATGCCGGCCGATGGCAATACGCCGGATCGATTGGACCGTTGATGCTTGCCGAGCGGAGGCTTGACGAGTGGCGGCGGATCGGCCGCTGCCTTGCTGAATCATTCCGCCTCACCGGCCTGTTCGGCGTGGACGCCGTAGCCGACGCGAGCTGCGTCCGGCCCGTCGAGGTCAATCCACGCTACACGGCGTCCGTGGAAATCCTGGAGCGGGCGTTTTCGATTGCCGCGATCGCCTGGCACGCCAATGCTTGTCGGGACGGTGGGCTGCCGGATTTTCTTCCACCGTGGCCGCAGGCCACCTGCGGCAAGGCGATTCTCTACGCGCGGACGAATTACCGCGTCAGCGCCGAAACGACTGAGAGCTTGCTAAGGGAAACCGACGGCCAGCCTTGGCCCGCAGTCGCGGACATTCCGCCCATGGGCGCCGAAATCCGCGTCGGCCAACCCGTGGCCACCGTGTTCGCCACCGGCAGCGGCACGCGCGAAGTTCATGAAAACCTGCACACGGCGGCGGCGGAATTGCAGCGGCGATGCGAAACCTGTCGGTGTTAAAACAGGTCAGTTGGTCACCGGGCCTCGCGTAAAAACTTCGCCAGACCCGGCAGGTCGTCGGTGTTGACGAGATCGACGCCGGCGGACGCAACAAGTTTCTTCTCTCTCTTCCTCGTCCTCCTCTTCCTCGTCCTCATCGGCCTGGTTTCGAGGACGAGAAGGAGGACGAGGACGAAAACCTCGTCGGGAGACCAGGCTTTTGCACCTTTGCCATCAAGCGGGTCGCCACAACGGCAAGTATTCTGAAGCACAGGCAAGAGTCTGTCCATCTTCACGACGATGACGGCGGTTTTCGCCCACCGGGGGGCGCGTTACGATGGGGTTGAAGCGGATGATGCGACGAAGGGAGTCGAGTGCGGCGGCAGATGGCCAGGAGGAGACGGGAGATGGCGCCGGCGGCAAACGCATGTCCTCAATGCGGGGCGACGATCGACGGCGACGCGGAGCGAGCGGCGTGCGAGCGCTGCGGACAGCCGGCCGACCAATCGAAAACCACGCCGCCGTTGGATCGAACACGTGACGCGCCGCCGATTGAGGCGCCGCCGTTGGTCGCACCGCCCGGTTCTCGGCCGTCGGGACAGAATCTCGACCCACCCCCTACGCCGAGCGAATTGGCGTCTCTGCCCACGTTTCCACACGCAGGACCCCTAGCCGGTGAAACGGATTTACCGGCAAAAGACAAGAAATTCGCCGACTTCGAGTCCGTCCAGATTCAAGCCACGGTGCCGGCGAGGCGCCGTGAGGGACCCCAGCGCCCGCTACGGCGGCTGTCGCACGAAGAACGGGCGATCCGCCGGGCCCGGATGAACGTGATCATGCTCGCCCTGGGTTTCACCGTGCTGGTGATGACGCTGGCGGCGCTGCTTTACCTGACGGGAGGGTAATCGCCCGGCGCCGATCTCCGGAACGCCTCGTCGCCGATCGCCGATAAAACTACGGCGACAAGGCCTCGCCGATCTTGTAAATCTCTTCCGCGTCGAGCACGCGATCGTTGGTCTCGAAGAGGCTGCGGACCGCGGCCTTGTGGATTTTCATCTTGGCGGCGCCCACGCCGATCGCGCCGTAACAAATCTGCCCGTCGTGCCGGGCGCCGCGATCGGCGGCTTCCACGCCTTCGATTCCCACCGGCGGGACGGCGTTTAAGTCGATGGCCACGGCCAAATCGCCGCTCGTGTCACGCGCCTCGCGCGGCAGCAGT
>Ga0214472_10003614_pt1 | contig 16346 bp, 12 predicted proteins | sample RVTome_6_FD_207662 | JGI IMG/M metagenome (GOLD analysis project Ga0214472, IMG submission 207662) | Soil microbial communities from uranium-contaminated site in the Upper Colorado River Basin, Wyoming, United States - RVT140D175 | ecosystem: Environmental > Terrestrial > Soil > Contaminated >... | reverse complement strand
TTGTAAGAATATTCGCCTCCGATCATGCCTGGATTGAAGGAGAAGCGATAAGACAATTGAATATTACCGCCACACTGGACGGTATGAAAATTGTTGTAGGACTACCCGACTTGCATCCAGGCAGAGGGAACCCGGTTGGAGCAGCCTTCTTCAGCAAAAACATGATTTATCCATACCTGATCGGCAATGATGTCGGCTGTGGCATTGCCCTCTTTCAGACATCGCTCAACACAGCAAAGGCAAAGCGTGATAAGTGGGCCCAAAAACTAAACAATCTTGATTCCCCCTGGGATGGGGATATTCATGCCTGGTTAGAGAGTTGTGGTCTCGCTTCATCTGTACATGATTCAGCACATGGAACGATCGGTTCAGGAAATCATTTCGCTGAATTGCAAATAGTCGAAAAAGTCTATTGCAAGCAAGATTTTCTGGATCTTGGATTGGATAAAAAGAAGCTATTCCTTCTTGTACATAGTGGTTCCAGAGGGATTGGCGAGGACCTTCTCCGAAATCACACTGAAAAATTTGGTTCAGGGGGGCTGACTGAAGGCACAGAGGAGGCCCGGCAGTATTTGGCAGCACATGATCTTGCAGCTAAATGGGCAAAGCACAACCGTTCGTTAATCGCAACACGATTTATTCAGCAATTAAACTCAGATTGTGAAACGGTTCTCGACATCTGCCACAACAGTGTAGAAGAAATTGAAATTGATGGCGAGCCCGGTTGGCTGCACCGAAAGGGTGCTGCGTCCTCAGACAAGGGGCCAATCGTAATTCCGGGATCAAGAGGTACTTTAAGTTACTTGGTAGATCCCATGGGGAATCAGGGCATGAATCTCTGGTCACTTGCTCATGGTGCAGGCCGCAAGTGGGACAGGAAAAGCTGCAAAGAGCGGCTAAGATCTCAAATTGCGGCTAAATCGCTTAGTCAAACAGAATTAGGTGGTGTGGTTATCTGCGACGACAGGGATCTTCTCTTTGAAGAAGCCCCCCAGGCGTATAAGAATATCGATAAAGTGATACATGATATGCAGAGCGAAGGACTTATCAATGTAATAGCCACACTTCGACCTTTAATCACATATAAAAGGAGAAAGACGATATGATTAGATGGCTACATATAACCTCGGGGAGAGGCCCCGAGGAATGTTGCTGGGTTGTGTCGCAGTTGGTGCAGTATATCATAGATAATGCATCGCAATATAATTTACACACTGAGCTGCTTGAGTCCATACCCGGCACCTCTCCGGGCACTTTGAGCTCAGCATTGCTTGCCGTTGAAGGTGCTGACGATCCCACTGATTTTATAACAAAATGGGAAGGGTCCGTGCAATGGGTCGGGACAAGTATGTTCAGACCAAATCATAAACGGAAAAATTGGTTTGTAAGTGTCGAAGCGCTGGAACCCCTTACTCGGGAAGAATGGAAAACAGATGATATTAGAGTTGAGCGGATGAGATCGTCCGGACCGGGAGGGCAACATGTAAATAAAACCGAGTCAGCCATACGGGTTACCCATGTCCCGACAGGATTGACTGCCATCTCTCAAGAAGAGCGGTCCCAGCACCTCAACAAAAAATTGGCGCTGGCGCGTCTTGAGGAATTGCTCCAACTGAAAGAGAGTCAAAACAAAATAGATTTTGATCAAATGCGTTGGGGCCGACATAATTCCATTGAACGTGGTAATGCCGTTCATGTTTTTGAAGGCAAAAATTTTAGGCTGAAAAAGTAGGCTAATTTAACAAGGAGGCAAAATGCGACAAATTTATAACACCAGAGAGACGAATTTAAATAATTACATAATGCGAAGAATTACAAAGGAATGCTGTTGTCATGGAACAAAAAATTCATCACCCAAATTTTCTTGAGAGCCCAACATGCTAACGGTTTTTCAGGATGGCGCCGATAGTCAGATAATTCAACAATAATATAAATCTTTACATAATTATTTGAGTGGGATATAAAATTAAGTGAATACTAAATTACCTTTCATTTTACTGCTATTTATCCTATCTGATCCATAATCAATGAAAAATACAACTATCATATTGACAATTACTCTCATTTTAAGCTTTGAAATTTGTTCTTCCGCGCTATCAAGCGAAAAAGAAGTCATAGTTTATACTTCAGTCGATCAAGTTTATTCTTCAAGAATTCTCAATCAATTCGAAAAAGAAACTGGAATCACCGTTAAGACGGTATTCGATGCAGAAGCCAGCAAAGCAGTTGGTCTGGAGCAGCGGCTATTTGCCGAGAAAGATGCCCCAAGGGCAGATGTATTTTGGAATTCTGAATTTATGAGAACAACTCGATTGGCTCATCACGGACTTTTCGAAGAATATCACGCAAACATAAACCATTATGTTGACCCAAACTATTACTCACCTAAGAAATTGTGGTTTGGTATGGGAATGAGAACGAGAGTCTTTATAGTCAACACTGAGATACTTTCCCCAGAAGATTACCCGACAAAACTTTCTGACTTGATTAATAGCAAATACAAAGGAAAAGCTGCTATCTCAACTCCATTTTCCGGATCGACATCCACTCATTTCGCAGCCCTTTTCAATAGGCTCGGAGAAGAGCGCTTCATTCAGTTTCTTAAAAATATCAAAGAAAATGAAGTATCCTTCCTAGCTGGCAATTCAGTTGTAAAAGATGCCGTCGGACATGGCAGATTCGCATTTGGATTAGTGGATACCGATGATGCTTTGGTTGGAATCGAGCAAGGACTGCCGATAAAGATGATCTATTATGATCAGGATGGTCTCGGAGTATTTTCCATTTTTCAAACAATTGCTCTTGTCAAGAATGGTCCCAATCCTGCCAATGCGTCGAGGCTCATAGATTATTTATTAACGCAGAGAACTGAGAAAGAATTGATTTCGATGAATGCCGTACAGTTCCCGATGTTGACCAATGATGATCCAGGGAGAACACCTCAAACTTGGACTGCCCAGTCAGATGAAATGGTAGATTCTCTAGATTCAAGTGTAAAACTTCTTCGTAAATACATTGAATAATAGAGCAAATATATTTATTCCGTTGCTGCTCGGGGGTTGTTTTGTAACACCATTGGGTATCGTTCTCTTTAGTGTTTTTCAAAGAACCGTATCTCATCCAGAGGAACTTCTTTATTTCGTGTCACTTCCCTTTTTAAAGAACATCAGCAACTCTGCTCTATTATCTATAACAGTATCAGGAATTGCTGTTATTTGTGGATCTTTTGCAGCCTATCTCTATTTCACCTTAAAATCCACATGGCAGCGTACAGGACTTCTGTTTTTCTCTTTAATCGTTTTTAGTATTTCTCCGGCGATTTATCTTGTTGCTTTAACAAGATATGAAATATTTAATCTGCTTCCGGTGTTTCTGCAAATAGTTATTGTCTTAACAATAAATATGTCTCCCCTCCCATTTGCAATCTTAGTCTTTACAGCGGGAACAATTACTCAATCTTCCCTCGATGTAGCATTTTTAAGTGCACATCCTGGCCAGGTATATAGAAAGATCATTCTGCCCCAACTGTCTTTTCCTCTCATGATAAGTGGACTTATTATTTTCATGCTTGTTTTCAAACATCATGAAGTACCATCTTTCCTGGGATACAGGACGTATAGTGAAGAATTATTGAATCGTATCGTAGTAATGTCTGATCCGCAACATGCTTCAATCGCCTCCCTGCCATTCTTAGCATTAGGATCATTAATTGTGTCTCTTCTCATTTGGATGATTTCTAAATCTCATCTTCTTAACCTTGTAGAAACTTATTGCCTTCCGCTCTCTTTAATTTTCCGAGAGAAGAAAACCATCCTCCTCTTTTCTGTTTTTTCAGCTATATTTGCATTTCCAGTAATTTTTTTTAAGACTTTTAAATATATTGATTTTTCTTCATTGCACACAATTTTAATCGAAAATATCAGAGAAATTCAAAATTCTCTTTCTCTAGCTGTTGTTTCTGCTCTGATTGGCACTATAGCAGCCTGTTATCTTTATACTTTTTTTAAACGAATTAACTCTCGGCTCCTTTCCTTGCTTGGAGTTGCAATCTTACTTTTTTACTGGCTAACTCCTTCGTCTCTCATTGATCTGGGCCTCATCGAGATGGTTCAGTTATTTAAAGTCAATTCAATAGCTTTGGATATTCTTGCGCTCTTGTTTGGTTACCAGACGAATCTTCTGCCGATAGCATTATTCATTCTTTGCGCACTACAATTAATCAAAAAAGATCAAGACAATACAATTCTTAAAGAGCTTGGTATTTCAAACTATAACATTTTTACAAAAATCATTTTTCCTCAAAATTGGCCAATATGGCTAATTACGGCAACCATTTTATCAGTATTTGCGTTAAATGATCTTTCGACAACAGTCCTGCTCATCCCTCCAGGCATCGAGACGGTTGTTATAAAGATTTACAACCTAATGCACTATGGAGATTATTCTTTGGTCGGCATCTTATCTCTGGTCCAAGTATTTCTTGTTTCAACACTCGTTCTTTTCACCGCAGGTGTAATAAGTCTAAGAAAGACTTAATACGGATAAGCTTTATGTTCGATTACTTCTCAGATGTATTGTGATTTAAGATGACTTTTTGACCGCAAAGCAGGCGAAAAAACTAAATGATACAACTTGAAAACTTTCTATATATCCCTGCGAATAGTACTCAGTTTAAATTATCGGTAGACGCCCTTATTATTCCCAAGGGATCGAAATTTTTCGTTATAGGTCCATCTGGAAGCGGCAAAACAACTTTATTGAAAGCCTTGTCCGGCTTACTGAGCAACTGTGCAGGCAAATTGTATATCGATGGGGATTTGATAAGCACACCAAATCTCAGTAAAAGAGATGTAATGTATCTCTCACAGGAGTTAGGGCTCTGGCCGCATTTAACCTGCATGGAACATATATCTTTTGTAACTACCAGAGGAAAATCCTTACGAGACGACTTGGCAATTCATTGGCTGAAACGTGTTGGTCTGGGAAAAAAGATCGACATTCGTCCCAATCATCTTTCAGGTGGAGAACAAAAGCGTCTTGCTCTAGCGCGGGTCATGGCTGCTGAACCCAAATATCTCTTTCTGGATGAACCGTTTGCCAATCTTGATCTTGTATTGGCCCAAGAACTCATGACCATGATAGATCAAGAACAAACGACCAATAAATTTTCCCTGATAAAAGTAACCCATCATGGTCTAGGGATTAACAATAACGGCGTGACTCTTCTTGTAGTAAATCAAGGACGGATTGTGCAACAAGGATCTTTACAGCAGATTGTCGAAAATCCTATTGACGACTGGACTGCGAAATGGGTGAAATTGGTGGCATGAAACTATTGACAAGTACTTTTTTGTTTTTCTTCTTAAGTGCAAACGTGGCCTACGGAGAACATTATACAATTCATTATCCTTTAGAAATCGACTCATTGTTGGTGGCTTGGGTCATTAAACGATATGTCGATAACAATGCAACCTTTTCCACAGTTGCTCAAGGAGAGGCTATTAAAGGGAATTCCATCAATACTTCAAACTCGGTTTATCGCAGAAGTGCTCGCTTTACCGCATTTGACGCTGCAATCAGAATAAACGACATTGACAACGATTGTGTAAAAAAAATTCAGCCAATAATTAAAATGTTGGAGATTACACCATGGATGAAAGGCGAATCTATTGAAGTGACACATTTTGAAAAAAGCCTCACTCAACTCTTCCCGGAAAAACCTGGGTCCGGAGAATTTGAAGAAACGTTTAATGCTGTTGATAATTTTTGCGCTCCCATAGAATCAGCTCCAGTTCCTAACCCTCTCACCGATGATTTAGCTTTTTTGGCACTAGTTGAAGACCAATGGCAGATAGTCGTATATCAAAACGGTACATTTAAAAACATTATACCCACCTTTGAACCTCACACATTTGATTACAATTTTCTCAATGACCAAATTATTTATGTTGCTGCAGATAAGTCTGTCAGATTGATCTCTGCAGGTAACGAAAAGATTCTGCTTAGAGCTGATCAAGACAGTTATACCCAGCCCTCCTTCGTTCCCGGAGGGAAGGGTGTTGTTCTTGTTGAACTTATCGATGGAAGCAGCACAAATACCAATATAATTAACTTCGACTTGCAGACACAAAAGATAACACACCTCTTATCACACCACTCTACTCAGTTGGATCCATCCCCTGTAGACGATGCTCAGATGTATTACTCAAACGTTTCCTGCGTTGAAGGTTGTGGCACGATTATTCAGGAGATATGGAATAAAAATTTGAAATCCGGCAAAGCAGCGCAATTGACTTTACTCAATTCTATAGCTCACCAACCGACAGTAGATCGACCACGGAATTGGCTGTATTTCAGCTCCAACAAGGACAAGCATTTTCACATTTGGCGATTATCGCTGTCGACCGGGAAGTATGAGAAGCTGACAGGCGGTAATGTGACTGATAGTTATCCAAGATTATCGCAATCCGGAAATCTCTATTTTTTAAGAACGATTAGAAACATCACGTCCCTCTTTAAAAGAGAAATCGACGGAGTTGAAACACCGATTGTTCTTCCCGAAAAGTATCACAAGATTCGAGAATTAAAGACTAAATGACAAATAAAACAATGTTAAAACTACTTTATACTTTTTTGACCATAGGTATCGTTTTTTTCTTCTCTTCACTGGTTACCGCAAAACCAATAGATTTTGGAGATCCGGGGAAAGATGGGTTTTCCCCATCTAGAGGGGAAAGTTATCCCATACCATTTACGCTCAATGAGGTGGCTGACGTAGAAATATTGTTATATACGGCCGACAATAATCTAGTACGAACACTATCTTCTGATAAATTATCCGCCGGCTCACACACAATAGCTTGGGACGGTAAAGACGAAGAAAAGATTGTTGTTCCCGATGAGGCATACACCGTTGTTATTCAGGCAATTACTGATAAGTCGAAAACGGTCCTGGATCCTCGTGATTATAGCGGTGGTGAAGTTGAAAAAGATTTGAAAGCAACCATTGACCCCGATGGGGAAATTGCCTTTTCCCTCTCTTATTCTTCACGGGTGCAAATTCGGGCGGGGATCACCGAAGGTCCGATGCTGGGCTCACTACTCAATTGGCAACCAAGAGCCGCAGGGAAAAACATTCTTCTTTGGAATGGCATGGATAATGACCACCTTACAAATCTCCTTTTAAACAGTAAGTATAGGCTTTCTATAGCAGCTTTTAAATTGCCGGATCATTCGATAATCACCACTGGCAACACCTCGTTGAGATATGCAGAATATTGTCGATTGAAGAAGTGGAATTTCGAACCGGTTCCTGACGAAAATCGTCTGGATCAACGGGGTGATCAAGGTATTTCACCACATTATTATTACCAGCGTATAGCAGATGCAGATCCGGAGATTTTTATTGATTTCCCTGAGTCTATAGGAAAAGACGACTCCAAAATACCCTTGCTGGATACGGAAGAACCTGTCCCGGTCAAAGTCACAATGAACGAAAAGGATGAACAATTTATTTCAGCTACCAAATACGAGGTGACCTTTTTTGTCGATTTTGAATTTATGTCGGAGGAAGAACTCGGTTTCATGCCCATAACATGGCTTTGGAAACCAAATAATTTAAAGAAAGGCAAACATATTTTGACGGTTAACGTCTCAGGGTTCAAGGGCCAAGTCGGAGTCAGAAGCGTTGAGTTCCTTATTAAATAATAAGCTGGATATTTCTCGGCATAGATGATTGTTCATTTCATCATTTCACGAATGATTCACTCAATTCGGAATCCCTTAAATTGCTTTTTCCATGGATTTCCTTATCACTTTCACGCTACGAGAAAGGGTGATGCACAACATTTCTTTTACGTCATTTATTGATTAAGGAAATTATTGTGTTGCTATTCAATTTGTTTTTTGATACGAGAAATATAGACTGATTTTTAAATATTAATTTCAAATGGGGGCAAGACATATGTATTCTCCCAAGTGGGGGCACGGCATATGTATTCACCCTTATCGTATTGCGCCAGAAAGTCAACGCTGATTCTTCTCGTTCTGCTCTGTCCTTTCCTCTCTCCCGCTGACATTTCTGCCCAAAAACCTGTTACTTTATCTCCTGATATCGCAAATGACTCTCAACTCTCAGATGCACTTCAAGAAATTACGTTTACAGCAGAACATCCAGGCACCTCTGTCATTTGCGACACGGAAGCAAGAACATTATTGGTTAATGGGGATGATAGAACGGCACAGACAACTCTTTCCTACGGCAGCAAAAAAAGATTTTCTATCACTTATACACCCACTGTCGAGCATCCATTGCCGCAGGGCAATGTGATCATCGAGCTTGAAATTCCCCACAAAAATTGGATGCGGTGGAAATGGTGGTGGAAGAAAAAAGATACTGCCGCACACATCACACTTAATCTCTTTGTTGATTCGATCCCTCCACAAATTCAACAAATCGCCCCAGCTCCGGGAGAAATTATCTCGGATACCTTGCAAAATTTGGAGTTTTCCATTTCTGATACCGGATCCGGAATAGACGAATCCACAGTGCAGATCTTTATAGACGGCAACGATGTCACTCCATTTTCGAAATATAATTCCGGTAGTCTTATCTTTACGCCAACAAATGCTAGTCAACTGCCACAGCAAGACTTCCAGGCGAGGGTAATTGTCCGGGATAAACTTGGCAACGAGTCGAACATGACCTTCGATTACCAAGTGCAAAACAAGATCATTCTTTCAGCCACCCCTAAGGCCGTACCCCAGACAGCCTACGCACCCGCCACTATCCGGTTTTCACCTGAGATAACGACCACTAATGCAATCCAAACCTATAGCTGGGACTTTGACGGGAACGGCAGTATTGATCGCAGCGACATCGTCGGAAACGGCTATACTTGGCAATATAAAATGCCTGGCGAGTATATCGTTTCACTCACAGTAAAAGACAACCTCGGAGAGACTGCAACAGGCTATGTCACTGTCAAGATATTGAATGGCCCAACAAAAATCAATGCAGAGGCAATCCCGTCGAATGGCGAGATCCCCCTTCAGGTCACTTTCAGGGTCACTGCATCTGATAATGAGGGAATTAAACTCTACGAATGGGATTTTGACGGCGATAATACTTTTGAATACAGTTCAGCCTCGACCGCCAACACAACGCATATCTACACCGATTCCGGCATATATACCGCAACGCTCAGAGTAACTGACGGACAAGGAGATATTACTCTCTATAAAATGCCGACCACAACAGTGAACGCCGCACCGCCCGGTTCGCCGACCGTAACGGCGACCAGTAATGTCAGCAGCGGTGTTATTCCATTGAATGTGACTCTTTCTGCCACAGCGAGCGATCCTGAGAATAAATCTTTTATCCTTTGGGAATGGGATTTCGACGGGGACGGAACCTATGACTATAGCAATGCACAGAGTCCGACGATTGCCCACACATATGAAAGAGCCGGCGTACACTATCCCGTTGTGCGGGTGACCACCGCAGACAACAGGACCAGTGTAGACGCCATCGAAATCAGAGGCACCAACACTTTAACTCTATCGCGTGATCTCGATACCATCGATACCTCTCTTTTGCAAGTCTCATCCATAACCACCAAACTCAGCGGTTTGACAAAAGTCAGCGTAGTGATTGAAGACAAATCAATGAAAATCGTGCGTACGCTGGTTGACTGGGTTGAACGACCAGGCGGCAGTTACACGGACAGGTGGGATGGCCTAAAGGATGACATGACTATGGCCGCGGAAGGTGCCTATTACGCCGTGTTGCTGTATGAGGAAGATGGTGGGATAAAACGCCTCGACCGCCGTGACAGCAGCGGAGGCACCCAGTACAATCCATCCCGAACCGAGGCTGCCCGAACTTTTTCGCCTTACGATAACGATCCCATGCGGATCACATATCAGTTACCCGTTGCATCCGAAGTGACCGCTTTTATGGGTTACAGCTATTCCAATACCCGGATAGTGACTTTTCTGAGCAGACAGCCTCAGGGAAGAGGTTCTCATACTATTCTCTGGTACGGCACGAACAATGAAGGTGTTCAAATCTATCCTCCGTCCGGAAGTTACTTTATGTTCGGCAGTTGGGCTTATAGGCTCGCCGATAATGCAATTTACGTGTCCAGCGGTTCCCATGTTCTTGATGTTACGGCACAGCCTCCCATCTATGATCCGACTACCCATGATGAGGAAGGTGAACGTACCGCCTCAAAGCTCAGCTTTACCCTGACAGGCGATGCCACCGTTGAGTTGAGCGTGACCGATGCTCAGACCGGCACCCGTTCTGCTACCCGGACCTATCCCGGCCTGAAAGCAGGAGCAAATACAATCGAGTGGGATGGTCGCAACAAAGCAGGAGAATTCCTCGCTCCCGGTAAATATCAGATAGGTATTACCGCTCTTGATAAAAACGGCTATCGTTCCCTGACCGGATACACCTTGCAACGGATCAATTACTAAGGATGGAGTCAATTATGAAAGGTATGTTCTTCTTGTTGTTCTGCATTGTTTTTTTACCAGGCATAGCCGCAGCAGAACTCGATCCGCAAGCCTATTACGAACTGGAAATCCAAGCCCGTGAACTGACCTTGGAAGGAATGATGAAGCGACTAACGTGTATGCGCAACAACTGTCAACTCTCGGAGCAATATATGATAGACGAGGACTACCAGCAAAATATTTTGATGCTGCATGAGAAGAACGGAACGACTCCCTCACGCCTTGCCGCCTGGTACACTCACCACGCTGTTGAAACGGAGAACTATCGTATGACCAACCCCCAGTTGCAAATGCGGCTTGACACGCTGTCCACTTCCTTTGAAAAACTCAGTGATGAAATTAACAGTGTTCTGGAGGCTCAGCAATGAGAAGGATACCATTTTCAAGCCTGCTCATCACTGTCTTAATTGTGTTTTCGGCAATTTCGGCTCATGCATATAATTTCAGCTGGTCAACGCACGAGGATATCACCAAAAACAATCCGGACAATCCGCCTGGAGAGTGCGGCAACTGTTCCTGCGAGGGTCCTCCCGACTGCCGCACCGGTTCTCCGGTTTATTTAAAAACCGGCCACCTTAGCTGGGATGAATCGGATATTAATCTCCCGGGGCGTCTCCCCCTGCAACTGAACCGATCCTACTCGTCGCATGATGCGCGGATGGGTCTCTTCGGCAATGGTTGGATCAGCAATCTTGAACGGGCCCTGGTCAAAACGACAAAAACGAAAAGCACGGAAGACGGAAAAGGAACCTATCAGGAAACATACTTTATTTTCCGTCATCCAAACGGACTGCGGTATACATTCAGGGAGCTTGAGGACGGCAGTCTTGAAACCCCCAAGGGATTGTTCCAACACATAGAGAAACTGGCAGATGGTTCGTACACTTTTTCTTATCCAGATGGTACCGTGGAAACCTATTCCGACGGCAATATGGTCTCCAGAATGGATAAAAACGGTAACGGTCTCGACCTGGTGTACGATGAAAGCAGCCTGCTGCAACATGTGCAGAATGATGCAGGCAGCAGCCTTTTCATTTATTACGGTGCAAACGGCTTTGTCTCATCCGTCCAGGATCATACCGGCCGAAACTGGAGCTACAACTATGATGATCAGGGTAACCTGATTTCGGTCGTCAATCCCCTCGGCGCCAGCCGAACCTTCAGTTATCAAAGCTACAAACCGGTAGGCGATGCCCAGGTTTACTCGCAGTTGACGAAAATTACCGATGAAAGCGGCGTCGATATTCTTACCGTCACCTATACCGGTGAGCGGGTAGCGTCCTACACGGAAGGGGCGAACCGCTTCAGCTACACCTTTGACTTCAACAATCGCAGCGCCACCAAAAGAGACAGCGTCGGCAGTCAGTACGGCTATAACTGGGATGTGAACGGCCTGCTCACCCGCCTGATCGATCCGCTGGGCGGGGCAACCACCATCGAGCGCAACGCCGAGCTGGTAAAAACCGGGGAAGTCGACGAGGCGGGTTTTAGGTGGAATCGTACGGTTGACGACAAAGGCCGGGTATTGACCACGACTTCCCCCTTGGGCCGGACAATCACCTACGAATATAGCGGCGATAATCCGCATCCTGTCAAAATCACCTCCGCGCTCGGCCATGTAACCTCCCTGGGCTACGACTCGAGCTATAATATCACCTCGATCACCAACGCCCTTGGCGAGACGACAAAACTCACCGTAGATACCTGGGGGAATATTACCGGCATCACCGATGCCATGGACCATACGACCAAAATCACCTACAACGATCTTTCCCTGCCGATTGCCGTTACCGATCCCCTGGGCCGGACAACCAGCTACAGCTACGATGAACTTGGCAGGACGACCGGGGTCACCGACGCGGAAAACAGGACCAGCCGGTTCGAGTATGACGGTTTGTCACGACTGGTCCACAGCGTCAACGCCCTCAACCATGCCGTGGCCTACAATTACGATGCCGCGGGCAGGCTGCTCGATATAACCGACCCCGTCGGCAACAGGACCGTTTACAGTTACGACCAGTATGGCCGTCTCCTGGCGGAAACCAGGCCGGATGGGGGCCAGACGAATTACATCTACAACGCGGACAACACCGCCAAAACCATCGTCCGGCCGGATGGGACCACCATAAGCTACGGCTATGATGCCGCAAAACGAGTAATCCAGGAAAATGTCGGCGGGGATATCGCCCAGTATGCCTATGACAAGCGAGGTTATCTGACAGGGGCGGAAAACAACATGGCGAGTCTCGGCTTCAGCTATGACGCCGCCGGTCGGCTGCTTGCGGAAAACCAGAACGGCCTTCCCGTGGAATTCAGCTATGATATGGATGATCGCCGTACCGGCCTAACATATGCCGATGAAAGTCTCTCCTATGTCCGCAATGCCGCAGGCTTTGCCGATACCATTACCAGCAGCCTGACCTCGGATACCTTCACCTTCCAATACGATGCCACCGGGGCCTTGCTGGCCACCCTGCTGCCGAATGCTCTCAGCAACCGGCTGAGCTACAATGCCGCCCATGAACTGACTGCCGTCACTGCAGGCAGCTCATTCATCGATTACAGCCGTGACGCCACCGGCCTCATCCTCAGTAAAGTCACCAATGGCGCCGGCAAGAGCTACAGCTACGACGCGGGCCAACGGCTGGTCTCGGCGGATGGTACCAGCTATGTCTACGACATCGCCGGCAACAACCGCAACAACAATGCGACTTTCGCGCCGGACACCAACAGACTCCTGGAAGACGACAGCACCGCCTACAGCTATAGTCCTGCGGGCAATCTCGTGCAAAAGCAGAACAAGATCGACGGCAGCCGCAGCGACTATACCTGGAACAGCCGCAATCAGCTCCTGAAGGTGGAACGCTATGACAGCCGGAATCAGCTCGTCCGGCAGCAGACCTTTACCTATGACCCGCTGGGCCGCAGGCTGTCAAAAACCAGCAACAACCAGACGGTTAATTATCTTTACGACTCTCAGGACATTGTCGCCATCCTGAACGAAAATGGAGAGATTCTCTCCACCATCGTCCATGCCGAATATATTGACAGCCCCCTCAGCATTACCACCGGCGATCAGACCTATTATTACCATCAGGACCACCAGGGAAGCATCCTCTCCCTCACCGATGCTTTGCAGAATGAAGTCGAGAGTTATAATTACGATCCCTATGGAGTCACCAGCCTCAACCAGACCGTCACTACCAACAATCCATACGCATTCACCGGCAGAGAGCTGGATGACATCGACCTTTACTATTACCGCGCCAGATATTATGATCCAACTATTCAGCGCTTTCTGGGTGAAGATCCTATAGGGTTTGGGAGCGGGGATTTTAATTTCTATCGCTATGTTGCAAATGATCCGGTTAATTTCATTGATCCTTGGGGATTAGAAGAAGAACATACAAAGGGAAAAAGACCATCCGCTAAAGGGAAACATGAAGAAGGACAAGCCCGAAAAAAAACAGATCAAGGTGGAGAGAAAGGTGACAAAAATAGACGCTATCCAAGAAATCCACCAGGCGGATGGAAAAATTGGAAGAAAAATGGTGGAGGACCTTGGCCTCCTGGCACCTACCCACTATTCCTGTTGCCAGGGCAAATTGAATGCATAGAGAACCCTTTAAAATGTAGTCCTAATTATTGTCCTGGTGAAGACCAAGCTTAATTGCTTTGCGCTGATATTATGTTGGGAGGAATGTAAATGCCTATAATGTGTAACGAATTGGAACAGCTTATGAAAAAATCCATATTAGCTGATTTTTATAGAGATTTTGTTGATGATGAATCACTAACAGGATTTGTATCTTCCTTTAATGAAGAGTTTCTATGTTTAAGCATTATTTCTGATACGGGAACCAGTAACGGTATTTCAATAGTTCATATTTCGGATATTACTCGTATTGCATGGGAAGGAAACGAAAGAAAATCTTTAAAAAGGTTATTTGATTCTAAACAAACTGTTCTAGACAAACTTGACATTAAAAATACACTTACAATTAAAGATATCATTGAATCTGTTTATAAAAAATTTGGGCATATCAATGTACTTACAGAAGGGATTAGGTCGGGTATGGCTTTTATAGGAGAAGTCATTGAGATAGATGAGTCATTTATACTATTTGAAGGAATTGGCACTTTTGCAACGCTGGATACTAATAAGCTACTTATTAGACATTCAGAAATTACAAGAATAGATGCGGGTGGCACGTATGAAAAGGATGTTGCATGGTTGTCAAATAATGTAACTTCTCAATAAATCAATATCACCAGAAGAAGACATGGGGGTCAAGAAGACATGGGGGTCAGGTCTTTGCTTGACTCTTGCTCAATCGCGGAGTTCACCGGCGAAGCGTAGCGGAGACCGGTGTAACGGCTGATTGGCATCTTTCTTCTTTTTAGCGCTGCAACGGAGCCGCTTTCCCGCCCGGCCTTGATGTCTCAGGCTGGACCACTTGTCCAAAGCAATCCACCTTTACTCCGGAAATCGATGGAGAAGACAGCTATTGCCCAGCACCTTTCAGGAAAGTATCAATTGTCTGAAAAAGTGTTTTCTGCTGAGAAGCTGGCAGTTCTTCAATTTTCCGTAATCTGCGTATCGATTTAAGACTCAGTTTCTTTCCCGTCGGACTGGCGTCGTTTACCCCCAGCAATTCATCTATGGTTACACTAAGTGTCCGAGACAGCTTGATTATGGTGTCGAGGTTCGGTTGTAGCCGCCCCCTCTCATAATCAGAAACAAGAACTTGGCTAAGTCCTATTTTTTCCCCAAGTTCAACCTGCATCCTAAGGGTCAAGTCTTTGCATGACTCTTATGGTTGGTTGCAATATATTCGCAATATGACAAGACCACTTCGAATTGAATATCCAGGCGCCTGGTATCACGTCATGAACCGTGGGAGGCGTGGTGAAAAAGTTTTTGCGGACGGTGAAGACTTTATGGTTTTCATTGCCCTGCTGCAGGAAACCTCGGAGATGTTTGCTATCCGGATTTCCGCATTTTGCGTTATGTCAAATCACTATCATATTCTCGTTCAGACACCAGCCGGCAACCTGTCCCGGGCTATGCGGCACATAAACGGCGTGTATACCCAACGCTATAACCGTCGCCGGAATATAGACGGGCAACTGTTTCGCGGGCGGTACAAGAGCGTTCTTGTCGAAGAAGACAGTCATCTGCTTGAATTGTTGCGTTACATCCACAGAAATCCAGTACGGGCGCAGATGTGCAATACTGTTGACGATTATCCCTGGTCCAGTCATACGGGCTATATTTCCTCGGCGAAAAAGTGGGATTGGCTGTATAAGGCATTCCTGCTTGGCATGTTTTCCCAGGAAAGGCAAAAAGCAAGAAGACAGTATAAAGATTTCGTTCGCTGTGAAGATTCCGGCGAAGTCACTGATTTCTTCAGTAAAAAGAATCTTGCGTCCTTTTTTGGGTCCCAGGATTTTGTTGATTGGGTCAAGGCCACATACCACCAGCTGAAAAGTAATAAAGAGATACCCCAATCGAGACTGCTTGCACCGACAATCACCGAAATAAAAGAGATAGTATGCCAATGCTACGAGGTTGAAGAAAAGTCTGGAGGAAAGCAAACGAGGTCAGACGAACGAACCTCGTAACGTGGCTGTGTATCTTGCCAGGAAAAAATGCGGCCTGCGTCTGGAGGAGATCGGCAGGGAGTTCGGGATTGATAAATACAGCTCGGTGAGCAGCATTGTCACAAAGACAGAAAAGCAGCTTTCGCAAAATAAGGAGTTAAAAAATATGGTTGATAGAATATGCCAGAGGCTTGACAAGAGTCAAGCAAAGATCTGACCCC
>Ga0214472_10003613_pt1 | contig 16348 bp, 16 predicted proteins | sample RVTome_6_FD_207662 | JGI IMG/M metagenome (GOLD analysis project Ga0214472, IMG submission 207662) | Soil microbial communities from uranium-contaminated site in the Upper Colorado River Basin, Wyoming, United States - RVT140D175 | ecosystem: Environmental > Terrestrial > Soil > Contaminated >... | reverse complement strand
CTCCCATCTGGTGGCCTCCATCCGGGATGAGCATCTGCGCGCCCTGATGAACGCCTTTACGGAGGATGCCGCCTTCTACCGGCGGTACTGCTCCGCGCCCGCGGGCAAGAACATGCACCACGCCTATTTGGGCGGCCTGCTGGAGCACTCCCTCTCCGTGGCCTGCCTGGTGGACGACATCTGTGCCCGCTATCCCCAGCTCAACCGGGATCTGCTGCTGGTGGGCGCCCTGCTGCATGATGCGGGCAAGGTGCAGGAGCTCAGTTTCAGCCGCTCCTTCGACTATACGGACATCGGCAAGCTGATGGGCCACATCGTGCTGGGCGTGGAGATGATCGAGCAGAAGGCGAGGGAGATTCCCGGCTTTCCGGCCGCTCTCTCCATGCTGCTCAAGCACATGCTGCTCTCCCATCACGGTCAGTACGAGTACGGCTCTCCCAAGCTGCCCCAGACCCTGGAGGCCGTCGCCCTCAATTATCTCGACGATCTGGATTCCAAGATCAACGGGGTGCTTCTCCACATGCAGAAGGAGCCGGAGGCGGAAGGGGCCTGGACGGGCTACCACCGTTTCTACGAGCGCAATTTCTTCCGGGGCAACCGGGGGCCCGAGACGAATCCTGTTCAGCAGGACAGCGCCGCCCCGGCCCCGCCCGTTCCATCCCGGCCTGCGGTGAGCCCGCCTGCGGCTTCGGCGGGGAAGAAAATCGCCCCCGGGACCGAACGCCCCGAGAAGCAGCCCCGGCGAGGCGAATCCCTCTCCTTCAGCATGGCCGATCAGCTCCGGGAGAAGAGTCTGGATCTTTTTTCCGTCCTCGAGGACAAGGAGTGATGACCATGGAAATCCGTCATCTGGCCGTAGGTCCCTTGCAGGTCAACTGCTACATCCTGGGATGCCCCGAGAGCCGGGACGCCCTGATCATCGATCCGGGCGAAGATGCCCGGCAACTCCTCGGCCTGCTCAGGGAGGAAGGCTGGAACCTGCGGCTCATCGTCAACACCCACGGGCATTTCGATCATATCGGGGGCAACCGCACCCTGGTGGAGGAAACCTCGGCGGAGCTGGCCATCCACCGCTCCGATCTCTCCCTGATGATGAACGCCGCCCGGCATGCGTCCATCTACGGCCTCAAGACCCAAAGTTCCCCCGAGCCCACCCGCTTTCTGGAGCACGGGGAGCGGATCCGCCTGGGAAGCCTCGCGCTGGAAGTCATCCACACCCCGGGCCATACCCCCGGGGGCATCTGCCTCTATGAGAAAAGCGGCCACCTCTTCGCCGGGGACAGCCTGTTTGCCGGTTCCGTGGGCCGCACGGATCTGCCCGGAGGCGATCACGACCTGCTGGTGACCAACATCCGCACCCGGCTGCTTTCCCTGCCGCCTGAGACCCTCGTCTACCCCGGCCACGGTCCGGAAACCAGCGTGGGGCGCGAGAAGATCCACAATCCCTTCGTCGGCGAAGGCGCCTGAGGAGAGAGCCCATGCTGAGCGCCAAGACCATCGTGCTGGGTGTCTGCGGAGGCATCGCCGCCTACAAGGCGGCGGAGCTGGTGCGGCTCTATGTGAAAGCAGGGGCCGAGGTGCACGTCATCATGACGGAGGCCGCCCGGCAGTTCATCAGGCCTCTGACCTTCCAGTCCTTGAGCTGCAATCCGGTGCACAGCGATCTCTTCAACCTCTACCAGGAGCGGGAAATCGGGCACATCTCCCTGGCGGATCGGGCAGATCTCTTCGTCATCGCCCCGGCCAGCGCCAACAGCATCGGCAAGATCGCCTCGGGCATCGCCGACGACATGCTCAGCACCACGGTGATGGCCACCCGAGCCCCGGTGCTGCTGGTGCCCGCCATGAACGTCAACATGTGGGAGAACCCCATCCTCCAGGCCAACCTGGCCCGGCTCCGGGGGCTGGATTACCGGGTGATGGAGCCCGAGACGGGGTTTTTGGCCTGCGGCTGGGAGGGCAAGGGCAAGTTCCCCGATCCCGAGGATGTCTGCTTCGAGACGGCGGCCATGCTGCGGCCCCGGGATCTGGCGGGCAAGCGGGTGCTGGTGACGGCGGGGGGGACCCGGGAGGCCATCGACCCCGTGCGCTACATCGGCAACGCCTCCTCGGGCAAGATGGGCTATGCGGTGGCCCGGGCGGCCATGGAGCGCGGCGCCCGGGTGACCCTGGTCAGCGGCCCCTCGGCCCTCAAGCCTGCCCGGGGAGTGGAGCTCGTCTCCGTGACCAGCGCGGCTCAGATGCATGAGGCGGTGATGGCCCATGAGTCCCGGGCCGACATCATCGTCAAGGCGGCGGCGGTGGCCGACTATCGACCGGCGACGGCCGCCCGGCAGAAAATCAAGAAACGCGACGGGCTTGCCAAAACCCTGGAGCTTGTGCCCACCAGGGACATCCTCAAGGAGCTGGGGGAGCGCAAGGGAGAGCGGATTCTGGTGGGCTTTGCAGCCGAGACCGCCGACCTGCTGGAGAACGCCCGGCACAAGCTGGCGCAGAAGAATCTGGATCTGGTGGTGGCCAACGACGTGACGGTTCCGGGCGCCGGATTCGATCTGGACACCAACATCGTGCGTTTTCTGATGAAGGACGGAAGCCTGGAGGAGCTGCCCTGCCTGCCCAAACTGGAGGTGGCCCACCGGCTCTTCGACCGCATCGCGCAGCTTTTGGAAAAGGGGAGCTGAGCTTCCCTGCATCGGGGAGGATGTCTCAGGAAGGAGGCTCCACGGAGAGCAGCTCCAGGATGCGTTCGGGTTGGGTCAATCCCTCCCGGAAGCGGGGCTTGAGCTCCTTGAGGATCTGCTGCACTTCCCGACCGCTCAGCTTGCCCTCGTCCCAGAGGGTTTTCATATTTTTGCGGATCATCTTCGACGCCTCGATGGCCTTCTCTCCCGTGGGGTCGGTGCGCCAGTAGGGGCTTCGATCCAGCTCGCTCAGGATGCCGGTCGCCAGCCTGAAGCCCAGTTCGAAATACTCGCTCTGGTGCTCCTCTCCCAGCCGCCAGCGGGAGATGCCCCCGAGGCGCCGCAGCCCCTCCTGCCAGGCCTTCAGGCGGTTGAGCAGCAGCAGGGAGTTGAACAGCTTCTTGTTGGTGGAGAAGGAGAAGAGGGTCTCGGCCAGAAGGGAGCTCATGAGCCGGTCGTGCTCGTCGAAGTTCCTGCGGGCCAGCTCCCGGGCGAGTCTCCAGTGCCGCTCTTCCACCAGGGCCTCGAAGCGCATCTCCCAGTAAGCGTGCTTGAGCAGGCGGGTGTTGAAGCTCCAGAGCATCTTGTAGGGGATCATGTAGCCGTGGGCCACGCTGTCGGCCGCCAGATGGGCCAGGTAGCCGTAGGCGCAGGCTTTCTGGGGGCCGCCCCGGGCCGCCTCGAAGATCTTCCCGCCCATCCTCCAGCTGTGGCAGTGCTGGAGGTAGTGGGTGTATTTCTTGCCCAGGGTGATGTCGGCGCTGATGCAGCCGTAGAGATAGTCGTAAGGGTAGGCGGCAAGCAGCAAGGCCACCTCCTTCGGCAGCAGATGCAGGCTGTTGAGCATCTGGGAGCCCAGACGCAGATGCACTCCGATGCCCCAGGCAAGCGCTTCGCCGGGCAGCACCAGTATCAGGCAGAAGCACAGAAGCAACGGCAGCATCCGGTGGTTACCTCGCAGGTAAGCATCAGGCAATTCCGACGCCTTTTTCAAAGACTAGAGCAGCCGACAGGGGATGTAAAGAAACCGTGCCCGATACCTTTTACCGCGACCTCAGGGAGTGCCTGGCCCAGGCCAAGGCCTGTCTGGAAGACCAGCAACTCTGGGGTCTTTCGACCCTCTACCTTCCCGAATCCCAAACCACCGAGCCCCCCTGTGCGGTAGGCGCCGGACCCCATTGCCATCTGGATGGAGCCGCCTGCGGCGCCGAGACTCTTGAGGATATCCGACGGGAGATGGCGGGCTGCACCCGCTGCCCCCTGTGCAAAGGGCGCAGCAACATCGTCTTCGGCACGGGCAACCCCGAGGCGGACATCGTCTTCGTGGGCGAGGCTCCGGGAAGAGAGGAGGATCTCCAGGGCGAACCCTTCGTGGGGGAGGCAGGCCGCCTGCTCGACCGCATGCTCTTCGCCATGGGACTTGAGCGCTCCCGGGTCTACATCTGCAATCTGGAGAAGTGCCGCCCGCCCCAGAACCGCGATCCGGCACCGGAAGAAATCGCCGCCTGCGAACCCTTTCTCAAGCGCCAGCTTGCGGCCATCTCTCCCCGCATCATCGTCGCTCTGGGCCGGGTTTCCGCCCAGGCTCTGCTTGGGGTAGACACCCCCATCGGCAGGCTCCGGGGCCACTGGCACAGCTACGAGGGCATCCCCCTGTTGCCCACCTTCCATCCCGCCTATCTGCTTCGCAACCCCGCAGCGAAGCAGGACGCCTGGGAGGATCTCAAGCTGGTGATGAAGCGCCTGCGGGAGCTCAAGAGCTGATGTCCGGCGCTCTGCTGGAAGCGCACTCCCTGAGCCTTGCGCGCAAAGGCATCGCGGGGACGCCCGTTTCCATCCTGGAGGATATCTCCTTCTGCGTTGCCGAGGGGAGCTTGAGCGCCATCGCCGGCCCTTCGGGGGGAGGCAAGAGCAGCCTGCTTCGGCTGCTCAACCGGCTCGAAGAGCCCAGCGGCGGCCGGGTGCTTCTGGAAGGTGTGGACATAAGCAGCCTGGAGCCGGTGGAGCTGCGGCAGCGCATCGCCCTCATGCCCCAGAAGACCCTGGTGTTCGAGGGCAGCCTCTACGACAACCTGTCCCGCCCCTTCCAGTATCGCGGGGAGCCGCCTCCGCCCATGGATGCCCCCGAGCTCAGGTCGCTGCTGGAACTCTGCGGCCTGGAAGCGTCGCTTCTGCCCAGGGCGGCCTCCAGCCTCTCGGGTGGTCAGCAGCAGCGCCTCTGCCTCGCCAGGGCCCTGATCAAGGCGCCCCAAATCTTGCTTCTCGACGAACCTTCGAGCGCCCTGGATCCCCCCAATGTGGACCGGCTGGCCCGGGTCCTCAAGGGGCTTCGGGAAGAGACGGGCCTGACCATCCTGCTGGTGAGCCACGATCTGAGGCTGGTGCGGCAGCTCGCCGACACCCTGATATTTCTTGCCGAGGGGCGGGTCCTGGAGAGCGGGGAGGCGGCCGAGCTGCTCAAGCAGGCGCAGACCCCGCAATTGAGGGATTTTCTGAGAGAGGCATAGGATGGCTGCGGGAAACGATCTGGTGAATCTGGGGCTCTTCGAGATGGGGCTCGCCTACGGCTTCGTGATGCTTTCGGTGGGGCTATCGAGACTTCAGGGGGCGGGGCAGGAGAAGGCGCTGCTTCTTTCTTCCCTGCGGATGGTGGGGCAGCTGCTCGCCATGGGCTACGCGCTGCGGCTCATATTCGCGCTGCAGAATCCGGCGGGGGTGATGCTCATCCTGCTGATGATGCTGGCCATGTCGGTGCAGACCATCGCCGGGCGGGTTCGTCACCGGCTGCCGGGTTTCTACCGGGTGGTGGGAGTCTCCATGGTGCTGGGCTGCGGGGCCCTGACCCTGCTCTTCTGCTCCCTGGTGGTCGGCATCAGCCCCTGGTTCGATCCCCGCTACCTGATTCCCCTCTCGGGGATGATCATCGGCAATGCCATGACCGGCGCCAGCCTGGCCGCCGAGCGCTTCTCCGAGGAGATCCGCTCCCGCCGCGACGAGATCGAGACGGCCCTGTGCCTGGGGGCCACGGCTGCGGAGGCCGCAAAGCCCGCCCGGCGCAGCGCTTTTCGGGCCGCGCTCATCCCCTCCATCAACGCCATGGCCGCCATGGGCATCGTCTTTCTCCCCGGCATGATGACGGGGCAGATCCTCTCGGGCACCGAACCCCTGGTGGCCGTCAAATACCAGATGGCCATCATGGCCGTCATCACCGGCAGCGTCTCCCTCACCGCGACCCTCATCCTCTGGCAGGGTCAGCGGGGCTATTTCACCCGCGCCCACCAGCTTCGCGTCTCGCTGCTGGACTGATTCGCCTCAGGCCCGGGGCTGCTGCGCCTCGCCCGGGGCGCTGTCGCGTTGGGGCAGCAGGATGGTGAAACAGGTCCCCTTGCCCGGCTCGCTCTGCACCCGGATGTCTCCGTTGTGTTTCTGGATGATGTCGTAGGCGATGGAGAGGCCCAGGCCCGTTCCCTTGCCCACTTCCTTGGTGGTGAAGAAGGGCTCGAAGATGCGGCTTTGATGCTCGTCGGTGATGCCGCAGCCCGAATCGCTGACGCTGATGAGGATCCGGTCTTTTTCCAGGCGGGTCCGCACCCGGATGACCCCCTGGTCCTCGATGGCGTGCCCTGCGTTGACCAGCAGGTTCATGAAGACCTGATTGAGCTGCTGGGGGTAGCACCAGGTCCTGGGCAACGCCCCGTAATCGCGCTCCAGCGTCGCCTTGTACTTGAGCTCGTTCCAGACGATGTTGATGGTGCTATCCAGGCACTCGTTGATGTCGGCCAGCCCCTGCTCGGCCTGATCCACCCGCGAGAAGCTCTTGAGACCCGCCACGATCTGCCGCACCCGCTCGGCCCCCTCCAGGGACTCGGAGATGAGATCGCCGGAGTCCTGGCGGAGGTAGTCGATTTTCAGCCGTTTCTTCAGCTCGGCGAGCTCCTGCGCCTCCTGCTCCATGCCGCCTTCGGCCAGGCGGCTTTCCTGGGCATCGAGGTACTCGAAGATTCCGCCCTGGTACTTCTGCAGGGTGCGCAGGTTGCTCGAGATGAATCCGATGGGGTTGTTGATCTCGTGGGCGACGCCTGCGGCCAGCTGGCCGATGGAGGCCATCTTCTCCTGCTGCATGATGGTGAGCTGGCTGCTCTGGAGGGTCTGGTAGGCCTCTTCGAGCTCGGCCGTTTTGGCCATCAGCTCCTGGTTGCTGCGCTCCAGCAGCTGAGAGGAGATGCGCAGTTCGGTCTCGATGTTCTTCTGCACCGTGATGTCCCTGGCCACATGGACGACCTTGCGCACCCTGCCGTCGGCATCCTTGATGGGGCAGGTGATGAGCTGGACATGCTCCTCCCAGCCGTCCTTGTCGACGTGGATGTGTTCGCAGCTCGCATTTTCGCCCGTCTGGCGGGTCTCCTCCATGGGGCAGATCTCCCCGGCCTTCCAGCACTCGATGCCGTGGTGGGTCACGTCGAAACATGTGCGGCCAAGAACATCCGAGAGTTCCTTGTGCCCCGAGCGCTCCAGGAAGAGCCGGTTGCAGCCGAGGACCTCGAAGGTTTCGGCATCGAGGATGGAGATGGCGTCCCCGATGCTGTTGAGGACGGTCTCCAGGAATTTCTTCGATTCCAGAAGATCCTGCTGCGCCCGCTTGCGATCGCTGATGTCCTGCACCAGCCAGATGAGCGCATCGGGGCTCCCGCCTCTGCGCCGCAGGTGAGACAGGGAGGTGGACGCGGTGAACTGCTCGCCCGAAGCCTTGCGGTAGGTGATTTCGAAAACCGTACTCTCCTCCCGCTTCCAGAGGGTCTTGAACCAGTCCTCGTCGCTGGGTGAGCGGTCGGGCAGCATGTCCAGGATGTTCATACTCAGCAGGCAGTCGGAGGCCAGTCCGAAGAGTCGGGTGGCGGCCAGGTTGATCTTGAGGATGCGGCCGGTGGAGGAGACGACCAGCAGCGCCTCGTGAATGCTGCTGAGCAGATCGTCCATGTACTGTTTGTTGACGGTGGTGGCGTTGAGATCCTCCAGCATGCCGTTGAAAACCCGGACCAAGGTTCCGATCTCGTCATCGCAGGGCGGCTCTTCGATGCGCCGGGAATCTCCCCTGGCCACCTTCTGGGATTCGTCGGTCACCTTTTTCAGCGGGGCGGTCAGTTTCAGCACCACGAAGTGGATGGTGAGGCTGATGGCGGCCAGGGTGATGAGAAACAGGCCCGCGATGGTGGCCCGCAGCTGGCTGATGGCGGCTTCCATCTGGTGGATGGAGAAGCCGACCCGGAAGGCGCCCCAGTGGGTCCCCCCGACGAATACCGGCGAGGCCACATCCCACATGGTTTCTCCCGTGTCGCGCCGGTAGACCTGGCGCAGGATCTCTCCTTGCCGGTCGAACTCGGCGGCGGCCAGGCCCACGGGATCGTTGAAAATCCGCTTGGTGCGGTTCCAGTTGCGGTCGAAGACGGGATCGCCCGACAGCGGGAGGCTGTAGCGGCTGTTGTGGGTGGGCAGATAACCCCTGTGATCCACCAGGACGGCAAATGCCACCATCTCGTCCTCCAGAAAGGCGTCCTGGATCCCGAGGATGCGCCCGTCCAGATAACGGTCGTAGGGGGTGCTGAACTTGGGGATGTCGGAGGTGGACAGGGGGCCTTCGGTGATGCGCCGGTAGTCGAAGTCGAAGAGCTGCTCCCGGGTCAGCGCCCCGCAGGAGAGGGCTTCCTCCAGAACGCTCTCCATGGCCCGGGCTCCCACGATGGCATGGGTGCGGGCCTTGGAGAGCAGCATGGTTTCCAGGGCACTTGAGCGCTGCTTGAGCAGCATGAAGGCGAAGCCCCCCAGTACCAGGGAGAGGATGGCGACAAGGGCGAAGGTGATTTTCAGGGAGATGCTTTTTTGGATGAAGGAGAGCATGAATCGGGTTCGAATCTCCATCGGCAGGGGGCAAGAGAGCATGCAATCCCGGAGTTTAGCACCGCCCGGCTTTTAGGCTCAAGAAGTTAATGAATCTTCAATGTTTCAGGCTTCTTAGATAGCGCACCAGGGCATCGAGCCTGGGGTCGTCCCGGGGCAGCATGGGGGCCTTGAGGGCGTCGCGGATGCAGGCGTTGACGATGGTTCTGAGCATCGCGTCATCGAAGTCGGAGATGTTCGCAAGCCCTTTGCCCTCGGGATGGCATCCGGCGCAGCTGCGCTGTTCCCGGGTCCAGTCCGAATAATGGAAGAGCTCTTTTCCCGAGAGGGCGGCGTCCGGGGCCGCGGCGGCGGCGCCGTGCAGAAAGAGCCCCAGCACCAGGGCGAGAACGAAAGCTTTATCCATGGGATACCTCCTTGAAACGGATGGTTGTCGGAAATCCGGCGACATGAGAGTGTGACGGAGCTTGCAGGCTGATGTTCGTTGGGGCATCTATTTTTTTTGATCCCAAAAAAAGAGCGCTGTGGTAATTTATCGAGCTCCAGCGCCCATGCCGCCGTAATCTTACCGGAACCAGAGACCGGAGAGGAGCTTGTGATGCGATTTTTGTTCTACTCGCGGACCCAAGATGCCCTGAGCGCTCTTGAACCGGCGCTCAAGAACCATGATGCGCACTGCGATCTCATCGCTGACATGCAGCGGGTCTATCAGCCGCCCTACCGCGAGCACGCCTACTCGGGGCTGCTGGTGGACGTTCCTTCGCGCATCAAGGCCCCCGCCCCGGACAAGGACAGCCTGGCCAGGCTGGAGCGGTTTTATCCCACCCTGCTGCTGCGGGTGCTGCCGGGCGGCGAGCTGCGCACCCTCTCCCGAGATTCCATGGGGGCGGGCATCGCTGATTTCTTCGACGCCTGCGCCCTCTACAGCCCGCGCCACATCCGCCAGTCGAGCCGGGGCAGCCTTCATTTCAACCTGCGGATTTCCCCGAGCCCCGGCTTCGAGGATGCGGAGCAGAGCGCCACCATGAACATCTCGGAGCACGGCTGCTTCCTGATCTCGACCCGCGGCTGGGAGCAGGGGGATCGGCTCTGGCTCCACTTCCGGGAACTCCATGACCCCAGCCCCATTCTGGCCGAGGTGCGCTGGAATGCCGCCTGGGGCCAGGACATGCGCATCCCCGGATTCGGCCTGCGTTTTGTGCGGATCAACGAAGGACAACTCGAGCAGATTCGTCATTACCTCAAGGACCTCTGAATACCTCGTATCAAAAACGCAAGGAGCCCCCTATGAAACGGATGCTTGTCGCCCTCTCTTGCCTCATGCTGTTTGCCGCCCCGGCGCTTGCCAAGCAGGTGCTTTTCGACGAGGGGCATGCCCAGATGTTCTCCGCCGAGCGCAGCGGCGAGCTGGATCTCTCGGCTCTGGCCCAGCTCTTCCGGCAGGGCGGCGCCAAGGTGGAGACCGCCCAGGCCCCTCTGAGCGCCGGTCTGCTCAGGAACCGGGATGTGCTGGTGCTCTCGGGGCCCTTCGCGCCTTTGACCCCCGCCGAGATCGAGGCGGTCAGCGAGTTTCTGGAGCGCGGAGGTCGTCTCTGCGTGATGCTCCACATCGGCCCTCCGGCCACCTCCCTGCTCAACCATCTGGGGGTTGCCGTCTCCAACGGCGTGGTGCGGGAGCGCGAGGCGGTGCTGGCGGACAATCCCCTGGATTTCGTGGTCAGCCGCTTCATTGATCATCCCCTGACCCATGGGCTTGCGGGATTCAAGATCTACGGCACCTGGGCCCTGCTGCCCGAGCGGCCGGAGGTCAAAACCATCGCCCGCACCAGCCCCCTGGCCTGGGTGGATCTGGACCGGGACAAGACGTTTTCATCGGGCGATCCCGTCCAGACCTTCGATCTGGCCGTGGCGGGAATCCGGGGGCAGGGGCGCTTCGCCGTCTTCGCCGACGACGCCATCTTTCAGAACCGTTTCCTGGAGGGCGACAACGAAACCCTGGCCCGCAACCTCGTCGCCTGGCTGCTGGAATAAGCGAGGGTTCCCACCCGCTGTTCCCCTGGAAAAATCCCGCCCAACGATTTGTCGACCCGCTGCCCTCCTCCGGCAGCGGGTCTTTTTGTCTCTGCTGCCCCTTGTTCCTCTTCCAATGACTGGTAGTTTCTTCCGGCAGTCTCTGTTTTTGAGTTGCGATTAAGAAAAATTCTTTTGCTTGATTTGCGTCAAGGTTTTGTTCGAGGGGCCGGACTAAGGTGCCCCTGACGTCCCCCCCCCTCGAAAACAAGCCTTAAAAAGCAAAGGAGCTTTCATATGCCGGTCAGCGGAGTCGTGGTCCGAGTGGAGCGCAGCCGTCGGGAGCAGGTCCGACAGCGCATGGAGGAGATGGAAGGCGTGGAGCTGCAGCCGGCCGAGAGCCCGGAGCTGCTGGTGGCCACCCTGGAGAGCGCCGGCTACCGGCAGGAGCATGAACTGACGGATCGCATCCAGGCCCTGGAGGGGGTGTTCGGCCTCTCCGTGGCCTATCACAACTTCGAGGACATGGTGGAAGCATGACGATCAAAAGGGAGGCAGCGATGGACATCGGCAGAAGAACTTTCATCAAGGGGGCGGCCGCGGCGGCGGCCCTGGCGGCGGCGGGACTGCCCGCGGCCTTTCCCAAGGCGGCCCTGGCCGACGACGGCCTCACCTGGGGCAAGGCGCCCTGCCGCTTCTGCGGCACGGGTTGCGGCGTGCTGGTGGGGGTCAGAAACGGCAAAATCGTCGCCACCAAGGGCGACGCCCTGGCCCCGGTGAACAAGGGCCTCAACTGCGTCAAGGGCTACAACCTCTCCAAGATCCTCTACGGCGAGGATCGCCTGACCAAGCCCCTGCTGCGTCAGGGCGACAAGTTCGTTCCCATCTCCTGGGACAAGGCGCTGGATCTGGTGGCGGAGAAGATCCGCGAGACCCTGGCGAGCTCGGGCCCCGACGCCGTGGCCATGTTCGGCTCCGGCCAGTGGACGGTGCACGAGGGCTATGTCGCCTCCAAGTTCATGAAGGCGGGTATCGGCAGCAACAGCATCGACCCCAACGCCCGCTTCTGCATGGCCAGCGCCGTGGCGGCCTTCATGAACACCTTCGGCAGCGACGAGCCCATGGGCAACTACGAGGATCTGGATCTGGGGGATACCTACTTCCTCTGGGGCGCCAACATGAGCGAGTGCCATCCCATTCTCTTCTCCCGCATGACGGCCAACCGCCTGAAGAACCCGAAGGTTCAGATCATCGATCTGGCCACCCGCTTCACCCGCACCTCCCAGGAGGCCGATCGGTACGTGGAGTTCCAGCCCCAGACGGATCTGGCCCTGGCCAACGGCATCGCCCACGTCATCGTGCGCGAGGGGCTCTATGACGAGGCCTTTTTGGCCGAGAACGTCACCCTCAAGAAGGGCAAGACGGACATCGGCTACGGCGTAGAGGACAAGTTCAGCTTCAGCGACAAGGGCGAGGCCATCAGCTTCGATCAGTACAGGGCGTTCCTCAAGGACTACAGCCCCGAGAAGGTGGAGGCCATCTCCGGCGTGCCCGCTGCCACGGTGGAGGAGCTGGCGAAACTCTACGCCGACAAGAACCGCAAGGTCTGCTCCTACTGGACCATGGGTTTCAACCAGCACACCCGGGGCACCTGGGTGAACAACCTCGTCTACAACCTCCACCTGCTCACCGGGAAGATCGCAAAGCCCGGCGAGGGCCCCTTCAGCCTCACCGGCCAGCCCTCGGCCTGCGGCACCGCCCGGGAGGTGGGCACCTTCACCCACCGGCTGCCGGCGGACATGGTGGTGACCAACCCCGAGCATCGCCGGAAGGCCGCCGACATCTGGAAGGTGCCCGTGGAGAAGATCCCCGCCAAGCCCACCTACCACGCCACCGAGATGCTGCGGGCCCTGGACCGGGGCGACATCAGGTTCCTCTGGGTGCAGTGCAACAACCCCTTCCAGGCCGCGCCCAACACGGGCCGCTTCCGCGCCGCCGCCCGCAAGGAGGGGCGCTTCGTGGTGGTCTCCGACGCCTACCCGACAAAATCCACGGAAGTTGCCGACCTCATCCTGCCTTCGGCCATGTGGGTGGAGAAGGAGGGCATGTTCGGCAACGCCGAGCGCCGCACCCAGCACTGGTTCAAGCAGGTGGACCCGCCCGGGGAGGCCAAGGAGGACCTCTGGCAGCTCATCGAGGTGGCCAGGCGCCTGGGCTTCGGCAAGCTCTTCGAGTACCCGGGGCAGGATCTGCACCATGCCCTCTTCGAGGAGTACCGCCGGTTCGGCCTGGGCATCGGCAAGGACCTGGCTCCCTACGAGGTCTATCAGAAGGAGCGCGGCGTCATCTGGCCCTACGTGAACGGCGAGTCGGTGAAGTGGCGCTACAACACCGAGTACGACCCCTACGCCAAAAAGGAAAAAGAGAAGGGCATCAGCTTCTACAAGAACAAGAAGGAGCACAAGAAGGCCGTCCTCTGGGCCCGCCCCTACGAGCCGGCGGCGGAGGTGCCCGATGGCGACTATCCCTTCTGGCTCTGTACGGGCCGGGTGCTGGAGCACTGGCACACGGGCACCATGACCCGGCGGGTGCCCGCCCTGCACCGGGCCGTGCCCGAGGCATTGGTGGAGCTGCATCCCGAGGATGCTTCAAGGCTCGGCATCCGCAACCGCGACAGGGTGCTGCTCACCAGCCGCCGGGGCAGCCTGGAGCTGCGCGCCAGCGTGGGCGAGCGGGGCGTTCCCGGCAAGGGCAGCGTCTTCGTGCCCTTCTTCGATGAGCACAGGATGATCAACGACCTGACGCTGGATGCCTTCTGCCCCATTTCCAAGCAGCCCGATTACAAGAAGTGCGCGGTGAAGGTGGAGCGCATCGGCTGATGAGCGAGAAGCCCCGGCATAGCCGCCTGGCAGGGGCGGGCGTGGCTCTGCTGGGCGCGGCGGCCGCATTCCTGAGCCTGGGCGGGCGCAGCGGGAACGCTTTCCTGCTGCGCCCGCCGGGGGCGGGGGAGCCGCAGCGCTTCCTTTCGCGCTGCCTGCGCTGCGGGGCCTGCGCCAAGGCCTGCCCCTACGGCTCCATCCGCATGGATGAGACCGGGCTCGCCGGGGGGGAACTGGGCACTCCCGTCATCCTGCCCAGGCAGAAGCCCTGCTATCTCTGCGCCGATCTGCCCTGCGTCAAGGCCTGCCCGAGCGGGGCTCTGGATGCGCAGCTGCGCGATGCGAAGAAGGCCCGCATGGGTACGGCGGTGATCCTGGAGAGAGAGGAGTGCCTGAGCCTCAAGGGGCTGCGCTGTGAGGTCTGCTACCGCAACTGTCCCCTCATCGAGAAGGCGGTGACGGTGGAGAACTACCTCAACGCCAGGACGGGCCGCCACGCCGTCTACGAGCCGGTGATCCACAAGGAGCACTGCACCGGCTGCGGTATCTGCGAGCACAGCTGCATCCTGGATCGCCCCGCCATCCGGGTGGGGGAGCTGCAGCCGGAATCGGAGAACCTCTATGAAGGCTAGAGGCTGGAGCCGGGCGCGGCGCTGCGTGCAGCTCTCGGTGGTGGCCCTTCTGGCAAGCCAGCTCGCGGGGGGCGGCTTCTTCCGGGGGACCCTCTCGGCCTCCACGTTGCTGGGCATCCCCTTGGCCGACCCCCTGGCGGCGCTGCAGCTGATGCTGCTCGGGGTCTCCCCGACGGCGCATCTGCTTCTTGGGGTGGCCCTGGTGTCGGGTTTCTACCTGCTGCTGGGGGGCAAGAGCTTCTGCGGCTGGGTCTGCCCGGTGCATCTGCTCACCGACCTGCTGGAGAGGTTTCCGGGGCGGGAGAGTCTGCCGCGCCTGCCCCTGAAGTGGAAGCTGGGCTCTCTGGGGCTCTGCCTGGCGCTGACGCCGGTGCTGGGCCTGCCCGTCTTCGAGGCGCTCTCACCCATCGGCGCCCTTGGCCGGGCCATCGGTGCCGGTGCCCTCTCGGGGGCGGGTCTGGTGCTGCTCATCCTGGTCGCCGAGCTCTTCTTCGCGCGCCGCCTCTGGTGCCGCAGCCTCTGTCCCCTGGGGGCCATCTACAGCGGCCTGGGACGCCTGAGCCCCTTGAGAGTCGCCTTTGAGGAGAAGCGGTGCACCGGCTGCCGAAGATGTCAGAAAAATTGTTTGGTCCCCGAGGTGCTGGAGCCCTGCATCGGGGATAAAAAATCCAGAGTCCGGTCCGGGGAATGCTCCCGCTGCGGCAGCTGCATCGATGCCTGCCCGACCCGGGCCCTTCAAATGAGCATCCATAAAACCGTTGAGAAAAAGGAGGTTATTTCATGAAAAAACGGCTGGTACTGATTCTCGTATTCTGTGCGCTGGCGCTTGCGGCCTGCACGCAGCCCGCAAGGCAGAAAATCGCCGGTCTCGTCCCGCCCGAGGGTTCGACCTCGTCGCCCCCGACCATCCCCCACGAGGTCGAGGCAACGGACAACCGGGAGATCTGCCTGGCCTGTCACGCCGAGCCCGACAGCGGCGCAACCCAGACGCCCCATCCCCAATTCGTCAACTGCCGCCAGTGCCATGTGCCCCAACAGGAGGTGCCGCCGTTTGCGACAAATTATTAATGACGCTTCAGCCCAACCCAGGAGAATCCTATGAAAAATGGCAAGTTCTGGGTCGTCAGCTCGATTCTGGCCGTTCTGGTCGCCCTGGGGCTCTTCGCCTACACGGCGAAGACCTCCAGGGCCCTGTCCTACCTCTCGAGCGACCCGATCCACTGTGTCAACTGTCACGTCATGAATACCCAGTACGCGACCTGGCAACACAGCTCCCACGCCGGCCGCGCCACCTGTGTGGAGTGCCACCTGCCGCGCACGGGTTTCATCGACAAGTACATGGCCAAGGCCCGGGACGGTTGGAACCATTCCGTGGCCTTCACCTTCAACACCTACGACCAGGTCATCCGGATCTCGCAGGACGGCTCCGACCGGGTGCAGCTCAACTGCATCAGCTGCCACCGGACCCTGGTCTCCACCCTGGTCGACAACGCCGCCCGCTATCACGACTTTGACGAATCGGAGCCCCAGGTCGAGCGCCGCTGCTGGGATTGTCACCGCGAGGTGGCCCACGGCAAGGTACGAAGCCTGACGACAACGCCCGACAACCTGGGCGTCCGACAACTTTAACGGAAAGGGAAAATCGATATGAACAAGTTCAAGGTGCTGTTTTTCGGAGCGGTCGCCGCCATCGTCCCCATGGTGCTGTTGCTGAGTTCCATCCAGGGAAAGGCCGACGAACGCGATGCCATCAACCGGGGCCCCGTGGTCAAGGAGTCGGGCGTGGAGACCCGAAGCGATCAGTGGGCCAAGGCCTATCCCCGCCAGTACGATTCCTGGAAGAAGACCAGCCAAAGCGACAAGATCGAGGACATGCTGGAGAAGAAGCCCCAGCTGGCCGTGCTCTGGGCCGGTTACGGCTTCTCCAAGGACTACAACGCCCCCAGAGGCCACTTCTACGCCCTGCAGAGCAACCAGAACACCCTGCGCACCGGCGCGCCCGTGGACGCAGGCAGCGGCCCCATGCCCACCCCCTGCTGGACCTGCAAGTCCCCCGACGTGCCCCGGGTGATGGACAAGGTGGGCGAGCTGGAGTTCTTCACCGGCAAATGGGCCAAGTACGGCGACGAGATGGCCAACAGCATCGGGTGTGCCGACTGTCACGACAGCAAGACGGCCGATCTGACGATCACCCGCCCCCATCTGGTGCGCGCCCTCAAGGAGACGGGCCTGGACGTGGACAACGCCACCC
>Ga0214472_10003612_pt1 | contig 16348 bp, 16 predicted proteins | sample RVTome_6_FD_207662 | JGI IMG/M metagenome (GOLD analysis project Ga0214472, IMG submission 207662) | Soil microbial communities from uranium-contaminated site in the Upper Colorado River Basin, Wyoming, United States - RVT140D175 | ecosystem: Environmental > Terrestrial > Soil > Contaminated >... | reverse complement strand
TGAAATCAATCAGGGACGGCAAGCTGCGGAAAATGAGTCTGAGAACACTGATTTTGTCGATATGATGTCGGATCTGCAGGACGATGACCTGTTGGCTGCCACCGACTTTCTCAACGCCCTTGGCGGTGCTGCTCAGGGAGATGACGAGCTGTCGCAGAAACTTGTTTCAGAGCTTGATTCTGCCGATACAGAGTCGCATTATAATCTCGGCATCGCTTATAAAGAGATGGGCCTTTATGACGATGCGATCGCCGAATTTGAAAAGGCTGCAAAAGACCCGGTTCGACATCTTGATTGCATCACACTGACCGGTCAGTGTCATCTGGAGGCCGGGTCTACGGACGCAGCGATGCATGCGTTCAAGAGCGGTTTGACTCATGAAGGCATTACCGACCAGGGACGAATGCTCCTGAATTTTGAGTTGGGCATGCTTTATCAGTTGAACGGCCAGTTACTTGATGCTCTTGATTACTTCCAGCTCGTTGCAGAGAAAGATTCGTTTTTCCGTGATGTTTCTATATTGATCAAGAACTTGCGTAGAGAACTTGGCCTTGACGATGATTCCGGTGATGATGGTGGACCGCAGGGGAATCGCGACCGTGTCTCCTATGTATAATCAGGAGGGTGGAGACAAATTATGAGTTATCTGGAACACTTTGGCCTTGGTCGGGAGCCTTTCTCTAACGCTCCGGATGCCCGTTTTTATTTTAACAGTGATCAGCATAGCCAGGCACTGCTGCGTCTGATGTATGCCGTTGACTCCAATAAAGGGCTTGCAGTTCTTGTCGGCGGAGTCGGCACCGGCAAAACGACACTGGCCCGTCGCATGCTCGACAATCTCCCTGAATCCCGATATGAATCGTCCTTGCTGGTGATGGTGCATTCCGGAATTACACCTGAGTGGATTCTGACACGCATTGCCCTGCAGCTAGGAGTCGTCGAACCGACCGGAGACCGCCTGAAGTTGCTCAAACAGCTTTACACCAGGCTTCTTGAAATTGACGATGAAGGGCGCCGCGCTGTTGTTCTGATCGATGAAGCGCAGATGCTGCAGAGTCGTGAACTGATGGAGGAGTTCCGCGGTTTGCTGAATCTGGAAATCCCCGGAAAAAAGCTGCTCAACATCGTCTTCTTCGGTTTGCCTGAACTGGAAGACTGTCTGGCCCTGGATGAACCCCTGGCGCAAAGGGTCGCGGTAAAATTTCACCTCAAGTCGATGAGCGTGGAAACGACAACCTCTTATGTCAAACACCGACTGCAAATTGCCGGAGCCAGACAAATGCTCTATGACGCCGAGGTCATTCCCCTGATTCACCGTTATGCCGGCGGCATCCCGCGTTTGATCAATACGATAAGCGACAATTGCCTTTTTGAAGCCTATCTGTGCAAGATGAGAAAGGTCGACACCCGGACCGCTCACCGTGTTGCCGGGGATCTCGGCCTTCTGCAGCAACCTCTGTCAGAGCTCCCGAGAGATAAAGCCAACAATGATCTTGCTGAAATTGAAAACATGCTGGACAGGCTGGAACAGAAGCAATGATCTGAACTTTTATATGAATGACCGGTTCGGAGCTTTATGAGCTCCTCCGCCGGTCATTTGCTTTTGCCCTTTTGAAATATCTGATTATGAGCAGTAGAATCCAGATCCTTCCGGAAAACATCGCCAACCAGATTGCTGCCGGTGAAGTCGTCGAGCGGCCGGCGTCAGTGGTCAAAGAGCTTGTAGAGAATTCTATTGATGCCGCGGCCAGCGAAATCATCGTGGACATTGAAAAGGGCGGCAAAGCCCTCGTCCGAGTTGCTGACAATGGCTACGGTATGAAAAAGGACGACGCGTTTCTTAGCCTGGAACGTCATGCCACCAGCAAGGTCAAGTGTACTGAAGATCTGTTTGCTCTGAACACTATGGGCTTTCGTGGTGAAGCCCTGCCGGCAATTGCTTCAGTTTCCCGCCTGCGACTGACCACCCGTTCTGCCGATGACGATGCCGGCTGGCAGATTTATGCCGAGGGAGGAACCATCCGTCAGGCCGATGCTGTCGGTGTTGCTCCCGGGACGATTGTCGAAGTTCGCAACCTGTTTTTCAACACTCCTGGGCGCCGTAAATTTCTGCGCAAAGAAGAAACCGAGTTTGGTCACATTGCCGATGTCGTCTCGCGGCTTGCGCTGTCACGTCCCGATATCCATTTCCGTTTGTCGCACAATGGACGCAGCTACCTGGAAGCCTACCGGCACAACCGCCTGGAGGAGCGCGTCGCAGCGTTGCTCGGACGTAACGTCGCCGCTGGCCTTCTTGCTGTTGAGGCGGATTCAGGCAACGGTGAAATGCTGGTCGGCTTACTGGGCTCCCCCGGAATCAGCCGTTCTTCCACCGCACAGGTTTACACCTATGTAAATGGCCGATTTGTACGTGACCGGGTCATACAACATGCCATCATCGAGGCCTACCGGTCTTTACTGGAAAAACGTCGCTATCCGATTGCCGTGCTTTTCATCGACATGCCTCCTGAAATGGTGGATGTCAATGTGCATCCCACCAAACACGAGGTGCGTTTTCGTAATCAACAGCAGGTGCATGATTTTATCGTTGCATCACTTCGCGCACGTCTGCAACAGGTTGCTTGTGAACCTGTCAGCGACTCTGCCGGTTTCCAGCCTCCTGAAATCGAAAGGATTGCTTCAGCGATGCCGCCTGCGCCAGGAGACTATCGCGATCGTATCCAGGAGTCGCTGGCGGCTTTTAATGAAAAAGTTGCTGCAGCCCCGATTCTTCAGGCTGTGTCCACTGTTAAAGGTGAGATGGCCGGATGGTCAACATTGCAACCCAATGCGTCTGCCATGCCGGATGGCTGGCGTTTGATCGGTCAATACCTCAGTAGTTATCTGCTTTGCCAGGTGAACGATGAACTGGCGCTGATTGACCAGCATGCAGCTCACGAGCGCATCGGGTTTGAACGTCTACGCAACCAGTTAGCCACTGACGGTATCGCAAGTCAGAGTCTGCTCTTTCCGGTTGTTCTCGAACTTGATCATCGCGAGTCGGCTGTTTTGACAGAGCATCTTGATGAATTCGCACGTTTTGGCTTTGAAGTGGAAGCTTTCGGCGGCCGTTCTTTTACAGTGAAGTCGGTTCCCGCTCTTGTTGTCGATGTCGATGTCGAGCGGCTGATCCGTGATCTCGCTGCCGAACTGAATGAGATCGGACGTTCCGGACAGCTTAACGATGAAATTGAGCGTATTCTTGCTGTCCTCGCTTGTCACAGTATGGTTCGCGCCAATCAGGCGCTTTCACAAAGTGAGATGTTGCATCTGTTGAAAGATCTCGCTGCCATTGATTTTGGCAGTTGCTGTCCACATGGGCGACCGGTCATGTATAGATTGTCCAGGCGCGATATAGAGAAGTTCTTCCATCGGGGCTAATGGTGTGTCGACAGTCGTAGATAATCGACCAGCTCTTGTTGTCGTCTGCGGGCCAACAGCAGTTGGTAAAACAGCGCTGGCCCTGAATCTGGCCGAGCGCTTTCATGCAGAGATACTTTCTGCTGATTCCCGTCAGGTTTACCGGCTGATGGATATTGGTACGGCCAAGCCGACCGGCGCCGAGCTGCAGCATATCAGGCATCACCTGATTGATGTTGCCTGGCCGGATGAGGTGTTCCACGCTGCCCGCTTTGTCAGCCTTGCCGAACAGGTAATCAACGAGAGCTGCCAGCGAAACAAAAGGGTTTTTTTGGTCGGCGGCACTGGCCTGTATATTCGCGCTCTTACTGAAGGACTCCTGCAGGCTCCCAGCGCGAATCCTCAACTTCGCCTGCACTTGCATGCCAGGGCAGAGGCAGAGGGCAGTCATTCATTGCATGAAGACCTTGCCAGGGTCGACCCCGATTCTGCTGCTCGACTGCATCCTAATGATCTGATCAGAATTGTCAGGGCGCTGGAAGTTTATGAGCACTCAGGCAGTACGCTCTCGTCATTGCAGGATGAACACGGCTTCAGCAGCCAACCTTATCGTACCCTTAAGATTTGTCCTGACCTTGCACGGGACGAGCTTTATCGACGGATTGACCAGCGTGCAGAGATCATGTTTGCGCAGGGCTTGCTGGAGGAGGCAGAAGCGCTGATACGGGCGGGGTATGACCCGGCCTCGAAGGCATTGAAAACAATCGGTTACCGTCAGGCCTTCGCCGTATTGAGCAAGGAAATGAGTCGCAATGAGGCGATCGAGGATCTCAAACAGTCGACACGACGTTATGCAAAACAGCAGTTGACCTGGTTCCGTAAAGACAAATCAATTATTTGGCTTGAATCCTCTGACGACTTTGATACAATCCACAAGTTGATTGAAAAATTCTATGACATTTAAAAAAGGAGCGGTTGTTATGGCTAAGTCACCCTTCAATATTCAAGATCAATATCTCAATCAGGCACGCAAGGAAAGAGTCCTTGTTGATATCGCCATGATGTCTGGTGAAAAAATGCAAGGACACGTCAAGTCGTTTGACAGTTTCTGTGTGTTGGTCGACTGCGGCGGCGATCTCCTGCTGTACAAGCACGCGATTTCGTCAATTACCTCGGCAGACGGTAACTTCCGCCTGCATGGTGGTCGGGACTAATACCCGACCTGCTGGCCAGATAATTAAAAGTCCCTTTCCGGTCATTGTTCCGGTCGGGGACTTTTGCCTTTCAGTGCGAGAAGTCAGGTCACCCTTTGCGTCGTCCTGGTAACATGTTTTTTTGCGGTAAGGTCATATTATATCCCCGGACGACAAACAGACAGGTGGACCAGGTTGAACAATGCTTGAAATATTAACGGTTGATTCCGGTACTATCGCCGACGAATTGGGTGTGCAGCCAGGGGACTTCCTGCTCGCGGTCAATGGTGAGCCTGTGAACGACCTGATTGATTATCTGGTTGAAGAATCCGCTGAACTTCTGCATGTCGAAATTAAACGATCTGGCGGGGAATTGTGGGAACTCGATATCGAGCATGACAGTGATGAGCCGCTCGGTTTGGGATTACCACACCCGGATCCGCAGCAGTGTGGCAACAACTGCCTCTTCTGTTTTGTTCATCAACTGCCGCGCGGGATGCGCCGGAGTCTTTATGTCAAGGATGAGGATTATCGGTTCTCCTATCTTTATGGAGCCTATGTCACTCTGACCAACCTGTCGGAAGACGATCTGCAACGGATAATCAAGAAGCATCTGTCACCGCTCTATGTGTCGGTCCATGCTGCTGACAATAAGCTGCGACAGCGGTTGCTCGGTAAACGCGCCGAGGACGTGATGCTGTTGCTGCGCAGACTTGTAGATGGTGGCATAGAGATACATTCCCAGGTTGTCGTCTGCCCGGAAATCAATGATGGCGAGGAATTAGCCCTCACTTGCAGAGAGCTGGCGGCTCTCGCACCAGGAGTGAAATCTCTGGCCATTGTGCCGGTTGGATTGACCGGGCATCGTCAACATCTGCCGTTATTGCGTACACACACCAGGCAGGAAGCTGACAAACTGGTCGATTGGGTTGAGACGCGGCAGGCTGAGTTTTTGCATCAACTCGGAACCCGCTTTATCTTTGCAGCTGATGAACTTTATCTCAAGGCGGAGAGAGATTTTCCAGATCTGAGAGCCTATGAAGATCTGGCGCAAATTGAAAACGGTATTGGACTTGTCCCTCTGTTTCGTTCGCAGGCGACAGACGTTCTTGATGTGGCCGGGCCGCTGGTGTTGCCACCAGTCAGCATGGTCACCGGAGTCTCTGCTGCCTCTGAGATAAAGTCCTTTGCCGGGAAACTCGCAGAAAAATGTGGTCTGGATCTGCGCGTGCATGTCGTGGAAAATCGTTTTTTCAATGGGCATGTGACTGTAACAGGGTTGTTGACTGGTCAGGACCTTCTGGAGCAGTTGGCTTTTGAGCGACTGGGTGACATCCTGATTGTGCCTGATGTCATGTTGCGTGAGGAGGATGACCTCTTCCTCGATGACATTCGCATCAGTGATCTGGCAGAACGACTGAATATGCAGGTTGAGGTAGTTGCCGCTGACCCCTGGGGTGTTTGGGACATGCTTGATACCCTGGCCATGGAACATGAGCCAGGTCTTGATAACAGAGTAAAGGGAGAAAATCCATGAGTGATGCACAGATATCCTTGAGCCGGGCGGAGCAAGCCCTGGAAAACGGTGCGGCTGAAGAAGCGATTCAAATTCTGAAACGGCTGCTGCAAGCGCAAGCTGACAATACAGAGGCCAAGGCGTTGTTGGGAGAGGCTCTGCTTGAGGCAGGTCGCCTCGAAGAAGCTGTTACGGTTCTCGAAGATGTCATCAGCCAGTTGCCAGACGATTTTGACCTGCAGTTTGACCTGGGTGATGTCTATTTCGAGCTGGATCGGCCAGAAGATGCCTGTCGGGTTTATGAGAACGTGTTGTCCCGTGATCCGGGGCAGACGGATGCCCGCGTCAGTCTCGGCCTGATTTTTTTCCACCAGGAGCGTTTGGATGAAGCCGAGTCCTGTTATCGCCGGGCATTGGAGCAAGATCCCGAGTCTGCTTTTGCTCTGCTCTCCTTGGGGGAAGTATGTTTAGCGACGGGACGTAATGAAGAAGCTTGCAAATATTTTGAAAAAGCTCAGGAACTTGAGCCTGATGATCCACAGGCCCACTTCAATCTGGCAGAGTATCACTATGACAATGGTGATCTTAAAAAAGCAGAAAAATACAGCCGTCAAGCGATCACGCTGGATCCGGATTTCTCTTTCGCCTATCTGACCCTGGGAAATATCTGTCTTGACCAGGAGCAGATCCAGGAATCGTTGCACTGCTTTAAAGAGTTTCTTAAGCGTGAGAAGAGCCCGGCGTCAAAAGAAATATGTGATGAAGTTGCCGCGCTTATCGAGGGGCTGAAAGACGAATCTTAATGCCCCGCAAACTTGTGAGAAAGTGAGAAGTCATGATCCGAGGATTGACACTGCTGTTGCTTTTTCAGCTTTGCGGGGAATTTGTCAGCCGCGTGCTTGATCTGCCAATTCCCGGCAACGTTCTGGGGATGGGTTTACTCCTGCTGGGACTGCTGACAAATGTCGTTGACATCAAGTGGTTTGAAGAAGCCGCTGACATACTGCTGTCAAACATGGCTCTGTTTTTTGTCCCGGCGGGTGTCGGTGTCATGGTTTATGGCAATTTGATTGCCTCTGAATGGATACCGATCAGCGTTGCCACGGTTCTGAGCACCTTTGTGGTTATGGCTGTTACCGGCAAACTCGCCCAAAAACTGGAAACTCCGGAGCAGGACAATGTGGACTGACCTGGTTGCAACACCGCTCTTCGGCATCACTCTGACTCTTGTGGTCTACCTGCTCGCTCAGCACTTTTATCGTCGGGTCAGCAGCGTGTGGGCCAACCCGGTTCTGGTTTCAATCGTGACGATTATCCTGCTGCTTAAGGGAAGTGGTGTCGAGTACCGTGATTATGCTCGTGGTGGGGATATCATTCTATTCCTGCTTGGTCCGTCAGTCGTCGCACTGGCCGTGCCTCTTTATCAACGTCGCGAAGAGATCTGGAAACGCAAGCGGCCGATTCTGATCGGCGTCTTTGCCGGTTCTCTGATCTCCATCGTTTCTGCCTGTGGTCTGGCCTGGATTCTGGGCGGCAGTCGGGAAATCGTTCTGTCGCTGGCCCCGAAATCGGTGACTACGCCGATTGCTATCAGTATTGTTGAGAAAATTGGTGGAGTGGCACCACTCACTGCCGCTATCGTTGTTTTGACCGGTTGCCTTGGGGCCGTCTGCGGCCCTGAGTTCTGTCGTCGTATCGGCGTGACTTCCCCGGTGGCCACGGGATTGGCCGTAGGCACAGCAGCTCATGGCATCGGCACGGCCAGGATGTTTGAAGTCGACCGGCTGTCAGGAGCCGTAGCAGGTCTGGCGATTGGTTTGAATGGCTTGATGACGACATTTCTGTTGCCGGTTCTTATGGTTATATCGGGTTATTAGCCTGTCTTTCGCTTGAGTAAAACCTGTGATAAACAAAAAAAGCCCCGCATCCGGGGCTTTTTTGTATTAATCGTCTATCTTGTCGTTGATCTTAGAGGCCGAGTTGTTTGAAGAAGTCGTTGCCCTTGTCATCGACCAGAATGAAGGCCGGGAAGTTCTCGACTTCAATCTTCCAGACGGCTTCCATACCGAGTTCGGGGAAGTCGATGCATTCGACCTTCTTGATGTTTTCATCGGCGAGCAGGGCGGCCGGGCCGCCGATGGAGCCGAGGTAGAAGCCGCCGAACGTCTTGCAGGCGTCGGTGACCTGCTGGGAGCGGTTGCCCTTGGCAATCATGACCATGGAGCCGCCGTTCTCCTGCAACAGTCCGACATAAGAATCCATGCGACCGGCAGTGGTCGGACCAAAGGAGCCGGAGGGGCGGCCTTCCGGGGTCTTGGCCGGGCCGGCGTAGTAGATCGGGTGCTTCTTGAGATAGTCGGGGAGCGGCTTGCCGCTGTCGAGGATCTCCTTGAACTTGGCGTGGGCGATGTCGCGGCCGACCACGATGGTCCCATTGAGCAACAGGGCATCGCCGCACTTGAGCTTGGTGAGCTCGGCCAGAATGGTCTCCATCGGCTGGTCGAGATCAAGCTTGATGCCGTGTTCATGCTTGGCCATGCGGTACTGTTCCGGTAGCAAACGGCCTGGATCGCGGTCCATCTCTTCGACGAACAGACCATCGCGGGTAATCTTGGCCTTGATGTTGCGGTCGGCAGAGCAGGAAACTGCCATGCCCAGTGGGCAGGAGGCGCCGTGACGAGGCAGGCGGATGACGCGAACGTCATGGGTAAAGTATTTGCCTCCGAACTGGGCACCGATGCCGAGATCCTGAGCTGCTTTTTGCAACTTCTCTTCCAACTCAATATCGCGGAAAGCCTGGCCGTGGTCATTGCCGACCGTTGGCAGGCCGTCGAGTTCCTTGGCGGTAGCCAGTTTAACGGTCTTCATAACGGCATCGGCGGATGTGCCGCCAATGACGAACGCAAGATGATAAGGGGGGCAGGCCGCAGTGCCAAGGGTCTTCATCTTGGCAACCAGGTAGTCAAAAAGCTTCTCGGGGGTGAGCAGTGCCTTGGTTTCCTGGTAGAGCATGGACTTGTTGGCGGAACCGCCGCCTTTGGCAACGAACAGGAATTTGTAGGCGTCGCCCTCGGTGGCATAGAGATCAATCTGAGCCGGCAGGTTGGTGCCGGTATTTTTTTCTGTATACATGTCGAGCGCCACAGTCTGACTGTAGCGCAGGTTTTCTTCGGTGTAGGTCTTGAAGATGCCCTTGGAGATGTACTCCTCATCGTTGACACCGGTCCAGATCTGCTGGCCCTTCTTGGCGACGACGGTGGCGGTGCCGGTGTCCTGGCAGGTCGGAAGTTCGAACTGCGCGGAGACCATGGCGTTGCGCAGGAAGGCCATGGCCACACCCTTGTCATTGCGCGAGGCTTCAGGATCGGTGAGGATCTTGGCGACCTGCTGGTTATGCTCTTTGCGCAGCAGGAAGGAGACGTCCTTCATGGCGGTGTTCGTCAGGATGGTTATGGCCTCCGGGCAGATCCGCAGCATGTCCTGGCCGCCGAAGTTTTCGACGGTAACGTACTTTTCCGACCCTTCGATCTTGTAGTACGTGGTCTTGTCTTTGCCTACGGGAAAAGGGTTCTGATAGGTGAATTCAGGCATGATCTCTCTCCTTTAAAATGACATGTAATCTGTTCTCAGGGCGGGCGCAATTCCACATCCAAGCAGATTTTGCAGTATAGCCAAACTGTATACAGTTGTCGATAATTAACTGCAGATAATGTTTTGACTGGCTTTGGTGCAGCGAAGGATTAGATCAGGGCTGACAAACCTATCCTTTTCCTTGAAATCAACAGTCGTTCAGCTTATTCTTGTTCTCATTTTTCAAATTGAATCAACAAACCACCACGCAAATACAACGTGCTGAATAACCTATGCAAAAATTGCTCAAACAGATCCTTACTTCAAAAGTCTACGAGGCGGCCATCGAAACCCCTCTCGAAGAGTCGGTTTTCCTTTCGCAACGCCTCAACAATCGCGTTCTGCTCAAGCGAGAGGATCTTCAGCCGGTGTTTTCGTTCAAAATACGCGGTGCTTACAACAGGATTGCCAATCTTACTGAAGAGGAGAGGGCCAGAGGCATCATCACCGCTTCGGCTGGAAACCATGCCCAGGGTGTGGCTTTTTCCGGGCAGAAACTCGGGATCAAGACGACTATCGTGATGCCGGTGACAACGCCTGCTATCAAGGTTTCTGCAGTAAGAGCTTTCGGGGTCGAGGTCGTTCTGTCTGGCGACAGCTACTCAGAGGCCGCTGAACATTGCGCCTATCTGGTTGCCCGCTCCGGCATGATCTTTATCCCGCCCTTTGATGATGAGCTGGTGATTGCCGGGCAGGGAACTATTGCCAATGAACTGCTTCGCCAGAGTGCTGGCCGAATGGACGCCGTCTTCGTCCCGGTCGGTGGTGGCGGACTGCTTGCAGGCATGGCCGTCTTCCTTAAATCGCTCTGCCCGGAAGTGAAACTGATCGGGGTTGAACCGATTGACAGTGATGCGATGTCCCGGTCTTTGGCTGCTGGTCGCCGGGTCAAGCTCGATTCGGTCGGTATCTTTGCCGATGGGGTTGCTGTGCGTGAAGTCGGTCAGTTGACATTCGATATCTGTCGCAAACATGTCGATGAAATCATCCGGGTCGATACCGATGAGATCTGCAGCGCCATAAAAAGTGTTTATCAGGCCACTCGCTCCATCGTCGAACCTGCCGGTGCTCTCGCTCTGGCCGGACTCAAGAAATTCGTGCGCGACCGGAGAGTCACTGGCCAGACACTGGTCGCGATCAATTCCGGTGCCAATATGAACTTTGATCGTCTGCGTTATGTCGCTGAGCGAACTCTGATTGGCGAAAAGCAGGAAGCTCTTTTTGCGGTGACTATTCCTGAAGAGCCTGGTTCCTTGTTCCGTTTTTGCCGTGAAGTGGTCGGCGAAAGGAATATTACCGAATTCAACTACCGTTTGTCAGAGCGAGAGTCAGCAGAAATTTTTGTCGGCATTGCTGTTAATGGTGATGAACAGCGTCGAGCCTTTCGTGAACAATTGACAGTCCACGGTTTTAAAAGTGTCGACTTGACGGATAATGAACTGGCAAAAACCCACGTTCGCTACATGGTAGGAGGGCGTTCTCCTAATGTTCGTGGTGAACGCCTGTTTCGCTTCTGGTTTCCGGAACGTCCCGGTGCGACAGCCCGTTTTCTTGCAGCCATGGGCGCAGACTGGAACATCTCCCTGTTCCATTACCGGACCCAGGGTGGCGACTTTGGCAGGGTGCTGGTCGGCCTGGAAATTCCTTCCGGGCAGGAAGCTCAACTTCAAGCCTTTCTGGACGGTCTTGGCTACCGCTACGTTGAAGAGTCTGACAACGAAGCTTATCGGCTATTCCTTTGATTTTCCTCGAAAATTAATTGACAGTTTTGCTCAGGTATGTTATCCGTTATGCAAGCTCATTGGCCGGCAGTCTTTTGCCGGTATTTTTACAGCAAGCTGGATGCGGAGGGCATGCCAAAGTGTTTAATACTATTCGCGAAGACATCTATTCGGTATTCGACAGGGATCCTGCCGCGCGCAGTGCTCTGGAGATTTTCTTCTGCTACCCGGGGTTGCATGCGGTCTGGTTTTATCGGGTTGCTCACTGGTTCTGGACTCGTAATCTTTACTTCCTTGGCCGCTTTACCTCGCATCTCGGCCGTTTTTTCACCGGCATCGAAATCCATCCCGGAGCACAGATCGGTAAGAAATTCTTTATTGATCACGGTATGGGGGTGGTCATCGGCGAGACAGCTGAAATCGGCGAAAATGTTACGCTGTACCATGGTGTCACCCTCGGCGGGGTCACATGGGATAAGGTCAAACGCCATCCGACTATCGAGGACAATGTCGTAATCGGTTCGGGAGCCAAGGTCCTCGGTCCATTTACGGTTGGCAAAGGCTCCAAGATCGGCTCTAACTCGGTGGTTGTTAAAGAAGTTCCGCCGAATTCTTCCGTTGTCGGTATTCCCGGACGGGTTGTCATGCAACAGGAGCCGAAGGTCGAAGAACTGCGCCCTGATCTGGAGCACGGTAAAATGCCTGATCCGGAGGCCAAGGCTATCAGTTGTCTGTTCGATCAGATCCGTGCCCTGGAAAAAAAGGTCGAGACACTGACGGATCGACTTGAAAAAGCTGAGTCCAGGCCTGTGTCGAAGATGTCCACTAAAGGTAGCAGCAAGACCAAGCCCTCTACAGCTAAAGCTAAACCGGAAAGCAAGATTGCCACCTCCGCGCGCACGCGCAAAACGGAGAAGACTGAGGCATAAGCTTATGAGGATGTCCACCAAGGCACAATACGCTGTGCGCGCCATGGTTAACCTGAATCTCCATTCAGGTGGTTCCCCGGTTACCCTGCGTGACATTTCGCTTCGTGAAAGTATTTCCCTGACTTATCTTGAGCAACTCTTTGTGAAGCTGCGTCGCGGCAATATTGTCAAGAGCGTGCGTGGCCCGGGCGGTGGTTACCTGCTGGCCCGACCGGCCCGGGAGATTCAGGTTGATGAAATTATCGACAGTGTCGAAGAGTCACTTGTGCCGGTTTCCTGCATGGATCAGAAAAACGGCTGCGTTTGTGATGATCAGTGTGTGACGCACAACGTCTGGCACGGTCTTGCTGAACGGATACGGCAATTTCTCGCCTCGATCACTCTCGCTGACCTTACGGAAGAAGCCCAGCGCAAGCTGACGCAGTCAAATTCATGATTTTGGATTGCAGGCTAGCAGTCTGTCGGACTATACGGGCCGAAGCGAAAATTTGGATGTTTGAGAACAGATTTTAGCTCGTTTGCAGGTTCATAGCCGTAGCTATAGAGCAAAAAGGAGCTGAAATATGGGCCAAACAGCCGGATTTGCAGCCGGCTCATGGATAGTCCGACAGGCTGCTAGAGTGGATTGTTTGGAAAACATTTGTCAACAACCCGTGAACTCAAAATTGAAGATTGATTTATTGGAGGTTTGAAGGTGAATCGTATTTACCTGGATTACAACGCCACTTCGCCGGTCAGGCCTGAAGTACTTGAGGTCATGCTGCCTTTTTATAAAGAGCAATTCGGGAACCCCTCGAGCGTACACTGGGCCGGTCGTCAAGTCTCCGGAGCTCTTGAAAAAGCACGTGAACAGGTCGCTGCTTTGATTAATGCCTCTCCTGCAGAGATCGTGTTTGTCTCCTGTGGCAGCGAGGGTGACAACATGGCGATCAAGGGAACCCTGGCAGCCCTCAAGGAAAAAGGCAACCACGTCATCACGACTGCTGTGGAACATCCTGCAGTCCTGGAAACCTGCGAGGCTCTTGCAAAAGATGGTTATGAGGTCACTTTCCTGCCGGTTGACAAGGACGGGCAGCTCGATCTGGCTGATCTTGAAAAGGCGATTACCGACAAGACCGTTCTGATTTCAGTGATGTGGGCCAACAATGAAACCGGCAACATATACCCGATTGAAGAGATCGGCAAGATCGCCAAAAAATATAATATTCGCTTTCATACCGATGCTGTTCAGGCCGTCGGCAAGATCCCGGTTGATGTCCAGAAGGCCAATGTTGATCTCCTGGTGATCTCCGGGCACAAGATCGGTGCCCCCAAGGGAGTCGGAGCCATTTATATCCGGCGTGGCACGCGCATGGCAACGTTTCTTCATGGCGGTCATCAAGAGCGTAATCGACGTGCCGGCACCCAGAACGTAGCCGGAATTGCGGGGCTCGGCAAAGCCTGCGAGATCGCCGGTGCAGAGCTTGATGATTACTACAAGCGTGTACGCTTCCTTCGCGATCAGTTGGAAGACGGTATTTTCAGTCAGGTTCCTGATATCAAATTGAATGGCACGCCGGACCGGGACCAGCGTTTACCCAACACCCTGAATGTCAGCTTCGCCTATATCGAAGGGGAGTCGTTGCTTCTCAACCTCGACATGTTTGGCATCGCTGCATCATCCGGTTCTGCCTGTACTTCCGGTTCCCTCGAACCTTCGCATGTTATGGGCGCGATGTGCGTTGAGGTGACGCTGGCGCATTCGAGTACGCGCTTCAGCCTCGGGCCGGAAACCACTGCCGACGACATTGATAAAGTTCTGGAAGTTCTGCCGGCTACCGTGCAGCGTCTTCGCGATATGAGTCCATTGTACAATTGCGGTAGAACTGCCGAAGGTTGCGAAACCTGTGAAACGGTGAGAAGAATTTAAATCGATGGTTCATTTAGAGGTTCACTGCCGTAACCAATTATCCGTCTCATTCAGGAGAAAAAAATATGTACACTGATAAAGTTATGGATCACTTTACCAACCCGCGAAACGTGGGGGAGATTGAAGATGCCAATGGAGTGGGAGAGGTCGGTAACGCCTCTTGCGGTGACATCATGAAGATATTCCTCAAGGTTGAAAACAACATCATCAAAGATGTCAAGTTCAAGACCTTCGGCTGCGGTGCGGCAATTGCGACCTCTTCGATGGTGACAGAAATGGCTATCGGCAAGACGATCGATGAGGCTTTGGCATTGAGCAATCAGGCTGTTGCCGAGGCTCTCGACGGCCTGCCGCCGCAGAAGATGCACTGTTCGAACCTCGCGGCGGATGCTCTGCACGAGGCAATCAAGAATTACAGGGAACATAACAGTTAAGTGTCAATACTTCTGCTGTCAAGTTAGTGTCCATCCGGAAACTCCGGGTGGCACGACCGCAGTTTTCGATTTGGAAACGAGCAATTTTTTGCTAGGTCAAGGAAATCAAGGATTTGAGCGGAGGCGTAGTCTTTTACGCCGCACAATCAAATCCGCAGATTGACGCAGAGATTGCGGAAAAGAGCCGTTTCCGGACGAAAACTAGTTAAAGAACGGAGGGCGGCTCTCGATAGAGTCGCTCTCTCTGCTTGGTGTGACAAGGAAAAGCTTGAAAGCTGTGAAAACCTTTTACGATGAATAGATTCAGCTATGATTGAACCAGGGAAAAGAGTTGTCGTCGCCATGAGCGGCGGGGTCGATTCGTCGGTTGCTGCGGCTTTGCTCAAGGAGCAGGGTTGTGAGGTGATCGGTATGACCATGCAGATCTGGGACTACTCAAAGTTTACTGCTGATCACGGTGAAAGCTCCGGGTCCTGCTGTTCGCTTGATGATGTTTACGATGCGCGTCGGGTTGCCGAGTCCCTCGACATCCCATTCTATGTGGTCAATTTCGAAAAGCAGTTCGAAAAGGAAGTGATTGATCGCTTCTGTGAAGATTACTTTAAAGGTCTTACCCCAAATCCCTGTGTTGTCTGCAATCAGGTTCTCAAATTTGAGGTCCTTCTGCGACGTGCGCGTGAGCTCCAGGCTGACTACCTTGTTACCGGACATTATGCTCAACTTGTCCGCAAGGATGGATTCTTCGCGCTGGAAAAAGGCCGGGATCGCAACAAGGACCAGAGCTACTTCCTGTTTACCTTGACCCAGGAGCAGATGCAGTACGTTCGCTTTCCATTGGGGGGCATGACCAAGGAGCAGGTGCGTACGCATGCTGTGCGCCTTGGACTGAACGTGGCGGAAAAACCTGAGAGTCAGGATATCTGCTTTGTGCCTGATGGCGATTACGTGCGTTTCCTCGAGGAGCAACGTGGTTCCGGAGCCATGAACGGCGACATCGTACATGTTGATGGTCAGGTGTTGGGAACACATCTGGGTACCTATCGTTATACGATAGGCCAGCGCCGTGGTCTCGGTCTTTCCTGGCCGCAACCCCTTTATGTGGTCGGTATCGATGCGCTGAAGCGGAAAGTGATAGTCGGTGAAAAGCACTGTCTGGTTGTTTATCATTGCTATGTCGGCGATATCAACTGGCTGATTGATGCCCCTGAAAAGGAGATCGAAGCGGCATGCCGCATCCGTTATCGTCACCAGGAAGCCCCGTCGTTGATCACAGTGCTCGATGACGGTTCTGCCAGGGTCGATTTTTATGAACCGCAGAGTGGTGTAACACCCGGGCAGGCTGCAGTGTTTTACGCTGGAGATCGTGTGCTTGGCGGCGGCTGGATTAGAGAATCCGGGATGCGGGATGAGGGTCATGATTTTGAAGATCTCTGACAATGGCAATATACACGTCCCATCTTCAGCATGCCAGGCTCCGGATTTGAAAACAGTATCCTTCGCGACGCTTGGTTGCAAAACCAACCAGTTTGAGTCTGCGTCCATGCAGGAGACTTTAAGGAATGCCGGCTATCAGGTTGTCTCGCTCGATGCCGGGGCAGAGCTGGTCATAGTAAACAC